>VOFB01001050.1_pt1 | contig 68000 bp, 85 predicted proteins | sample 5384141 | NCBI WGS metagenome assembly VOFB01 (sample SAMN12384721, study PRJNA508395) | human gut metagenome | isolation source: healthy gut A | host: Homo sapiens
TATCCCTTCCGTCCGTACTTACATACAACGTATGGGCCGCCTTTCTCTGCACGCCAGAGGTCTCGGTTCCCTGCGCAAAGGCAGCAGCCGGAATACCGCTGCAAAGCAAAACCACCGCCAACAATACACTACACAGTTTCTTCATAAATCCCCTTTCCATTTACAGGAAAAGGAGTACCGCTTGCAATGCGATATTCTGTTTCCCAGTACAAACTAACACTGAAAACTATACGAACATCAACAAGCGGTTCCCCTTCACCTTACTTATCTCTTATATTTTGCCGTTTTACTGATTCCCTTTTTCTTTAACAGATTCTGATACTTTTTCAGTAATTTTTTCGGGCTTTTCGGTACTCGGACCTCAATTTTCTTTGCGGTCTTTCCAAAAGCATTTTTCCCCGACCGTTTTAAGCTTCGTTGAATAGATTCTCACACTCTTTAGCTTTGTACACCCATAGAACGCATAGGAATCTATTTTTACTATATTCTTTCCTACTTTAATACTGGTCAGCCCTTTATTCTTATAAAATGCTTTTTTCCCGATTGCAGTGATCTTAAAAGTATAGCCTTTTATTTTTACGGTTGACTTAATGTTGATGCTCTTTCGTTTCTTACTCTTTTCTTTTTATAACTGAAACCGTACCATTTTTTCGCATCTGATTTGGTAACCTGATACCAGAGGCCTCCTACTAAGAATTTCTCACCTTTCTTTGGCAGCGCGGTTATTTTTTGATAGGCTGCTTTGGCTGATGTCAATACACTATAATTCTTAACAAGCTTTTTTCTGATCAGCCGTCAGTGCATTATAGGCTTTCTCTGCCGAATCGATTTTAGCCTTGCTGCCTGCGCTCACTGTTCCAATTCCACTGATCAGGCTGCTTACTCTATTAGCCGCTTCCTGATCTGCCGCTCTTTTTTTCTGCGTCAGCTTTCAGAGCGTCGTATTTTGCACGGGCATTTTTAGTACGTCATAATTGGATACCGATGCCTGCTGCTGTGGTGTGAGTTTTTGTAAGCATTTTCTGCAGCTTCAATTTGGGCTTTTGATGTATTGTTGTAAGCTACCGCTCAATCTGACTAATCAGACCCTCCACATTTGTCACTTCCGGATCAACAGTACTGCGTACGGTAACTGTAAACGCTGCGGTTTTCTCCACTCCTTGTTCCGTATAGCTGATTGTGATCGTCTGTTCTCCCGGCACGTCTTTATCGTATCCTGTTACCGTGTAGCCTTTGGTAATCACCTTTGTACTGCCGTCTGTATACCTGGCGGTTACTTCCATTCCGGTCAGCTCCAATTCCTCGCCCACTATATAAGCAGTTTTGGCCGGTGGCGTTACCGTTATGGACTCTAAAACTTCCGGCTCCACGGCACTGCGTACAGTAACCGTAAATGTTGCGGTTTTCTCTAATCCTTGTTCCGTATAGCTGATTGTGATCGTCTGTTCTCCCGGCCTATCTTTATCGTATCCTGTTACCTTGAACCCTTCGGTAATCGCTTTGATACTTCCATCCGTATACCTGGCGGTTACTTCCATTCCGGTCAAATCCAATTCCTCACCCACTGTGTAAACGGTATTGGCAGGAGGCGTTACCGTTATGGACTCTAAGACAACCTGTGCAGATATCTGATATTTGTCCTCTAAATAGGAATTGATCTGCTGAATCTCCGCCAGAGTAAGTGCCCGGTTATAAATCAAAACTTCTGCCACATCACTCTGATTATACCAGTACGCACTATCCCTCCTGTCGGGAATCTGCCCAGATATCCAATATCATCCTTGACATTTTTAATGGTTGACTGTGCATCCGTGACTCTCATCACTTCCTGATCACCCACATATATTGTTTCTTCGGAACCATTTTTCCAGACTACGGAGGCACTCAGTCTGTTTCCGATGCTCTCGGGATAAGTGTATTTTTATATCCGCCTTTATCACTTTCCTGGCCGCTGCCGATTCTGGCATTCACTTCATCCTGGGTCGGTGTGATGATAAATTTTCCCCAGCCGCCGCTTTCATCAAAACATAACAGCGGTCTGTTATCTCCAGTTCCTACTACATCGGTTTTAACCTGATTTGCACTCACCAGGACGACGGTAGCCTCGCTTTTGGTTATTTAAGCCAGCAAACGGGAACTGCATACCGTCTGACGAACCGTTGAATCGTACTGCCGGTTTGCCATTGTACAGATCTTCAATCACCTTAGGAGATGTAACTGTTTCATTTGGCTGCGCATTTTGTGCTTTTACTGCATTGCGGCCCAGGCCGGAATAGTCATTCCATACACTTACTCCGCCATCCTCATCCAGTGTGATGCCTTCATCCGCTTTCAGCCACAGAGCAAGACCTTCCGATGGTACTGTTGTAACTGGAGGAACCAATGCATTGATCGCATTCGTCAGCTTATTGGTCCACTCTGCTGCTGCCGCTTCCGGATTTTCGATCGCTGTTGTGAAATTTGCTGCAAATTCCATCGCCCCATTATAAACGTGTTTCAAATTGTTCCTGGAAGCTTCACTATACTTTGTCTCTGCATCCGGATCAGCAAATACTTCCTCTGCTGCTTCCATCTGTGCTTCTAAGCTCTTCAGATACTGTTTGCGGCTTGTATAGTTGTAGATCTTCTCAATCTCGTCATCCGACAGGCTTCTGTCATAGATTAATATTTCTGATACTTCAATATTTGCATACGAATCTTTATTACTAGCTTTCGTAACCCCAACCATCATAGATTTTTGAGATTGTTGGTCTGTTCATATCTGTCAGTATTTGTATAGACTTTTTCTCCATCATCATACATGTATTCCGTTTTGCCGTCTTTCACCATTGCCGCGGTTGTAAAGCGGCTGGTTGCTGCAGGTCTCATATATTTGTTATAGTTGTTTGACTGACCGCTTCCGAATCGGGATACCATAAAACCGGCATAGTTCGACATATATAAAGATCCCCAGCTTCCGGATTCCGGAAAGAATACCGTCGTTTTTTTCATCACCATAGGTGCCGGTAGGCGGATCTGTTTCTTTATAAGCACTGAGTGTAATGATTGTAAGATTGCTTTTCTGGTTCAAGTCAATCTCCTGATCCTCTTTTTAGCTGCAGATAATCATCGGATCCGTCAAATGAAAGGTATGCCATATCATTCTCTGTGTTCTGAATAATTGGCTGTCTGCCGGCTTCCGTCTGAACTAAACTGTACTGCTTGGTGCTATCCTGCCATTCAGAAACAGCCTTTCCGTCTCCGTTTTCAATGTCTTCTGCATCAAATCGGGCCAACAATCCATCCGTTATAGGCAAACCTCCCATAAATACGGTCAGCACCGCATCTGAGGGCTCACTTATCACGTCATCCATCACAAGATACATTTGGTAATTGCCAACTGCCCTGGGTGCTGCGATCTCCGATGCACCAGATTCCGCTTTGGTCATCTGTTCGCTTTCCGTCAGCTGTGAAACCTTATTGATCTCCATGCCTTCCGGCACAAACCATGCCGTTTCTCCATCCATTCCGGTCGTATCCAGTCTTACGCTGTTCCCGGGCTTTGACTGTATATTCTTTGAAAATACCTGGTCCACAAGATTTTCATACACTTCAAAGCTCACTTCAGCTTTCAAATTATTCAGGTCTTTTGCCTGCAGAATATAACTTCCCGCTTCTGTTATCTTGTAACCATCTGTAACATTTTCGCCCGGGATATCCGGAGCTTCTGCCTTCCGCAACACAAAATCTTTATAATATTTTGTATTCAATTCCAATGCAAACGGCTTCTGTGTGCTTGTTTTCTTACGCCCCCTTCCGCTGCATTTCGTATGGGTGCGCCCGCTTCTACAATTATCTGCCCGGATGACGGAGCCGAAACCTCTGTGCCATTTACAATATATAACTTATAAATCCCGTTCACGTCAGGTACCACCACTTTGCCATCCTTTACCTGGACAACAGCATCACTCTCAACAAATTCTTCGGTACCTTCCGGTGCCAGCCAGATCTCACCCTTAATGTTTTGTGCTGCCGTTCCCCAGTCCAGTTCCTGCCTTGCAGCATAAATTTTATTTGGCAGCAGTCTGTCCTGCAGACCAAACATTGACTCGGAATAATGGAATAGTAATCACTTTGAATGCCCACATTTTTCAGGAGGTCAAATACTTCCGTCCCCAAATCCCCTCTAAGCTGGTATGGGCATTGGTTACCACGGTCCCCGGCTCCCATGTTCCTGTGGTCGTATAGCTCTCCGTTGTTGCATAGTTGTTATCCCAGGTGTTATTGCCCTTCCATCCCCAGTTTCCACAGTCCACGCAGGTTAGCTTGGGCAGGATCTCAATGACATTTTCTCTCCGTATACGTGCTTGGTCCCTTCGTCAACATGAATCCCTCTGATATGATAAGGATCAATTCCCGGTGTGCCAATACTCCAGATATAGTTTTCGCTGATCTTTGTCCCCGGCATGTCACCAAGTGTATAGATCGCTCCGGCATCACCCAGCTTTGTAATGGTATTTTGAAGGTATTATACATGATTGTATTATTTTTTGTGGTTTCCATCGGTACACCCGGCACCACCGCACCATTGCTTCCGTCCATATTCCACCAGCCCCAGCCCAGGCTGAGTCCTGAATATGGTGTATTCTGCAGATGATTGTATTTCATCTCAAATTCTTCTGCCAGGAACACCATCACGCCGGCATCGCCCCAGAACATCAGGCTTGTATCTGAAATAGAATTATTCGTCAGTTTGATGCGCTTGCAAGCGCCTTCGACACCAACATCATATTTTTCTTTTTCACTGAAGGCTCCATAATTACTGCCTTTATCTCCTATGTATACATGCTGCGGATGTCCCAGCAAGAATGCGGAACCGGCGGTATCATAGATCAGGTTGCCGGAGACGGTGGAGTCCACCACATCATTTACAAAGGATAGTCCGTCATTGCCGGTGTGGCAGATCGTGTTTCCATAAAATGCGATGTGCTGTGCGGAATTGACCATTACAGCACCGGTCCCACATCATATGCACGGTAAATCGACGGATGCCAGTTGCCGTCGGCAAAATAGATAAGGCCTGCAGCCCCCTGTACGGTTACCCGTCCGTAGGAGCCTTCCAGTTCATAGAGATTCCAGTCCGAATGGGCAAACTCCAGGCCTGAAAAGGTGATGTACCCAATTCTGGATGTCGTACTGCTTCCACTCAGATCTATGAGAGTCTCCAATTTGGGAGCTATCACTTCAAGATCATTCATATCCTCCCCATCTCTGGGACAGTAGTACAATCTCTTTTCCGTTTTATCAAAATAGAAGTGCCCCTTTGCGCCCGGCAGCCATTCAAATACATTATACATCATCTGCCAGCCTCCGGATTTGTAATTGTTATTCCAGCTTGGCTGCTGCGCTACCGCTCCATAGGGCATCTGGTATTGGCGCTGATGCGTCCGTTCCCGATATCCTGCAGCTTGTCTACACATACGATAGCGGTATTCCAGGTGGTCTGTGTCATTAGTTCGATGTCATCCTGATTGCGGGTATCCAGAGGAATCGCACCGGCATCCAGCTGTGTTCCGGCTGCTCTTGTTCCGGAAATCCAGGCCCAGTCTTTTGAGCTGTCGACGGTATAAGAACCATAATTACCTCTGCCCTGACTTTCTTTTTGTGTCATATAAGCACGTTCACCATTTACATAAAGAGAACGCAGCTTGATATCACGCTCATAAGGAATGCTGTAGGTCCCGTCACCTTCATCACGCCAGTCTCCCGTCACCTTCTCGCCGCCGCTGATCACAGGTCTTTCCCCATCCACTGCTTCATAATAGATGGTACAGTCTTCATTCCCTGAATCTGCCTCTGTAAACACAATCGTGTTGTCCAGATAATAAGTACCGCCTGCTATTTTTACTACAATATCACCTTTTGTCTTATCCAAAGTGCGGACAGCATCCCGCGCCTGCTCAATAGTTTGAAACGGATTCTGTTCCGTTCCATCCCCATTATCCCTTCCGTCCGTACTTACATACAACGTATGGGCAACCTTTCTCTGCGCACCAGATGTCCCGGTTCCCTGCGCAAAGGTAACAGTCGGAATACCGCTGCAAAGCAAAACCACCGCCAACAATACACTACACAGTCTCTTCATAAAATCCCTTCTCCTTCCCAAAGCCTGGTTCTCTGTTTCACACAAATCCGCTTTCCGGTGTAAGTAAACTCCTGATCCCTCCTATTATCTACCCATAAGACACAGCGTCTGCCCCGGATACTCTGTAAAAATCATGATCGGATTCATGTATTACAAATTCTTTTGTCTTTTCTTCCCATTTCATCAGAATCTGGTTGTACCTGCCCTGCTCATACCCATATCCCTCCCCCCATCGTCCTCATACAGAGTAAATTCTGCATCCTTCCCTGAGTAGATGTGAATTTCAAAGGGTGTTTCCACTTCCTGCCGGGCATACATAAGCCCGTTTTCCATGGGCAGGATGGAGCCTGCTTTGACAAACAACGGAATCCGTTGTAACGGGCATGTGACCGCAATTTCCTGCCCGCCCTCATAACAGTCAGATGTATAAAAATCATACCACCTGTCTCCCGCCGGCAGATAACATGCGGTGGTTTTCACTTCATCGTCCATATTTCCTGCCTGATCAAGATACATCGGTTCTGTCACCGGACAAACCAATATGGATGTACCGAACATGAACTGGCTGTCAAGAGCAGCGGCGCGGGAATCCTGCTGATAATCAAATAACAGGCTTCGCATCATCGTCTGGTTCTCAAAATATACTTTTGCCGCCCAGGTATAAATATAGGGAAGCAGACGATACCGCAGCTGTATTGCAGCTACAAGAGCATCATAGCACATATCGCCGGGATTTCCAAACTGCCAGACCTCTCTTGGCGTATCTGTTCCATGGGAACGGAATACCGGCAGGAAAACTCCATATTGGAACCATCTCACATACAGTTCACGATAGCGGCAGTCCGCCACTCCGTCCTCATAGCCCCCCTTCCAGAACCATTTCGGGGTCGGATCATCGCTGCAAAAACATCCCCGATTCTGCCATTTCCTATGCACAGTAAAAATCCACCGATATCCAATGTCCAGTACGGCATTCCGCTCATACACATGTTGAGTCCCTCGGTAATCTGCTTTTTTAAAGTATCCCATGTGGCGGTAATATCACCTGACCACAGAATCGTTCCATATGCCTGACTTTTCGCATAGCCGGACCGGGTCAGATTCACTACCCTTTTATCCGGCGCCGAACGTCTCTGATTCTCATAGATCCCTCTTGCATGTGCAACCGCATAGAGATTCGCCCTGTCCGGATTCAAAAATTTCTTGTGTTCATTGCCAACCAATAAAAAGCGCTCCCAAGGTTCTCTCATATGAGCACCGTTCCAGTCAGGACCGGAAAACGGTTCGGTGGAGTCACACCACCATGCATCATATCCACCTGAAAATAACTCTTCCTCTATCTGCTCCCAGTAACAGGCCCGGGCTGGTTCTGAAAAAGCATCATAGGTAGTATCATCCTTTAATAAAAATCCCTTTTCAGACATCTGATTGTAGTTTTTTCGTACCTGCATTCATGTTCGGCCATATAGATATCATCGTATGTATATTCATCTCATGAAGCTCCCGGTTCATGGCTGCCAAATCCGGATACCTGGATTTATCTACGATTTTGTTGCCCCAGCAATCCGCTTCCCAGGTGTCCCAGTCCTGAACCAGACAGTCAATGGGAATGTTTTTTCTCTGTACCTCCTTGCCGTCTCCAAAAACTCATCCTGATCATGATAAACTTCTTTTGACTGGATATAGCCAAATGCCCATTTCGGCAGCATCACCGCTTTTCCTGTCAGTTCCCGATAACCGTCGATAATTTTATCCAACCGGTCTCCGGTGATCACGTAATAATCCAACTGCTCACAGCTGTCAATATAAATATAGGACCCTCTTTCGTCATCCCCCAGGTCATCAAAGAACCGTTATCGATCAGGATTCCGTATCCTCTTGTAGACAGGAAAAACGGGATCGGGATTCTCATATTATGCTGATACAGATACTGCACATGTCCTCTGTAATCATAAATCCCCTCTTCCCCTGGCCCAGTCCGTGAATCTGCTCTTCATCCTGAAAACGAAAAGCCAGTTTCCCCGATAAGCCATATGGTCCTCTACGGGTTTTAAATTCTCTATAAAGTTTCGTTCCCCATCAACCGTCTTAACCCGGTGAATGATCGGCCGCTCACCATCGATTTTGTGTTTGATAAAAGGCTGCTGCGTCAACTCTTTCGGTTCTTCTTGTAGCAGCAGCTTGTCAGTCTCTTTTTCTTTCCAAATAAATCTTCCGTCCTCTTTTATAATCTGCAGTACCAGCTTTGAGGAAGATATGGTACACAATTCCTGGGTCTCTTTCACTTCTAATTCCACCAATGCATCTGTATGAATACCAAGCGGGGAATATTTTGCGTCGATCTTACGCTGACTGTAAACACAGCGGAATATATTTTCCCGGATTCCCATCAGTCTATAGGTTCCGTCTTGTGTATTAAATGTTATCGTTTTATTATTCACCATAGTTCTATCCCTTAACAGCTCCGGCAGTCATTCCTGATACAATATACTTTTGTCCCAGCAGGTAAACGATGATTACCGGCAGGCTTGTCAGCAGAATGTCCGCACACACCAGATTCCAGTCTTTATAGTACATACCAAAGAAATTATAAACGGAAAGAGGCATCGGCCATTTCTCCGAACTGCTCAAAAAGTAAAGAGGTGAAACAAATTCATTCCAGGTATTTAAAAAGTCAGAACTACAACTGTCGCCAGTGCCGGCTTTAGCAGCGGCATAATAATGGTAAAGAACAGCCTCGCCGGACCACATCCGTCTATCACTGCAGCTTCATCCAGGTCCGTGGGAATTCTCGCTACAAATCCATGCAGCAGAAATACAGAAAACGGAAGCTGCATCGCGGTATATAAAAGGATAATACCAAGCTTTGTATTATTCAGGTGCAAAAATACCATCACCTTGGTGAGTGCTACATAATTGATCGGCATCGTAATACCCAGTACCAGGAACATGTAAAGTATCCCGTTCAGTTTGCTGGCATTTCTGGACAACACATAAGCTGCCAGTGACGCGAAGATTACACATAAAAATACGCTTCCTACGGAATACGTCAGGCTGTTTAAAAAGGAAGTCATTAACTTGCCTTTTTCAATTACCGTTGTAAAATTTTCCCAAGCCAATGGAAAGTCCGGCAGTTTTAAATTCATATCGGATGCTGCCAGTTTATCTTTTACGGAATTGAAGATGATCAGAAGCAACGGAATCAAACAAATAGCCGATATGATCCAGGCAATGGCATTTGAAAATATCGCTCTTATTGTCTGTTTTGCTTTCATTATTCCTTCACCTCATTTCTGGTCATAACACGTATCATGAAAAATCCGATAATCACCATAAACACAAACATAACCGATGACAGTGCGGTTCCAATTGCATACTGGCCGGTACCAAACTTTTAAATACTGCCGTATAAAAAAGCACTTCTGTTGTGGCTTTTCCGGGACCTCCATTTGTCATTGCATAGATCATGTCAAATACCTTAAGCCCATAAATGACGTTAAGGACGGTTGTGGTTGCAAGAGTTGGCAACAGCAGAGGAAATGTAATATACCGGAACTTTTGCCATCCCGTCGCCCCGTCAATACTGGCCGCCTCATAGTATTCTGAAGAAATGGATAGAATCCCGGCAATCAGGATCGTCATGATATACCCACCCCCGCCAGATATCCACTCCCATGACCGTTCCAAATGCATACTTAGGACTGGTAAGCCATGGAAGTGCCAGACCATCCAGTCCGATGAAACGGAAAAACGAATTTACAATACCGGATGCCGGGTCCAGAATAGAGGTGAATACCATACCGATAATCAGTGTGGAAAGTACCGATGGCATAAACATAATACCTCTGTGAAGGTTCAGTAGTTTAATGGATTTTGTAAGCAATACCGCTAAGGCAAGCCCAATCACATTTTTTAAAACAGTTGTCACAAAGGTAAACTGCAATGTATTTCCAATGATCTTCGTATAGTTTTCATCTGCGGAAAATATGGCCTTGAAATTATCCAAACCTACAAACTTGATCTCATCGGTGTATGCCGACCAGTTGGTAAAGGAATACCCGATTCCGATGATGCTTGGAACTACAAAGAGCACGGTATAAATAATCAGCGCCCCACCCGCAAACCACAAGGGGTATAATTTTTTCTTATTCATGTCCACTCCTCTTTCTAAAAGCAGCCGACAAAATTCTGCCGGCCGCTGGTATCATTTAATTATTTCCATGCCTCGTCTGAAGCTGCCTGGGCCTGTTCCGCACGTAATTTGTCAATATCTGCGAGAACATCTTTTGGTTCAATGTCACCTACCAGCATTGCAGACAGGTCGGCTCCTATTTCCCCCACTGCGGATTGACATACTTAACAGCAGTCTGATATACCGTTGATTCTTCCGTGTACGCATCGTAGAATTCCTTAACGGATCCTTCATATGTATCAGGTGCATTTTTATATGGCAGTTTATTGAATTTCGGAACATTTTCGGTCAGGTATTTCAGACTTTCTTCTGATGCCAGATATTCCAGGAATTGTTTTGCCTCTTCCGGATGTTGGGAACCTGAAAAGACAAATCTGGACGGTCCGGCCGGGTTTACATTTTTAACCTGATTATCTGCCAAGGGCATTACGAAGTATCCGATGTCGTCTTTTTTCAGATCTCCGCCAACTGCTTCTACTTCCTCACCGAATCCCTGGTTTACAATTGCCATTGCATATTCACCGGAGGCGATGTTCTTAGCTGCATTTGCATACTCGTTTGACATATAATTCTCACCCCAGTAACCTTTGTCAGCCATCTCTTTAATCTGCTCTAAAATTGTTGTCATTGTTTCGTTTTCTGCAAAAACCGCTTCATTGTTGTTTAGCTTTTCTGCCAAACCAGGCTCTGCCTTTTCCGCTGCAATACATGTTTCGGGGAACCACAGAGTATGATGCCATCCATCTGATACCGCTTCGTAAATTGGTGTCACCCCAGAGTCTTTAATTTTTTTGGCAGACATCCATAAAGCTTGCATAGTCCGCGGGTACTTCGAGATTTAAATCTGCAAATATCTTTTTATTGTAACCCACTGCCCATACGGCTGACACATCCTGAATCGGCTGCCCATAGAGCTTACCGTCTACGGTTAATTCTGCTGCTGCCAATTCTTCCACATTTGCCGCCCAGCTCTCACCGCTTAAGTCCATGGCATTCTTTTCGACATTGAATTGTGCTACAATGTCAAACTTGCCGCTCTGCGCTGCAAAGATGTCCGTTGCTTCACCCGTGTTAAGCTTGGTTGTCAGCAGATTCACATACTGATCGGAAGGTACGATTTGATAATCCACCTTAATCCCGGTCTCTTCCGTAAATTTCTCTGCCAGCTCCATCTCCGCTTCCTGAATCCAGTCCTGACTTGCCATGAAGGAGATCGTCACATCTTTTTTCTCCTGGCTCCCTGTACCCTCTTCATCAGCAGATGCTGTTGCAGCAGCCGTATTTTCCTCTTCTTCGGCAGATGCTTTTGCTGTAGTCGTATCCTCCCCTTCTTCGGCAGATGCTTTTGTTGTAGTGTCTGTCCCCTCACTGCTGTTACCACACCCTGCTATTGATGCTGCCATGGCAGCGCACATGAATAGCGCAACTAATTTTTTCTCATGTTTTCCTCCTTCTTTAATCTCTATTGACTAATTAATTTGATAGCTATATAATACAGGTAAATCTGACAGAATTGAATGGGTAAAACACGCCGCCTTAATGTCTGTTTTTAACCTGTCGGAAAGGACTTTAGTATGGCTAGACAATCCCGCAGGACACTTATGTCCACACTTTTCATCCCATATAGCATCCTATTTATCCTCTCTTTCATCGTATTGATTGTCTTTTTGTATCTGATCAGAGCCGAAAAATACGATTGAATTCGGTTGCATCCATTGAAAACACACTGAGCAGTACCATCGAACGTCTGGATCAGATGGTTACTTCGCTGGAGACCGTTTCACAAAATGTCATTTACTCCAATCTTATCAAAGATCATTTCTACACCTATGTACATACGGAACCGGAAACATCACCTAAAAATCAGTATAGCAGTCTGCAAAATATCAGTACCCTGTACGACCTGATTACGACCATGATTGGGCCGAACGCACCGGTTGATCAGATTAACCTGTACGGTCTTGATACTGGAACATTTAGTGTGGGACTGAACAATAAGACCAACTACGAAAGTGTGAAATCAAAGCCCTGGTATCAGAAGCTCAATGACAATAACAGTGAAAAGTATATTTTCTTAGATCAGGATGAGGATCTGGCTCCTTTTTTTCATACAAAGAGGGACGCTACTTTTTGTCACTTGTCCGTAAGTATTACAATAGTCCGGTCAATGCTCCTCAAGGGATAATTGAGGTCAAGAAGTCCATGAATGATTTTATTAACATGATCCATTCAACCAACTATTCCTATGGGGAGAAATTATATGTATTAAGCCAGGAGGGGATGTGATCTATCCGTTTGAGCATAATGCAGTTGCCCACAAATACTTAAGGGTTATTAAGGATGACCGGACTGCTTCATCATTGTCTGAGGATGTTCCAAATAATTATTCGGATGGCCAGTATATCTTTCATCAGACTTCTTCTTACAGCGGTTTCACTGTAATCGCGGCGGTTGATAAATCCAATTTCATGCGGCCGATTTATGATTACGTCGAAACACATCTTTTCATTTTGCTTTTTGTATGTTTTGCCATCATAGGAGTGAGTTATATTATCTCTAAGCGCATCAGTACACCGCTTGGTGAAATGTATACCAACGTGAGTCAATTTAAGCTGGAGTCCAAAGATCTTGCACCACTTCCGGAGATTCAGACTCCTATTCTGGAGCTGGATGCACTATATCAAGCGCTCATTGCCATGCAGACAGCTGCAAAGCATTCTATGAACAACGAGCTGCAGCTTCAAAAAGAGAGATGCAGTCCCGTATGTTAGCACTGCAGGCACAGATGAATCCACATTTTTATATAATTCCCTGTCCACCCTGCAGGCCATGGCAGAGGAGGGTATGAATGATGAGATTCAGATGATGTGTCAGAATATGTCCGATATCCTAAGGTATATTTCATCCGATTCCCAGCAGCTGGTAAGTTTAAGAGAGGAAATCAAAGATACCAGAGCATATCTGGATACCATGCAGGTACGCTATGACGGACAGCTATTCTATAACATCTCGCTTCCCGAAGAATTAAATGAGATAAAGCTTCCCAAATTATGCATCCAATTAATCGTGGAGAATGCCATTAAATTTACCACCCAAAAAGAAGTCCCTGGAACATATCCATTACCGGTAATAAAAAACCACCCACTGGGAGGTTCAGATAAAGGATAACGGCCCCGGATTTTCCGCTGAGGATTTAAACTATTTAGAGGATAAAATCAGAGAAATCGATCAGACCGAAGTACTGCCCAACCTGGAGATCAATGGGATGGGACTGATGAATATCTATATCCGTTTTAAATTGCTCTATAACGGCAGACATATATTTCGTCTAAGCAATGCCGTTCCAAACGGTGCGATTGTTACAATAGGAGGTACGACTGTATGAAATATCAGGTAATCGTCGTGGACGACGAAAGTTTAATTGCGAAAAATATCGCAAAGAATATCGAACGGGTCAACCCAGCCTTTGAAGTAATAAAGACGTTCTCTTATGGAACCGAGGCTTTAGAGTACATCCGTACCGCTCCGCCTCATCTGGTGTTTACAGACATCCGGATGCCGGAAATGGATGGCATTGTACTTTACAAAACATCTGTTCGAAGAATTCCCTTTTATTGAATGTGTGATTGTCAGCGGATACAGCGACTTTAGTTATGCAAAATCTGCACTAAAATACAGGGTTAAGGATTATTTGTTAAAGCCTATTGATAAAGAAGAACTGCGCATCTGTCTGGCTGCCATCGAAACCCGGCTAAATGCCAATCACAACGATTTAGTAAATCTGAACGAACAAGATAAGGATGGGCGGAAGCCGGAAGAGATTGTAGAGCTTTACAAAGGAGTATATCCACCAACACTACAAAGATGCTTTTGAATCTTACGGAACCGGCAGATAAATTTGGATTCTCTTCTGCTTATCTCAGCAAAATTTTCTTGAAATATGTTGATATTACACCATCAAAATACATAAAGGATTACCGGATCAAGATGGCGAAACAACTCCTTCTGAATCCGGATGTCACAATCGCAGCAGTAAGCCAGGAGACAGGCTTTACAGACCCTTTTCATTTTAGCAAGACGTTTAAAACTGTAACTGGATTTACTCCCACGGAATATCGTGGAATTCATATTGAAAAGCTGTAATATGTTTTCTTTTTAAATAATTTATAGGATAGATATCGCTCATGTGAGTAATATCTATCCTATTTCTTTATCACCTATATTATTTGGGCAACATCATGCCATCCGATTTTTTAATGTCTATTTTTAGCTACCCCATGAAAAGCCTGACTCGATACTTTATCAACTGCTAATTCCAGATCCAACTCTCTATTCGGTTGCCTTATACACACTAATACCGGAAGACTGTATATTTACTAATTCCCTTTTTCCTTAACAAACTCTTATATTTTTTCAGCAATTTCTTTGTTTTTTTGGTACCTGGACAACAATATTTTTTTCAGTCTTTCCAAAAGCCTTTTTACCGACCGTTTTAAGCTTCGTTGAATAGATTTTGACACTCTTAAGCTTTGTACACCCATAGAACGCATAGGAATCAATTTTTACTATATTCTTTCCTACTTTAATACTGGTCAGGCCTTTATTCTTATAAAATGCTTTTTTCCCGATTGCAGTGATCTTAAAAGTATAGCCTTTTATTTTTACGGTTGACTTAATGTTGATGCTCTTTCGTTCCTTACTCTTTTCTTTTATAACTGCAACCGTACCATTTTTCGCATCTGATTTGGTAACCTGATACCAGAGGCTTCCTACTAAGAATTTCTCACCTTTCTTTGGGAGCGCGGTTATTTTTTGATAGGCTGCTTTGGCTGATGTCAATACACTATAATTCTTAACAAGCTTTTTCTGATCAGCCGTTAGTGCATTGTAGGCTTTCTCTGCCGCATCGATTTTAGACTTGCTGCCTGTACCTACTGTTCCAATTCCACTGATCACGCTGCTTACTCTATTAGCCGCTTCCCTGATCTGCCGCTTTTTTTCTGCGTCAGCTTTCAGAGCGTCGTATTTTTGCACGGGCATTTTTAGTACGTCATAATTGGATACCGATGCCTGCTGCTGTGGTGTGAGTTTCTTGTAAGCATTTTCTGCAGCTTCAATTTTGGCTTCTGATGTATTATTGTAAGCTACCACGCCAATGCGACCAATCAGGTCCTCCACATTTGTCACTTTTAGGTCAACAGCACTGCGTACGGTTACTGTAAATGCTGCAGTTTTTACCACTCCTTTTCCGTATAACTGATCGTGATCGTCTGTTCTCCCAACCGGTCTTTATCGTATCCGGTAACAGTGTAACCTTCAGCAATCACTTTGGTCCTTCCATTCTTATACCTGGCGGTTACTTTCATTTCGGTCAGTTCCAATTCCTCTCCCACTGTATAAACCGTTTTGGCCGGAAGCTTTACTGATATGGACTCTAAAGACGCCTGTTGTTTAAGTCTTGTATAATCGTAGATTTTCTCAATCTCTTCATCCGACAGGGTTCTGTCATATATCAATATTTCTGATATATCTATATTTGCATAAGAATGCTGATCAATTTGTTTCGTTATTCCAACCATCATAGACTTTTGGAGACTGCCGGTCTGTTCGTATCTGTTTGTATTTGTATAGACCTTTTTTCCATCATCGTACAGATATTCCATTTTACCATCCTTCACCATCGCGGCGGTTGTAAAGCGGCTGGTTGATGCAGGTCTCATATATTTGTTATAGTTGCCTGACTGACCGCTTCCGAATCGCGATACCATAAATCCGGCATAGTTTGACATATATAGTGATCCCCAGTCTCCGTCCTGAGCAAAGAATACCGTTGTCCTTTCATCACCATAGGTTCCGGTAGGAGGCTCTGATCCTTTATATGCACTGAGTGTAATAATGGTCAGATTGCTTTTCCGATTCAAATCAATCTCCTGATCCTCTCTTAGCTGCAGATAATCATCGGATCCATCAAATGAAAGGTATGCCATATTATTCTCTGTCTTACGAATAGCTGGTCGTCTTCCGGCTTCTGTTTGAACCAAACTGTACTGTTTAGTGGTATCCTGCCAGTCAGAAACAGCTGTTCCGGTTCCACTTTCAATATCTTCTGCATCAAACCGCACCAGTAAACCATCGGTTATCGGCAAGTCTCCTTCAAATACCGTTAACAGTGCATCTGAAGCCTCACTTACCAAGTCATCTTTGACGAGATATAGCCGGTAATTGCCGGCCTCCGCAGGAGCTGTGATCTTTGATGCATCCGATTCTGCCTTGGTCATCTTTTTCACTTTCTATCAGCTGTGAAACATTATGGATCGCCATGCCTTCCGGTACAAACCAAGCAGTTTCCCCATCCATTCCGTTCGTATCCAGTCTTACGCTGTTCCCCGGCTTTAATTGAATATTCTTTGGAAATACGTTATCTGCAAGATTTATACACATGAAAGTTCACCTTGACTTCCGTATTATTTAAATCTTTTGCCTGCAGAATAAAACTACCCGCTTCTGTTATTTTATGACCATCTGAAATTTTTTCACCGGGACATCCGGAGTTTCAGCATTCCGTAACTCAAAATCTTTATGATATCTTGTCTCCAGCTCTATTGCAAACGGCTTCTGGCTGCTTGTTTTTTTGCGCTCGCCTTCTACCACATTCCGTATCGGACCGCAGGCTTTACAATTACCTGCCCGGATGACGGGGCTGAAACCTCTTTGCCATTTACAATGTATAAATTATATATGCCACTCACAGCAGGTACCGTGACCTTGCCGTCCTTTACCTGAACAACAACATCGCTCGCAACAAATTCTTCGGTACCTTCCGGTGCCAGCCAGATCTCACCTTCAATGTTTTCTACAGCTGCGCCCCAGTCCAGTTCCTGCCTTGCAGCATAGATTTTATTTGGCAGCAGCCTGTCCTGCAGACCAAACATTGACTCCGGGATGATGGAATAGTAATCACTTTGAATGCCGGCATTTTGCACTATATCAAATACATCCGTTCCCCATATGCCATCTAAGCTGGTATGGGCGTTGGTTACCACAGTTCCCTCCTCCCATGTTTCATTGATACTATAGCTTGATGAGGTTGCATAGTTATTGTCCCAGGTGTTGTAGCCGTTTTTCCCCCAGCTTGAACAATCAATACAGGTGAACCAGGACGAGATTTCAATGACATTTTTCTCTCCATATACGTGCCTGGTTCCTTCATCGGGATGAATTCCTCTGATATGATAAGAAGGGTCAACTCCCGGCGTCCCAATACTCCAGATATAGTTCTCGCTGATCACGGTCCCCGGCATGTTACCAATCGTGTAAATCGCCCCGGTATCGCCGAGCTTTGTAATGGTGTTTTTGAAGGTGTTATACATAATTGTATTATTTTTGTGGTTTCCGTCGGTACACCCGGCACCACCGATTCGGGGCTTCCGTCCATATTCCACCAGCTCCAGCCGATGCTGACTCCTGAATACGGTGTATTCTGCAGATGATTGTATTTCATCTCAAACTCTTCTGCCATAAACACCATCACGCCGGAATCTCCCCAGAACATCAGGCATGTGTCTGAAATAAAATTATTCGTCAGTTTGATACGCTTACAAGCGCCTTCCACACCGACATCATATTTTTCTTTTTCACTGAGCAGGCCGTAATCACTGCCCTTATCGCCTATGTATACATGCTGGGGATGTCCCAATAGGAAACCAGCGCCGGCGATATCATAAATCCGGTTTCCGGAGGCTATGGAATCTACTACGTCATTTACAAAGGATAGCCCGTCATTGCCGGTGTGGCAGATCGTATTTCCATAAAAAGCAATATGCTGTGCGGAGTTGACCATCACGGCACCCTGTCCCACATCATATGCCCGGTAAATCGACGGATGCCAGTCTCCATCGGCAAAATAGATCATACCTGCAGCACCTTGTACGGTTGCCCTTCCATAGGAGCCTGCCAGTTCATAGAGATTCCAGTCTGAATGGGCAAACTCCAGACCTGAAAATGTGATATAGCCGATTCTGGATGTCGTACTACTTCCGCTCAGATCCACCAGGGTTTCCAGTTTTGGAACGATCACCTCCAGATCCGTCATATCCTCGCCGTCTCTGGGACAGTAATACAATCTCTTAGTGGTTTTATCAAAATAGAAGTGCCCTTTTGAATCCGGCAGCCATTCAAATACATTATACATCGTCTGCCAGCCGCCTGATTTGTAATAGTTATCCCATTTCGGCTGTTGCGCTACCGCTCCATAGGGCATCTGGTAATTGGCGCTGATGCATCCGTTCCCGATATCCTGCAGATTATCTACACATACGATAGCGGTATTCCAGGTCGTCTGTGTCATTAGTTCAATGTCATCCTGATTACGGGTATCCAGAGGAATCGCACCGTTATCCAGCTGGGTCCCTGCTGCTGTTGTCCCCGGAATCCAGGCCCAGTCTTTTGAGGTATCGACCGTATAAGAACCATAGTTACCTCTGCCCTGACTTTCTTTTTTGGGTCATATAAGCACGTTCGCCATTTACATAAAGGGAACGCAGCTTGGTGTCACGGTTATATGGAATGCTGTAGGTCCCGTTTCCCTCCTCCCGCCAATCTCCCGTCACTCTCTCGCCGCCGCTGATCACCGGATTTTCGCCATCCGCTGCTTCATAATAGATGGTACAGTTTTCATTTCCTGAATCTGCTTCTGTAAATGCAATCGTGCTGTCTAAATAGTAGGTGCCGCCTGCTATTTTTACTACGATATCACCGTTTGTCTTGTCTAAATCCCGAACCGCATCCCTCGCTTGCTCAATGGTACGAAATGGATTCTGTTCCGTTCCATGGCCGTCATCCCTTCCGTCCGTACTTACATACAACGTATAAGCAGCATTTCTATGCACGCCTTGTGTCTCAGTTCCCTGCGCATAGGCCGCTGCCGGGATCGCACTGCAGATCATAATAACCACCAACAATACACTAATCCGTTTTTTCATGAATTACTTCCCTTTCTACTGCATTCCGTATCGGTGCACCCGCTTCGACAATTTTAATGTGCATACAATATATACCTTGCCACTCCCCGCCGTACCGGTGATGAAAAGGTTGCTATACTCCATAATGTACTTACTTTACTCTGATTTTCCGGACCTTACTATACCTGCCATATACTTTCTCATCGGTAGAATCCATCTTATAGGCCCTTACCTTAAAATAATACGTCCGATGTTTTTTCAATTTTTAATGGTACTTTTTAAGGTCGACACCGTAACTTGTCTTTTACTCTTTTTTATTCTTTTGTCAGGAGAATAGACAATGTGATATCCTTTTGCTCCTGTAACCTTTTTCATTCTTACGACTACCTGTCCGCGTTTCTTACTGGTGATTTTGGAAATAACCGAGCGCGGTACCGACACCTTCTTCCATTCAGCGGTCAAAGTAATATCTCTCGCCACTGCTTTTGTAAAATCATAATATTCACTGCCGCTCTTCCAGCCGGTAAACATATACCCTGTTCGAGCCGGATCGTCCGGCCGTATCACCCTACCGCCTGCGCGGATTACCTGCTGCATAACCGAGGTGCCACCGGACGAATCAAAGCGGACGAAATAAGACTGCTGAGGAGTCACCATCCATTCCGCGGTTAGCGTGACTGTTTCCGCTGGCATCGTATACACAGTTCCCGGCTGGTATATCGCTGTTCCGTCGTTCCAACCGGAAAATATGCAGCCCGTCCTTGATAAAGCACACCCCGGAAGGGTCATAGCACTGCCAGCTTCTCCGGTCATCTCATCCGGCAATGCTCCGGTTCCGCCGCCGGCGCGGAAAACAATCCGATAAGTATCCGTCGCTGTCCACTGTGCCTTAAAGGTAACGTCAGATGGCGGCATCACATAGGTATCTCCCGCAGCGTATAGCTTTGGTCCATGCAGCCAGCCCGCAAATACATAACCATCTCTTCTCAGGCTGCATTCCGGAAGCGTGATCGTCTCTCCGAGCTCCCCACCATATCCGCCGGAAGATCTCCAGTACCGCCCCCATCGGTAAAGCTTATGGTGTAACGATCGGCTGCCCATTGCGCCGTAAATACAACTGCACTATCCGGCATTAGATAATCTGCTCCTGCCGGATAAGTAGTTGTCCCATCGTTCCAACCGGCAAACGTATGATTTTCTTTCGTTAAATTGCTTTCAGGCAGCTTAAATGTGGTTCCGGATTCCTGGTAGCTCTCTTCCGGAAGTGAGCCGCCACCGCCCCCATTTGCAAAGCTTACCAGGTAATCATTTATGCCTCTCAGATTCGCAATCGCTTCCTCCAGTTTAGCCCTTTCCGCATAAACACTCATCGCCGTATTATAACTTCCATTCACTGCAGCTTCTGCCGCCTGAACAGCATTCTGTAAAGCCTGATAGCTCTCCGTGGTATAGTCTGCCGAGGAATACCTTTTAGCCTTGGAAATGAAATCCCTGAAATCTGAAAGCGCGGCCTCAACATCTCCTTTTCTGATGATGATATAGGAAACGATCGGATCCCAATTGCCATTCTGATTCTTTGAGAATTCCAGAGTCACTTCTGTTCCCGGCGCCACGAATTCAGCGTTCACTACTTCTACCTCGTTTTGGGGAATATTTAACGTATTGATACCAGTAGCAATTCTCTTTGTGCTGTGGCCATTTGTTACGGTGATATCCACAACCCGGGGACTGCCATAATTGGGGTAGTGTGGAATACCTATTTCTATTTCATAGATCCCGGCCGGTAATTCAAATTTATATATTACATTTCTGTCAGTCCTGCCGCACCGAAAGCTTTGTTTCTTGTCCATTCCGTCAACATATTCACTCAATGCGGTAGCTTCGGTCTGCGCTCCATTCACCCCCACAGCTTACCAGTTATCGGGTCAGGTCCGTAGTCCTGATCGGTAACACTGTTATAGACGCCAAGTTTGTCTCCCGCATTTACCGTAAGTGGATTTTGGTCCCCTGCATCGACAAAATATGCGATCGCAGCATCGGTTTGCTTATCGTTTGCCAAGACCCCCATGGGTATCATGCCAAATAGTAATGAAATAACAATCAGCATTGAAACAACTTTTCTTCTCACAAAAACAACTCCTTCCTCTGGGTTATCTGCGTTTTTATTTCATTCTGATCTTCTTTGGTTTACTGTAAATGCCGTATACCTTATACCCAAGCGAATCCGTTTGTAAGACCTCACTTTAAAGTAATAGGTTTTACCCTTTTTAGTCTCTTAATAATCTTGATACAACTTTGCGTTACGACTTGTTTCTTACCTTTTTTGAACTTACGGTCCAGAGCATATTGAATTTGATAACCTTCTGCCTTTGCTATTTTTTTTTATCTTCACCTGGGCCCGGCCGTTCTTTTTGTTGCTTATTTTAAAATAGCCGCTTTTGCTACCTTTACTTTCTCCCATACCGCGCTCAATTTAAGATCGCCGGCTACCTTTGAGGAAAAATCATATTGACTACTGCCGTTTTTCCAGCCGGTAAAAACATATCCCTTTTTAGCCGGATCGGCTGGTTTTGCCACTTTACCGCCTTCGGCAATCTGCTGATTCGCAATTTTCGTCCCGCCGTTTGTGTCAAACTGAACCGTAAATGACCTCGCCCCGACTTCCTGCCACTGCGCCGTCAGCAAAACATCCCTTTTCGGCATCACAAAGTGAGCTTGTGCCTGATACACCCTTAATCCGTCACTCCATCCGGCAAACGAAAAACCACTCCTGCTCAGGGTACTGTCCGGTAAGTTTATTCTGGTTCCTGCTTTTGCTGTGATATTACCCGGCAATGATCCGCTTCCACCGCCATTTGCAAATGTGACCCGAAATGTTTCCGGCTCCGATGCCAGATATGCCAGATGAGCGATCGCTGTTTTTAAATCATTCTCCACTTTATCAAGTTCTTCCTGAGTAAATGAGACCTTCTCATAGATATCTCTGGCATTTGTCAATACCTGCTGCAGATGGTTCCATGACTTCGTATCATATACTGCCTGAACCTTTCGCCCTGCTGAATCAATTGCCTGCTTCAGTCCGCGTTTTCAGGAACAGAAGGTGCGGGCTGCGGAGTGCCTGTTTCTGTATAGTCCTCCTTGACACCGGCATTTTTTATAATTTGCTGTGCCTCCCAGTTGGAATTATCCGGGTTAACATGATTTGAGTCCACTGTATTGGATCCGGTCTGATTAAAGCCTATCCAGGTTTGATTTCCTGTAATTACATTATTACGTATCGTGTAGCCCTGTGTACCCTCGTCAAAATACATCGCATTGTTCCCATAATCCTTCCATGCCGGTTCAATAACATCATGTATATAATTGCCCATACAGTAAGAGCCCGGCTGCCTGGAAAGCGTATAGATCGCACCGGCGTCACACATGATCTGGCTGTTATGGTGGATTTCATTACGCAAAATCTGGTTGCCGCTCATTGCATTCGGCTCATTCCTCCATCCAAAACCTACCGAAATGCCGCTATATGGCACATATGCTACCGTGTTGTCGGCAATCATGACATTCTTTGGTAACCCCGCTCCGATTGCAACAGCACCTTCATAATCGGTTCCGATCCAGCATACATAGTTGTTAAGGATCTTATCGTCCGTACAAATATCCCGGACATCTTCCGGATTGTATAGTTCATGGTAATCTGCATCGGTATCATTAATCGCAAACTTGCCTACGGAAATTCCATTACCGGAAATATCCTTAACCGTATTGTTGATAAACACCGTATTCTTGGTGCCCCAGTGCAGGTCAAATGCGGTCGCCCCCATATTTCTGAAGGTATTTCCCTCAAAACGAAGATTGTGGGCACCACTGACGCAGACTCCTGCCGGAGGACGCTTTACCACAACATAATTGGTTCGGAATATGGAGCTGACGACATTCTGCTGCGCCTGCCCCCCTACAAGTCCTTCCTGGCTCGGCGCCGTCCAGTTAGAGTGCTGAAAGGTGAGTCCATGAAACTGAATATCCCTCACCGGAGCGTCAAGTGATCCCTCAACACTCAGGAGGGTCTCAAGAGCAGGAGCAATCATTTCAGCCTGTTCCATATCCTTTCCGGCCGGTGCTTTATAGTAAAGCGTTTCTGCCGATTTATCGAGAAACCATTCATTGTCATCGGTGATAAACTCATAGGCATTTTCGAGATGATAGGCAAATTCCCTGGTATGCACATGGCTGTAGAGGTCAATATTGGGATGAGGACGGTTGAATACCCGCTGGGCCTCCGGCTCCATGATCTTCAGAGTCGAGTTAACAGAACCCTTTTCAAGTGAATCAATCCGAAGAATATTTTCCGCCCAGGCCGTAAGAACACATATCTCCACCGGATTGGAAAGGTCATCTATGTTACCGTACTCCGACAATCCCATAACACCTTCATCGCTGTTTTTATATGTATCTGACCGCTTGTAGCCTGATCCCCGACTCTGCCGTCAGTGGAACTGCCGGTTACCCATTCCGGCATTACCCCTTGTGCATCCAGGCGGTCCGCACCCACAATCCTGGTGCTGTATTCTCCCGGTACACCGGTCTGGGCCCGGATAGCCTTATGACCATCCACATATAGCTGACGAAAGTCAAAATCAATTCCTGATGCTTTGTAGATATTTTTTTCCGAATCGTGAAGCTGCCAGCCATCGATCTGTTTTCCACCGCTGATAACCGGCACCTCGTCCTCAAAAGCTGCATATTTAACTTGAAAACCATTACTGCCGGAATCACGTTCCGTAAACTTTAAGGTTTCATCCAACCAGTATGTTCCGCCGCGCAGATACACATATATGTCACTGCTCATATGGCGATTGTATTTGGAGACCTCTTCTTTTTGCCCTTTCTAACGTTTCAAAAGGCTGCCGGAACGAACCGGAATTGCTGTCGCTCCCATCCGGTGACACGAAAAACATGATTTCAGGTACGCTGCTTCCCTTAATGTCATTTGCCAAAACATCGCTGGGTATCATACCACATAGCAATGACAGTATCGTCAGTAATGAAACAATTCTTTTTTTCACAAAAACACTCCTTTCTCTTCCTATTCAAACTTTTAGTTACTTATAAGACTATATTAATCATAACAAAAATAGTATAGCAAATAAATGTACATATTTATTTTAATGTATAAAAATTTTACTGACTCACCCGCCGCTAAATACAGCGTGTCGAAAAAGATGTGCATCTACAAATCACCTGGCTGCTTCTCCGCTTATGATATGAATCGCCGGTCTCGCTACACTAGACATGTCACTTACCTTCTATACTAGACTCTTTTGGTATTTTCCTCAATTACAAAAAATGTATAATCGACTAGAATTTTGTATCAGTTTAAAATATCACAGATTATACTTCTAAAATGTCGTTGGTTCCGGCATTCATCAAAGCGAATCCAACCTTCACCAATATATTTCCGAGAGTTGGGGCATCCCCCCATTAGACAATACTTTAGGGCTTGACGGAAAAGCACATCAAACTATTATTATCTAAAATTAAAAAGGGGCTGTCCTGAAAAATGTAATTCAGAAACAACCCCGAGTTTAATGCTCATTTAAGTGTGAACCGCTTTGTCCGTAGTGTTCTTCGATAGAAAAGCAAGCACCATGCAACTACTTCTTAACAGTAATCTTATACTTTTTAGACTTACCTCCCGCTTTCACTGTAATGACGGCCTTTCCTGCCTTTAACGCTTTCATGCGGCCTCTCTGATCTACCGATACAATTTTCTTTTGCTGGATTTAAATGTAACCTTCACACCGGTAGCCTTTAAAGGACTGTACTTACCGGTGATATATTTTACCTTCCCAACCTTCATACTCTTCGGTATTCCTGATGCGCTGACAGCCTTCACCTTGGCACACTTTGCTACTACATCTTGACCGTTGACTGGCTCGGCTGGCTTTGCTATTTACCCAATGATTTATGGAATAGTACAGCATAACAAATGTAGCACTAAACAATATCCCGCCGACAATATCGGTAATCAATGCACACCTGATAAAACCCTTCCAATGACCATAAACCCCTGCATAGATACCACAAAGGGTATTTACGATGTTTCTTAATCTTTTGCTTGAAATCAATCGATGAAATTGCATGATAGCCGTAGGTATAATGCACATCATAAGCATTGTTGTAGAGGACGGATAAGAGGCTTCAAACCCCCTTAATCAAAACTGGTCGGTAGTTCACAACAAAAACTCAAAAAAAGATATATCAAAAATACAAGCACATAAAAACCGCCTAATACCAAAATACTGCTATCTACACCCAATAAGCCTTTTTTCTTTTTATAAGTTGCACAAGACCTACTATTGTAAAACCCAACATAACAAACAGTATAGGAATACTCAACCAGTCTGTTATACTATATAGCAGCATATTCACACCAAACAGCGTATGAAAATATTGATTGACTTCCGCAAACCCGACAGATGAACCCTGTGGGCCGATTGGCTGCACATCAATAAACATAATCACCACAGTGTAGAGAATGGATAAAACCAGCAGCCCAGCAGTTACACCAAAATCTTTTGGATTTTTTTCTTTTCTTCTTTCATTTTTTGCTCCTTTGTTTTGTTTTTATGTATTTGGCTCTTGCCTAATCACACTTTAACTTCAGAGGGCAAAAAACAAAAAGAATTTGACGGTCACATCTTTGATACGCTCCGTGTCATGGGCGTTTTAGCAGCAAAGCTCCCTTGATAATCAACAGAACAAATGTAAAAAAGGCAGCATAAGGTTGAAGGCTTGCAATAAAGATAACAACGCTAATTATAGTCAATATCATAGATAAGATAGTCTTTGTTTTTATCCAAATAATGCTGGAATAATTTTGCAAAGCTAACGTAGCAATACCACAAGCAACTGTTAATAAAATGATTGCAAAATATGCAACTTTTTATGAACAATGGTGTTTCCTGTAACGATAGCAAAGACACTTGACGAATTATCCCGCCCTCTTGCTGTCCAAAAAGAGGGATAAAAAACATCATCCCAACAGAACAATCAATCAAGCCAAATACTAAATCACGCATATGCTGTGTTTTTTGTGACTATCTTTTCTGCAATACAAATCAGTTCTCTATTGGATAACAGTTCATCTATTGTTACTCCGAAAAATTCTGCAATAGCTTTTAAGGAGTCAATGCTTGGATAGCCACGCCCTGACTCCCATTTTGAAATGGCAGTGCGTGAAACAAACAGTATTTCAGAAAGTTCTTCTTGTGTTAATTTTTTTTTGTTTTCTAAGTTCTTGCAGCTTTTCGTGAAATTCCATAAGCGTTTACCACCTGGATATTTTTTGTTTTATTATACCATACGGATACAACTTTTTATAGCCGGTCTTTCAAATTACGGAATAGGGGCGGTTGCCTATCAAATTATTGTGTTACTTTACCGCACATGAGCATTTGCTACCGGAGTGTCATTCCCATAACCTTCTAAGAGATTGCCCCCATGCGGCAGCCGATACTCTCATTTTCTACCATAGGGTATCGGTTTTTCTTTTTCCGTCCAGACCTTATCGTTTCTTTCCTCTGCTTTTTGACAACTTGTAGTGAAGTGCCTAATCAACAGATTACATACTGTTCGATGTCGAAGCGATTTTTTGTCATTGTCAGACAGGAATCTGTACTGCTTGTCCTTATATATCGCCTTAAGACGGCTCTTGGACTGCTAAATAATAGAAGCTGACATTTCCCTGCTGCGGATACCAGCAATCAGCTTTTCAGACTTTTGTATCTGGCCAATGTTCGCAAATTCATCCAAAGGCATCGGACGTGAATCGGCAGCCCCCGTCATAAGCATCATCCGCCCGGTCACACAGCAGGTTAAAAAACTACGTGTAAATGATGAATACGACAAAATCAAAGGTGTCATCCGTATCGGAGATAATGACAAACAATGCAGTCTTTCTGTCTCCCAGTAGGTCAGATCTAGCTCATCGCAAACCGCCAAATCTCTTAACTCCTTAATATCCTGGATTCTTAAACTCTTTATCATTCTCCCTGGCTTTTGATGCGTTACTTTCTTCCTGACCTGTTTTTCTTTCAAGGGCAAATACCATATCCGGTATCCACCCGAAATATCACCAGATTATACATCTAAATTTGCCGTAGTTTCCAGCTGCATTTTTGAAACAACGCGTTTTCTTCATTTCTACGGTCTCTCTCCTTATCATTTTCTAATATTCTCGCAGCAACTTCGGGACTTAACGATAAACTTTATTGATACCCTTACAAGGATCAAAAAACTTCTGTAAATGACGTATATATACCACTTACAAAAGTTTTTTATTATGCAGCATCTGCATTATTCTTTGTTTACCAAATATGAAATTTCACAACTATTATCGATCGCAAAGCAAAAGAGTATTTAAAGGCACATTTGAAATATACAGCCAGTTTGAAAGATATCTTCTTGAATAAAGCTATGGATGAGATCATACGGTACGTACTATTATTTAACTCTCATTGTCTTTAAATAACCCGTTGTTTTTTCATAACCAACTTTTATATGTTTTCCTTTTTTTCTTTGGGCATATAAAGACTGCTCTTTTATAGATTCCCTTTAAAGCTGACTTTCCGATCTTTTTAATTCTCTCAGACTTTATCATTATTTTTTTATTTTTTGCATCCGATAAAAGCTTTCGAACCAATAGACGTCACTTTGTAAGTTTCTCCGTTTGCCTTAACAGATTTAGGAATTGTAAATGTTTTTATATTCTTAGATTCCATTTTATACAAAACTACTTCTTTTCTTGATTTTGACCGCTTTGTAACTTTATAGAATGCCTGCTTAAATTTTATAACACTTCCAACTCTTAATGGTTTTTTTCCATTATCCACAGGATTATTAGGTGCCACTACTTTTCTTACTGTTATAGCCAGCATAGCCGTTACATCAGCATAGGTTATCCGAATACTATTATCTGATGATACAAGCTTTGCTACTTTACTAAAAGTAAATTCTGAATCCCGCTCTTTCGTATAGACAATTTGTTTTTGTGAGCCGTTATTGTAGGAAAGCATCACAACCAGCCCCTCCGGCTGAAAGCTTTCCCCCTCGTAATAGGTTACTTTTACCGGGGATTTTACAATCTGCAGACTGACTGCCTCCAACTTCTTGACAACAATAGACTGCACTACATTCAGCCCTGCATAACCAAGAGTAATTTTTTTTCATCTGCACAGCTTAAATTCTCTGTTTTACTAAACGAGAATGCATCTTTCATATTCTGGCTATATACTACCTCTTCCGTTTTACCACTGTTATAAGTTACGGCAAAAACCAGGCCTTCCGCTGCAAAGTTATCTCCTTCATAGTATTCTACTTGGGTTGGTGAACGCTTGATCGCCAACTTGATCGCCTTTTTCTTCCTCCACTGTAATTCTCTGTTCAATACTAAATCCATCGTAATAGATGGTTATGGTGTTATCCTCTACAGTCAATGGCCTCATTGTATCAAAATAAAACAGGACAGCAGTCTCCTCAGTATAGGCGATCTCTTTGCTGGTTCCATTAGTATAGTTCAATATAACAACCAAACCTTCTGCATCAAAACTTTCTCCCTCATAATAAGATACCTTTGCCGGGAATGTCTTGATTTGCAGCCCTACTGTTTCGACCTCTCTGATTACAATGGGCTGTACAACTTCCAGTCCTTCATAACCTATCGTGATCTCTTTATCCGCACAAGTCAGATTTTCCGTTTTACTAAATGAGAATGCATTCATAATGTCTCTGCTGTAAATGATTTCTCTGGTTTTCCCACTATTGTATGTTATCTTCAAAACCAGACCTTCGGCTGCAAAATCATCTCCCTCGTAATACTCTAACCTCTCCGGTGCCTGCTTGATCTCAATATTGACACATTTTTCCTCTTCTACAATGATTTCCTGTTGTGTATGGAGTCCTCCATAGCCGATCATTATACCTTTATCCCCTGCATGAAGCGGCCCTGTTTTATCAAAGATGAATTGGCCAGCTGTCTCTTCGCTGTAAGCAATCTCCTTTATAGTACCATTATTATAATTCAATACTACTGTCAATCCTTCCGGTTTAAAATAATCTCCTGCGTAATATACCACTTGCGCTGGGGAACTCCCGATCTGTATTCTGACCGCCTCTACTTTATTAACCTTAATGGTTTGGATCGTTTCAAAACCTTCATACCCAATCGTGATTCCTTCATCTGTACATCTCAGATCCTCTGTCTTGTTAAAAGTAAATGCCTCACATATGTCCTGATTATAGGATACTTCCTCGATTTTCCCACTGTTGTAAGTTACCGTCAAAACCAATCCTTCCGCTGAGAAGTCATCTCCCTCATAATATTCTACCTTTGAGGGTGACTGCTTGATCTCCAAAGCAACTGCCTTTTCTTCTTCAACAGTAATACTTTTGTTCCACACTAAGTCCACTGCAATATATCATTATAGTATCATCATTTGCTGTCAATGGCTCCATTTTATCAATAGCAAACTGGCCCGCTGTCTCTTCACTGTAGACAATCTCTTTCTGAGAACCATCGCTGTAATATACCGTTATCACTAACCCATCCGGGCAAAATCTTTCCCCTCAAAATAATGAACCTTTGTGGGTTCCTTTTTAATCTGTATGCCTGTCACTCTTGGAATCTTGATACTTTTTATGCTCATAGGAGAGTAACACCTCTTCATATGCTGCATTTACCACATCTTTTCCTTCGCATGTTAAGACAGTTTCCATTAGCACCGAATCCAGAACTTTAAAATGCATTTTTACAAGTGACTGATCCGTAGTAATTCCTTCCATATTTAAAAAAAAAAGAAATTTTTCCTTCACTGATATTTTCGTTGGTTACAATATAACCTCCATTGCTTTGAACACTTTCGTCCACCTCCACAGAAGTACAAATGACATGATCAGAATTGTAGTTGATCACAAAATCTCCGGCGGCAATATTGCTTTCACCCTCCGCCTTCGCAACCACACAAAAATCCGTTGTCCGATGTTTCTCCCTCTGTCTCCAGCCAAAATCTGGGATATTCCTTTGGGATCTCCTTTTTTGTGACATCCACAAATATTTCTGACTTTGCTGCTTTTATACTATTTAAGTTAATATCCACTAATCCTTCCGGAGAAAAGAGTATGGAAGTGTGCCCCTGAGCACCGGATTTCACCTGAAATTGCAATGTAATATATTCGTTTCCTCCAATGCTGCTTATCGAATTGATATCGGCATAACTAACTTTTACATAACCAGGGGCATCTTTGTTGATCAGACAGAGTGAGCTGGCCGTTTGCAAAGAGCTGCCTGTTCTCACATCCTGCAATTGTAATAACGCTGCGTCATAATAAAATATAAAACTACCTCCAGCCATATCTCCACTATCCAGTCCAGACAATGTATAGTTAAGAGAATCTCCTTCCTCCACGGTTCCCTTGTCTATCTGAGCATCAAATATTGCTTCCTTTTTTCCCTCAGAAGGACTCTTCACTTCTAATTGTCCATAAGTTTTTGAAATCTCTAATTTATTAAATTCCGTATCATATGCATCCCCTACTGTGAGCAGAATAGAATATACTCCCGCTTGTACAGTGTCCTTAATTTCAAATACCACTGTCATCAAATCGCCTGTACCGTTCATGCCGTCCAAACATATCATAGATTCTTTCACTTCACCCTCTGTTCCAGGGTTGATGTCCACAATCGCATTTTCTGTCATACTGCCCGCTGAAACACTCCGATATGTCATAATTTGTGGATCATAATACAGAGATACCTCTAACCCTGCCACTTTTTCAAAATCGTGGGCATTTACACCGATTGATACAAGACTTCCTGACACTGCAACAGCACTTGATGCTAAGACTTGCATTTGAGGTTGTGTTACCTCAGATGCATACGCATTCAAAACAGGCATAGCCGTAAATAATACGGCTATGCTTATTAAAATCGCGGTCCATCTCCTCAGTATACTTTTCACTTCTTCTCTTTTTCTCATATCCCTCTCCTATGGCAAAATACTGGTGATCTTACCATTTACATACTGTAAGATTCTAAGGGCTTCTTTGCGGATAACTCTCCATTCTTATCCAAATCCGCTCTCCTGAACTCTTCCTCTGTCAGATTCAGTCTGTCATTCACTGCCAACAAAACCATCATAGCATCCTTTAACTCGATCACGCCATTGCCATCCACATCGCCCAGAGCATTATCCGAAACTGCAGCCTGCACTACAACTTCAAAAGGCTCCTCAGCAGATCCCTTTATATGTTCTTAAACCTCCGTCATCTGCTTCTATATAATACTGGAGTCCTTCCTCTACAATAGATACAGCTGGAATCACTGCTGAGAATTTATCATTGTTTGCATTCATATTCAGACGTTTCCATGTATCATCCCCTTTTACCCGGTAATATAACACAGCTTTGTTTACCGACACATTATCAATAATCACTGCTGAAATGACCAGATTACTTCCTGTAAACGCCTGATATACAGGTGTATGGTAGATATTAGGCGCCATCGTATCCATCGCTGTCACCACGATTTTCCCGGATGGTTCTGATTCCGTCATATCAGATTTGACCACCGTAAAATTGTAATAATATCTCTGTCCCGGTTCTACTCCGTCGTCAAACCACTCCTTCGTATTTGCAGGTATTACGGTTCTGTTTAATTTACTGTAGAATCCATCCTCCTTGGTTGCACGGTAAACGTTATATCCCGCCAAGGTGTCAAAGTCATCCTGCTGCCAGTACAGTTGAATCCCCTCTGCTTTTACATCCGCCTGCATACTCATGGATTGAGCGGATGTAGTGTCAATTTTGAAGGAGAATCTGCCCAGATCTTCATAAAAAGGCAGCGTGCCGTCCGCAGTCGTACCATTTCGTATGGACAAATACTGGGTTCCACCCTCAATCAAGGTGGTTAGCTGTAAAGTTCCTTCCCATCTGGTGGGAGAAACGTAAGCCCCCTCCACAATGTAATCCCCATATGGATAACTGCTACCAAAGGCCACCTGAAGTTTCCCTTCTGTATCCATATCCCGGTTAAATTCCACCACGAAAGTTACGAGATCATTCCCCACTACCTCTGTCTGCTCACCGTCCACCTGCAGATATGCATCCACTACATATGGAAACGTATCGGTTGGTGGGTTCGTAAGGATTTCTCCCTCCCGGATATCTATGAGACTCTGATAGTCATCAAAGTCTACGATCTGCTTATTAATCATCTCACTGCTCTGTGTCCCCCAGTAATTCCCGGAAAGTCCGATAAACTTATAGTTAGCCGAATTCCCTGCATAGAATCTCATCCACCGTTCCAGGGCTTCGGTATGGATTCGGTTTAAGATCACATTTCCGCTGAATGTTGTATGACGCCCCTCCTCATTATAAGTTTCCCAAAGCTTTAAAACTTCATTTCTGTCCCATTTATGCCGTTCGTCTATTTTATCATTGTCTATTATGGTCTCATGAATGACGGGACTCTCTTCTGGCTGGCTGCCTCCCTCGGCTGACTCTGCTACATAAGTAAACTCCAGTACAGCCTCTTCATTTGAAGAAGAAAACTTGCTCATAAGTGCACCCACTGGGATCGTCAAAGTATACGCTTCGCCATTCTTTAACTCTGCTCTGGGTGTAAGAATCATCTTATCCATATCCAGCTCTTTTTTATCGTAATTATATCACCGTTAGTGTTGGTCAGTGTAATACTACCAAAGTTACTATTCTTTTCTAAGACTTCACTGTAATCCAGTACCAGTGATTTTCCAGATACCCTAATGGTTCCGTTTTCCTGTTCCGTGCCATTGAACCCCTGCAGCACAAGAGGAGCTTCATTTTGCGTCAAGCCAAAATAAACTCTTACCGGTACACTGGAATGATTTGCATCCGCATTGCCCAAGCTATAATCATCACCCTTTCCAGTCGCATAAAAAAGCACCGTCACTGGTCTGCACATAGAGATTATTCCCAAAGTCGTAAACCTTCACTGCATTTTGTACTTTCAGCATTGGCAGATAGTATTCTGCAAACTCTGAAAAGATGCCTGTTCAAGTTGTCCATAGGCATTGGATACACGTAAGCAGTTATCTCTTGCATATACGATTCCTTCTTGAATATAATAATCGTGCCTGTTGTTATGTATTTCTCCGCTTACTGTCTTTAAATATTTTCACTTATATCTGTATTATTTTCTCGGTGTGAAAATAACATTAAATTTTTTTCATCTTTTTCCATCCACGCTTGATTAAAATTATCAAAGTCTGCCCGAATATCCTTAGCGCCAGATGTTACTAATTCAGGAGATCTCGCATTGCTTACCCATCCCCCCGCAGCATACACATTTCCTGTTTCATCTAACAGCGCAACAGAACAATTGAAGGACACTGCCTTTACAATATCGGCATCCAACTCCATTTGCATTGGGGTGTAAATCTTTTCCTCCTCCATTCCAACGCCTAATTGTCCACATTGGTTATCTCCCCAGGCCCAGACACTTCCATCCTCTGAAATAGCATAAAAACTTCTCCCAACGTTTCCTTCTGCCAGTGCTGTTATATTCTTTAATGGATTAAAATAACCCTCTTCTTCAAATGTTCCTGAAAAACTGCTATCTACCCCCATATAGTTTTACCGTACCAGCTGTGTCAAGAATATAAAGACTATTGTTGTTAACTATAGTAAAATCCTTTACTCCCTCTATATTTAATCTGCGTGGTGTCTTATATTGCCCGCCCCAAATCCATAAAGTCCCATTGTCCAGAAGTGCAAAATGATATAAATAGTCATAAGACTGAATGGGATTGTAATTCTGCATTTTCACTATATGAGCTTCAGAAATACCATTTGTCACCGCCACCTGAATATCCGCTTTCAAACCACTGCCTTTCACTTTTGCCCGCAAAGTGGCTATTCCTTCTTTTCTTTAACTAACTTACCCTCTTCATTTACATAGCAAATTTCAGGGTTGGAAGATTCCCATTCTAATTCCTGTTTCGTTGCATTTTCCGGCATCATCTTAGGATAAAATACTGATTCATCTTCCTGCTCAAAAGTTGTCACATACATTTGCTCCTCAAATGTAATGGACTCCACTGGTATTACGCAATGTACCACGATGCTGTCACTCTTTCCATCCGCACTGACAGCGGTAATCATAACATCACCTTCTGTTAGGGCACTTACTATCCCTCTGTCACTTACGCTGGCTATTTCTGGATCAGAGCTAACGAATGTGACAGCTGTTTGGGTGGTATCAACAGGTACTAACTCAATGTGATCCTTTTTGTGTTCCAATACTCAGATCAAAATCCCCCTGCTTAATTTTAATCCCTGCAGTGGAATCTGTTCCTTTACATTGACGGTAAGATAATTATAAACGGCCAGATCTTCCGAATATACCCGAATATTTACCGTGCCTATTCCGTTGGTGTTACCATTCCCTTTTCATCTACGATTGCCACAGATTCATCTTCACTCTCATAGATCAAATCTTTTTCAGTATCAACTGCCGGTGAAGTTGTTGCATAAATGGCATACTTAGATTCGATATCCAAGTCTACCACATAATCCTCCAAATAAATCTCTTTCACATAAACCTTTCCAGGTATCTCAATCAAAAAATACTGCCACTCACCATCTCCATCTTTAAACCAAACCTTGTTATTATAAACATAGCCAACTCCTACCTCACCACTATCTTCAATCGAAAGGCTCTTCGATAACTCCTGCCCATCTGTTCCATAATATTTTCCGGTAAATCTGTCTTTGTGCAGGCCACAAAAATATTTCCCATTTAAATTTTCTGAGACATAGGCAAGTTCTTCCTTTGTCTCAAAGTTAGCTAATGCTCCTCCAAAAAGCTTTGCGAAATCATTGTATAACTCACTAGTCTGTGCAACCTTATTTTCTGCTCTGCTCAGAAGCTCCCAACGAGTCTCGTTGGTGTCAAAAAACCAGATAGGTTGTTCCTGTATCTTCATTGTAGATTATATCCTTGATTTTCACGTTTCCTTGAGGTTTATTAGATACTTGAAAAGAACTTGCCATTCCCAATTCACTGTCTGAATAGTTATTGTTTCCATAAAAGATACAATCTTTATATATGGTAGAATTATCATATTGGATCGCACTCCCAGTAAACAAACATTTTCTATACTGATTTCCCCTGCATGAAAATAACTTGTTTCCCCTCCTACTTTATAAAAAGCACAATATTGGGCATTTTTAATAGTCGCTTTGGCTTCGGTATATCTAATAATGATCTGGCCCTGCGATAGTTCACGATAATAAAGCCTTTTCTATAATTTTGCCGAAATTTACAGTGAATCGCATCGTCAATTATTAGCAGCGGATTAACAACATCTGTATATTCCATATGTACCAGTCCATTACCAGAGCTAGTAATCTGCACTGCGTAAGCCCCCATCAATCGCTTGGAAATATTTCCACAGGTTCTTCTGCTGTCCCTTGCAGATAAATCTCCCTTTACGTCCATATAGACAATTGACGAATCCGTATATACATCCTCAGAATCACTGCACCAGAATTGAATTTTTGTACCGGCTTCGGCAGTAACAGTCGCCCCCTCTGCTATGGTCATAGCATTGGGCAGGATATAATAATTCTCTTTCGTGAGTACCAGATCCTCCGTCACTCTGTTGGGAAGAATAACTCCTTTCCTCACCTGAAATTGAATATAATCACGGCTGCTTACCACACCTTTTCTTCATCTAAACCATTCTCACTGTTAATTGTTACATTCACGGTTACCGTCATATCATTTGGAGAGTCATCTGCTATTTTCAAATAAAATGGTCGTTCCCAGGCTGTCCATTTATCGTTTTCATATACCTTTCCGCAGTTTGTCTCGGAATAAGTGCCAATATCTCCATAGCTTATATCATTATTTAATATAGAAACATAAGGATTCGCAACTCCTGCATCTGATGTCACATCTAAATGCACTATCGTGTTTTCCCGATTCCCCACCGGTTCTTTAAGGTAAATCCCAGTGCAACCGTCTCGCCTGCATCAATCACCCCATCCCCATTATTGATTGCTTCACAGCCCGCAGTGATTCCTTCTGTATCCTGCGTATATCCGGGGTATCAAAAAGATTGTAAGAGCTTACGCCAATACTTGGGACAGGCATCTTTACCAACGCATCATAACAATTTATATATCCTGGTAAATTATGCTTATCCTCACTTACCATATGGCTGTTCTCATTGCAACACTCTACTTCACCATTTGCTGTTCCTATGATCTGTCCGTAAATAAACTTTGTGGAATAAGCATTTGTGTCTGTATAGTAGCTGCGTAACAGCGCAGCCTCAGCTGCTACTACGGGAGCTGCCATAGAGGTCCCGCTCATGGTCATATAATTATCCCCTGGTATGGTGCTTAAGATCCCTTCCCCTGGCGCGTAAACCTCATACTCCACACTGTTATTTAGTTTACAATCCCAGTTTGTATAATTAGATTCCATTCCCGTCCAGTCTATACTCATAACACCAATCACATAACTCAGTGCCGCCGGATAAAAGGGCAGAGCATCGTATAATCTAGTGTTTTCATTTGGATACGCATCATTTCCAGCGCTTGCCACAAGAACACATCTGGAATAAGCCATACTTAAAGCATCCTGTACCGCAATCGTACAGGCACTTCCGCCAAATGACATATTTATCACGTCCGCTCCATGTTCATAGGCATAGATCACTGCTTTTGCAATATTGCTCTGCAGAAAATACCCGGAAGCATCTCCTGCTTTAATAGGCATGATCTTTGTATTATAGGCAATTCCGACAATCCCCTCTTTGTTATTGGATGCCCTATTATTCCAGCCACATGAGTGCCATGCCCCTGATCATCCATCCGGAACCCATACCTGCGACAAGATCCACGCCATAATAATCATCCGTATAGCCGTCTCCATCATCGTCTATCCGTTGTCAGAATTTCACCGGTATTTGTCCAGATATTGGCTCTTAAATCTTTATGTGTATAATCTACCCCTGTATCTATAACTGCTACTGTCACCACTGCTGCCGCCCCCAGCGGTTTTCCATCCATTTCTGCCTTCCAGGTCTTTTGGATTCCACAAGCTTTTAATAGTTTCTGATCTTTCGCCATGGGGTTTTCAATCACTTCATCCCCAACTGCTTCTTCATCATAAACTGCTGTTTCATATTTATAGTTATATTCTGCAAGGATAACGCTTGAAAGATTACGGACTTTTCCATGGTCTCCTTTATATTTCTATCTTTATAAAGATAAGCCGTATACCAATTAAAATCCTCCATCTCAAATAAAAGTTCTGCTTTCCCGATTCCTGCCTCTTTTAATTGAGCGATTGTCCCTTCTGTTAAGCTTTTTCTCTGACTTTATTAGTATCGAATTGGAGGCATATTCCACCGCGTCACTTTCAAAAATCTCGGGATAAACTTCATCAAATGGTTTCAAAAGCTCCCCGTCATCTCCAATATTTTCATTCTCCTGGCTGTCTTCAAAATCATTTTGTCCATGAAACTCTCTAAAAAGTTCTTCGTCTTCTGGCCGTAAATGGCCATCTCCAACTTTTTACTGGAAATTGCCGCGTTCTCTTCATATCCTTTCGTCGGAATTGTTTGAAAAGCATTCTCCGCCTCCAAGTTTTTCTTGTTCTCTACACTTTTAAACCCCTGTGATCCTGTTCTCTCAGCAGTTTTCTCTTTATTCTTTTGCCCTCCGCTAACGAAAGTTGTCTCGGTGAGAATATCTTCCTGATTTTCGGAAATAAACCCGGTATTGATTTCCGAGTGAACCACTGATTGGTTGTTGCTTTTTGAAGCAGCTTCTTCTTGCATCTCAAAATGAACTCCTAATCTTGTAGATGCTGCCAAAAGTGAAAGTACCAATAAACCTGCTAATACTTTTCTTCTCCATTTCATAGCTCTTCCCTCACATTCACCTTTTTATTTAATAATAAGTTTCTTCCTATTCGGTCTATTCCTGTGTAAGTCATTAATACATTTGCAATAATCTTCAGTAATGTAGATTTTCCCGCCCCTTGGGTCCAACAACCACTATTATATCGCTTAGGATATATGAGAATGAAATATCAGTAAACCACTATGTAAACTCAGGAATACGACTATACAATTAGTTCTTAATCATTACACTCCACCATTTTGTCCTAATTTTATCCAATCAATATATCCTTTTATATTCACATCAAATTCGGGTTCTGTTATATTTTGTTCATCATCAATCATCGTATCTACAAAAAAGTGAACATAAGCTTTCTTTTATATGGAATGATTTTCTTACTATTTTTCCAATATCTTTTTTACTTCCTCCTGACACAACTTCTGAAGATAACACTAAAACCCCTGTCTTTTATATCATCAAATTTAAGTTTCTCTGTCCACCTATAGGACCTGGAGCTTCCGAAAACTCCGCCCTTCTTTTCTATCGAAAACTCTTTTTCAATTGAATAGTCGTCATTCTTTAGGTAGTTGACCTCACAAAACATTTTAGGGGTTGCTACAATATCCACTCCCCGGGTCTTGAAAGGAAGGTCAAAGATGTTGTACACAATTTGCCCAATGCCATCAACGATTACTACTTGATAGTTATACTCAATATCCGGAGTAGTATTGTTGCTGATCTCAAAGAACATAAGCCCACTGTATTGCCTTTTTTAATTCAATATCAATCGTTACGGAGCAACCTGTAGTCTCAGAGTCATAATAACTTATACTGCTATATTCCATATTTTCAATATCTGAATCTTTAATTACCTTACTATTAATATAACCTACTGGTTTTATGCTCGTTAAAGAATCGTTATCCTCATTAACATATGACTTAATCCTTCCTTTTCCCTTCTCCATGCATACAAAAGTAGGTATTTCTAAATTCTGAACCACTGCAACAAATGGATCTGTAGTTTCTGATGTCACTATGCCTTCATATGTATCTAATCTTGCTCCTTCTTCAATTTTTTTCCAATCTCCTATATCAATCCTTTCTACAATCACTTTAGCGTCATTTAATAATATAATTACAGCGATAATAACGATAGCTAGAATAAGCCCTCCGCTAATAAAACCTATTTTCGTAAGTTTACTTATTGCTGGACCATCTTGTTTGCTCCCTTGCGGAATAGAATAACTAATTTCCTTTTCTTTTGATACGTCGCTGCGTTTATTCGTTTCATCAGATGCGTGAAATACATCATTTGCTTCTTTAAGCATCGGATAACCACACTTAGGGCATCTCTTGGCTTTGTCCGAAATCATTCCTCCACACTCTGGACAATTAATCAACGCCATAATCTCTTTCCTCCTTTTTCCAAGCCCCGTCCTGTCTTTGAGTTTTCTTTTATTCTAACGCGTGTTTTTGGAATATTTCACTATTTTTTCCTTGTTGCACTTCTTTATTTAGTATAATTTTACCATAATATTCTTTATAAGGCAATAACTTTATAATTTTCACATTCTAAAATCCCATATCAATATTTATATAACGTTAAAATTGACCTAAAGATTGGGACTATATACGAGAAGAAGAGTACAATCATAACTACAAATATCAACTTTGGTGGCTGGGAGGCGATCTTTTATGATCTAGTGGTGACCAATGCAATCCTGGACCGAGTTCTGCATCATGCCATAGTTGTAACCATAACTGGAAAATCATATCGGATCAAGGATCACGCCAAACAGAGTAAATAGAGTGTCCTTTATTATATGATCCAAAGTGGGCACTTTTACTTGACAATTTATACGGATGCCGGAAACCTCGTTATTGAACACATTGGGCACCCCAGACCTGACTGCATTCAGTACAAAAGATGTTACAGACTTCACGTTGTTCCACACCCCGAACCCCACTGACTGGATGGAATTCATCACAGTCTCCTCAATTTCCCGCTGCAGGGCATCATAATGTTTCTGTGAAATTTCTCCTCTAGCATGTGCGTCATTGGCATGCTTTCCCGGCAGTTTCAAGGCATCAAGCTTCTCCATCGTCTCACTGACAGCCTGTGCCAGCAGCTTCTGCTTCTGCGTAATCAGTTCCGCATTCCCGGGGTCAAACTTCAAGAGTTTATTCACGTCCTGCGACTGCGTATCCCAGATTTCCTTATTCACTTTAGACAGAGCGGTGGACAACTTCGTAGTGTCCCCGCCGATTTCAACTGTAATGTCCTGAACCCTGGATGCCACACTCCCCACCGTCTTTCCGACACTAAAAAGAGCCTTTCTGGCCCCTCAAAGATATAGAAAAAAGGCACCTGCCATTTGTGACAAATGCCTACACAACCTCCTTATATTTGTAAATCAATTTACTGTTCTAACAGTCGCTTTCTCAGCCCCTGTACCTTAGATTCAATCTCTTTTGCCGTAGACGCAAAGTTTCCTCATCCTTCCCTGTAGGGTCTTCTAATCCCCAGTCCTCCCTGTGCTTACATGGAAGAAACGGGCACTGCACGTTACATCCCATGGTCACTGCCACATCCACAGAAGGAATATCCGCAATCAGTTTAGAATACTGGCTCTGTTCCATATCAATGCCATATGCAAACCGTTTTTCCCAGAGCCTCCGCGATTTGGCTGCGGCAGGAATTATGTTCACAGATAAAAGCTACTTTTATTTTATTCATCCCTGATTATCCTCTTGCTTTCCGCAAAACAACAACCACTTCCTCTTTCTTCAGGACTTTGCCATAAGACACCACCCTGCCATCCACTACCAGAGCCGGGGGGTAGTCATCACCCCATAAGCAGCAATCTGCGTAAAGTCCGTCACATGATTAATATCCGTATCCATACCCAATTCTTCCAGAGCAGATTTCACAATCGCCTCCAGCTCATTACATTTAGCACATCCGGAGCCTAGCACCATCACATTTCCTCGGATCTGCTTTTGCCGCTTCTGCCTGCGCCATGGTATCCGCATTGCAGTTCCTCCACAGCAGCAGCCCGATTCTTTTACATCCTTCTTCTTTCCATATAATCCCATGTCATACCTCCGCTAAATAAGCAGAAATTGAAAACCATTAAACAAGTACCCAACAACAATAATGCCCAGCGTACAGATCGCAATAAACAAAGCCAGTAGCTTTGGCTTTACTGCCTTTCTCAGCATAATCATGGAAGGCAGTGACAGCGTAGTAACTGCCATCATAAATGCCAGGATCGTTCCAAGCTGCGCCCCTTAAAAAGCAGGGCCTCTGCAACCGGAATCGTTCCGAAAATATCCGCATACATGGGAACCCCGATCAGCGTTGCCAGTACAACCCCGAAAGGATTATTGCTTCCAAGAACAGCCTCTATCCAGCTCTCCGGTATCCAGTTGTGGATGACCGCTCCGATGCCGACACCTACCAGAATATGGGGAACACCTTCTTGAAAGTAGCAGCCACCTGATCTTTCGCATAAACCACCCTATCCTTCCTTGACAATGCAGGAGACTCAATATCCACAGCGCTGGCATTTCGGATAAACTCCTCCACATAGGACTCCATTCGCAGCTTTTCAATCAAAGTCCCGCCAGCCACTGCAATCACAAGCCCAACCGCCACATAAACAACCGCCACCTTCGTACCAAAAATGCTCATCAGCAGGACAAGGCTCCCAAGATCAATCATGGGGAAGAAATCAGAAAAGAAAAGGTCACCCCAAGGGGCAGTCCCGCACTGGTAAAACCGATAAACAGCGGAATGGAGGAGCAGGAACAAAAAGGCGTCACCGTTCCCAGAAGCGCCGCTATACAGTTTGCCCATATTCCATCAAAGCGCCCCAGAATCTTCTTACCCGCTCCGGCGGAAAATAACTCTGGATATAAGAAATCACAAAAATCAGAACGCACAAAAGCACCGTAATCTTTATGGCATCATAGAGAAAAAAACTGAACACTGCTACCCAGCCGTGAATCCATATCGAGCCCAGCCAAAGAAAACAAATTTCCAATCAAGGCATTCAGCCACTTCATGCCTAAAATCTCATCCTGTATAAAATCCCATATCATTTACAGCCACACTCCCCCTTCTTTCCCATTGTTGGTAAGCCCGCCAATAAACTGCTGGAATTCCATGAAAGTCTCGCAATTCAAAGAATAGTGAGACCATTTCCCCTCTTTCCTCGCTTCCACAAGGCCGCATTCACAGAGAATCTTCATATGGTGGGAAAGGGTAGGCTGGGTAATCTCAAATTTCTCCAACAGTTTACAGCCACATTTTTCCCCACCCGAAAGCATCTGTACAATCTGCAGACGGTTGGAATCTCCCAGCGCCTTACAAATCAGCGCCACATCAATCGCATTCATCCAATCACCTCATATAGATATTTGTCTATGTGTTATTATATGATATACATAGATGATTGTCAATGTATTTTTCAATTTTTCCCCGACATCCTACATCCATTTTCAAATTAGGATAATCCATATCCTCCTGCGTCCTAAGCTCACAATAACAGTTCAATCAGCTGCGTTAGGACCTGTATTTTCTTCTCCATAAGTTCCTCCATATGAAACTCTTCCTTGCCCGATATAATCGTAATAACCCTGCAGGCATTTCATTTCCACCATGATACGCACTTCCCTTTTATGCAAATCTGCCGTAATCTCACACAGACGCCGTTCACACAGCGGGCAAAAGATCCTGCACATACGCTTCTCCTTTCGCATTTATTTAGGAAACAATCTGTCCAGCAATATGTATTCCAACACTATTTCTTATTTTCCCTGGTTTTTGATACTGAAACTAAATTTATGCATGAAAAATTGTTCAAAAAAGAAACAATCAGATTACTATTTCCAACTGTCTCTTCTGATATTACATCATTTTCAATTTTAAATATCATTCCATCATACTCATTCAGATTCTATACTTTGCAATTACCCCCTACTTTTTTTTTCTTGGCCTTGGCAAAGGTTTTTAATCGGCTGTCCCAATGCCACCGCCCCAACCAACTGAACAGATACTCCCATATAAGCCACTAACTCTGAATATGCAAAACAGGTATTTCCAATCCGGAGTTACCTGAAACGGATGCATGTCCCAGCACCAGTCCCCATCCAGAAAAACACTGTCCGGCAGATTTGTTTTCAGTATCTGGCAGGTACTTGTCTTCTCCACACCCATGATTCCTCCGATGAGATACAGTTTCCTTAATATTCCCTTCCTCCAAAATCAAGTGCGGCTGCCTGTTCTGATAAATAGAATCAGTTTCTTCACATCCTCAAAATCATTATAAGCCCCGCCTATCCCTTCACGGTGATAAACGACTCCCGCCTTCTCATTTGCTTCCAAACAGTCTAAAAGCTGTTCTCACACCAGTTTTTATCCGGACATTCCCCAGAATTACAGCCTGCACAGCTTGTATTTTCTGAACATAAGCAACAGGCAAGCCCGCATCGCGCTTTCTCTAATTCTCTTTTTCATCTTTATTCACCCACAATATTTCAGATTCTTTATCTGCATAGCGTGGTCGGCTTCATTTTCTTCCTTCGTTTTTGTCGGGTCATCACGGTCATAACGGCCACATGGCAATTCTACACATTGCCCGCAATGCCCGTATTTTCTTTGATTGACACAGCAATCATAAATATCACAGCAGCTTTCTCCTGTGTATTTCAACCAGAATACTTTTTGCCTTTTATTTCCCCGCATCCCCTGGCACTCCACTGGATAATACTCACAATCCGAGCATATAGTACCGCAACAGCTCATCTTCTTCTCCATGGGCATTTTCTCCTTATCTCATTTTCCACTGGCACTCACTGCATTCTGCATCATGGATAGAAATGATTCCTCCACATTCCGGGCAGGTATATTTTTCTTTTGCTGTGCCAGAAATCCAGCCATTCCCTGCTCTTTTACTGTATGGCTGTTTTCCTTCAAGCTGGAATGGTAACGGACATTATAGCTTTTTTTCCAACCGTTTTATCTGCTTACAGGGATATTCAGGGCATTCAAAACAATATGTAATCTGCCGCTCCGTCACACAATCCTTTATCCTGCACTTCCTACAATGCTCCGGTTTTCCCTGATCACTTTTCAGGCAACCCGCGCATGGCTTTTTATGATAACAATGCTTATAACAAACCAAACAGTTCATCCCACAAGGGGCAAACATGTCCGGCTCTATTCTTTTCTGGCATCCTCATTTTCAATCAACTCCTGTCTGCACCTCTCAAACTTTTCCGGGTCATGCTCCCTGTCTTCCTCATAATATACCGCACAACGGAACACATAAAGCTGGCATCGGTCCTCCTGAGCATCGACTCATACCTTTCCCCTAAACCGCTTTGGTTTTCTTATTGTAATACTTTATATATGACAACTATATGTCATGTTTTTTTCTTTATCCTATTCCAGGAATCCTATCCGCATATAGGGGCTGTAATGGTTCAAACATTCTGGAAGATGCTGTGTTGCCGTGTTAGAACAACACTGGCGTTTTCGTATCCAGTGTCTGTGTAGTAAATCTTTTTTGACTCATAATAAAAAATATGACATTGTCTGCTTCCTAATCTTTACTTGTTTTGCTTTCTTGTCCAAATCCCCATATTCCACAACCTCCGTTCGTTTTTCCTAGTATACCATAAAACCAAACATATTCCACCTGTTTTAAAACTGCTTTTGCCAAATAGTAAGGGGTTTGCCAACGCTTGTAGAATCAGGTTTGTAAATTAACAACACCACTGTTTTAACGTGACACGATACCTCGCTTATGATGTCTGGTTATCGGGGTATTCATTGCCCTGAACACTTACTTTATGCTGCATAGCAAACGTATGCAATGGTTTATTTAAGTGGGGTAATGGTTTTATCCCCTTGTCATGCAAAATATTGTCGGTATAATATGTTATCAACAGTTTTCCATTCAAAAGGGTTCGTCTCGTCTTACATGTGAGTTTTGAATTATATTTGCCTCAATTGTAAATCAAAATGCAACCTTTGGCATATTTATAAAATGGGCACCCAATACTCAATGATGCTTTTTCCTTCCTCATCTACTGACTCTCCATACCGCGCAAAATCGTATTTTGCGTTTTTCGTTTAACCGGCAGGTGGATTGAGGAAACCATTCCTTGTAGATGTAATCTGCCACTGGCTGAAGGCTGTCCTCATTTTTTGCACGAAAGCTAAAAACAATATACTTTGTGGCAGGAAGTTCCATTGTCTCCATCCCTTTTGGAACTGCTTCAATCTGTTCCACCTCTGATACCGCATAATAGTCAAAGGATGGCTGTGTGTCCGCTTCCAAATCCCATTTTTATAATCATTCAGCCCTATAAGAAAATTTGTATTTTTCCGGAAAGGAATCTTATTCTTCTTTGCATGTAATTTCCGCCAGCATTGCCCGATTACAAAAAGCCGAAACGGGTGCTTTTTCTATAACCCACCAATCTGATTTTGTCACTTTCAATCGTTCTGATTTCCATAATCTTATCACCCCTTAATCTTTTTTTGCCATCAACAGTAAATTTTAATTGGAATGGATAGAACTCTCTTTTTTCCTGAAAGCCTGCGGACTGCATTTGAATAGCGCTTTAAATCCAACCGTGAAGGATTGCTGCGTTTCATAGCCGGAAAAAAACGCAATCTCTAAGATTGGCTTATTTGTAAATACCAATAATCTGGCGGCTTCGGTCAGCCTCCGCCGTTTAATATAATTGTGTAAGGGCAACCCTACAATTCCTAAAAAAATCCGGCTAAGATGATATTTGGAATAACCTGACCTCCTGCAGATGCTGTCCAGATCCAGCCGTTCCTCTAAGTGCCCATCAATATAGTCTACAATCTCGTAGATGACATCTATATTTGTACTCATCAACCAAACCTCCCTAAACCTATTGTAATTTATCGCCGGAAAAAGTTTTCACAATTCTTGCTGATTTTCTTCAGCTATTCTGCTGATAAGTTAAGGTTCCGAACTCGGCATTACCGCAAGTGTAGATGTCTTCTATAATAACATTTTTGCTAAATTTAGTAGTGACCTGAAAAAGCCTGACGCAACCACTGTCATCGGTTCTGATTATCATGAAAAAATTTGGCACTTCCCAGCCGACATGCTGCTCTATGTGGTAAAGCCACATATTCCAAGCTTCTCAAATATGGCATTCAGACAATTGGTGATTTGGCTCAGACAGACCTGTCTTATTTGTAACGGCTCTTAGGAAAGAACGACATTATGCTCTGGTGTTTAGCAAATGGCCTGGACTCAACTCCAGTGAGCCATATTCATTCCCTCCCTGTTATAAAACAATTGGAAACAGCACGACCGCCCCCTGGATCTGATGACAGATACCCTGAAACTTGCAATAGATTCTATCCGCAAAAGGTTTGTACATTTTTCTATCCAAAGGGGAATCATGCTTCTTGATAAAGAGCTTTCCAATCTTGATCCGCTAGCATAGCATTCCATATACCCCGGACTTTTTCTTAAAAATCGTGGATAATCCGCTTCGTAATAGAAATAAGGATAGTAGGCTCTATCATCGGTAACTGTTTATTTCAAAAATGCGGTGTGTATATGTCAGAAAAGATTTTACTCAAAAGAGCAATCGCACGATACAGAACGGGTGCAAATCAGCAAGGTATATATCGCTGTAACTGCCTGTTTTGATTTGGAAGGCGCAATTACCTCTTTAGGAATAGAATGGGAAAATGGTAAAGTATATAAAAGAGATAAGGAGCTAGATGTCAGAAGAGCTACTTCCCTTAAAGCAGGGACCAGGGACTCGTTTCTAGACAAGAGTGGGGGTGCGGACATTTTCTGGACTGCTTAAATTGCCAATCAAGACTCTGTCTGTACTCCCATGGCCTCATATATCCAAGTGATATTTTAATTCTTTTCTGTTATACCATATCAGATAATCGTTTAGGGTGTCAATAAATTCCTGAATGCTGACTCCTGTAAAGTCCAGGTTATAGAACATTTCATTCTTTATACAGCCAAATAACCCTTTACAGGCAGAATTTTCGGGAGAACAACCTTTCTTTGACATGGAGCGCTCAAGTCCTGCCTGCTTCATTCGCTCGATCCAGCCGGACCACCTGTAATGACAGCCTCTGTCCGAATGTACAATCGGATGTTCTTCTTCCTTCAAACCAGATACTGCCTGTTCAAGCATACTGTTTACCAAATTAGCATCCGGGCTTGTGCTAATTGTCCAGACAAACAGTATACCATCAAAAGCAGTCCAAAATCGAAGACAGGTAGACTTTCCCCGCAGGAATGGCAAATTCGGTGATGTCCGTAAGCCATTTCTTGTTTGGTATTTTCTGCGTCTTTTATTTTTTACCACAAAGTCCTCTTCGTGCATGAGCCTCAGGACTATCTTTTCATAGATAAGAATCCCCTTTCGCTTCAGTAGACCATAGATTCTGCGGTATCCGTAACAGCCCTTGTTTTCATAAAATAATTTCGTAATCTTCTTTCGGATGTCGTTGTACTTGTCTTCCTGTTTGAGAGAGGCTTCCTGATAATAATAACTGCTTTTAGGAAACGAAAGTTTCTCTAGAAGAACGGACAGTGAGTACCTATCTTTCAGGGCTGTCTGGTCGATGCCGGGGTCTTTTTAATACGCTGATTGTTTCCTTTAACAGATCGATTTCCAGCTGCATATTCTGCATCTGCGCCCGTAGTTGATTGATTTCAGCAGTCGGTTTTTAGCGTTCCCTTCCTTTACCAATTTTACGCTCTTTCCTGCTGTCATGATTCGTTTTACGTTCTTCCACAATCTGAACGAACCACTCGACCATCGCCGGGTCATAATGGGAAAAAATGAACTTTCTTTTTTATCAAGGCCCGCTATTTTCTCCATATCTTCCGCACTTAACGTAAAATCAAACACATTGAAATTTTCCATCATACGCTCATAATGCGTAGACTTGGGGATAACGGCCACCCCACGTTCAATATGCCACCGGAGCATTACCTGCGCCGCAGTCTTTTGGTATTTCGCACCAATTTCCAGAAGAGCGGGATCTTCAAATAAACCACCTCTCCCCTCTCCAAAAGGCGCCCATGCTTCTATCTGTACACCATATTTATCCATATACTCCTTTGCAAGAACCTGTTGGTTATAAGGATGCGTTCCCACCTGGTTCACCATTGGGCGGATACGGGCAAAAGATGCAAGGTCTATCAATCTGTCCGGATAAAAATTAGAAATTCCGATTGCACGCAGCTTCCTGCCTCATATAGTTCCTCCAGCCATTTCATGGCTTGCTGCTTAGTTTCATCGTAATTTTCCTGTGCAGTTTCTTCTGCCTCAAAATATCTGCTGCGGACCTATATTCCAAGTTTCACATTTACCCATGTCAATGATATTTCAGAAACTGCTGAACATAATAGGATACGAAAATCTACTACTGGGAAAGCCCTAATTCTTCCACCCACGTCTGCACATCCTCTTCTGACACTCCGGAGCGGAACCGCTGGCCTTCCTGCCATTCTCCCGTGCCTGCCAGCTCTGCTAACAGTTCCCCGCTTTCTCCCATACCGGACGAGGAGGAAGTGGCAAACGGAATCACGGTCTTTCCTGTAAAATCATTTGCTTCGATAAATCCGTCAACGGGCCACGCTGCGATGCCCCACCAGATGGGATAACCGATAAACACGGTGTCGTAAGAATCCCAGTTATCTACCGTCTCTGCCGTAAGTTCCACATTTCTTTCATTCTCATTTTCATGCTCTCTGGTTACACGGCTGTTATCGTCTGTCCAATCCAGGTCATCGTCACTGTAAGGCTGCACCGGTTTCAGTTCAAAAGTATCCCCGCCTACTGCTCCGGCAATCACATTCGCAACAGCTCCTGTATTTCCTGTTGCGGAAAAATATACGACCAGAGTATTACCGCCCGTTCCTGCTGTTTCTGTTCTGGCAGTTTCTTCCTCACTGTCGGAATTTTCCATTTCGAATCATCCGGTATATCCTCCGGCTCTCTTGCTTCGACCTGTGTTGTCTGTTCTGCCGTTTCTGTCTGATTATTCTTTACAGCCGCACCACACCCGGCAAGCAGGCTCGCCGCAGTTACTGCCGTTAACAGGATCGCTATTATTTTTTGCTCTCATTCTGAATGCTCCCTTCTTAATTTACAGTTTTTGACAACTCCCCTTCTGTCCGCTGCCATTCCTGCATGTTCCGACACCGACTTCCCTACCGGATGAAATTTGTCGGACTAAATGCTTCTTTCTTTGGAAGACCGTATGCTTCTTTCCCCAGGGCGATGCTCTTCATCAAAAATGTCATATTTCTTGCCAGAGTCCTCATAATCTGCAGTCCTTCCTCATCCTGCGCTGCCTCCCCGGGCTCTCTTCCATGAACGCTGTTCCAATATTGGCTGGAAGCCACCGGCATACCCGCTATTGTGAAAAATTTATTCAGTTCATCAAAGGTTGCGGAACATCCTCCCCGCCTAGCCACTGCTATGGCAGCTCCTACTTTCATGGTTTTGTCAAAATTTGTACTGTAAAACAGCCTTGTCAGAAAAAGCAACCAAAGTCGCATTTGCAGATGCATAATATACCGGACTGCCTATTACCAAGCCATCACATTCCTCGAACTTAGGCGCTGCTTCATTTACCAGGTCATCAAATACGCATTTGCCTTTCTCCAAGCAGGAACGGCAGGCAATACAGCCTCTGATATTCTTATTTCCAACATGGATTGTCTCTGTCCGGATACCCTCTTCTGTAAAAATTTTCTCCATCTCTCTTAACGCAATCGCAGTATTCCCGCTACTTTGAGGACTTCCGTTAATCATTAATACTTTCATTTGCACTCACTCCTTATTGATTTTTTTCTAATAACCTGACTTACAATGAAATTGTAACAACCGATTGTTACTACCGGTCAAGCGATTCACAAAACTTTCACATTTTTATTAGGAGGAACTCCATATGTATACTATGATGCAGGTCTGCCAGGAAACAAATATGACGTACCAGACACTCAAATACTACTGCAATGAAGGGCTTGTTCCCAATGTAAAGCGTGATAAAAATAACCGCCGCGTATTTGATGAGCGGGATATAAAGTGGATCAAGGACCTTACCTGCTTGAAAAAAATGCGGCATGAGCATCCAGGAGATGAAAATCTATCTGGATTTATGTCTTCAGGGAGAATCCACAATTCCTGCAAGGCAGGAGATTCTTGTCCGCAAACGGGAAGCTCTCCTGGCTTCTATCACAGAGCTGAATGAATGCATTTCCTTTATTGACTGGAAGCAGTCTTTTTATGACGATGTACTATCCGGCAAACGTCCATATATCAGTAACCTCATCCATGTTAAAGAATGATTTACTTTTCCCCATAGTAGTAAGATGCAGTGGCGCCGCCATCAATCAAAAACGTAGCACCTGAAATAAAGGCCCCCCTGCCGTCCATTAGAAGTTCTGCCACACCGGCAACCTCATCCGCAGTGCCTGGACGGCCGGCAGCACATTGTGCAAACATATTTTTATAAAAATCTCCTCTTGGCCCATGGAACTCATCCACTGCCAGAGGAGTCACAATAATGCCCGGGGCAATCGCATTCAGCCTTGCACCCCGTTTCCCCACACCACGGACTGCGCCATCACTCTTTTTTTCATTACAGCGCTTTGCCAGCTGATAGGCATGGAGTGTGTCCCTGATGTTTTCCGGCTGTAATAAGGAAAGTTCCAGAAGTTCTTCCGTGGGAGTACAAGCAAGAAGCTCATCTTCCTTTGCAGTTAATGCGGGCATACGAAAACCAGACTGGCTGGAAATCGTCACACCAGTTCCTCTATCACTGATCACTTTCCCAACCTCCTCAAGCAATACAGCCGTGCCATATAAGTCCACCTTTAAAATGGTTTCAACCGGCGCCTGGCTTGGCGATACTCCCGCAGCATTGACCAGCATTTTGATATCTCTGTACGGCGTCCTTGCCACGTTCAGCTCATTGCAGATGGGGATCAGTTCCCGCTCGTCCTCCCTGTAAAGCAGATTGTAATGATTCTGCATGGAAACAAATTTTGTCCAGCCATTCTTTTCCGCTGCATACTGCATTTTCATAAACTGGTATCCATACATGGCAGAAGCGCCGATGGCGCGGACTTTCCCTGACTGTACGACCTCATGCAGCGCCTCCAATGTCTCTTCAATTGGTGTATCATAATCAAAGCGGTGGATGATCAGCAAGTCAATATAATCTGTGCCGAGACGCCTGAGAGAACCTTCCACCTCCCGCGGAATGGCTTCCTTAGAAAGTTTACCCTCATTAAAATAAACCTTTGTTGCAAGGACCACCCTGTCTCTCCCTATGCTATTCTTTATCGCCCTGCCAAGGTATTCCTCACTGGTTCCTGCCGAATAGGTATTGGCAGTATCGAAAAAATTAATCCCCAGCCCCAGCGCATGTTTGACGATTTCCCCGCTCTCCTGCGGATCCAGCGTCCATGCGTGCATCTTACTGGCAGGATCGCCAAAGCTCATACAGCCAACGCACAGGCGGGAAAACCTGAATATCAGAATTTCCTAATTTTGTATATTCCATTTTTTCATCCTTTCTTCCTAAAACTATCGCTTATCATCTGCATTTATTCCCATACTTCCTTTGCCATATGAAATGCCGCCCATGCTTTCGGCCAGCCCGCATAAAAAGCGGCATGGGTAAGAATCTCTGCGATTTCTTCCTTTGTAACGCCATTCTTCTTCGCATTGGCCAGATGAAACTTTAAGGAACTGTCCAAAATCCCGCTGGCCATCAGTGCAGTAACCGTGACGATACAGCGGTCCCTCGCTGACAATTGCTCTTCTCTCGACCACACCTGGCCAAACAGTACCTCATCATTTAATTCTGCAAACTTCGGGGCAAAAGGCTCCCAATTGTTCTTTCCCTGCTGTTACTTTCTCCATGATATCTATCCCTTCCATTCTTTCCTCAAAAACCAGTTACTCTATTTCAATTTTCTATATGCCTCGTCAGAAACAGCCTCACACCACTCGTTCCTGCAATTATCCCCAGGAACCTCTACAGCCAGATGCTGGAACCAGGAGTCCGGGGCCGCTCCGTGCCAGTGCTTTACCCCCGCCGGAATGTGTACCACATCCCCGGGGTGCAGTTCCCTGGGCTTCGCTCCCCATTCCTGGTAATATCCCCGCCCGGCAGTCACCAGCAGAAGCTGTCCGCCGCGGGACGTAGCATGGTGTATATGCCAGTTATTGCGGCATCCCGGTTCAAAGGTCACATTTCCAATCACTACCTGCTCAGTGGAGAGCATGTTCAGGTAACTCTGCCCCACAAAATACTCTTTAAAAGCCTCATTAGGTTCTCCAGCCTGGAATACACTCATTTTCTCTGCCTTCATATTTTCACCTTTCCTTCCCTATCCATTTCTCAATATCCTTCTTCGACCTGCCTACACTTCCTCCCCGGATAGAAAGCCCCGTCTCCACCCTCGCGCCGGGGCACAGCTTCCTGATATCACTTATGCTTCCGCCTATTCCGCTCCCCTCGTGGGTGCAGAAGGGACGGATGGTTTTTCCGCTGAAATCAAAATGCTCCAGGAAGGTAAATACCGCCATTGGCATGGTGCCCCAGTAGTTGGGATACCCAAGGTACACCACGTCATAAGGCTCAATGTTTTCCGGCCAGGTTTTCAACTCCGGGCGGGCACCCCGTTTCTGGTCTGCCCGGGCCTGGGCGATACACTCGTTATAATCTTTGGAATACGCCTGCACCGGATCAATCCGGAACAGCTCCCCTCCTGTCAACTCCTGAATGATACGGGCAGCTGCCTCCGTATTTCCAATATCCAGCTTTTTCAGCATTCCGTTCACATAGTTCTCATCCCGGCGTGAAAAAACGCAATTAACTCAGCCATCTCAAAAACCTCTTCTTTTCTTTTTCTTATAGTCTACCGAAATTCTTCTTGAACCGGAATCTCCAAAATGTTATTATAGTATTAACTTTTAGTTTATGTTGGAGGTGCTGCATGTACAATCATATGCTTGATACGTTTATCGCAGTTGCTGACTGCGGCAGCTTTACAAAAGCCGCCGAGCGCCTGTACATTTCCCCCACGGCCGTCATGAAACAGATGAATGCGCTGGAAAGCCATCTGGATTTGAAACTGATCGAGCGCACACACCTCCGGTGTCCGCCTGACAGCGGCCGGTACCCTGATCTATCAGGACGCCAAATTTATCATCGATTATTCCCGGAAATCCATTGCAAGCGCCAGGGCCGCCATGCACCTGAATGACACCACCTTCTGCATCGGCACCTCACTGCTGAATCCCGCGAAGCCTTTCATGGACTTATGGTACCGTGTGAATCAGGATTTTTCCGAATATAAACTGCACCTTGTACCCTTTGAGGATAACCATGAAGGGATTTTGGCAGAGATTGAACAGTTGGGAAAGAAATTTGATTTTCTGATTGGAGTATGTGATTCCAGGCAATGGCTCCGCCGCTGCAATTTCCTTGCCCTTGGCACATATAAAAAAATGATTGCAGTGTCGAGGGAGCACCGCCTTGCCGGGAAAAAATCTATTGTGATTGAAGATTTATATGGAGAAACGCTAATGATGGTAGAACAGGGGAGATTCCGGCGTCAATGATTTCCTCCGCAATGACCTGGAAAAGCACCATCCCAAAATCCATATAGAGGATACACCGCAGTTTTATGACTTATCGGTTTTCAACCGCTGCGCCGAGACCGGAAATGTCCTTCTCACCCTGGAATGCTGGCAGGAGGTCCATCCCGGCCTGGTGTCAATTCCGTGGATTGGGATTACAGCATCCCCTATGGCCTGCTGTACAGCCTGGATGCACCAAAAGATGTGCTGAAATTTGTTGAAACGGTTAGTAAGATTGTATAGATTTAAACTATTTTCCCATTCATCTGAAACTCCTCATGTCCTTTAATCTTCTTTATTGCCTGACGTAAATTCCTTGTTTTTCCATGCTGGTGATACGGGTGGGATGCCCTGTGTTTATGGAAAATAACGCAGGCATCCTCCTCCGGATGCTCCGGATTGTGGATATACCAGTAATGTCCCGTATTCTTTGACTGGACCGTCACATCTCCTGCCATACCCTTTTAGACACTTGGCCGTATTGGCATCCAGCTTAATCTTCGCCTGCTTGGCCAGTTTTCCCGCATTCTGCCGGTTATGCCCGGCAAGCATCTCATACCCATCTGAATTCTGCCATACAATCACCGGATTCAAAATACCATACTCCCGGATGCTCTCCACCATATCCCCTGCCCCATTCAGCAAATTCACGGCATCATTAAAAATCTTCCGCTTTGTCCCGTTAGCCTTCATACGAAATCAACTCCTTTGCAAATTTCCGGTAAGCCACACCTGCGCTCGTTTTTGGGCTGTACTGCACCACCGGCAGGTTATAATAAATGCTCTTACCGACTTTCACCGTATTAGGAATCTTCGTTTCAAAAACCCGTATCTGTTCCTGGAAATTTTCCTCCACTTCTTCCGTCAGCACCCTGCACAGCTTCGACCTGGTCTCACACATGGTCAGCGTCCCCAGGGACGGACAGGTATCAATTAAAATATAGTCATACTTCTCACGCAATGGCTCCAGGATGCCAGACAGCATCTTCTCTGTTCCCATTTCCAGCCTCAGCTTTGCATCCTCCATCTCCGCCATCATCAGATGCCCGATGGTATTCTCCAACTCCCTCGTATCCTCAATCCCAAAACAGGTAGTCAGGTTCGCCTGGCTGTCAAAATCCACAGCCAGCACCTTTTTCCCCATCTTCTGCAGACAGTACGCAAGATTCAGCGTAGTTGTCGTTTTGGCTGCTCTTCGACCAATATATATAATAAAATGAAACGTGATAATTTTTCCGAGAAGGAACTAATCGAAACAGGAAATGCCTTGGATTGTGACTTTATAGGACAATTTAAAATGAGGGATACCGGAGAAACAATATAAAAATAAGGCCAGTGATACAACCGCATTAACTGTTATATCACTGGATTTTTGATATCCACGTATTCAATTTTTCTTTGCATAAAACCTCATGATATAAAATGTCTATGTATCTTTACAGTTTACTCGTTGGAAATAACATTTTCAAAGTAATCTTTCCCTGAACGCAAAATGACACACCACCGATTTCTCAATAGTGTGCCATCAACATTCTTATTACGTGTACCCAGTCACTGTCTCTCGCTAACCTTTAAACATCAGGCAAAATCCCTTAAGCAACCGAGACGGTTTTCAATCCCAATTTAGTCTCAAAATAGTCCCAAATTCCGGCGATTTCTTATGATATTTTACACTAAGTTACGATAGTTTCAATTGACTTTACACACCCGGTTTCCCTTGAAAAATCAAGGTTTCCGGTATCAAACAGGATAGAGCAGTTTATATTAGTTGCCGCCCATCTGTTTTGCAACCTTTTATTCTCAACCCCTGTAAAATAGCCATCTTTTGAGGTTCCATTTGCATTTTGACGAAAATAATTTTTTCGTACATTTTTCATTTGAATATTACTCTTTCTTTTGTTGACTGATTTTAGTCTTTCGTCAAGCACTTTTTATTTTCGTCAAATCCGGAAATTCTGTTGCACAATCAACAACTGGGGCTGCAAACTTATCAGCTTCTTCAAAGGTAACGCCCATAACATGAGTATAAATATCTATTGTTGTAGAATATCTGGCATGTCCCATAAGAGCTTGTACCACCTTAGGTTTCATCCGCATTCAAAACAATGCGTACAGAATAAATGTCTTATAGCATATGGGTAAGCATGTTCAAATTCAACAGGTTCTCTGCCTTCACGTACTGAATCAAACGCCTCCTGTAAATTAATAGTCTTTACTATCTTATTTACCTCTTTTTCTCCAATATATCTGGTTATTGGAGAACCCATCGTAGTGGTAAATACCAAATCGTCAAATTGACCCTGACCACGCAGCGATGCTTTAATCGTTTCTTCTCTTTTATCTGTTTTTCCCTTTGTGTTTTGAGTATATCTTCTACACCACCCATAAATGGTATTGTACGATAAGAATTTGGTGTTTTCAATGAAGTAAATCCCATACTCTTTATTCCATCAACATAATTATTTTCTTTCCTCTCCTTTCCTGCAGATATTTCTCCAGTCAAGACCACCGGCTTAGCGAGTGGCTTGCTCTGCCTCTATAAGGCGCTATTACCTGCTTGCGCCCGGAAGGCGCACTGAAGGTCTGCCAACTGCACCACATCCCCTTTTATGTCTTTGTAGATTACCTGGCGACGATATTTTGGTGCAAAAACGATATGATACTTGCATTCCCATTTTGTATGAGCTAAACTATTTACGTCCATTCTTTGGACCTCCTGTGCTTTTTATTTGTGGTTTTGCAGACCCACTTTTATTCTAGCACAGGAGTTCATGCTTATATCTAAAGAACTGCCCTCCCCTGCATAGCAGCCGGGGGGGTATTTTTACTGTGACACAAAAATACAGGACACCAGATAATTTATCATATCTGATATCCTGTTACCTTTGTAATTAAACTGGAATTGATGTAACAAAGTGTAATTAATTTGGTTCTGCAAATACTTGTGCTTGAAAAAAATTTTATACTTATTTTGTAAAACTCATCGGGATTGGTAAGCATAGCAGGATGTCCACCTGTACCAAAAGGTACATTTTTCCATGCCCTATTTTATTAAGTATTTCTCCATATGTCTTTTCAAAATAAATGGGAGAAATACTACTAACAAATTCATCTTCTTTACTTCCAGTCAAAAGAATATCGGGCTGAAAGTTATTTAGTTCGCTATGAAAGAATTTACCTATTTCCTTTTCGTGCCTGATAATAGCAGAAGTGTCATTGTCAACAACCGGTTCCCAGTCGTCGCCTTGCATATACTGATAAAACAATCTTACATTATCATCGTGTTTGGAAAACTCCCTATCTGCCTTAACATTTTTTGTAAATTCTTTTAAAGGTCTTTCTCCCTCGAAACTATCCGCGATCACTTTTGATACAAGTTGTGGTGCTTCCAGAGCTACATTGATAGCAACTAAAGCACCGCCGCTACTTCCAATAATATTTACATTTGAGTATTGTTTTTCTTTCAGAAAAGCAATAACCTGTTGTGCTTCATAGAACCATAAATCGGCGGGAAATTCACTTAGTCTGTCTGATTTTCCGTGCCCCAAAAAAGTCAATCAAAATTACTTTGAAATTATCCTTGTATTTTTCAACAATTTCAAAAACATCATAGAGGACGCTGTATTTCCGTGAAGAAAAAGCAAAGGTGTACCCATGCCAAACTCATTGTAAAAAAACCTTCTTGTTATCGAATAGAAAATAGCTCATAGCCATACCTCCTTAAATTTTCACTGCTCTACAGTCGAGTAGACAAGTGGCTCACGCCGCGAGCCCCTCACAGATCCGTACGTGCGGCTTTCCCGCATACGGTTGCTCATAGTAACATTCACTTTTAGAATAAACTAACATATATCTTTGGTTTGGCTAGCAGATATACTTTCAGCATATCTATATATCCATCCCATGTGTAGCTTTCATCTGACTTCGTCTGTTTAATGCTTTGCACAAATATCTCTGCGTGTAGTGGAGAAAAGCAGTTATCTTCTTTCCATTGAACGTAACCCCATAGTAACGATAGTGTCCTATCAGTTTCTTATTCAGCTTTGCAATCCGTTCTTTCACAGGCAGGTCATTATTCTCATACAGCCATTCTATCATGGCTGTTAATTTCTGCATGTTCTTCCCTCTTTTCGCTTGCGATTACTTTCGGCATATCTTCCAAACTCAATCAGACGGCTCTTACTTTCTTCAAGTTCAAGATTAAATTTCCGCAGTCTCTCTTTCAGCATGGCATAGTATCTTTCTGCGTCCGCCTTATATTGGAATCCCGCAATGAAATCATCCGCATAAACAGCCTGCCTGCCGCTCGTCCACCCATCTCCATCTTCTAGTTGATGAAGCGTACTTGTTTCCAAGAAGCAACAGGCTCTCCCCAGTTGACAATTAACCACTGTGTCAAGCATGATTGGCTCTTTGACCCCGCAGTGCCGACCAACTCGCCATATCGAGTTACCCGATGTTGCTTTCCGCACCAGTTAAGACGTCAGCCCTCTGAAATTCAACTTTTCGAGGCTCAATCGCATTGCAACCCTACTTGCTCGCTGTCTACGCTTCGCAATAATCATTACTGATTATCACGCAAGACTCGCTACTGATGGTTGGCTAGACCTTAGTCAGACAGGATTTGCACCTGTTAGGTTAATTGCCCTTTGCTGGGCGCACAACTGGAATTTATCGCTCGCCTTTTCTTATTTTGCTGATATTGTAATTCATTAAGTGCCTACCAAAATTACTATACAGAAAGGCTTTAAAGAATGACATTTCTTGATGATGTTTTTAAGCAAATCGTCCGGACAATCAAAAGCTCCAAAATCTTGGGTAATGCCCTCACTTTGAATATAGGTATTGTTTCGCTCAAAGTCAATAATCGGATTATGAAAGTCCTTTACAGCAACGCCATACCCACAAAAAGCACCCGAACAGGTTTCATTTATTTTTTGTAACTGCTTATCAATCGTAAAACCATGTATTCGACAGGGGATATTTACCCCACCAAGCAATGCCATGAACAAAGTTCCCTTTGTATTACATTGCCCATATCCATCAGCCAAAACCTTTGACGCCGTAATATTATCATCTACATTGTAGCCAAATAGAATTTCATCTCGAACAAAATTGTATATTTGCTTTATACGATTATATTCATCGACTTTTTTCCAAAGTCTATCATTTATCAATCGTTGTATATTTGTAGCCGAATAATTTAACATCGGCGTTTCTCTTAAATATTGTTCCATCTACTGTTTACCTTGCAATTTCTAATTTATTTTATTATACAAGAAGTCAGAACATAAATATGCATTACTATACTATAAAGCAGACTTTGTCTACAGTCTGAAACAGGGAGAGACTTATTACATCGCTCACCGTTTTTTGCTGCAATCTGAAAGGCTTCGGTACTGACAAAGCGAAAGCCTCATCCACAGTAGAGAGAAGGGCAAATGCAGTGAAAAAAAAGCCGGGTAAGGGCAAGTGCACGCTTCCTCCCCATCAAATATGTGATGATATGTCTTTAGCTTCTTTGCCCCTGTTTTTCCCCCGTAACAGCAGGCACCCCTGATATCAGAAGAACCGCCACACCGCATCCATAGGTGACCAGTATACTTTGAATAAGTGGAATCGCCCGGACTTGGGTCATCACAACCCAATCCGCCCCATCCACCGGGGAATAGACGATATATTCAAGAGGGCTCTCCAAACTCCAAAAGGAACCACTTTTTTGTCATTAAAATCCAAAAGAATATTTTCCACCGGACGGCTTGTTTTTGTATTCTCCCTCCAACACCTGCGCCACGGACAGACCGAAGCGGTCATTGGTGACACCGCCCATGTACTGCAGCTGACTGCCAACCAGTACATGGGCCGCATAGCGATCATCCTGCAAATATCCGTCGATTTCCTCCCCATAAATGGCAGCAAACAGCGCGCCGGTCACCCGGCTATCCTCCTCGATGGCCACCGCCACCGTGTAGTTGATCGTTTTTCCGTCAGCCCCGGCAAAGGAAAGCGTCGGTCACCTGAACCTCTCCTGTTTTGTAGAGCTTCTGCATATAATCGCGGCTGCCTAAATTGGAGACAGACGACTCGGCGTCCTCCCGGTAAACGCCTATTTCTTCGTCCAAGATACGCAGCATCATGTAGCCCAGATTCTCCTGCTGGTTCTTATCCGTGAGGTACGCCGCCTTTTCCTGATAACTGTGTTCCTTTGAGCGGATGTATGGGTCCTCGCTCAGATCCTCCAGAAGGGATATGGTTTCCTGAACACGTTCCTGGACCAATGTGGTCTTCTCTAAGTTTTCCCGGTTTGCAAAATCGCTTACTGTATGAAGGGCAGTCTTACCGGCAAATAGGGTTCCTCCCACAAATAAGGCCGCCAATCCCAAACTTATCAGAAATTTCTTCATACATTCCCTCCTTCCTCATATATCCACCTTCTAATACAGGCACACACTTTTTCAATGTCGATAGGTTTGTACATACACTCATTCATTCCCGCCTGAAGCATCTCATCCTGCTGCTCTTTGAAAGCATTTGCAGTCATGGCAAAATCAGAATTTTAGCCGCGTCCTCGCGCTCAAGGCCCGAATCGCTTTCGTGGCCTCAATCCCGTTCATGTTGGGCATCTGAATATCCATCAGGATCACCTGATAGGTTCCCGGAGCAGCCTCTTGAAATGCTTTTACCGCCTCGTTCCCATCGTTGACAAGGGTCACCTCAGCCCCTAAGCTCTCCAAAAGCGCAATTGCGATTTCTGCATTGATCTCATTGTCCTCCGCCAGCAGGACGGAGAGGCCCGTCAGATCATAGGATTCCTTCTGCTGCTCGGGAGAATTCCCCGGCGGCGATGCTACGGGCAGCGGCAGCGTGACTTGAAAGGCGCTGCCCACACCCGGCGCGCTGTCTACTGAAATTGTCCCACCCATCAGCTCCACAAAGCTGCGGACAATGGACAACCCCAGCCCCACGCCGCCTTTGCGCTCCAGGCTTGCCTGCTCAAAGGGCTTAAAAATCGCTTCAATCCGCTCCGGGGCGATGCCCTCGCCGTTGTCCTCCACACGGAAGACGACCTTGGAGCCGTCGTCCTTCTCGGCCTCTCCGATCTCCAGACGGATGGTTCCGCCGGCTGGCGTGTATTTCACCGCGTTGGTGGTCAGATTGGTTAAAATCTGCTTCAGCCGCAGGTAATCCCCTTTGAAATAGCGGTGCTTCAGTGTTTGGGCGTTGGTTTCGGCAGACAGCCCTTTCTCCCGGGCGCTGATTTCCATCTGGAATTTGACTTCCTCCAGCAGCGCGGTCATATCCACCGTTTCTTCCGACAGCCTTTGTTTCCCACTCTCAATTTGCGACATATCCAGCACATCGTTAATCAGTGCCAGCAGATATTGAGCGGAGTCGGCTGCCTTCTCCAAGTGCTCCAGACATTTATCCCGCTTTGCGCAGTCATTTTGGGCAAGGGAAATCATCCCTATCACGCCGTTAAGCGGCGTACGGATTTCATGGGAGACCTTGGCGAGAAAATCCCGCTTCGCAGCATTTGCCTGATTGGCCAGATCTGTGGCGATCTGAAGCTGTTTATTATGGTAGGAAATGCTGCGGTTGCGCTGGAACAAATATACGATTCCAACCAGCCCCATCACCAAGATCACCGCCACCAACATCGCGGAAATGAAAAAATGCTGCTGCGACAGCTCCGTAAGGTCGATGGAGTCAGAGCGGGCGCTGACAAGAAGATACCAGTAGTTTACGCCTAAGGGCACATAGGCCATATAATACTTTTGAGCGTCGCGCTCATAAGAAATGGTTCCGTCCATAGACACACTCATGCGCGTCTTCATTTGCAAAACGGAATCCTGCCCGCTCACATCCATCTGTTCCAAATCTAATAGGCAGTTGCCCGTGCCGTAAGGCAAGTCTTCTCCCTGCCTCCAAATATTGTTCCCATCGCTTTGCGTCACCGCCAAAAAAACTGCCTGCGCCGTATCCGTAATCTCCCAGAAACTCCTCCAGACGCTCCAGCTTTACAGCGGAAAAGATGCCGCTTACCGTCTGGCCGCCCACCTGTGTCCGGCAGGGTTTTGCAAACACAAGCATATCCTTACCATCGATGTTTTGCCTTGAAATATTGAGTTTCTCGGAATAGCTGAGCACATCCCGCAGGGATATTTCACTTTCCAGCAGCACCGGCGCTCCGTCAGACAGGCAGTTCTCACCGTTCTCATACATCAATCCGCTGGCATCCATGCTCCAGGTTTCATCGTAGTGTTTTAATTGTTCCAGCAATTCCTCCTGCGTCAGGTGGCCGCTCGTTTCCTCAAACTTGCTGCTTAATTCATTCAAACTGATATCCACTCGTTCAAACATGTCGTGCAGCCGATAGGCGACTTGATTTGCATAGTTCAAGATAATTTTACGATTTCCCTCATCGATGGAATGATTCAGCCGATACGTATTCGCAAAAGCAAAAAACATACAAACCAGAACAACTGCGGCCAATATGTATTTGCCGAAACGAAGTAAGGACTTTTTGCTTTGGCAATGTTCATATTCATCCTCTCTTTCCCGCAATCAGTGACTGATCTGCATGCATATAAAATGTTTGTATTCTATCGAAGATGCCATCGGACTGGCTCAAAGTCACTATTTACGGCTTTATAACAGACGGCTCCAGAGGGATGAGGGAGAGTGAGCGCTCATGTACTCGCGCACGGCGTCTATGATGGGGATATCTGTCTCCCGTGCATTCCCAATCTGTCGGATCTCATCGTTAAAGCCTTTCTTGTTGAAGGCCACGGTATAGCCGGCATTTTCGTCAAGCAGTGAGCCGTCCGCCAGCGTAACCGCTTTTACCGTCCCGTCCTCATTCATCTCAGCCGTCAGTCCCGAGGGGATGTAGGGGTAGCCCTCCGCCCCCCTCGGCGGCCACCAATCCGGTTTCTAAAAGGCCCCGGACTTCGGCGCCGGACAGTGTCAGCACATAGAGCGGATCCGTACAATAATTTGGCAGCAGCGATATGAGCGCATCCTCATTGATATCCCCTCGAAGATCTGCCCGCAGGCGCCCCCATATTCTCCTCGCCGCCGCGTATCACGCCCATCGAGATCATGGCGAAATCCGTCCCTGCCGCAAGCCGGATTGCCTCCGCCTGAAGCTGCACGGTTTCCTCATGGGTAAAATCACAAGCTGCGGTACCTTCAACCGGCATGCCGGTACTGAGATATTCGGCCTGGAGCTGATCGATGCAGGCGAGCACATCGGCTCCGGTACATTTTCCCTGCACCCAGTCACGCACCTTATTCCCGGCTCCTATAATGATGGGCTCATACCCTGCATAGGCAAGGGTAGAGACATATCTCTGCCGTATGACCTGTTCCACCTCATAAAACGGAGAGACCTCCGGAATCTCACTGTTTTTCAACGGCGGTACATAGTTATCCTTTTTTCGACAGAACCGCTGTCTGCCCCTCCTGCGTGGAGAAAAACTCCATGACACGCAGCGCATCCTCAAGCTTCTGCTCATTGCCCGGCTCCGCCAGTTCCTTTGACAGGCCGAAATATCTATAGGGCTGTTGAATCAGCACCATATTATCCGTCCCGGGCCATAGAACGGCATAATGCCATATACATCGCCTGTACCGTCTTCGTTTTGGGTATACCTGGGAATGGTGCCGGCATTCAGATACATAGCCGCCCCGCGGTCATAAAAAGTAATTGGTTGCCTCACTGCTGCTGCGCTTTTGTGTCCTCCGCATCCAGGAATCCACAGTCGATCAGTTCCTGGATCGCTTCCACCGCCGCCGACAGTCCCTCCGCCGCCGTTGCGTCTCCGTTCTTAAAGTCCTGCTCCCACCGGCGGCCTTCCGGCGTGGACAGGAATCCTGTCTTTGCCATTGTAAATACGTCGAAGAAGCCGTTGCCGGGCAGTTTGAACTGGGCCGATACCGGGTCGATTCCAGCCTCCCTGATGACCTCAACTAACGCCTTGAGCTCTTCAAAATTTTGCGGCACCTCCCAGCCGTGCTCCGCAAACATCGTCTTGTTGTAGTATAAACCCATGATTGCGGCGCTGGACGGGAGCATATAACTGCGCCGTCCAGTGTGACCTGATTGATATCGACCGTATTGTAGTTGTTCAAAAATTCGTATCCCGACAGGTCCAGCAGATACTCCTTCTGCTTATCCTGCATCCCGAATACCGATATCGTATAAATGTCCGGGGATGCCCTTTGTCCAGCAGATACTGTGAGTAACCGGTGCCGCTGCCGCCGGTATAACTTATAAATTCTATCCGGACACCGGGACAGTTCTCCTCCAACGCCGCCAGGAAGGCCGACCGATCTATATTGAGAGAAAGCAGCGTCAGCGGCTCATGCTCGTCACCGGAAGTGGTTTCGTCAGCGGACCGGCAGCCGGTCAGACCAAGACATAACATTATGATTGCGGCCGTGAGCAGTGCAATCGGCCTTTTTTATTTTCATTTCTCAAATCCTCCTGTATTTCCTTTTTATTTTTACTCCTTACACTGGTTATTTGTTCTGGTACGCACTTCAACTAAAGCATGAAGCAGTTCTTCGCGTTCGATTGGCTTTGCCAGATGCCGGTTCATCCCGGCCTCAAGCACAGCCCTCCGGTCCTCGGCGTAGGCATTGGCAGTCATGGCGATGATAGGTATGGTCTTTGCATCGCTCTGATTGCCGGCACGGATGGTTCTCGTAGCTTCCAGACCGTCCATCACAGGCATCATCACGTCCATCAGAATCACATCGAAGCTTCCTTCCGGGCGGTCCTTAAAAATTTCAACGGCCTTTCAGGCCGTTCTCCGCAGCCGTTACCTCCATGCCGCACTCCTCCAGAATGTAGCGGGCGATCTCCATGTTCATTTCATTGTCCTCCACCAGAAGCACCCGCAGTCCTTTCAGTAAAAACGTATCATCGTCCGGCGCGTAATCCTGACGGAGTGGGGCTGTCACTGTCACGTTGGGCAGGCGCAGTTTCACGGTAAATTTGCTTCCCTGGCCCGGCGCGCTTTGCAGTTCAATGCTGCCCCCATCAGATCCAGAAACTGCTTGACAATGGACATGCCTAACCCGGTTCCTTTATAGTGGCTCTTCGGGCCGTCCTCCGCCTGCGTAAAAAGGCTCGAAAATCTTTTGCTGGAAGTCTTCGCTCATGCCGATCCCGTTGTCCTGAATGATCAGCGTGAGTTCGGACATTCCGCCGCCCACGTCCTTGCCGCAGGCGGTGAATACAACCTCCCCGTCATCCGGCGTGAATTTGACGGCATTCCCCAGAATGTTGATTATGATCTGCCGCAGGCGCAGCTCGTCACCCGACAGCACCAGTTGTCCAACTCCGGAGAACTCCCTTTTCATCGTGAGGCCGCGTTCCTGTACCTGACCTGCCACCAGACTGTAGCAGGCATCCAGCAGCGCCTCCACATAAAACGGTTTGTGTTCCAGCTTGACTTTTCCGCTCTCAATCCGTGACATATCAAGTACGTCATTCACCAGACTCAAGAGATGCTTGGAGGACATTGTGATTTTCCCCAGGCAATCCGCTACCCGGCCGGTATCGCCAAGGTTGCGCACCGCAATGTCGGTCATGCCCATGATGCCGTTGATCGGTGTACGGATGTCGTGCGACATGTGCGAGAGAAATACCGTCTTGGCACGGCTGGCCTCCTCCGCGGTCTGCGCCGCCTCCTGCAGAGCGGTATTCATCTCCGCCTGCCGGTGCAGCAGCTGCTGGCTGGTCCGGTAGCGGACAATCAGCAGAATTGCCGTGGATATTGCTGCAAGCACCAGCAAAGCGATGGCGCCCATGCCAAAGAGCGTCATATTCAGAAAATGCTGCATCTGCGCGCTGACCACAGAGGATGGCACCACGCTCAAGATGGACCAATCGTTTATCCCCATGGGCACACTGGTAACATAATAGTGCGTATTCTCTGCATCCGAAAATTCCATACAGCATTTTTCCTTGCTTGCGATGGTTTCCTTCAGCTTCTCATAAGAGCCCCCAAAGCAAAAAAGACATCTTCTCCAGAGGCTTGAGCACGTTGTAAACGTCCCCGATCACTTCGCTGTACGATTTGCCCCGATAAACCCGCGTCCCCACGCTGCTCACAAAAAAATTCTCTCCTGAGCCCTCAAAGGAGGGTACCTGAAACTGTTCGTAAAATATATCCATATCCCGCACCACTGCAACGTGTGTGAGAGTCACGCCTTCGGCCTTTAACACGACCGGGGTTTCCATGCGCAGAAGAAACACCATCTCATCGGAATTCTTGGGCGTTGTGGACAGGGTTAGGACCTCCACCTGCCGTTTTGGTGAATCTTCCTGGATTGACATCAGGCTTCCCTGCCACCGTACCCGGATTCCAGCGGCGTCATAATAATTGCCTGCATTGTCAAACACGAGAAAACTCAACTCATCCTGGTCGTGGATCTCGTTCTCAGAGGTAATCCACTCCGTCAGTTCCGCCGTGTCGGATATCTGGGATGCTTTCATGCGGTTTGACAAGAACGCCGCAAGATTCCACTGTGCGTTTGCAACCGTGTCTGTCGTGGAAACCACCTGCGCCGAGATCTCTGTCATGTAAGCGGCCCGCTCCTTGTAGATTTCCCTCTCCAGAGAACGGTAGAACAAAACCGTCAACAGGATAACAATGAAAAAATCGCGATACAGCCCATAAGCAGCATCGGGAAACGGACCGCTCGGCGCGCTTTATGCTCCTGTCCGAGTTCATTAAATGATCGTTGTTTTTCATATCAATCTTTTACCCCTTACTGCTTTGGCCGCAGCCAATAGAGGCTGGTATTAACGACATGTTTTCATGTGTCACTCCTCCAGCTCCCGGATCAGCTCCCGAAGCCGGGACTTAATCTTCGTTCGATGGATACCCTTGTATCCCACTTTCTCCGCCAGGCGAAGCAGGTACTCCCGGTATAGTGCCACGATTTCAGGCTGGGAGATCTCAAAAGACGGTAAAGGGCTCTGAGGTATGCACCAGAAGAGCTCTGTGATTCTCCTTGACCAAAGGGAGCTCTCCTGTTCATCAGGCCCTTCCAGAGGGACAAAGTGATAATTTTCATGGGTGTCCAAAATATGCAGGATCTTCTTTAAGTGCAGAACATAGGTCTCCGGGGTGTAGTAAAGGGCGCCGCCCGGCCAGCAGGTGGCGGTGATGGGTACTTTGCCCGCACGGACCTGGTCAGCGCTGTCCAGGTGAACGATATCGATCAGGTTGTACTGGTCCTGCTCCTGTTCCAGCCGCTTCATCTCCTGGAGGTAAATCTCGCCCAGGCGTTTCTGCTCGGGGTCTTCCCTTTTTTCGATGGAGTCCGCAACAAGTTCAAAGGGTGCGGTCACCGCGGACAAGGAGATCTGCTTTTGAATGCGGAAGCCCTGAGGCGATAAGAATTTCATAAAGCACTGGAACAGCTTTTGGGGTTCTGAGTAGGTATTCAGCATAGGCCGGCACAGGGCGAGATAGGCTTGAAACTCCGATTCCGTCGCCCGGAGCACCCCGGGTCTGTGGTCAGTATCGTGGCGTAGCTGTTGGACTGGCCCGCCATGGAATGGGATGCAATCGCGATTTGTCCGGGCTGCATGATGATGGTGTGCCGGTAAAGGCGGTCGCGGATATGGGGATAAAAATAGGCTTTTACCTTGCCGGTCATATAGAGCGGGATCCAGCGGGCCAGGGATTCCAGAATCTGATCGCCCGAGTAAATCGGCGGTATGATGTGGCAGATCTGAAAGCCCCGACGGATGCAGTCCAGCAGCCAGGCCTGCATTTGGGAGGTAAAATCATAATCTTCCATCAGCCAATCGTCGGTTTCATCGGCAAGGATGCAGATCGTGCCCGGTTCCTGACGGGCCAACAGGTGTTGGTACATGGCACGCACCGCGGCACGCTTCCCCTCATTTCCAAAATGAATAAAATTCCCTTTACGGCTGATTGTTGCGCCCTCCAAGGTGGAGTTGGGCGCAACCCCTTAATGGTCAGCGATTCAAAGCTGCGCATGAAGCGCTCCACTCCGTCCGCGTCACCGCACAACCAGCAAAATAAAA
>VOFB01000370.1_pt1 | contig 67874 bp, 79 predicted proteins | sample 5384141 | NCBI WGS metagenome assembly VOFB01 (sample SAMN12384721, study PRJNA508395) | human gut metagenome | isolation source: healthy gut A | host: Homo sapiens
TAGTATTTCAAGAGTTTCGTTTGCTGGATGATCGTAACGTGTTTGAAAATGTGGCATTGGCGCAACAGGTGATCGGCGTGGATAAGGACCGTATCGAAAAAAATGTGCGTGGTATGCTGCAATTGGTAGGTCTGCAGGATCGTGCGGACGTCTATCCGAGAATTGTCCGGTGGTGAGCAGCAGAGAGTTGCAATCGCGCGTGCAATGGTAAACCGTCCGTCGGTATTGCTGGCAGATGAGCCAACAGGAAATCTGGATCCACAAAATTCATGGGATATTATGGCACTGTTGGAAGATATGAACCGGCTTGGTACGACGGTTATGGTCGTTACCCACAATAATGAGATCGTGAATCAAATGCAAAAGCGTGTTGTCACTCTTCACGAGGGCGTTATTATCAGCGATCAGATACAGGGAGGATATGTGCAATGAAAACACTAGGATACGGTATCAAACAAGGTTTCAAAAATATTGTACAAAATAAAATCTTCTCCTTAGTAGCGATTGGAACGATTGCAATCTGTCTGTTTTGCTGGGGTTGTTCTATGCGCTGCTTAGCAATTTCCAGCACATGATGTACAATGTGGAGAGTAATGTCGGTTTGACGGTGTTTTTTGACAGCGGAATCGAACCGGAAGAAATTGATTCGCTGGGAGAGCAGATCCGTAAGTTAGATGGTGTGGAGACGGTGGATTATATTTCTCCGACAGAAGCATGGAAAAAGTTTCAAAAAGAAATGTATCAGGGAAAAAGAAAATTTGGAGGATACCTTTGGTGATGAAAATCCGCTGCAGGATTCAGCGTCGTTTGAGATCACTCTGACAAGAGTATCAAAGCAGGCGAAAGTGTCTAAGGAGATCAAGGAAATGAAGGGGATCCGTAAGGTAAACGGATCGAGCACTGTGGCAAAGAGCCTGAGCAGTGCTAATATGCTTGTTGCCTATGTATCGGCAACGATCATAGGATTGCTGTTGCTTGTCTCAGTATTCCTGATCAATAATGCGGTCGCGACAGGTATCCGCGTGCGCAAGGATGAGATTTCGATCATCAAAATGATCGGTGCAACCGATGGCTTTATTCGTGCACCATTTTTGGTCGAGGGATTGGTTATTGGTTTGATTGGAGCGATCATTCCGATCATAGTATTGTGGGTATTGTACGAGAGAGTGATCCAATTTGTATTAGAACATTTTTCGGCATTGTCACAATGGCTAACCTTTGTGGCTCCATCGAAAGAGTTTGCAACCTTGATACCGATGTCGCTCTTAGTTGGAGTAGGAATTGGTTTTATCGGAAGTGCCTTGTCAGTCAGAAAACATTTGCATGAGTAATGTAAACCGGATAATGGCAGCAGGTTGGTGTCAGTCAGAAAACATTTGCATAAGTAATGTGAATCGGATAATGGCAGTAGGTTGGTGTCAGTCAGAAAACATTTATATGGGTAGAGAAAATTGGGTAATATCAGCTGATGTGTGTTTGGCAAAAAACATGTACACGAGTAGTGAAAGCAGAAAGGCGGGGTGATTGCAGATGAGAAAGCGAAATAAATGGATCGCAGCAGGGGTTGGCCTGTGGCTTACAGGAGCGGTCTGCATTGGAAGCGGAGTATTTTTGGACAATCCGAGTTCTGCACTGACACGGGTAGTGCAGGCGGCAACACAGTCGGAAACAACGCAGGGGCAGATCGATGCAGCCAACAAGAAACGAGAGCAGCTTGAAAAGGAGCGGACGGAGTTAAAGAAAACGCTTTCGAGCAGTGAGAGCAAGAAGGACAATATTTTACAGTATATTACAACGTTGGACAAAAAGATGGACACGTTGACGGATAAGGTAAAGTCTAACGAAGAACAGATTCAGTTAGTGCAGTCTACCATCGATGAATTACTGCTTCAGGAGGCGCAGGTAACTGCAAAGATGTCTAGTCAGTATGAGACGATGAAAGAGCGCATAAAATATATGTATGAGGACGGTACTTCCGGGTATTTGGAGTTGTTAGCCGGATCCAGCAGTTTGTCTGAAATGTACAATCATCTCGAATATATCAGTAAGATCAGCGAATATGATCAGAAGATGTATGGAGAGTATGAGTCTACCAAGCAAAAAACTTACCAAGACGAAGAAAAATAAGCAGGCAAAGAAAGATGAGTTAGTAGCAACGAAAGAGACGCTTTCTTTTGAAAAACAATCCGTGAAACAATTGATCAGTAAAAAGAAAGGGCAGTTGACAAAATACAACAATCTGATTGCGGATTCGGAATCTTCTATCAGCACGTATGATGTGAAGATTGCGGCGCAGGAAAATCAGGTGGAGAATTTGTTGGCACAAAAACGCCGGGAAATTGCGGCAGAAGAAGCGGCACAAAAATCATCGCCTTCTGGCAATAGTCCTAACGGCACTGATACGACCACAAGTCAAACACCGTCTAGTAATGCGGTGAGCACATCAGGATTTATTTGGCCGTTAGCAACGGCAGGACGGATCAGCTGCGGTTTTGGACCGAGAACGGCGCCGACAGCCGGAGCGAGCACGTATCACAAAGGAATTGATATTGCGACGCCGACCGGAACAATTGTGCGTGCAGCGAAGGCAGGAACCGTTGTGACAGCAACCTATTCCGCTTCAGCGGGTAATTTTGTGGCAATTTATCATGGAGATGGCGTTTATACATACTATATGCATAACTCTTCCCTAAGGGTATCTGCGGGAGAGAAAGTCACCAGAGGACAGACGATTGCATTGTCCGGCTCTACAGGAATCTCTACCGGACCGCACTTGCACTTTGCGGTATATGCGCATGGATCCTATGTGAACCCATTAAATTATGTATCAAGATAGTAAAAGAAATGGAGACAGAATGAAGCGATTTTTGAAAGGTTTTTTGTGCGGAATGCTTACCACATCGATGATGCTGGTGGTTGCGTTGACCGTAGGTCAATTCAGTGGTTACATCGACCTCGGTGCGGCTTGGAATCGCACAGATCAAGATAGTACGATGAAGCGGGAAGTTAAACAAAAGGCTTCCACGATTGAGAAATATATTGATGCGTACTATTTGGATGACATCAATAAAGATAAGATGGAAAATCTATATACAAAGGAATCGTGAATGGACTGGGAGATGATTATGCAGAATACTATACGGCAGAAGAATATGCGGAGATCATGGAGAAGACTAGTGGTACATTCTATGGGATTGGCGCATATGTGACCCAAAATACGGACACAGGTGCGATAACGATTGTTAAGCCGATGAAAAACAGTCCGGCAGAAAAGCGGGATTGAAAGCGGGAGATATTATTTATGCGATCAATGACGAGCGGGTTTCCGGCAAGGATCTTTCGGCGGTGTTAGCGCAGATCAAGGGTGAAGAGGGATCTAAAGTCAAGCTGACGATCGTTCGTTCCAGAGAGAATGATTACCTGACGTTTTCGGTGAAAAGAGCGAAAATTCAGGAAGATACGGTTTCCTATACTATGTTAAATGACAAGATTGGTTATATTCAGATCACGGGATTTGAAGAAGTGACGCCAAATCAGTTTTCAACAGCAGTTAATGCCTTAGAAAAGGAAAAAATGGAGGCACTTATTTTAGATCTGCGTGATAATGGTGGAGGATTGCTCAAATCCGCAGTTTCGATGCTAGACCGTGTTATGTCTAAGGGGATGGTGGTTTATACCAAAGATAAACAAGGTGTTTCAGAGAAATTCTATGCGGAAGATGTGAAACATGTTTCTGTGCCGATGGCTGTGTTAGTCAATGGCAATTCGGCAAGTGCATCGGAAGTGTTTTCCGGGGCGTTGCAGGATAAAAAGAAAGCAAAATTGATCGGGACCAAGACGTTTGGTAAAGGGATTGTACAGACGATCTTTGACTTGCAGGATGGATCGGCGTTGAAAATGACAACGTCGAAATATTATACGCCGAGTGGCCGCAATATTCATGGAACCGGACTTGAGCCGGATATTAAAGTGGAATTGGATAAGTCGACGGTGGGGCAGAAGGATAAAAATGGGAAGCTTAAACCGGATAATCAGATGCAAAAGGCAATTGATTATCTGAAAGGACAGATAAAAGGCTGACAAACAGCAATTAACTATCTGAAAGGACAGATAAAAGGCTGGCAAACAGCAATTGACTATCTGAAAGGACAGATAAAAGGCTGACAAATAGCGTATAACAGAATTGTGTGCAGGATAAAGGAGGGGAACGCGTGGATCAAAAGCAGATACAGGATAAGCTGGAACGGATACAGCGGGAAGTCAATCAGGTGATCCGAGGTAAAGAAAACGTGGTAGAGCGGGTTCTTGCAGCGATCATCAGTGGCGGCCATATATTGATGGAAGATATTCCGGGCGTTGGCAAGACAACGCTTGCGACAACGTTTGCAAAAGCACTGTCCATGAACTATAAGCGTGTGCAGTTTACACCGGACGTTTTGCCAAGTGATATTCTGGGATTTTCGATGTATGACGCGGGGAGCCGGCAGTTTGTATACCGCCCCGGTGCCGTGTTTTGTAATCTGTTTTTGGCAGATGAGATCAATCGAACTTCTCCCAAAACACAGTCTGCTTTGCTTGAGGTTATGGAGGAGAATCATGCGACGGTAGATGGTGTAACCAGGCCGCTGCCGAATCCCTTTGTGGTTATCGCAACAGAAAATCCACTGGGATCATCAGGAACGCAGATGCTGCCTGAATCTCAGCTGGATCGTTTTATGATCTGTGTTTCTATGGGGTATCCGGAACATCAGGATGCTGTGGCGATATTGAAGGGCGAATCAGCCGATCTGTTATCCAAAGTTCAGCCGGTATTGTCGGCAGAAGAGTTGTGTGCGCTTCGCAGCACATCGGAAACGATCTTTGTGCATGACAGTATTTATGATTATATTGTTAATTTGGTGGAGGAGACTAGACATAATGATCTGTTTGAGATGGGAGCAAGTCCGCGTGCAACGATCGCACTGCTTCGTATCTCACGTGCGATGGCAATGATTGCCGGGCGTGATTTCGTGACTGCCGCAGATGTACAAAAGGTATTGCGCGATGTGTTAGGGCATCGTGTGCGCCTGAGCGCCAGAACACGTGCGGAGCGTATTACGGTAGATCAGGCAATGGAACAGCTTGTGCAGACGGTGAAGGCACCACGGATGTGATAAAGCAATTCGGCGCATGGAGGAGGAATGGGATGAATAGAGAAGGATCAAAGCGACATTGGAAACTATATCCGTTACGTATAGCGGGTTATGTTCTGCTGTTTGTCGTTATGGTCGTTCTCTATTTCTTTTTAAGAGTTATGTTGTCGCATCGTTAGTATGGCTGCTTGTTTTGCTGCCGGTCGTATCCATATGGTTGAACTGGAAAATGACCCCATATCTTACAGTGCGCATATCTGCCTTGCAGCCGAAAGTCATAGCAGGGGAAGAGAGCCGTTTTATGTGTAAACTGAGTAATGCGTTTCCGTGGGTTAGTTTACAATGCGAATTGCAGGGAACGCTTGGCAATACTTTGTATCACACAGAGGATCCGATCCGACTGTGTTTACCGGTACGCCTGCGTGGGGAAGAAGCCATGGAGTTACCGTTTAGATGCAAATATAGTGGCAATCTGCAGCTTTGTATCCATACGCTCGCCATCAAGGATCTGCTCGGTTTTGTATCGGTGCAGCAGGAAATTTCTGAGGAGGCGGCGATCGCGGTAATGCCGCAGGAGACAGGAGAGGCATCAGAACAGAAAAGCGGTTTCCAGATGGGAATGAGTGAATTGGAAGAAAGTCAGGCAAAGGGAAATGACTTTGCTGAAATAACGGATGTCAGAGAGTATCGACCGGGAGACCGAATCAAGGACATTCACTGGAAACTTTACGATAAGCAAGAACCACTTATGGTCAAAGAGCGGACAAGCGTAGAACAGAGCCAAGTGGTATTGGTGCTTGATCTGTCCGGACAAAGGGACACAGTAGAAGAGGTTTTGGGGCTTGCTTACGGCTTAAGTAAGTTGTTCTTAAAAGAATATACACCGGTTTGTCTGCTCGTGTGGGATGCATTAGAATATGATTTTATCGAAGTTTTGATCCAAAAGAGAGAAGAGATCGATACGCAGTTTATTTATTTGCTGCGGAGAGCTGTGGTGACGGACAATATCGAGCTGGCTAAAATGGTGCAAAGCTTGCGTCCGCAGTTGCAGGCATATGCAGTGATCGGCTTATACGAAGATGGTGTGCGCGGGGAGGTGATCTCATGGGTAATGGACGGCAGACGATTCTGGATCGATTACGAAAAACATTTCGGATTGACTATGATGATGACTGCTTGGACAAGTGGGAAGGCATTGAGTTAGTTACGAAATCATTAGATCAACAGACGGAATCACGTATAGGTATGCTGCTTGTCGATGCGCTGCTGGTATTTTGTATTACAGCGGGTGGAATGGGAATCGTGTTGTCAGCGATCGACAGCGATTATCAGACTTGGATCGTAGAACTTGTGACCCTTGTGGCATCACTTTATGTGGCATTTTTGTATTACCGTAAATGGTGGGAAAATGTCGGATATATATTATTATTGGTCGTTGTATTCGCCGTTGGTTTTGGGATGCAAAGTTATGTGAGCAGCGGATTCTATAGTGTCATGAATGACCTGATGGAAAGCGTTTCAGAGTATTTTCAGTCTAATGCGACACGTAGTTACGGCGAAAAGATCGCCGATGCCAATTTGGCAGTGACTATAGCAATGAGTTATATTGCTGTGGCAGCAAGTGTTGTGGTAAATATATTCGTTTCCCGTAAAATGAGATACCGTTTCCTGATGCTGGTTGTTTTTGGCTTTCTGTTCCTGCCATTGTATGTGCATTTGGAACCGGATATGTTTTATGTTGTGCAATTTTTTGTGGGTGTTGTCGTGACGGCGACGATTGCTAAAATGGCGATTATAAGCAGGCAGCAGACAATGTCCGATACAAACAGGATGAGGAACGTATCGTTTATCAGTCTGCCTATCGAGTGAAATTGCAGGCGGGAGCGTGTCTGCTTGCAGTTGTTGCGATTGGGGCGGTGCTGTTTTCTTTGCTTGTTCCATCGAAGGATTATCACAACAGACATCCCGATTCCGCATGGAAACAGAGCACAAAAGATGCCATGCAGAATGTCGCAGTGCTCGGAATTGCCGGATTATTTAATTTTTATGATAATACCGGCGGTCTGACCAGTGGTAAGTTAGGCGGCGTCAGTGCAGTGCGACTGGATTATGACACAGATCTTCGGGTCACATTTGTACCGCAAAATGAAAACCGATTTTATTTGCGCCGTTTTATTGGACAGGATTATTTATATGGCATGAATCGCTGGGAATCTGCCAAAGCAATTTATATGCGGACGGAGCAGCGTGCCAAGACTGCGTTTGAGAAAAATATAACCGGCAGTGCATGGAATCGTCAAGGTTGATAATGTGGCAGCAGATCCGGGATTGTATATGCCGTATTACAGTCTTCAGTCGGATCTGGTAACATCGCCCGGTCGCAGCCAGATATATGATTATTATACGTATTCCGGTTTGATCGGGATTGTAAACTTCAGACAGAATCGATATCGAATTGGCTTACGGTGCCGGATTCAAGCAAGGCTGTTTTGGATGAGTTTTGCAAGGAAGCGGATTTGACGGGAACCGTTGCTGAGATCGTGCAGAAGCTGGCAGCGTATTATCAGGATAATATACCGTATACGTATCAGCCGGGTATAACGCCTTATGGTCAAGACTTCGTTTCGTATTTTTTGAAAAAGAATCGTAGAGGATACTGTGCGCATTTTGCCAGTGCAGCGACGCTGCTTTTACGTAACTGTGGTATTCCGGCTCGTTATGTGGAAGGCTATGCGATCGATCCGGAAGATATCGGTGAGAACGGTAAGATCCTTACCGATCAGAAGGTATCTGATTACTATCAGGGTTACCGCGAACTTACAGATACTGGAGTTGTGCAGGTAGATGTCACGGATGCAAATGCACATGCTTGGGTTGAAATTTACGATCAGCACAAAGGCTGGTATGTAGTGGATATTACGCCGGCATCGGATCAGGAAGAGGCGGATGTCAGTCTTTGGAATGCGTTTATGTGTCTTTTTTCGTAACCGGAGCAATGGAACTGCGCAGAGTAATACCGGTGGTACCGGTGCGACAGGAACAGCAGATGCAGTAGAGGCGGTAAAAAAGAACCGGTAAAGTTTCCCTTGGGGTGCTTGCATTGTTGCTGCTTATTTTTGTGATCACGCTTGCTGTCCGCCAGATGATTCGCATACTTCGGTGCAGTATTGCATATCACCGTGCGGATACGAATGACAGGCTGATTGCAGATTATCAAAGATATGTCCGTAAAATAGGGCACAAATATCCGGCATTTCAGAAACAAACAAATTATGAAACACAGATTGCATGGCTTCGTAAGCAGCGATTATTAGTGATATCCGGAGAGGAGCGAGATCGTATGCTGCAGATCTTGGAGCAAGCAGGCTTTGGTCATACACAGATCAGCGATGCTGATGCAGAACTGGTGCGTGGGTTGTTGACACGTAGAACGTAAACCTTTAGAATAGAATGATGTGCCCACATAATAGTATAGGGCGAAATGGAACAAGGAAAGGATGAAAAATGAACAAAAAAAGAGCAAATTTTACCGGCACGATCGGCTTTGTTATGGCTGCTGCAGGAAGTGCTGTGGGGTTAGGAAACATATGGCGGTTTCCTTATTTAGCGGCAAAGGATCATGGAGGTGTGTTTATTTTATGCTACTTGATCTTAGCAGTGACATTTGGTTTTACGTTATTGACAACAGAGATCGCCATTGGGCGTAAACGGGACGGAGTCCCCTTACTGCTTATGCAGCGATTCAGCCTAAGTGGAAAGGTCTTGGTGTTTTGGCATGTCTTGTACCAATTATCATCTTGCCATATTATTGCGTGATCGGTGGATGGGTTGTAAAATATTTCGCAACCTTTGTCACCGGTGCAGGATCAGCGGCAGCGGGCGACGATTATTTTGCGGGATTTATTCAAGGACAATATCAACCGATCATCTGGATGTTTATTTTCTTTATAATGACAGCGTTCGTTGTGTTTAATGGCGTGAATAAGGGAATTGAAAAATACAGTAAGATCCTGATGCCAATTTTATTATTTTTGATTATCGGCATTGGATTGTATTCGCTGACGATCAAACATACAGATGCGAGTGGTGTTACCAGAACCGGTCTGCAGGGATTGAAAGTATATTTAATTCCTAATTTTAAGGGAATGACCGGCAAAGAATTTTTTGTTATTCTGATGGATGCGATGGGACAGCTTTTCTTCTCGATCAGCGTGGCGATGGGAATCATGGTTGCATACGGCTCGTATGTTAAGAAAGACGTCAATTTGATGAAATCGATCAATCAGATCGAAATTTTTGATACTTTGGTAGCGATGCTTGCCGGACTTATGATCGTGCCTGCTGTATTTGTATTTATGGGGACAGAAGGAATGAGCGCCGGACCCGGTCTGATGTTTGATTCTTTGCCAAAGGTATTCCAGGCAATGGGCAAAGCCGGAACGGTTGTCGGAGTGCTGTTCTTCCTGATGGTTATTTTTGCGGCAGTAACTTCTTCGGTATCTGTTATGGAAGCGATCGTTTCCAGTTTGATGGATGCATTTCACTGGACCAGACATAAGAGTACATCTATTGTGGCAACGTATGGAGTTATAGGTGGTGTCATTGTTTGTCTTGGATATAACAAGTTATATTTTGAGCTGCCACTGCCAAATGGATCGACAGGACAGATACTGGATATATTGGATTATATCAGTAACTATTGCTTTATGCCGACGGTGGCGCTGCTCACATGCATTTTGATCGGTTGGGTTGTGAAACCTAAGACGGTCATTGATGAGGTAACTGTTAACGGAGAACGTTTTGGCAGAAAATATCTGTATATTGCGATGATCAAAGGGATTGCACCAATTCTGCTATTTGCATTATTATTACAGTCATTAGGCTTTATTCAGCTGTAGTAGTATTCGCAGATAATGGACCATGGGATGTATTTTTCATTGCAGATACATACTGTGAGAACTCCTTGACATAACAGGTTTGTGAACAATATTAAACGATAGAAATGGAATAAAAAATGAGTAAAAACAGAGAAACTTTTGCATCCCGCCTTGGCTTTATATTAGTATCTGCAGGATGTGCGGTGGGACTGGGAAATGTATGGAAGTTTCCGTACGTATGCGGAAATAATGGAGGAGCAATCTTTATTTTGATCTACTTGGTCTGCTTATTTGCTCTTGGATTTCCAATTTTAGTATGCGAGTTTGCAATCGGTCGCGGCAGTGGTGCGAGCATTGGAACAGCATTGCGTAAATTGAGCGGTGGCAAAGGAAGATGGCATCAGTTTCGTTGGTATGGACTGTGCGGTAATTATCTGCTAATGATGTTTTATACAGTGGTAGCGGGCTGGATGATCTATTATGTTGGCGTTTGTGCCAAGGGGACACTACGTCAGGCGAATGTCAAAGAAATCGAACAGTATTATCAGAGCTTTATGCAGACACCAGGCAAAATGATGTTTTTTATGTTATTAGTAGTTGCCTTGTGTATTGGTGTGTGCGCACTGGGCTTACAGAATGGTATTGAAAATATTACAAAGAAAATGATGTTAGCATTGATCGTATTGATGGCTGTTATGGCAGTCAATTCAGTCATGTTAAAAGGAAGCAGTAAAGGCCTTTCTTTTTATTTGATCCCGAACCTCGAAAATGTGAAGAAACGTGGATTGGGAAATGTCATCTTTGATGCGATGACGCAGGCGTTTTTTACGTTGAGTGTTGGAATGGGTTCGATGGAGATCTTCGGCAGTTATTTGGGCAAAGAACGTAAGCTGACCGGAGAGGCGATCAATGTATTAGTGTTAGATACACTGATCGCATTTGTTGCAGGAATTATTGTGATCCCGGCGTGTATTTCTTTTGGAATCCGCCCGGATGCAGGACCATCACTGCTGTTTATCACACTGCCAAATGTATTTAACCATATGCCAAGTGGAACATTGTGGGGAATGCTTTTCTTTGTATTTATGTCCTTTGCGGCATTATCCACAGTGATCGCAGTGTTTGAAAATATCATCAGCATGAGCATGGATGTGTTTGGCTGGGAGCGTCGGAAAGCGTTAACGGTCAATTTAGTCGGCATTGCAGTATTATCTATGCCAACTGTACTTGGATTTAATGTGTGGTCCGGTGTCCAGTTATTTGGACCGGGATCAACGATCATGGATGTTGAAGATTTTGTGGTATCCAGTAATATTCTTCCACTTGGAAGTCTGTTATTTGTACTGTTTTGTACGAAAAAAAGCGGTTGGGGATTTGAACGATTTTTGGAAGAGACCAATACAGGAGTAGGTATGAATTTTCCAAAATTTCTTCGCAGATATATGCGGTATGTATTGCCGATGATCGTTTTAGTCATTTATTTTAAGGGATATTATGATAAATTTAAGGACAGTTCACCGGTAATCTTTGGTGTATGGATGATGATCGCTATTGCCTTTGCAGTGTATATTCTTTATCTGTCACGAGATAAAAAAGTAAAATAGCCATTGTTAGATGGATATCATAGGTGACTTTGTGAGCTTGTGAGTTTGATAACAAGGTTCATTAATGTATGATACTATCAATATAAAGAAAGCCCGACAGGAATGCTTGCGGTACCGCCAAAAACGTTTCGCTTTTTGGTTTGATACACGGTATGATTTCTGCCGGGCTTTTTTTTGTTTTAATTGATAGGAAAATGCTCGTTTATATTGTTAGGTTGTTACACAATCTGCATTCACAAATGTTGTCATTAAACATGCAATTTCTTGAGGAATGCTTTCGTGCGTTCGTTTTTCGGATTGTCAATGACATCTTCCGGTTTGCCGTTTTCAACGACCAGACCGCCATCCATAAAGATGACACGATCTGAGACCGCTCTGGCAAAGTCAATTTCATGCGTTACAATAACCATTGTCATTTTTTCGGAAGCAAGCTGCTTCAATAATCGGAGAACTTCTGCGGTGATCTCCGGATCGAGAGAAGAGGTTGGCTCATCAAAATACATGATCTTTGGATGTAATGCGAGAGCACGTGCAATCGCAACACGCTGCTGCTGTCCGCCGGACAGTTCGCAGGGATAAGCGTCTGATTTGTCTGACAAACCAACTTTTGTCAACAGGTCATATGCCTCAGAAATCACTTCATCCTTATCGGTCCTTTTCTGAACCTTAAGTGGTGCATGATAGACGTTTTTAATACTGAAAAATGTGGAAACAGGTTGAAATTCTGAAAGACCAATCCAAAATTGGATTGTGCTTCCAAAATGTCACTGCGTTTTGGATAAATGGCATGATCGCCTTCTGTCGTTACCACGCTTTTCCCGTTGTATGCGATCTCGCCGCTGTCAATCGTTTCCAGAAATGTCGCACAGCGAAGCAGTGTAGATTTACCGGAACCGGACGGGCCAAGGATTGAAACAACTTCGCCGGGAGAGATCTGCAGATCGATATCCTGCAATACGATCTTACCGTCAAAGCTTTTTTTGATATGTTTCATGTCTAATATATTCATAAAGCTTAGTTTCCTTTCTTAACGATAGTAATTCAATTTATTTTCCAGTGTTTCCATGACGTATGCTACTACGAAGTTAAAGACGTAATAAAATACGCCGGCGATAAACAGCGGCAGCAGTGAGGTTTGAGAAGCTGCGATCTGTTTTGCCAAGGTAAACATTTCTGTATATGCCAGTGCAAACGCCAATGAAGTATCTTTGACCAAGGTAATGATTTCGTTCGTGACCGGAGGCAGTACGCGTTTGACCATCTGTGGGAACAGAATGTATCCGAATGTCTGCAGACGATTGTAACCCATGACAGTGGCAGCTTCACGCTGACCGATCGGGATACCTTGGAATCCGGCACGGTAGATCTCAGCAAAATATGCGGCGTAGTTCAAGGAAAATCCGATGATCACAGCCAAGAAGCGGTACGAATACGGTGTATGTATGTGGAACGCATAGTACGGTGCAAAGAATACAACCAATAGCTGCAGCATCAATGGGGTACCACGCATGATCGAAATGTAGATCTTTGCAATATACTGCAGCAGCTTCCAGTGTGACATGCGGATCAGACAAACAAGCAGTCCCAATGGAATTGAGAACAAAATTGTCAGGAAAAAGATCAATAATGTCGAGATCATACCTTTGCGCAGCTGTTTTGCAATCTGTGCAGCGGATAATTTCTTGACTTTATTTTTAGAGCCCTTGGTTTGTGACTGTTTGTCCGGAGCCGGAGTCACCTTTGTTAATTTGCTGGTATCAATGGTTGGCACTGCACCGCCATCGATGTATGTTTTGTCGTCAAAGCTGAGGCAGAGACTTTTGCTCAAGCCCCATTCTTTGGCTATATTTTCTAATGTGCCATCGTATAACATTTCTAATAATGTCGTCTGTACTTTATTGCGAAGTGTGGTGTTTCCTTTCTTAAAACCGATGGCATACTGTTCTGCGGAAAGCGAATCATCGAGAATACGGAATTCATCGGATTTGGCAGACATTTGATAGACTGCAACACCATAGTCCATCGCAATGGCGTCAACCATGCCACTTTCCAAATTCATAAATGCAGAGTTGTAGTCACCGACCTGCTGCAGCTCTTTGAGAGAATCTGCAATCTGGCGGTTAGCTTGTGTAGCATCGTCTCCCGTCAAAGCAGCAAGTGCAGAAGAATCGCTTTGTACGACCAAAACCTTTCCCTTGAGATCGGCAGGCTTTTTAATAGAAGAGTCCTTGCGGACAATGACTACCTGATAGTTGTTTAGATAAGGAGTTGACCAAGTGTAGCTTTTTCTCTCGTCCATTCATCGTAAAACCATTCCAAATACAAGAGATAGCACCTGAAGTTAATTCAGAATCTTTGGAATCCCATGAAATAGGGCGCTTGATCAGCTTCCAATCATTTCGTTTGCAGACTTCCTCTGCCAAACTCAGATCAAAACCGATGTAGTCTCCGCTTTCGTCCAAGTAACCATATGGTGGGAACTCGGCATCAAATCCAACGATAAATTCTGTTTGTTCTTTTGCATAGGCCTTGTTTGTGCTGCAGAGAGAGCACACCAGCAACAAAAGAAAACAACCTGTTGCAATAGCAAGTTTTTTCATTTTGTTCATATATTCCTCTTTTCCGTGCACGTATTTAGTGCTGTTGAGATAATACTTTGGTTTGCCTGTTGGCAGCGCTTTCGTGCACACAAGCGCAGTACATTCCTATTTTACCACAAATTGCAATACGGTAGGGATTATTTTTGAGAAAAAGTTTGCCGGAGTTTTGTGGGTGTCATATGGTACGCTGTCCGTATAGCTCGAGAAAAGTTATGGGCGTCGCGAAAGCCGCAGGCGGCAGCTATTTCGTGAATGGGAAGATCGGTATTTAGCAAAAGAGCTTTTCCTTTTTCCATGGTTTGCTCCATTAGATAATGCTTCAGATGAATGCCATTTTCTTTATAAAACAGGGTCGAAAAATATTTTTTCATGATATCCAAAATAGTCTGCCAAAGTACGAACCATATGTGGTGTATTTTGGCGATATTTTAGATATTCGTCAATACGCTCGCGCAAAGGACGATGCGGTGGTGTGGTAATGGTATTGTTTTCGTAACCGAGTTCTTCTAACAGAGCTTGGAGTAGATAGGTTGTTGCAGAGGAATGTTGATGTTGTTCCAGTTGCAGCATCGTGTTTAGCATGGCAAGAATTAATTCCGTATTAGTGACGGTTCCGGTAAGTGGGCAGGGAATAGGATCAGAAGTTTCGAAATGCAGCCAGTGAAAACCACAGGAAGACGGCTTGGTACCGTGCTGTAAAGTGGTGGGCGGCATAATCAGATATTCTCCCTTGTGAACGGTGTGTGTTTGGGAGTGATCGGCAATATACAGTGTTCCATGATCTACGATCATTAATTCATATTCGCCCAGTTCTCTTGCAGGGTGTGTCCAGTCTGGTGCGTCCGATTGAAATTTTCCTAACCATAAAAATCGCATAGCAATTCCTTCCTATTGTTTTAGTGCATGTTCAACAAAATCCTTGATCTTACTCCTTATTAAAATAGTACAACATGATGCGTTAAATAAGCAAGTTGAAATCTTACTTTTTGATACTTTTATGAACATCGTGAGATTGTGTTATACAGGCAGTTGTTTTATGATGTTAGTAGATTTCTGATGCGAGGAGGATTGCATATGTATTGTGAAGAAAAGATACAATTAAAAGATGCTTTTTGGGGCGAGAAAGTACACTTGATCCGGGAAAAAGTGCTGCCATATCAATGGGAGGCACTGAATGACCGGATTGAGGGAGCAGATAAAAGTTATTGCATTTGCAATTTTCGTACTGCGGCACGTGTGAATGCACTACGTAGACAGGGGAGTGACGCTGCCCGAACAGCCGACCGATGATTTTGTGAGTTTGCCGAGAGGAAATGCTCTGCTCCCGGAACATAAAAAAGGGGATAATGCGTTTTATGGATATGTTTTTCAGGACAGTGATCTGTATAAGTGGATCGAGGCAGCAGCGTATAGTCTGATGATGAAGGCAGATGACTCGCTAGAGCATACCATAGACGAGATGGTTGACCTTTTGGAAGAGGCAACGCTTAATGATGGATATTTGGATACCTTTTACAGTATTAAAAATCCGAAGAAACGCTTTAGCAATTTAAGGGATCATCACGAACTCTATTGTTTTGGACATTTGGCAGAAGCGGCAGTGGCTTATTATGAGGCGACTGGCAAAAAAGCAATTGCTGCATTTGGCGGAGCGGTTTGCAGATCTGATCTGCGAATTATTTGGTAAAGAGGAAGGAAAGTGCCATGGTTATCCGGGGCATGAACTGGCGGAAATGGCGTTAGTGCGTCTGTACCGTCATACCGGCAAAACTTCTTATTTAGAGTTAGCAAGATATTTTGTGCTGGAGCGTGGCAGGGAGCCAAATTATTTTCGAAAAGAGCATGGCGAAAAAGATTCCGATATGCGTTATTATCAGGCGCAGCAGCCGGTGCTAGAGCAAATGGAAGCGGTGGGGCATGCTGTGCGTGCAATGTATTTGTATTCCGGGCTTACAGATCTTGCGGTAGAATATGATGATGGTGAGCTTGCAAAAAGTGGCGAAACGTCTTTGGAAAAACGTAACGCGCAAAAAATGTATATCACCGGTGGCGTTGGGGCGACCAGTCATGGAGAAGCTTTTTCTTATGCTTATGATCTTCCGGCGGATAGTGCGTATGCGGAGACTTGTGCGGCAATTGGTTTGGTGTTTGGCTAAGAGAATGCTTCAATTGCAGCCAAAGGGAGAGTATGCGGATGTTATGGAACGTGCGTTGTACAATAGCGTGCTAAGTGGGATTTCGTTAGATGGCACTGAGTTCTTTTATACGAATCCGCTCGAGGTGGATCCGAAAGCGTGTAAAGAAGATGAGCGGCTTTGGCATGTAAGGAGCCGGCGTGCAAAATGGTTTGGCTGTGCCTGTTGCCCGCCGAATTTAGCGAGATTGATCGGTTCTATTACAAGATATATTGCCCATCATGCAGAGAATACGACTTGGATCGACCTTTATATGGGAAGTGTTTTGCGGACAAAATGGCAGGGAAAGACCGTGGAGATTGAGACGACCAGTCATTTGCCATATACTTCAGACATAGCTGTTCGGTTGAATAATCCGAGTGAGGCAGAGGGAACGTTGGCGATTCGTATTCCTGGTTGGGCAGAACAATGGAGCGTAGAAGTGGAGGACGAAGACGGAACTGTTTGGTCGGTGGATCTTGCAAACGTACAGAGCGAGACTTTGAACAGTTGTGGTGACGGGCAGCAGAAAGCCGGGATGAGCTATGAGTACCGAGAGGGGTATTTGTACCTTGCTATATATGGACAAAAGAAGGTAATAATACGTCCGCATTTTGCAATGAAACCAGTCTTTTATGAGGCTAATTCGCTGGTTCGTGAAAATAGCCGGCAAATGTCGTTAGTGTGTGGCCCGTTGGTATATTGTTTGGAAGAAGTTGACAATGGGGCGCAGCTGCATATGTTATACGCATCTCCAGAGGCAGTGGAACAGGCCGAAACTTACACACTACCATTTTTGGGGAGAGAGGCTGTTGGTTATCAGTTTGCTGGTTTTCGCAAAAAGGCCAATACCGACAGCGACCCATTGTATCATAAGGCAGAGAGAGAAGAATATCAGCCGGTCACTTTGAAATGGATCCCATATTTTGCGTGGGCCAATCGTGAAGAAGGAGAGATGAGCGTATGGATTTACAAAAATAATGAAACCGGTATAGGAAACGGGAGAAATTTACCGGGAGGCGTGCTTTTAATGTATACAGATGCTGCCGGCAGCAAAGCAGCATACTTTTCCGGAGGTGCTGCATTCTATGGAAGGTGAGGGTGTTGGTGTAGCAGATGTTCAGTTCGTGCAGACGAAGCTTATGAAGAAAAAAAACATATTTGGATCTGACTGGGAACTTTCTGAATCATCCAAATGACTATCTTGCCAGAATACAGGCGCAGACAGTGATTTGTGCTTTGGGTGAGGAACGGTGATTGTTTCGCTTAAGTGAAAAGTTTATCTCCACTTTGAGAAAGATAATTGATGAAGTGGCATTTGCCCTTGCAGAAAGGGGGAATTCAATAGATAACGTTCAATAGATAAGTGAATAAAATTGCTTGACTTTAAAGGTTGCTCGTAATATAATAGATCAGTGTGGCGTGTGTCAGGAACACCAAAGCCCCGGTGACCGACATAATAAGCGCTTCGATAGATAACAAAGCGGTTCGGACATTCCGCATTTGTTACAGACGAAAAAAAGAGTATAGTTGAGAATTTAGTTAGGAGGTACTGGGATGAAAAGTTTTATGGCAAACCCATCCACGGTTGAGAGAAAATGGTATGTAGTTGACGCTACAGGACATACATTAGGACGCCTCGCATCAGAGGTTGCAAATGTATTAAGAGGTAAAAATAAGCCTATTTATACACCGCATATCGACACAGGTGATTATGTGATCATTGTTAATGCGGACAAGATTAAAGTAACAGGTAAGAAGTTAGAGCAGAAGATTTATTATCATCATTCAGACTATGTTGGTGGAATGAAAGAGACTACTCTGAAAGAGATGTTAGCTAAGAAGCCTGAGTATGTTATTACACATGCTGTAAAGGGAATGCTTCAAAGGGAACATTAGGACGTCAGATGCTTAAGAAGCTTCATGTATATGCTGGTCCAGAGCATGAGCAGACAGCACAGAAGCCGGAAGTATTAGAAATCGTAGAGAGAGCTAACTAAGAGAGGAGGAAATCATCGTGGCAAACACAAAGTTTTATGGAACAGGAAGAAGAAAAAAGCAGTATTGCTAGAGTATATTTAGTACCTGGAACAGGTAAGATCACTGTAAACAAAAGAGATATGGATGAGTACTTCGGTCTTGATACATTGAAAATCATCGCTCGTCAGCCACTTGAGGCAACAAACACTGCTGATAAGTATGATGTAAAAGTTACCGTTCGTGGTGGTGGATTTACTGGACAGGCAGGCGCTATCCGTCATGGTATTGCAAGAGCACTTTTGACAGTAGACGCTGACTTCCGTCCGGTACTTAAGAAAGCTGGTTACTTAACTCGTGACCCTCGTATGAAAGAGCGTAAGAAATACGGTCTTAAGAAAGCTCGTAGAGCTCCACAGTTTAGCAAGCGTTAATCAAAAAGAGACGTACTTGCGTACAAAGTTGTATATATCAAATGCCGAGAACAATAATGTTCTCGGTATTTTTCTATCTTTTTTCTGTCTTGAGAATCTATGATCAATGGAGAGTCTGAAGTTTCCTTGAAAAATGAAATTGAATTGAAATTCTGAGATTTTCCTGAAAAATGAAATTGAATTGAAATTCTGAAATTTTCCTGAAAAATGAAATTGAATTGAAATTCTGAGATTTTCCTGAAAAATGAAATTGAATTGAAATTCTGAGATTTTTCTGAAAAATGAAATTGAATTGAAATTCTGAGATTTTCCTGAAAAATGAAATTGAATTGAAATTCTGAGATTTTCCTGAAAAATGAAATTAAATTGAAATTCTGAGATTTTTTCTGAAAAAGAGAAATATAACGGAAAATCAAGGATATTCTTATAAAAGTTAAATTTTATGATGCATTTGCAAGTTTGAAGTTTAGAATTCTTTTTTTCAACCTATAGAGTGCACATATTATAAAAATAACAAAACAGTGGATGGAAATTCAAAGGATTTCATGCTAGTTACTCCCTCTAAAAATCACGGAAAATCCAATAATAGAGATGTTGTCGATGGATGTAACTAAAAAGACAAGCTGAAAATGATGGAACTATCAAAGCAGTCACCCAATAAGGCAATAAAAGCAAGCTGGAATCGCCAAAACCGTAAAAGCAGTCACCCAATAAGGCAATAAAGCAAGCTGGAATCGCCAAAACCGTAAAAGCAGTCACCCAATAAGGCAATAAAAGCAAGCTGAAATCACCAAAACCGTAAAAGCAGTCACCCAATAAGGCAATAAAGCAAGCTGGAATCGCCAAAACCGTAAAAGCAGTCACCCAATAAGGTAATAAAAGCAAGCTGAAATCACCAAAAACGTAAACGCCGTCACCCAATAAGGCGATAAAAGCAAGCTGGAATCGCAAAAACCATCAAAGCAGTCAATTGTGAAATATGGAAGGAGTAGATTTATGAAGGGATTAAAGAGTATGTTACTAAAGGAACAACAGTATTTGGAAACTATTTGTAGTAAGGCAGAAGAAGAATTGAAGTCGTCCCCGGATGGATGCTTGCGTGTATCAAAAGATAAGTATAGAATTCGATATTATCATTGCACGACAAATCGTAACGGGACTTATATTTCAAGCAATGACATGGAGTTAGTAAGACAACTTGCCCAAAAGAAATATAATCAATCAATCTTGAAGAAAGCTGAAATAAGACTTAAACAGGTTAAGAAGATCACGCGAGATTATTCTGATGATGAAATTGAGCAAATTTACGACAAATTACATAAGGAAAGACAATTGCTAGTGATGCCCATTGAGCCAACATGGGAGCAGAAGTTGGCACAGTGGGATGGAGAAACATATCAAGGAAAAGAATTTTATGAGGGAACGGCAGTAATTATTACAGAAAAAGGGGGAGCGAGTCAGATCAAAATCAGAGAAAATTCTTGCAGATTATTTTTATCGAAACAATATTATATATAAATATGAAAAACCATTATTTCTGAAAGGATATGGTACGGTATATCCGGATTTTACTTTTTATCAAGGAAAACAGGGGGGAAATTTATTGGGAACATGAAGGTATGATGGATAAATCAGATTATGCTAAGACAGCAGTAAAAAAGTTAGAGTCATATCAAAAAAACGGTATCTATTTAGGGGGAACGTCTAATAGCAACCTTTGAGACAGAACAGACATTGTTAAATTCCCAAATTATACAACAACTAGTACAAAAATATTTGTTATAAATATGATATAATGACTCCAAAATCCAGATGCTACGCATCTGCCGTGCATTGCGCTTTATGATTTTGTCGTTCACAAATTCTGCGCAAGTGAACAAGTTCCCTTGCGTTGCGAATTTGTGATATAATGAGCCTTAGAGAAAAAGAAGCGGCCGCGAAGCAGACATTTGCTTTTATGGGCTCATTAACGAGCAAATAAGCTTGTGAAACAAGCAAATAAGCTCTGAAAGAGCGGATTTACGAGATTGATAAAGAAGAAACGAGGATCAAAATGGCAAGAAGGATTAGAATAAATGACTTAACATATCCAGAGTTGGATGTTTACGCTAGAGATCGTGAGGCGCAGCTTAAATTTCGCCCGGCGCACCAGCCGGGAATCTTTATTGCCGAGCCCGATCGTGATAGAGCGCGCGCTTGATGCCGGATATGAGCCGGTATCTCTTCTTATGGAAGATGAACATTTTGAAAAACAAGGACGCAGGATTATCAGCCGATGTGGAAACATTCCTGTTTATACAGCACCGTTTGAAGTGTTGACTGGTATTACCGGATTCCAGCTTACACGCGGAATGTTATGTGCGATGTACCGTGGTGATCTGCCATCGGTGGAGGAAGTTTGCCGGAACGCTCGGAGAATTGCCGTGCTGGAGAATGTAGTGAATCCGACAAATGTGGGAGCAATTTTTCGATCAGCAGCAGCGTTAAATATGGACGCGGTATTGCTGACACCTGCATGTAGTGATCCGTTATATCGACGGGCAATTCGCGTCAGTATGGGAACTGTGTTTCAGGTTCCATGGACGTTTTTTACCTCAGATGGGGATTATATTACTGCATTGCAAAAACTGAATTTTCACACAGCGGCAATGGCGTTGCGGGAGGATTCAATTGCAATTGATGATCTGCGGCTGCGCAGTCAGCCAAAACTTGCTATTATTTTGGGAACAGAAGGGGAAGGGTTAGCAGATCGAACCATTGAACAATGTGATGACACGATACGGATCCCGATGTCCCATGGTGTGGACTCACTTAATGTGGCGGCTGCAAGTGCGGTGGCATTTTTGGGAACTGAGTAAGCAATAAATCATTGGATACAGGGACAATAAGGCCGTTAGCCGGAAAATCAAGAGATTTAATGCGGTGGCATTTTGGAAGCTGAGTAAGCAATAAAATCACCGGAGATATGGAGGATGAGCATGAAAGAGATGAATAAACAGAAGATACATAACAAAAACAGTCTCGGTCTTAAGATGTTGGCTTTGGCAGTATTGCCGGTTCTTGCGCTTGGAATTGTTTTGCTAGGGGTAGGAATGCACGCATTTTCCAAAAGCATGGAGAATCATGTGCAAAAAGGAAATGACAGAGGAGACAAAGCTGATCCTGAAAATATTAGATCAAAATTATCCGGGGAATTTTCGCTAAATAAAGACGAGAAAGGGAATTACCATATTTATAAAGGTGGCAAAGACATAACGAAAGATACAGAATTTATTGATAATATGAAAGATATTATGGGTGTAGATGTTACTCTGTTTTGCCAAGATGTTCGTTTACAAACTACTTTGCGGGATGCCAAAGGGCGTTTATTTATCAATACGGCAGTTTCTTCCGTAATTACAAAAGACGTCTTAAAGAAGAAAAAGCCGCATTTTTATCAGAGTACCACAACGGTAAGTAATGAACGTAATTTTGCATATTATGAACCGATTTTTTGCAGGACGGAACCTGTTTTGGGATGGTGGGTGTATGCAGGCGTGCAGCGGATGTAGAGGAAAATATTCGGACAGCGATACTTCCCATTTTGTTCGTTTGTCTTGCAGCGATGTTTGTGATCGGTGCGATCAGCATTTGGTATGCACATACATTGGCTGATCGGATCCGTGCGTTACAGTTTTTTATGAAAAAATTAACGCAGGAAGAGTTTGATACCGAACTGCCTAGTCATCTTCTAAAATCCGGAGACGAATTGGGAGATTTGGCCCGCAGTGGTAAAAAGATGCAGGAATCCATACGCAGACAGGTGGAATTAGATGAGTTGACTCAGCTATACAACCGCCGTTATGGAGATAAGTGTTTGCAGCAAATGTGTAAAAAGATGCAGGAGAGTGGTATTGAATACTGCGTTGCGATTGGTGATATCGATTTCTTTAAGAAAGTCAATGACCGGTATGGACATGAAGCTGGTGACGTTGTATTGACAAAGGTAGCCAGAATTTTGAGAGAAAAGATAATGTCGAAAGGTTATGTTTGCCGCTGGGGAGGCGAGGAGTTTTTGATCGTCTTAGAGGATTGTGAGCAGGAGCAGGCCAAGCAAATTCTTCAAGATGTTTTGGATGTGCTGCGAGGACAGTCGATAGAATGTCAAGGACAGGATATTTGCGTGACGATGAGCGTTGGTGTTGTTCAGGTCGCATCGGATGAGAAGATTGACGATATATTGCGCAGGGCAGATAAGAAATTATATAATGCAAAAGCAGGTGGCCGCGACCGGATCTGTGATTAGAGTGTGATCATAGGCAATAGGCATGGAGGAGCAACGATGAATACCAGAGAAGAAATTTTAGCATATGGTTTGTCCTTTCCGGACACCTACCAGAATGCGCCATTTCGGGATCCTAATTGGCAGTTGGTGCGTGTTCGAAACACAAAGAAAGCATTTCTGTGGACTTATGAAAAGGATGGTTTATTGCATATCAATGTGAAAGTTGATCCGGAATGGAGAGATTTTTGGCGCGAGGCATTTACAGCGGTACAGCCGGGGTATCATCAAAACAAGGAGCATTGGAACACGGTAGTTATTGATGGCACTGTACCGGAAGATACGCTGAAGCGGATGATCGCAGAAAGTTATGATTTGGTGTCGGATAGCCCGACGCAGCGCATATATCAGGCAGTGCGGCAAATTCCCCGCGGTAAGGTGGCGACGTATGGAGATGTCGCGGCGATGGCGGGCAATCCTCGCATGGCGCGCGCGGTCGGAAATGCACTGCATCACAATCCGGACCCGGAACATATTCCATGTTATCGCGTTGTCAATGCGAAAGGAGAATTGGCTGGGGCATTTGCTTTTGGTGGGGAAAATGTGCAGGCAGATCTGCTCCGGGCGGATGGAATAGAAGTGAAAAATGGTCGTGTTGATCTAAAAAAATATGGATTTAGATAATAACTGATTAACTGCTTAGCAAAGTCAGTAAATCAAGACTTTTGCTAAACGTGCACAAAAAAACAGAGAGAGGAACATATGAAGATTACACAATTATTGCAGGAAGACAAAGTGACATTATCATTAGAGGTTTTTCCACCTAAAAAGGATACAGCAGTAGAACAAGTAAGCAGATCTGTAAGAGAAATTGCAGCACTTCAACCGGATTTTATGAGTGTTACTTATGGAGCCGGGGGTGGCACAAGTGCATACACTGTACAGCTTGCACAGGAAATTAAGGCGGAATATGATGTACCATCTATGGCACACTTAACCTGCGTTTCCTCTACCAAAGAAACTGTAAAAACAGTTGGAGTGTATGCAGGAGGCCGGGATTGAAAATGTATTGGCACTTCGAGGAGACATTCCGGCAGACGCTGAATTCCCATTGCCTGATCAATTTCATTATGCAGTTGAATTAGTGCGTTATATCAAACAAATTGCACCGGAAATGTGTATTGGCGGCGCTTGTTATCCGGAAGGACATCCGGAGGCGGTTAGCAAAGCACAGGACATTCAACATATTAAAGAGAAGGTAGACGCAGGCTGTGAATTTTGACAACACAGATGTTTTTTGATAACAGCATATTTTATAATTATATGTATCGTCTGCGCGAAGCGGGGTATTGGTTCCGGTTATTGCAGGGATCATGCCGATTACGCGTAAAAATCAAGTGGGACGCAGTATTCAATTGTCTGGCAGTTGTGTTCCTGCGCGATTCAAATCCATCGTTGACTGGTTTGGAGATGATCCAGCCAAAATGAAGCAGGCTGGTATCGCCTATGCAACGGATCAGATCATAGATTTGATCGCTAACGGCATTTCACATATTCATGTTTATACCATGAACGACCCGGAAGTTGCGGCCGGTATTATGAATAATTTGTCGGCAATTTTGCATTGATGTGTTGAACGATAGGATAGAGCTGAAAAAAGGAGTGTAGGGTTATTATGCATAAAGCTAAAAAGAAAACAATATCCACATATCATAAAAAGAACCATACTAAAATGAGCAATAATGCTTCCAAATATTCTGCAGAGGACGAACAAACCTCTAAAGTTTCTGCACGCAGTAAATCCGTATTACTTTTATAGTGCGGCATTTCTTCTTGCCGAACTGATGATGCTATTCATCCTAAAAGCAAATCATTTTTATCCGTTTGGTACGAAGTCAATGCTGATCATGGATATGCGCGATCAGAATGTGGAATTTTTGGCTTCTCTGCGTAGTATGATACATGGTGATAATTCTTTATTTTTCTCTTGGGCACGCTCTATGGGCGGCAATTACATGGGAGTATTCGCTTTTTATATTTCCAGTCCGCTCTCGTTTTTGACGTTACTATTTCCAGTCAGCAAAATGCCGGTGGCTATTGAAATTATTACTGTCCTAAAAATAGGACTGTGTTCACTGACTTTTGTGATTTATGCGAATTATCTGCGCCGAAAATACAATGGCCAGCGATATTTTGCGCTGTTGCTCCCTGCGATCGGATATGCTTTTTATGTCTTACACTATGGTATATTCTCTTAGTATTATGTGGCTCGATGGCGTTATTTTTCTCCCGCTAGTATTGCTGGGAGCAGAAAAAATATTGGATGGGAAACGTGGTATCTGTTTCATTATTTGCTATGCACTTTTGTGTATGAGTAATTATTATACGGGATATATGGTCGGTATTTTTACCGGTCTATATTTTCTGATCATGTGGATTCGTGATTACAACGCTCGCTCAAGTCGTCAACACGTTTCGGGTCATTCCACAATTAGTGAGGTTTACTCTAATAAAGAACATTGGAAACGCTTACTGCATTTTGTAATTGCTGCTTTGCTCGCAGTTGCTATGACAGCGCCTATTTTATTGCCGGCTCTCAAAGCACTCATGTCCGGAAAGTTGGACTCTGGATTTACCGGTTATGAACCACAGCAATCTACGAATTTTGTATTCAAGAATCTTTTTACAAAATTGCTTCCCGGTAAATACGACAGCATCACCAATAGCGGGCTTCCTTCGATCTATCCGGGACTGTTGCTTGTGCTGCTTGCTGTGATATATTTTTTATTGCGGCAGATAAAATTGCGGGAAAAAATTGGAATGGCAGCAATGCTGATATTATTTGCGATCAGTTTCTATTATATTCCTTTGGACAAAGTGTGGCATGGCTTCCAGTATCCAAACTGGTTTCCATATCGCTATGCTTTTTTGTGCAGCTTTACGCTGATTTATATGGCGTTGCGGAGTATTATGGTAATCACGCAGCTTGTTCATAAAAAATATGTATTATCGGCAGCGATTACCCTTTGCCTGCTTGGCACGATCATTGATATGACCGGTAACGGCCGCAAAATGTTCGACGGTCTGGACAAGGAGTTTGGTTATACCGAAATGGCAGAATATACGAAATTTATCAAAGAAACACAAACATTGGTGCAAAAGATTCAGAAACAAGATAAAGATTTGTACCGCATTAACCAGACCTATGAATTTTCTAAAAACGATGCGATGCTGCTCGGTTATAACGGTATGACACATTACTCCTCTGCGTTTAATGTTCATGTCAACAAATTGACAAAAACTTTAGGATTGGCACAATCTTATTTTTGGAATTCAGGCTATGGTTCCACGCCTCTGACTGACAGCTTGTTTGGATGTAAATACGTTCTTTCACGGCGTGATCTGTCTGCAGTATATGCAACTATAGACAGTAAGGATAACACGTTAAACGACATGGCCGCTTCTTATCAAAATAATATGGCACTTCCTTTTGCTTATGCGGTATCTGATCTGCGCAAAGCGGATAATATCGCACAACAGAGTGTATTTAGCAATGAAAATTCCTTCGTAACAGGAATTACCGGCAAACATAAAAATTATTTTTGGAATTGCAATGTTACATACTCACAGGAAGCTGCGAATACATGGACCTATCAGATAACTGCTGCTTCAAATAACCCTATGTATTTGTATATGGAGGGTAATTCGCCTTATGCCAATGTCTATGTGAACGGGACTTATATTGGAGATTATTTTTCCAATGAAACCAACTGTATTTTGTATCTGGGCAATTTCAAACAAAACGAAACGGTAACGGTTCAGGTGGTAACAACAGATGATGGCAATACGTATGGACCGTCTTATGCCGAAATTGTCCAATTAGATATGGCAACTGTTAGAGAAACGATGCAATCGTTAGCTGGGAATGCGCTTCAGGTCAAGTCTCACAGCCACGGCAAAATTACCGGTTCCATCACTTTGGCTGACGATCAGCAGGCAGTTATGACCTCCATTCCTTATGATAAGGGATGGACTATTCTCGTCGATGGTAAAAAAGTCAACTATACAACATATGCCGATACGTTTATGCAATTTAAATGCAGTCCGGGGAAACACACCGTTGAATTTCGATATGTTTCCCCAGGCTTTAAGCTCGGTATTCTGATTGCTGTCATTGGTCTTTTTGCTGCGATATTGTATTTATGTTACCCGAAGATTTTGAGCAGACGATGAGTTGGCTGCTATTCGTGGAGTTCTTTCTTAATGTCTGAAATGGTCACTTTTTCGGAGCTGTTGCTGCCACTCATTTGCTCATGTTTATACGAATTATCGTTAATTTTATTTAACTGGGCATATTTGCCACACACTCGACCATAATTGCCATTTAGGATTCCATCTTTCTTAAATTTGGTTAAGTAGTATATTGCTTCTGTACCTACTACAGGTTCGCCTTCGCCATTAATGGTTTCCTGCAAAATAGTGTCGTTTATTTTCTCTTTGGACCATTCTTTGTATCGGAATGCATCCTTATAATATGCAATGTGATCTGTCAAAGGGACATAACCGCCAGACTGATATAAAGTAATGGAATCGCCTTTTTTCAAGGTCCCAGACAGACTGTTTTGAATGTCCAGTTCAATTTTTGTCCAAGCATCCCCATCAATAACAACATACTGAAAAGTGCGTATTTTTTGCTTCAACGATTTCTTGGGCTTCTTCGCTCATGTCCTGCAGATCGGAGGATATCGCATAGTCGTTTTCGGAAACAATTTTCTCAGTATTATGATATTTTTTGGACATCAACGGTTACGTCATTACTTTCAGTATGTTTGCCATTTTCTGCGGTGGCAACTTTTGCATCTTTGGGAGCTTCAGTTGCTTGTTTTGACTGCTCTGCTTTTTACTGTCACCTTGGGATGCGTTCTTGTTTTCACATGCTAATAGCATACACATACTGATTAATAAAACGCCTGTTGCAAAATAAATTTTTTTCATTTTGACCACCTTCCTATGATTCTAGATTATATAAATTTGCCGTGATCCATTTCTACAACGGTATCACATAAATACTCAATATCTTCTGTGTTGTGTGAGGTGAGTAGAATGGTTTTTCCTTTCTTTTTCAGAGATAGAAAATATTCTCTCATTTCTTCTACGCCATGTTTATCCAGACCGTTAAATGGTTCATCAATATAATTAAAGAGGGATCTTCCATAATTGCCTGTGCAATACCTAAACGCTGACGCATGCCGAGTGAATATGTTGCGACACGTTTTTTCATTGTTGGATCAAGTCCTACCTGATACATGGCGTTTTCAATGTCTTTTCGTGAAATACGATTGTTGATAGCAGCCAGTACTTTGAGATTACGATAGCCGGAATAATAAGGAATAAATCGGGGTTTCAATGATGATTCCCGTATCCGGAGTAAAATCAATATCTTTACCAATCTCCTTGTCTCTGACATAAATATGCCCTTCATTGGGACGGATGAATCCGCAGATACATTTCATCAGTAATGTTTTACCACTGCCGTTTCGTCCGACAATGCCATGAATCTTCCCCTGCTCGCATTGGTAGGAAACGTGATCTAGCAAAATATCTTTTTTGAAACGCAGTACGATGTCATTTACTTGGATGAACGAGTTAGTTGTTTTATTTGTCATGGTAGTCCTCCTTATTCGACTTGAATGATATTGGTGTAGTTGATTTTACGTGCTTGGATCAGAACAAGAACAAGCAGGATCCCGATTATTCGAAGAAATACAAAAAGGATGTTGTCAGTGTACAATCCATGTGTCGGTAATAGGTGGAATAATGTGTTCGCACGATCCCATGAGCAGCGGGCAACAGCCATTTAGCATTAACATGTCCCAACTGTACCAATCCTGATCCGGCAATTACAATGAGACCGGGAATTACAATTCCGAAAGTGCCTTGCCCGTGTATTTTTATGACTAGCATAATCATACCTATCAAATATAGATATAATATTAAAAAACACTGGAAAGAATCGCAGCACGGAAGGGAAGCATTTGATAGTAAAGGTTGGCAGGAATAAATTTTGAAATATCCGAGTCAGCAAGTTCAGGAAAAACTCGAGTCATGTCGGTGACAACATCACTCCATCCATTAAACCAAAATCCGCGCTGTAGTATTGGAAGTGTAATGCCAACAAATAATAGAAATACAAAAGTAACGTCTGCAGCAAGTAAAAATAGCAACTGTGATAACACCCATTTTATCCTTCCTGCACGATAAATTTTGAAAATCATATTATTATCGATTCTAGGAAAATCTGCTATTAGAACCAAAAAAACAATCGGTATAAATCCAAGAAATGTGGCAGAATTACAGATGCCAATAAAAGGTTCTAATAAATTGATTGGTGCACCCATGTTATTTGTACATTTGACGAGATCCGATGTGATCATGGTATACACTATGATAAAGACACAGGGAAGCAAAATAATTCTGGAATTAAATAGCCAGCATAAATATTCGCTACGCATCATTTTAAATGTTTTCATGGTCAAACTCCTTTCGCTAATCGGTTAGATCTAATTTAAGGTGATTGTGCAATGCTACGAATCCTACGGAGACCGTCAATAGCACGATCATTTCTATTGTAAGCTGTACAAACGATAATACATCGCTGAATATATAACAAAATCCAAAACTGTATAAATTCCCTTGAATTTGTACGAAATGTGGAATGGGACAATTGTCCGCAAAGCGGTACAAATAAGAAACAAGCAGATTACACATAAAAACTGCGATAAATGGTATACATACGATAAAATAAAGGTTACAGCACAAAAAGCTAATCAACATAGCAGGTATAGCAGAAACTGCACCATATACAAAGATACCGGCGTAATATTGCATGTAAAATAGTTGTTCAACAGATTTGCCGACAGTAATTGTGCCGGAGATATAATAATCCATCGCGATAAAGGACAATTCGAAAAGTATTACTCCAAACAGCAAAACAAGTCCGCCAGTCACCATGCCGAATAGCCATTTTTTGCCGTAATATTGTCTTGAGGAGGTGGAGCGGAACATATAGAATCGTTGATAACGTCCGGATTTTTCAGCCTGTTGAAAAACAATAAATGGCAGAGCCGATAGTACAGGTACAAACATTGCTAAATACCCTTGCACTGCTCTAGGAAGGATAACCGAGATTTGATACTGCATAGGCTCAATGGCAAAAGAGGGGTTAGCCTTTTAGACGTAATAATTCTAAGGTTGACATTTCAGAAACACCATCGCCATAATAGACTGGGGTCATATAGCATAGAATGGTGACAACAAATATGCTAATGAAGAACCATTTACTGGCAAGAAAAATGCTTATTTCCGCAAATGATTTTTTGGTTGTACAGGAATTTGTGCGTTTCATAATAACACTGCCTTTCTTATATTGCTATTTATCAATCATCCCAATTATCAGACTCATGATATTCAACATTTCCGGTGATCATATCAATATTAATAAATTTTCGAGACCACAGAATGTTTCGTGTTTGGTGTTCTTTGTTGTCCATAATGAAAGACCACACAGGACGAGCCTCGTAGGAAATCGTTATTTTTTCCTTGCCATCGTCTGTGTAAGTTGTTTTGGTGGCTTGGCATATTGTATATTTAATATCGATATCTACAATGTTATACTTGTGAGTACCGGACATATGTGATTCAGCTAATGCCAAGGCACGTTTTAGTCCAATTAATTTGTCATTGTGTGGTTCCTCTTTTTTTATGGTATAACTATAATTATTATTGCGCAGACTTTCGATTTTTGGTTTACCAAGTGTGCAGATTTCCAAGACATTTGGAGGATAAGAAATGGTATCAATGGAATTGCGTTGTTCTGGAGAAAACCAAATGTCATCAAACGGAATCCCTTTATAATATTTACATACATCAAAGGAAAGATATTCGATACCGTCGCTTTTACATTTATAAATTGTTTTGACATGGAAATCGTCATACATATTTTCGATAACATTACCATTTTTCTTTGCCCAATTTTCTACGTATTGATATTGTTTGGTTAAAGAGCATTTCTTTCCATTAAGGGTACAATTGCCTAGAGGGATGCCCCAATCAGGGTGGTAAATCTTTTTGAATGCCATATGCGCATAAAAGGTCTGATGCTCCTGCTTGAACAACATAAAATCCTATTTGATCCAGTTCGGCTTCTGGGTGCTTTGTATTGTGATTAAATCCATAGGTGTCACCAACTGCCCATTTTTCATTTTTATAATTTTTAATTAAATGATCATACTTGTTGGTGCCAAGGACAAATATGTAATGACCTCCACTTTGTAACTTCGTGGATTTACCTGTATACTAATGATTGTCAAAAGCAAATAGTAACAGGGATTACCGCATACAAAGGGAGGTCATCAAATGAATTATAACACAGTTTACGTAGGAATGGATGTTCACAAGGAAAGTTTTTCACTTTGTGCTTACACAATTGAAGCCGAAAAGGCTTCTCACTACCAGAGGACAGAAGCTGATTACAAAAAAGTTCTGAACTATCTGGAGTTTCTTAGAACCATCTACGGAGACGATGCTAACTTCATATGCGGTTATGAGGCTGGCTGCTTCGGTTATACTTTGTATCACCAATTAACGGCGAACAATGTAAAATGCATTATTCTCGCTCCTACTACAATGCTTGAACAGCGTAGTAAAAAGCGTATAAAAACAGACAGACGTGATGCTGAAATCATTGCCAAATGTCTTGCACAGCATAACTACAGCCCTGTTCATATCCCAACTGCAAAGGATGAAGAAACAAAAGAATTCCTGCGCATGAGGGACGATCACAAACTAGCACTGAAAAAAGTGAAGCAGCAGATTCTTGCGTTCTGTTTACGCCATAACTATCGCTATGACGGAAAAAGTCATTGGACAGCAGCTCATCTTAAATGGCTTAAGGCCTTAACTCCTGAGGCTCTGTACAAGGAGATCCTCGACGAATACCTGCTGACATACCAGACACTATCAGACAAGATTGAACGATTGGATAAGCGTATTGAGGAGCTTGCAACACAGGATGAATACAGGGAAGCAGTGAAAAAACTTTGCTGCTTCATCGGTGTGAAGACACATACTGCACTTTCTGTTCTGGTTGAAGTCGGTGATTTCAAGCGCTTTGCTTCTGCCCAGCACTTTGCTTCTTACCTCGGTCTTGTACCTGGTGAAGATTCCAGCGGCGATGATCAGAACAGACTAGGAATTACCAAAGCAGGAAACAGGCATGTACGGCTACTCCTAACAGAAGCGTCACAATGCTATGCAAGAGGACAGGTTGGTTTCAAATCCAAAGAACTGAAGTCCCGTCAGTCAGGGAATACACCGCAGTCATCGCTTATGCTGACAAAGCTAACGAGCGTCTAAGACGCCGATACTACAAGATGGTGCTTAATAAGTATAAGAAACATAATGTAGCCAAAACAGCAATCGCAAGGGAACTTGCATGCTTCATGTGGGGCATGATGACAGATAACATTGTCTGACGTGGGTATAACATCGTACTGCTACTGTCAAGACCAAGCCGCCTATGGCGGTGCTTGCGCAGCCTTGATATCATCATCCCGCTGTTATGGTGGGTAATTAAGCAGATGTAAGATGGCTTACGCCACATACATCTGGCCAATACAAAGTAACAACTGAAGACATCTTGAAAGGGCTTCGGCCATTTCAAGGTTCGAGCTATCTACGATTCAACTATGTCGGTACAGAGAGATCTGTGATCCACGCTTTTAGACGGTAGAGCTCACGGCGGACCATTGACCTGTAGGTAACCAATCCACGTATATCAGAGTGGCCAAGGCCGAGAACTGATACTCCGAGGCTCTTTCTGGGTGCCTTCAGCAACAATTAAATAAAGTTTGTGGTGATTTCTGTTAATTTGTACTTGACAAGAGGTCATTACATATCAGTTGATTCATGATATTCGACATCACCGGTGATCATATCAACATTAATAAATTTTCTAGACCATTGAACATTTTTAGTTTGATGTTCTTTATTGTCCATAATGAAAGACCACACAGGACGGGCTTCATAGCTTTCTACAATTTGACCCTTAGTATCACTGTCGTCTGTATTTTTGGATGTACAGTAAATGATGTACTTGATGTCAATGTCTACAATTTGATTTTTATGTACTCCGGACATTTCTGTTTCCACTAATCTTAGAGCTTGTTTTAGCCCGATCAACTTGTTACTGTAATCTTTTTCTGAACGGATGACAAAACTATTATTATTATTGCGAAGGCTAATAATTTTGTTTTGTCCTAAGGTTGTCAACTCCAATATATTTCTAATGGAAAAACGATCGATTCCGTTTTGGGTAATTTATCATCATCAGTATCAAAGTCGATATCATCAAACGGAATCCCTTTATAATACTTACAAACATCAAAGCTAAGATAATCGATTCCATTATCTTTGCATTTATACATGGTTTTCACTTTATAATTATACTGTGGCTCAAGAACTGTGCCGTTTTTACTACACCAAGAATTGACGTATTGGTACTGCTTATCGAGAGAAACATTTTTTCCATTTAGGCTGCATTTTCCAAGTTTTGTTTCCAAGTCCGGATGATATATATTTGTTATTCCGTAGGAACCAATAATGTAAGGTTTGCCAGGAACAGCAACATATGCTCCAGAATCGTCTACATTGGCGTTGTCGTGTGTTGGATCCAAACTGATCTGATAGGAATTTCCAATAGCCCATTTCTCGTCTTTATAATTTTTGATTAAGTGGTCGTATTTGTTGGTACCTAAGATTAGTTTGGATAATTTAGATACTTTATTTTTATTTGCAAAATTTTTGGGAATCTCAAGCTGCAATATAGAGACAGATTGAGGTTGTTCAATATGAATGGTATCTGCTAAGATCATATTTTGATACGATGCTTTTAACAGAGAATCCATATTGTCTAACAGATGGTCAACAGAGACAAATTCTTCCTTGTCGACGGTTACATCTTTCGAGTTGGTGTAATCTTTCGCTTTGTTTTTGACGGAAGAAGGGGTGGCTTGACAGCCGGTTAATAGTAAAGCTGCAAGAAGACAGCTAATGGTTTTTGCATATTTTTTGTGCATAATAGTTCACTTCCTTGTCTTGACTGTACTTGAGTTGATAATAAGAGATCAATCATCCCAATTATCAGACTCATGATATTCAACATTTCCGGTGATCATATCAACATTAATGAATTTTCGAGACCACAGAATGTTTCGTGTTTGGTGTTCTTTGTTATCCATAATGAAAGACCACACAGGACGAGCCTCGTAGGAAATCGTTATTTTTTCCTTGCCATCGTCTGTGTAAGTTGTTTTGGTAGCTTGGCATATTGTATATTTAATATCGATATCTACAATGTTATACTTGTGAGTACCGGACATATGTGACTCAGCTAATGTTAAGGCACGTTTTAGTCCAATTAATTTGTCATTGTGTGGTTCCTCTTTTTTTATGGTATAACTATAATTATTATTGCGCAGGCTTTCGCTTTTTGGTTTACCAAGAGTGCAGATTTCAAGACATTTGGAGGATAAGAAATGTCATCAATGGAATTGCGTTGTTCTGGAGAGAACCAAATGTCATCAAACGGAATCCCTTTATAATATTTACAAACATCAAAGGAAAGATATTCGATACCATCGCTTTTACATTTATAAATTGTTTTGACATGGAAATCGTCATACATATTTTCGATAACATTACCATTTTTCTTTGCCCAATTTTCTACGTATTGATATTGTTTGGTTAAAGAGCATTTCTTTCCATTAAGGGTACAATTGCCTAGAGGAATGCCCCAATCAGGGTGGTAAATGTTTCGAATGCCATATGCGCCTAAAAGGTATAATTTGGTATTCATTACATAAAATCCCACATTATCGATATCGCCAGAGGAATCAGTTCTTGAGTCATAGTTAAATCCATAGGTGTCACCAACTGCCCATTTTTCATTTTTATAATTTTTAATTAAATGATCATACTTGTTGGTGCCAAGGACAACTTTAGATAATTTTTTTACATTTTCCGGTGTTGCCAGATTTTTGGGGTTCTCAAGCTGCAATATAGAGACAGATTGAGGTTGTTCAATACGAATGGTATCTGCTAAGATCATATTTTGATACGATGCTTTTAACAGAGAATCCATATTGTCTAATAGATGGTCAACAGAGACAAATTCTTCTTTGCCGGTGGTTACATCTTTCGAGTTTGTGTAATCTTTCGCTTTGTTTTTGACGGAAGATGGGGTGGCTTGACAGCCGGTTAATAGTAAGGCGGCAAGAAGACAGCTAAGGATTTTGTTATATTTTATCATATATACCCCTTTCGTTACTTCGATGTATAACATTATATCTTTATGTTATAAGTCTGTCAATAATTAATTTACTTTGTAAAGTATTAAATGTTAATGCATCGATTGACAGTACATAAAAAAAATCTGTATACTAACAATAGACAGCCGTAATTGGCTGAAACAGGCTAAACATGAGCTAATAACCTTAAAGGTGTGAGAATATGGCAGAAAAGAAAGAACCAAAAGTAACAAAAGGTAACATCAAAAATGGGACAATTGAGCTGGTATTGTTGTTACTTCTGCGTTCAGAGAAGAAGTATGGCTATCAGCTTGCCAATGAACTTTTAGAGTATAGTGAGGGGGGATATAAACTTAATGAGGCAACTATGTATCCAACATTGTATCGGCTGAATGAGAAAGGCTATTTAGAGTATGAACAGATCAAGGTTGGAGTGAAACGAACGCGTGTATATTATTCAATTACAGAAAGTGGTTTGGAATATCTGGATCGGCTGTTAGATGAATACTATAGTATTACAGGGGCAATAGGTAAGATCATCACACGCACTTCGAACGAAAAATGAGGTTCGTTATTGGTAAATTTTTCTTATGAATTGGTAAAATTAATATTACATTGAAGGGGAAGGTGGATAAAAGTGAATAAGAAGATTGTTCGCAGATATATTTCAGAGATTAAAGCAATCTGCCCATTTCGTGGTCGGGGTGAACGTAAATATTTATCTTGGTTTTCGAATAATGTATGGGTATATTGTGAGGAGAATGATATTAAGGATATTGATGAACTATACCGACAATTCGGTAAACCAAATGATGTTGTCAATCATTATTTGACTGGTATGGATATTGATGAAATTTCAAATAAGATCGTAAAATCAAGATGGATAAAACGTATTCTTGCAGGTATATTGATCGTAATTATTGTTACGTCATTAACATTAGTGGGCATTATATATCGAGAGTATAAGGTTTTAGAATCCGAACAGATTTATTTTGAAGAAGAGGTTATTGAATAAACAAAGGGGGATTTTATATTATGAAACAACGAGTTAGTAAGGTATTGGCAGTAATGATGGTGGCAGTGTTAATGATTACAGGAAAAGCGGATGCTGCAACTATTGCACAAGGTCAGCATACAATTGAGCACTTAGACAATGGTGATTATATCGAGACGGTTATTAATGATGCAGGGATGAAAGTTGCACTGTCGTTACAATCTGCTGATAAACAGATTACAAAAAACGAAAACAGCTTACTATAAGAATAAGTCTGGGGCGGTTTTGTGGTCTGTATCGATCAAAAGCTACTTTTTTCCTACAATGGCACGTCATCAAAGTGTATCAGTTGTTCTCCAAGTGCTTCAGCTCCAGCCAAATCATGGTCGATCAAATCTTTGTCGTCCTCTAAAAAGGGAAATTCTGCTTCTGCGAAAGTAGTAGCAGTACATGCAACGAATGTATCACAGCAGTATACCAAAACGGTTACTATTCATTGCAGTAAGACTGGCGTGATATCCTAGTATTTTAGAGAGGTATACCATGAATTCAAATTTTGAGTATTATCGCATTTTTTATTATGTGGCAAAATATGGCAACTTGACAAAAGCGGCAGCCGCTTTTGCAGACCAGCCAACCGGCGGTGACAAGAACGATTCATAAGCTGGAGGATATGTTGGGATGCAGATTGTTCGTTCGTAGTAAATCGGGGATGGAATTAACTTCCGAAGGAAATACCTTTTATCAATATATATCTGCAGGCTGTGCACAGTTCTTTAAGGGAGAGCAGAATCTTAGCAATTTACGGTCATTAGATGGCGGTTCCATTACGATCAGTGCAACAGAGACGGCGTTACACTGCTGCCTGCTTCAGGCGATGGAAGCATTTAGTGAACTTCATCCAAAAGTTACATTTCGTATATTAAACAATAGTTCCAGAGAATCTGTCATCTCGTTAAAACAGGGACAGGTTGATATGGCAATGATCTCGTCAATACCGTTTGCCATGGAGGATCCGTTGATCGTACATACGGTGCATTCCTATACAGATATTTTGATCGGCGGTACAAAGTACAGTCATCTGAAAGGAAAGACAACTTCTTTGCCGGAATTATGTCGTTATCCGTGGGTAAGCTTAATGACGGGGACGATTACCCGTAACTTTTTGAATACATATTTTGCGGAGCGTGGGCTGCCATTTGCGCCTGCGATCGAGCTGGCTACGACAGATTTGATCCTGCCTGCGATTGAACACAATTTGGGTATTGGCTTTTTGCCACCGGAGTTTGTGCGAGGAGCATTGGATATGGGAAGCGTCTTTCAGATTCACTTTCCGGATGAAATGCCGCATCGTCGTATTTCCCTTGTATATGATACAGAGTATCCTCAAAGTATTGCGGCAACGACATTTCGAAAATTTATGCTGGAACATTTCAGTCACTTATAAAAAAAGCATTTTCTTATTCCATAAGAAAACGCCCCTGCAAGAGCAAAACTCCTGCGGGGGCGTTGTTTTCTTAACGAAATTGGCTGCGTATCGCAAAGGATTATTTATCCTCTGGAGTGTGCCATTCCCAATCGCGAACTTCTTCAAGATCCTGACCATACTCAGCGATATACTGCTTATGCTCAACAAGCTTGTCGTTCATCTTCTGGATGAGGTAGGAACCACGGTTTGCTAACTGTGGTAAATGCATGATCGCATCTTTTACCAAGTTGAAACGATCAATCTCGTTCTGGACTCTCATATCGAATGGAGTAGTGATCGTACCCTCTTCCTGATAACCATGAACAGATACGTTCTGGTTGTCACGACGATAAGTAAGCTCGTGGATCAATGTTGGGTAACCATGGAATGCAAAGATTACCGGCTTGTCTGTTGTAAAGATTGCATTGTACTCACTGTCGCTAAGACCGTGTGGATGTTTGTGGTTAGACTCAAGTTTGAACAAGTCAACGACATTGACAACACGAATCTTAAGTTCTGGAAGCTCATCACGAAGGATGGTAACTGCTGCCATTGTCTCAAGTGTTGGAGTATCACCACAGCATGCCATAACGATATCCGGCTCTTCGCCTTCGTCGTTACTTGCCCACTCCCAGATACCGATACCCTGTGTACAGTGCTTAACAGCCTGTTCCATGGTTAACCACTGGCAGCTTGGATGCTTAGAAGCTACGATCGCATTTACATAGTTCTTACTCTTGATGCAGTGATCGAAGCAGGAAAGCAAGCAGTTAGTATCTGGTGGGAGATACATTCTGACAACGTCTGCTTTCTTGTTAGCAATGTGATCTAAGAAGCCCGGATCCTGATGTGTAAATCCGTTGTGATCCTGCTGCCATACGTTAGAAGTCAGGATGAAGTTCAAAGGAAGCAATAGGCTGTCTCCATGAAAGCTGGTTGCATACTTTTAACCATTTTGCATGCTGTGCTGCCATGGAATCCACGATACGGATAAATGCTTCGTAACTTGCGAAGAAACCGTGACGTCCTGTTAGAAGATAACCCTCCAGCCATCCCTCGCACATATGCTCACTCAACATACCGTCCATGATACGTCCGCCTCTGGATAAGCAGTCATCTGTGTCCAGTAATTCAGCGTTCCAATCTCTGTTCTCTGCTTCAAATACTTTGTATAAACGGTTAGACATACTCTCGTCAGGTCCGAAGATACGGAAGTTCTTATTTTCTTCATTTAATTCGAAGATGTCACGGATATATCCGCCAAGTTCGATCATATCCTGAGCTTTTGTCTTACCTGGTTCAACTTCGATTCCATAAGTACGGAAGTCTGGAAGACGAAGGTCTTTTAATAACAATCCACCATTTGCGTGAGGGTTTGCACCAAGACGTGCATCTCCCTTTGGAGCAAGTTCTGCGAGCTCTGGGATCAAGCGACCCTTCTCGTCGAACAACTCCTCTGCATGGTAGCTTTCTAACCAAGCCTGAAGAAGTGGTAAATGCTCTTCTGGTTTTTCCATTGTGATCGGTACCTGATGTGCACGGAAAGATCCTCGATCTGCTGTCCGTCTACTACCTTAGGACCTGTCCATCCCTTTGGTGTACGAAGAACGATCATTGGCCACATCGGACGTTCTGAATTGTTGTTCTCACGGGCATTTTTCTGGATTGCCTTGATCTCTTCGATTGCCTTATCCATAGCCTCAGCCATTAATTTGTGCATTGTCATTGGATCGTCACCTTCAACGAAGATTGGCTCCCAACCACAACCAACGAAATAGCTCTCGATCTCTTCACGAGGAATACGTGAGAAGATAGTAGGGTTGCTGATCTTATAACCGTTCAAGTTCAAAACAGGAAGAACAGCACCATCGGTAATAGGATTTAAGAACTTGTTGGACTGCCAAGAAGTAGCAAGCGGGCCGGTCTCTGCCTCGCCGTCACCAACGATAACAGTAGCGATCAAGTCCGGGTTATCAAATACAGCACCGAAAGCATGAGCGATAGAATAACCAAGCTCACCACCTTCATTAATGGAACCAGGTGTCTCCGGTGCGCAGTGGCTAGGGACTCCACATGGGAATGAGAACTGTTTGAACATTTTCTTCATACCTTCTTCATCCTGGCTGATGTTAGGATAGATCTCGCTGTAGGATCCCTCGAGATAGGTGTTAGCGATCATGAAGTTTCCGCCATGTCCAGGACCGGAAAGCAGGATCATATCAAGGTCATAACGTTTGATAACACGGTTGCAGTGTACATATACGAAGTTCTGTCCTGGAACAGTTCCCCAGTGACCTACGATTTTTTTCTTAATTTGATCCATGGTCAAAGGCTCTTTTAACAATGGGTTGTCTAAAAGATAGAGCTGACCGGCAGATAAATAGTTTGCGGCACGCCAATATGCGTCCATTTTGTCAAGCATTTCCTGAGAAAGCGGCTGCTTCTCGAGACAAGTATTCTCTGACATTTGTAACCTCCTAAATTCGTTTGTAATGAATAATTTATTTTCCAACGATACTATATTAACACAATTCATACCATCTGTTCAATCAATTCTTTCGATTCTATTCATATCAAAAATTGATGGATAAAAATGCTGTTAAATAATATCTTCAAACTTCCCATACCTCATTATCTCACACAACCACATATTACTTATTATGTCAGTAAAATTATGTCTATTTTGCAACCGGTAAAGTAAATTATCCTGCCATCAAACAAACTAAGACAATTGCAGCAGAACGCAGAGTTTTTACGTGATTTCTTATTTTGTTAAGTCTCTGATGAATACATGCCTGAAGGAATGTCTGAGATGTCCCGGTTTAGCAAGGTATCATCCATTTTTGGACGGGACGCTTTCGCTACGATGCGCTACGTCACGTTACTTAATGTCTCTGAAATACGAGACATAAGTAACGACGAGCGCAAAGTCCCTTTCAAAAAATGATGAATACCTTGCTTCCGGGACTTCGAGTTTCCGAAAGGCATGTAAATCATACATCAGAGACAACAAAATTTAGAAATCACTGTGAAAACTAATTGCGGCAAGGCAATTGCTATAGTTTTTGATGGCAGTATTCACTATATAGCAGTTGCAAAATATAATTAAACCATTGACATAATAAGCAATATGTGGTTTGGACAATAACTTTCGGTATGGGAAGTTTTAGTAATATCGTTATTTACTGATCGGCAGGTTTCGTGCCTTTTTTGCGGATATGAACCTCCGGAATCGCAACGCTGTCATAAGTGACGTCGCCCGGCTCCTCTGTCGAATCCATGATCTCCGGTTGTTCGTGTGTGTGTACCTCTGGAATGGCCAGATTGTCATAGGTTAATTTATAGCCTGCTTCTTTTGGCTTGCTGTCCTTCTTTCGGGTTCGATTCTTATGAAACATAGCTCCCTCTCTTTCTGCGGTTTTGACACCGCGCATGTCTAATAATCGTCAAAGTATCAATGTTTGATAGTATCCCTAAATTAGGTTGATGAAAAATGTGATGACCAAACTGTTAATAAAATCTGCAAATAAACTGCCGACGAGCGGAATCAGCAGATAAGCTTTACCGAAGTGGTGTATTTTTTCGCAGATCGCCTGCATGTTTGCCATGGCGTTTGGTGTGGCACCCATACCAAAACCACAGGTTCCGGCAACCAGTACCGCTGCATCATAGTCTCTTCCCATGATATTAAATAGTAGGAAGTAGGTAAAACAGCAGATCAGAAGCACCTGCACCGCCAGAAGAATAAATAGTGGAAGCGCAAGGGATGCGAGCTGCCATAACTTTAAGGTGATCATGGCAATGCCCAAAAACAGCGACAAGGAGATTCCTCCCAAGTCGTTGATCTCACCCATATGAATAGTAAATTTACCGCTATATTCGCCAATGTTGCGAAAAAGCGCAGCAGCGATCATGGCTCCGATATATATTGGAAAGGTCATGCCGGTCTTCGTCAGTAACCAAGAAAAAATGGTGCCGAGTCCGATGGCTAAGATGAGCTGAAAGACCGCGGCGGCGTACATGTTGGTATGTCGTTCATGCTTCTTTTCATCTTCGACCAACAATGTGTCATCCTCCGGAATGGCAGTATCTAATAGGCCGCGTTTTTCGATCAATCGTTTGCCAAGCGGCCCACCGACCAAACTGCCGGAGATCAATCCAAACGTAGCTGCAGCGGTACAGATCGTGGTTGCTCCTTTGATGTTAAAGTCTTCTAAGACAGGACCGAAAGCGCCTGCGGTACCATGACCGCCGACCATCGGGATGGAACCGGTGCACATACCGACCAGATGGCTTAAAGCCAAGCAGCTTAGCTATACCAACAGCAAGCAGATTTTGAGATACGATCAAGGCAATGACGAGAAACAAGAATAGGATCAACGATTTTCCGCCACTGCGCAGCACCTTGAGATTCGCCTGAAATCCTACGGAAGTAAAGAAAAATACCATGCATACTTCGCGCAAAATATCATCGAATGAAAATTCTGCCACTCCGGTGGTATAACAGATACAGGTAAAGATGGCGAATAACAGTCCGCCAATGACAGGTGCCGGAATACAAAATTTTTTCTAAGAAATATATTTTGGATTTGAGGTAGGCGCCAAGCATCAGTACTAAGACGGCGACCGCCAGTGTCTGATACATATCAAGTTCTATTTTATCATAATAAATAAATGCCTTTCTAAAAATGTGCATTCTAATATGAGAATGTGTTGAAGGAGTTATCTTGCCTCTGAAAATGGATCTCAGATCCATTTTCAGAGGTTTATTCCGTTTTCACGTTGATCCCTCGTTCGGAATAATAGGCAGCAGCGCCTGGATGAAAAGGAATCGGGACTCCTTTGATCGCAGAACTCTCATTTAACTGAAGGTCAACGGAAGTAGCATATTGCAATCCTTTTGATGGGCGAAGATTGTTTTTGTCAGTTTTTTGACGGTGGCGTTGTCGAGTGCATCACTGGCGACCAATACGGATTGTACGCAAACAGTCTGGATATCCTCTTCCTGCCCGGTATAAGTGCCGGCGGGAATGGTATAATCGGAATAAAATGGATAGGCAGTGGTAAGTTTGCCGCGTAGTTTATCGTCCAAATTTAACAATCGGATATCACAGTGCTTTGCCAACTCTTCTACAACAGTAGTTTGTGCCCCGGCGGTGAAGAAAAATGCATCAATCTTTCCCACTGCTAATTTGTCGGCAGCATCGGTATAATCTAAATGCTTCGTCTTGATCAGATCTTCCGGCAGTCCGGACATTTCTAATATTTGTCTGGCGTTTAGTTCACTTCGGATTCTTCCTCGCCAACGCTGACCTTTTGCCTTGCAGATCATCAATGGTTTCGATATTGGAATCCTTACGCACAACAATTTGGCATGCTTCCGGATACAGGCTTGCGACTGCTTTGAAGTTTTGGCATTTTTTGCCGGTAAAAACGCCGGTGCCCTGATATGCCGCGTCGATCAGATCTGCCTGTGCAATACCAAGTTCGATGTAATTGCTGGATAGGAGACGCAGATTAGCGGCAGATCCGGCGGTCTTTTTTACTTCAAGTTCGAAACCGGTATCCTCTTTGGTGCATAGGCCTGCTAATGTATTGGCAAACGTATAGTACATACCTCCAATTCCGGCAGCACCGATACGGATATTGCCGTTTCCGATAGTACAGCCTGTTAATAGTAATGTTAGGCTTAATATGGTACATAGTAATTTTTTCAAAATACGATACTCCTTTCTGCAATTTAGCCTTGACTTTTTATTCGCAGGCTATTTAAATGGTGATTCTTATCACGACACGAAATAGTACAGCGAATATTTTACATGAAATGACACGAAATGGAAATAGTTTTTTGACAACACGGGAAATGAGAGTATATTGTTGCCAAGTGCGTTTTAAGGAAGAATCCTATTGGATTATTTATTTGCAATCGTTTTCATATAAAGCATTTGCAGAATGGAGATTTAGTATGCTGACACAATTTTCGAGAACCGAGCTGTTGCTTGGCAAAGAAACGATGGAAAAATTAAAGCAGTCGCGTGTGGCTGTGTTTGGCGTTGGGGGAGTAGGTGGCTATGTTTGTGAGGCATTAGTACGAAGTGGAGTAGGTGCCTTTGATCTGATCGATGATGACAAGGTGTGCCTGACCAATCTCAATCGACAGATTATTGCAACGCGAAATACAGTCGGGCAGTATAAGGTGGATGTAATGAAGGATCGCATTTTGTCGATCAATCCGGATGCACAGGTGCGCACGCACAAGTGTTTTTTTCTGCCGGAAAATGCAGACGAATTTCCTTTTGAAGAGTATGATTATATTGTGGATGCGGTCGACACGGTGACTGCAAAGATCACGCTCATTATGAAAGCGGAAGAGAAGCATGTTCCGGTTATTAGCAGTATGGGGGCCGGCAATAAATTGGATGCCAGTGCTTTTCGAGTTGCCGATATCTATAAAACGAAAGTATGTCCTTTGGCACGTGTTATGCGCCGGGAATTAAAGAAGCGTGGGATCAAAAAGCTGAAAGTCGTATATTCCGAGGAGAGACCTACAAGACCAATGGAAGATATGGCAATCAGTTGCCGTAATCACTGTATTTGTCCGCCGGGAGCACAGCATAAGTGCACGGAGAGACGCGATATTCCGGGAAGTGTGGCGTATGTGCCATCAGTTGCCGGTTTGATCTTAGCCGGTGAAGTGATCAAGGACTTAAGCGTACCGAGAGAGACGATTCAGTAAGCAGGTGAGAGATAAGGAGTGCAAAATGAACAGTATTACTATAGAAGAAGTAAAGGAGCTTCCTAAGGATTCGTATCAGTTGATCGATATACGTGATGCAGAAAGTATTGCTCATGGTGCCATTCCGGGAGCAATCGCAGCACCTCAGGAAGACATATTATCTTGTGAAGAAGTAGACCCGTCCAAGAAGTTGGTAATTTGTTGCAGCAGAGGTAAATTTAGCGTCGAAGCAGCCGACAAGCTTCGTGAGAAGGGAATCGATGCCGTTAGTCTGGAAGGTGGCTATGTGGCGTGGCTTATGGATTTTATGAGCGCACCGGAAGAAAAAGATGTGGCAGCAGAAGCAGAACAAAGCCTGCGTAAGAAGTTTAAGAAAACGATCTGGTCCAAATTTGCCAAAGCGATCAACACATATGAGCTTGTCAAACCGGGAGATCGGATAGCGGTGTGCATTTCCGGGGGAAAAGACTCTATGCTTATGGCAAAGTGTTTTCAGGAGTTAAAACGTCACAATAAGTTTGATTTTGAGGTTAAATTTCTCGTGATGGATCCGGGTTACAGCCCGGCGAATCGTCAGGTGATCGAGGAAAATGCCAAAAGACTGCAGATCCCGATCGAGATTTTTGAATCGGATATTTTTGAATCTGTATACCATGTGGAAAAATCACCATGTTATTTGTGTGCACGTATGCGGCGTGGACATTTGTCACACGTATGCCAAAAGTATGGGATGTAACAAGATTGCGCTTGGCCATCATTATGATGATGTGATCGAGACGATTCTTATGGGAATGCTGTACGGAGCGCAGATCCAGACGATGATGCCGAAACTGCACAGCACGAATTTCGAGGGGATGGAACTGATCCGTCCGTTATATTTGGTGCGTGAGGATGATATTAAAGCTTGGCGGGATTATAATGATCTGCACTTTATCCAGTGCGCCTGCAAGTTTACCGACACCTGTACAACTTGTAATAATGAGGAAAATCAGTCTAAGCGTGTTGAGAGCAAGGAACTGATCAAACGATTGAAACAGGTGAATCCATATGTGGAAGGTAATATTTTTAAGAGTATTGAAAATGTAAATCTTTCTACGGTCATTGCATACAAAAAGATGGCGTCAAACATTCTTTCCTGTAGGAGTATGATGACTAAATGCGGGAGTTTGCTAAGTGCATTGAGCACCTCAAAGATTTGAAAACGTGTGCGATGTAAAAGACTTTATATTATTAACTAAAATTAGCATTGACCTCTTAATATTAGCTATATACGGTTAAAAAAAAATTAAATGGAATAGACTTTCATGGGAAGTATTGACCTTTGACCAAAATCGTACTAAGATGCGTTCTTGTAAGCTTACGAACCCTGGGGAATGACACAATTATTTTAGCACCAAAGGAGAGAGCCCATGTCAAAAGCATACGATCCATATGAGAATGTTATTGATGTCATGACGGAAGCGATGGAAGTCGGACACATCGATAAAAAAATGTTTGAAATCATTAAAAATCCACAGAGAGAAACAAAAGTATATTTGCCGGTTGAAATGGATGATGGCACGATCAAAGTGTTTGAAGGATATCGTGTACAGCATTCTAATATTCGTGGTCCTTTTAAGGGAGGTATTCGTTACCATCAGGACTGCACGTTATCGGAAGTGAAAGCGTTAGCAACTTGGATGTCCTTAAAATGCGCGGTAGCCAATATTCCTTACGGCGGGGCGAAAGGCGGCATCAAAGTAGATCCGTCTACGTTATCGGAACGTGAACTGCGCAATCTGACACGAAGATATACCTTTGCTATTGCGCCGATCAGTGCGGATACAGATATTCCGGCACCGGATGTCAATACCAATGCACAGACGATGGCATGGGTGTTGGACACCTACAGTCAGTTAAACGGAAAGCCTTGCCCGGGTGTAGTTACAGGTAAACCTGTAGAACTCGGCGGTTCACGAGGGAGAAATTCAGCAACCGGCCGTGGTGTAGTGATCAGTACAAAATTGCTGCTTGCCAAAGAAAATAAAGAGCTTACCGGAACAAAGGTTGCTATTCAGGGAATGGGTAATGTCGGAAGTAATGCGGCAAAGATTTTTTATCATCGCGATGCGAAAGTGATTGCGATCAGTGATGTGTCAGGCGGCTTATATTGTGAGGAAGGGTTGGATATTGACACGATCTGCACCTTTTTGGAATCTACCGGTAAACTGCTCAAAGATTACGAGGCGGATGGTGTCAGTCATATCAGCAATGCAGAAGTTCTTACTTGTGAATGTGATGTGCTTGTTCCGGCAGCACTGGAGAATCAGATCACGGCAGACAATGCCTCTGAGCTGCGCTGTAAATACATTGTAGAGGCTGCGAATGGACCAACCACGGAAGAGGCAGATAAAATATTAGAGAAGCGTGGCATCACGGTTGTACCGGATATTTTTGCAAATAGTGGTGGCGTGATCGTATCTTATTTCGAGTGGGTACAGAATATCCAGGAATTAACCTGGGAGCGTAATCAGGTAAATGAAATGTTAGAATCACTGATGACGAAATCCTTTACTGCAATCATGGATGTCGTAGAAGAGTGTAAATGTACGGTGCGCATGGCGGCCTATATTGTGGCACTGCGCAAGCTTATTTTCGCAGAAAACATGAAAGGAATATTCCCGTGATGTTATAACCTGCAAAATCGATCTTCAACGTCCTTTGCGTGATTTTTGCGATCACCGAAGGGCGTTTTTGTTAACTAACTCAAACTTCCCATACCGGAAGTTATTGCACAACTCACATATTGCTTATTATGTCAATGACTATACAGCATTTTGCAGCCACCAAAGAGCAATTTCTGCCATCAGAGAACTATAGTAATTGCCTTGCCGCATTTACGTTTTTGGTTGATAGAAAATTGCTTTTATGTAGCGTGACATCGCCAAGAATTGCTTTAGCAATTCTTGTAGACAAAACGCTGGTTTTGCTTCTTTTTTTGGTGATTTCTAGATTTTTGTTATCTCTGATGATTGATTTACATGCCTTTCGGAAACTCGAAGTCCCGGAAGCAAGGTAATCATCATTTTTGAAAAGGGACTTTGCGCTCGTCGTTACTTATGTCTCGTATTTCAGAGACATTAAGTAACGTGACGTAGCGCATCGTAGCGAAAGCGTCCCGTCCAAAAATGGATGATACCTTGCTAAACCGGGACATCTCAGACAATCCTTCAGGCATGTATTCATCAGAGATGGAACAAAATAAGAAATCACGCAAAAAACTCTGCGTTCTACGGCAATTATCTTAGTTCTCTGATGACAGAACAATTTAATGTATTGGCTGCAAAATATAATGACATTCTCGGCATAATAAGCAATATGTGGTTGTGGAGGATTTGAGGTATGGGAAGTTTGAGTAACTAAAATTTCATCTTAAGAATTTCTTAAGAATTTGTTCATATTCTCTTCTTAAAAATATGTATAATAAATATCGTAGTAGGAATTAGAGGGACTTCCTGCTACAAGGTACATGATTTGATGTTCACGGAATATCAGATGAGAGGGAACCATAAATTTGAGGGACAATGAGGAGAGGATAATGAAGGGTATATTAAGAGGGGCATATTGTGTTGCTTTGAGCATTAGTATTTTTTTTTGTGTGGTGTAATATTGGCGCTATCTTGCAGAGGTATTACACTGTACAAAAAAGGAATTACTGCAAAATGGAATGACAGTTGCAATTACACTATTTATGGCGGCTTGTATAGTAATGTTATGTGTTTATGGGAAGGACAAGCTGCAGACAACGAGACGTAAATTTTCCGTATTCATGTTTTTATTGATCGGTTTGGCGCAGATCGCATTCTTATTATTGGTATCCAGACCAATGACGATCGCAGATCCGGCACGTGTTCAGAACGAGGCACTTGCCATGTTAAAATATCATCACGGTCAGATGGATCCAACGAATTCTTATATGCAGAATTATGGCAACAATCATTTTATTACCATTTGTTTTTATTACTTTTATAAATTTTTGACGGATGTTGGCATTACAAAGGTATGGGTGCCTACGGTAGTGCTAAATGTTTTGGCAATTGATCTGGGCATTTTACTGACGTTCCTGTCTGTAAAAAAAATGCGCGGGATCGGTACGGCAAACTTTGCATTAGTACTATTTTTCTTGTGCCCGACAACCTATTTATGGCTGACTTCTGTGTATACCAATACGTTATCTTTTCCGTTTATTATGGGTATTTTGTATCTGGGACTCATTGACAAGCCGGCAAAAAGATGGCGGGTGGCGGTACACGATGTGTTATTGGCAGTCGTTATGGCGGTTGGTTACCGTGTGCGTCCGACAACGATCATTCCAATTATTGCGCTGGGGTTGTATTTGACGGCGCGTCTCGTCGCAGACTGGCAGAATCGCCGTGCTTTAAGGGCATCAGAGACAATGAAAACGGAGAATGATTCGGAAGAACAGCAGCATAGCAGACAAAGGGTATTGGAGGGGTGCAGTTCGTGTCGGCCTCGTTGTCTGCGTGAGTATGGCAGTGTTATTTTCCAGCAGCAATTTGGTAGCAAAGCATGTTGATGCGAAGAAGTTTAACCAGCAGTTTCCTGTTGTACACTGGGTCATGATGGGAATGAATGAAAAGAGCAAGGGCGGTTTTAATCGTAACGACCGGAGATACACCTCTTCGTTCCCGACCAAGGAACAAAAGCAGAAAGCAGATATCGCTCGCTTGAAACAACGTGTCAAAAGATGGGTCCGGTTGGTCTTGCCAAGCATTTTGGCAATAAAATGATGCGTGTATGGGCAATGGGCGATGATGATGGAATAACGAATGCGCAGTATGCATATCAATATCCACCGTTCTTTCGTTATTTTGCAGGAAAGCAAAATGCATGGTTTATGATCTATATGCAGGCCTTTCGTATTGCGATGTTATTTTTGATGTTGTGCGCAATGTGCAGACAGTTTCTGCAGAGAGAAGCAGCACCGGGGGCAATGTATACGCTTACGTTTGCGGGTGCAGTTATGTTTTTTTATGCTGTGGGAAGCCGGCAAGCGATACAATATATGCTTTACCGGAGTGTGCCTTTTACTCATGGCAGAAGGGGCTGATGGATTTACAAATACTGTTTTTAACAAAGGGGATGCGTGGCTTAAAGCACATTTCAACGGAATGCGGCTGCACGCTGCCAGATTGGTGGTGCTTGCGGTTGGTCTGTTCTGCTTTGCCGGAAGTTTTGCGGCGGCGAACCAGCTTAGTCATCCTAGAACATATGTAGAGATTCCGTATTTTAATTCCAAACGTGGAAAGGATGAAGAGCCGATTCGTTGGCGGTATCATAAGAATCCAAAAGTTTTGGAACAGACGATTGAACAAGGGCAGTTGGAATGGCGTAATCGTTGGAACTGTATTCGACTGTATTTCTGGAATCTTGCACCAAACGAATCGGGTGATGAGTATCGTATTCAAGTGCTTGCACTGGACGATAAAGAGGTTTTATATGATAAGACGATCGCACCAAATCAGGTGAAGCGGGAAGGCTATACGATTGCAATTGCAAAGAATAAGCTCAAACAGAGAGATTCGCAGATCGGTTATTTGATCCGTTTGACACACGTAGGTGCAAGCGACCGCCTGATACCGATGATATGCAGATTCCCATTGTTAGATCCTTATCCATACGGCGAATTAAAGGTGGATGGACAGTATAAAGATTGGGATCTATCGATGAAAATTTTTCGCAAGAAAAATGCATAACATAGAGAACACAGAATGTTCACAAAATTTATTAGCACTCACTATTGACGAGTGCTAATAATAGTGGTATAACATAATCAGAACAAGGAAAAGGAAATGCTTAGAAGAGTTTCTGAGTATTTCAGTAGTGACAGACTATATAGTCTGTACAGAGTTGGAAGGAGCGATGACTTATGTTAATGCCAAGTATTTTTAGTAGAGATTTTATGGATGACCTTTTGATATGCCACAGAGAACTTACGCCAAGAGCTATTCAGCGAATGGATTAATGAAAACGGATATCAAGGAGTCCGAGGAAGGATTTACGGTAGAGATGGATCTGCCGGGCTTTTTGCAGAGAAGATATCAGTGCAGAGCTGAAGGATGGTTATCTGACCGTTACAGCAACTGCTAAGAAAGCAGAGGAGAATACTTCGGACAAGAAAAAGAGAAGTATGTTCAGAAGGAACGTTTCCATGCAACTTGCAACCGCAGCTTTTATGTTGGTGACAATATGAAACAAGAAGATATTAAGGCGAAGTTTGAAAACGGTGTTTTGACATTACAGGTGCCAAAGAAGGAAGAGATTCCGGAGGAGCAGACCAAGAAGTTTATTACGATTGGTTGATCATCAATGCAAACTTCCCATACGAAAGGCTGCAGGGAGGTGGAGTGAATGAAGACGAAGCAGGATTATTATGACACCTTAGGGATATCAAAGGATGCGGATGATGCGTCGATCAAGCGAGCCTACCGTAAAATGGCCAAGAAATATCACCCTGATATGAATCAGGGTGATCCGAATGCTGAGCAAAAATTTAAGGAAGTTACGGAAGCTTACAATGTGTTAAGTGATAAGGAAAAGAAGAAACTTTACGATCAATTTGGTTCTGCAGCATTTGAGGAAGGTTTTGATCCGACCGGCGGCACGGAATTTCACTATTCCGGTGGCGATGCATCGGGGATGTATGGTGATATTTTTGATAATCTTTTTGGTGGCAAAGGCGGTTTTAGCGGACACTTTGGTTTTGGTGACGGTACATCGTGGCACAGTAGCGATGGAAAAACCTGGAAAACAGGTGATGGTGGATCATGGCATGTGGGCGGCGATTATGGCAGATCGAGCTTTTTTGACACCTATGAAGATGCCGGTCGGAAATCAGGTCAGGATGCGAGGGCGCACATTTCGATCACTTTTGACGAAGCAGTGTATGGATGTGACAAGGTCATTACTTTGCAGGATGGAGAGCGCGGTCAGAGCAGAACGTTGCATGTGCACATACCGGCAGGTATTGACGATGGCAATCGCATTCGCTTAAAAGGTGAGGGACATCCGGGAGTTTATGGTGCACACAAAGGTGACCTTTATCTGCAGGTATCTGTCGGTACAAAACCAGGTTTTGAGCGTAAGGGCTTGGATATTTATACGAAAGTCAATGTACCATATACGACAGCAGTGCTTGGGGGCAATGCCCGTGTGCACACGCTATACGGAGATGTTGACTGTAAGATCCGGGAAGGAACGCAGAGCGGTACCAAGATACGACTAAAAGGAAAAGGTGTTGTATCCAAAAAAGAATGCATCTGTGCATGGGGATCAGTATGTTGAAATCGGAATTGAAGTTCCGAAACATTTGTCGTCACAGGCAAGGCAGAAATTGCGCGAATATGCGGAGGCAAGCTAATCCTATAATGTAGCCAGATCATATCAACAAAGAGAATAATTCTTGATAAACTGTTCATAATAAAGATAGAAACTGTAGGTTATTGAGAGCAGAAACGAGGAGAATTATGATCTTAAAACAAAATGAAATTGATGTGATCACAGAATTGCAGACACAGGAAAAGAATTGTGTGGAAAAGTACCGCCGTTACAAAGAGCAGGCAAAAGATGAGGAATTGAAAAATCTGTTTGGTGAGATCGAGCAGCTCGAACAAAAACATTACGATACACTGGGGCAGGTACTGAATGGTGATGTGCCATGTTGTGACTGCAATGATTCCAGAGGAAAAGACTATGCGCCAACTGCAACGTATAGTACAGCCGGAGATAGTGAGGATAAGCAGGCGGATAATTTCTTGGTTACTGATTGTATCGGCACGGAAAAGATGGTTTCTTCGGAGTATAATACAAATGTGTTTCGCTTTGGAGAACCTTCAGTTCGTAAATTGCTTGCAGATATTCAGGTTGAGGAACAGAATCATGCAGAGATGTTATATAAATACAAAACAGTAAATGGAATGTCATAAAGTATAAAGATATTTCCTAACAGATAAGTAAAACGGCAAGACTTGTGTCTTGCCTTTTTTAATTAATAGGAAACTGCTGTTGTGTAGCGTGGCATCACCAAGAATTGCTTTAGTTTTTTGATGGCAGGATAATTTACTATGTCGGCTGCAAAATAGTCATTGATTTACTGACATAATAAGCGATATGTGGTTGTGAGAAACGGTGGGGGATGGGAAGTTTGAATATCTTGATCGAAAATGGAGCTTGACGAGGAAAAGAAAAACACGTAATATAGTATCCGATACTACGTACAGAAGTAAACGGTGCCGCAATGGCATGTGAAGTGACGAAATGTCGGAAAGGAATGAAGTATGAAATCATTACGTATAGGAGATATTACGCTAGAGAAGCCAATTATTCAGGGAGGTATGGGAGTTGGAGTCAGTCGAGGCAGATTGGCAGGCGCTGTATCTGCCTGTGGAGGCCTTGGTGTGATCTCCTCGGCACAGATCGGATACGATGAACCGGAATTTGCAACGGATCAAGTACTTGCGAATGAAAAAGCGATACGTAAGCATATCGCACTGGCAAAGCAAATATCCGGGGATAAGCCGGTCGGTATAAATATCATGGTGGCATTGAAGCATTACGAAGATCATGTGCGAACGGCAGTTGATGCCGGAGTAGACGTCATTATATCAGGAGCCGGTTTACCGATGCGGTTACCGGAATATGTCGGGGATTCCGGCTGCAAGATTGCACCGATCGTTTCATCTGTCAAAGCGGCGCAGATCATACTTCGCCAGTGGAAAAAGAAGTACTGCAGGACAGCCGACTTTATTGTTATAGAAGGTCCTAAGGCGGGAGGCCATCTTGGATTCAAAAAGAGGACATTGCGACAATTACGGCAGAAAAGTATGAGCAGGAGATAAAAAATATTATTCAAGTCGTACGAGAGTACGAACAGGAATTTGCTTGTAAAATTCCGGTTATAGTTGCCGGTGGCATTTTTTGATCATAAAGATATAGAACATGCTTTGGAAATCGGGGCTGACGGTGTTCAGATCGCATCACGTTTTGTTGCAACAGAGGAGTGTGATGCTTCGGATGCGTATAAGCAGGCATATATTAATGCAAAAGCAGAGGACATTACTATTGTCATGAGCCCGGTTGGGATGCCGGGACGTGCGCTCAACAATGCATTTGTTCAGCGTGTGAGCCGACAGCGGGAAGAGATCAAAAAATGCTACAATTGTTTGGCTAAATGCAATCCTGTTGAAGTGCCGTACTGCATCACCAAAGCACTTATATCAGCAGTGCAGGGAGATTTGGATCATGGTCTGATATTTGTGGGAGCGAATGTTGATAGAATTGATCGAATGACCTCCGTGCAGGAGCTGATGGCGGAACTTACAAACTGAAACTTCCCACACCTCATTATCTTACGCAACCACATATTGCTTATTATGTCAGCAATAAATATAGTATTTTGCAGCCGATAAGCTAACTTGTTCTGCCGGCAGAGAACTAAGATAATTGCCGCAGAACGCAGAGTTTTTGGGTGTTTTCTTATTTTGTTAAGTCTCTGATGAATACATGCCTGAGGGATTGTCTGAGATGTCCCGGCTTAGCAAGGTATCATCCATTTTTGGATGGGACGCTTTCGCTACGATGCTACGTCACGTTACTTAATGTCTCTGAAATACGAGACATAAGTAACGACGAGCGCAAAGTCCCTTTTTCAAAAGTGATGATTGCCTTGCTTCCGGGACTTCTGAGTTTCCGAAGGGCATGTAGATCAATCATCAGAGATAACAAAATTTAGAAATCACCAAAAACGATAAAGCGGCAAGGCAATTACTATAGTTCTCTGTCGGCAGAAGCCGCTATATTGAGGCTGCAAAACACTTAGCATGCTTTGACATAATAAGCAATATGTGGTTCTTGCAGTAGCTTCCGGTATGGGAAGTTTTAGTTACAAATTAATAAAATTTGCGTTTTTTTGACTTGTGATTTGCCTTGTAACCATAGTGGAATATCGTTATAATGTAATAAATATATAATGACAGGGGAGCAGGTGAGCATATGAAAAAGGCGATTAGCATAGGAATACAAGGTTTTTCTGATCTGAGAGAGCAGGATTGCTTTTTTGTGGATAAAACAAATTTTATAAAAGAATGGTGGGGAAAACGGGATGTTGTAACATTGATCATGCGTCCACGCCGTTTTGGTAAGACATTAAATATGAGTATGCTGGACTGCTTCTTTTCTAATAAATATGCGAACAGGGCGGATCTGTTTGAGGGGCTTTCTATATGGCAGGATGAAACGTATCGGAAACTGCAGGGAACATATCCTGTGATCTTTTTGAGTTTTGCTGCTGTGAAAGCAGGCAATCTGGAGGATGCAAAAACCCAGATCAAGCAGGAGATTGCAAGGCTGTACTGGGAGAACAGGAATCTCATGAAAGAAGATATTTTTGGTGAGGATGAGCGTGAATTATATTACCGGACAACAGTAAAGATGGATGATGTTACGGCACAGGATTCTTTGAGAAATTTGTCTGTCTGGATGGAACGCTATTATGGTAAGAAAGTTATCATCCTTTTGGATGAATATGATACTCAATGCAGGAGGCGTATGTTCAGGGATATTGGGATGAATTTACGTCTTTTGTGAGAAGCCTGTTTAATGCATCTTTTAAGACAAATCCTTATCTGGAGCGAGCAATTATGACGGGAATTACCAGCGTATCCAAGGAGAGTATTTTTCCGATTTAAATAATTTACGTGTCGTAACGACGACTTCCAATCTGTATGCAGATTGTTTTGGTTTTACGGAGGAGGAAGTTTTTGCTGCACTGGATGAGTATGGAATGGGAGATAAAAAGGATGAAGTGAAACAGTGGTATGATGGTTTTACTTTTGGAGAACACAGAGACATTTACAATCCGTGGTCCATTACGAATTATCTGGATGAACATAGATTATATCCATACTGGGCATCCACAAGCTCCAATGGGCTTGTGAGCAGATTGATCCGGACGGCATCTGCAGATGTGAAGGAGAAGATGGAGGATCTGCTGAGGGGACAGGCGATCACTGTAAATTTTGACGAGCAGATTGTATATAACCAGTTGGATGACAATGAAGAGGCGATCTGGAGTCTTCTGCTTGCCAGTGGTTATCTGAAAGTACAGAATATAGACTACCGTGGGATTACTTTGGAACCATGGTACACGTTGGATATTACAAATATTGAGACACTGAGCATGTTCATGACAATGTTCCGGGGATGGTTTAAAAATAAAGATGCGAACTATAATGATTTTGTGAAGGCACTGTTAAAGGGAAGTCTCAAGGAAATGAATATTTATATGAATGATGTTGCACTTGCAACCTTCAGCAGCTTTGATACAGGAAAGAAACCTTCTGAGAAAAGTCAGCCGGAGCGGTTCTATCATGGATTTGTTCTGGGACTTTTAGTGGAGTTGCGGGACAGGTATCAGATCCGTTCCAACCGGGAGAGTGGATATGGACGATATGATGTGATGCTTACACCGGTGACAGAGGTGGATGATGCCATTGTGATCGAGTTTAAAGTGCATGAATCGGATGAGGAGGAATCTTTACAGGATACCGTTCGGACGGCTTTAGATCAGATCAAAGAGAAGAACTATGATGCCGAACTGCTATTACAGGGAATACCGGCAGACAGGATCCGTCATTACGGCTTTGCCTTTGAAGGAAAAAAAGGTTTTGATCGGACAGGACGAAATTCAGAATGTAGCAGTGAGGAGGTGATTTTGTGTCAGAAACACAAAACCATTTATTTTACACAGCGAATACAAACCTACCGGTGATCAGCCCCAGGCGATCGACGCTTTGGTCAAAGGTTTTGAAGAGGGCGACCAATTCCAGACTTTGCTTGGTGTGACGGGTTCCGGTAAGACCTTTACGATGGCAAATGTCATTGCGAAGCTGAACAGACCGACTTTGGTCATTGCGCACAATAAGACATTGGCGGCACAGCTCTACGGCGAGTTCAAGGAATTCTTCCCGGAGAATGCGGTGGAGTATTTTGTATCCTATTACGATTATTATCAACCGGAGGCATATGTGCCATCTTCCGATACGTATATTGAAAAAGATTCTTCGATCAATGATGAAATTGATAAATTACGTCATTCTGCAACAGCAGCACTGACGGAGCGTCGGGACGTGATCATTGTAGCCAGTGTATCTTGTATTTATGGTTTGGGAAGCCCTATTGATTATCAGAACATGACGGTGTCTTTGCGTCCGGGTATGTGCAAAGACCGTGATGAAGTGATCCAAAAATTAATAGAGATTCAGTATAACCGTAATGATATGGATTTTCAGCGTGGAACATTTCGTGTGCGTGGCGATGTTTTGGAGGTCTTTCCAATTTCAGAAGCGGATCAGGCGGTTCGTATTGAATTTTTTGGAGATGAGGTGGATCGCATTGTTCAAATTGATGTGCTGACCGGAGAGATTAAAGCAGAATTGGAACACATTGTTATTTTTCCGGCATCGCATTATGTTGTTGATAAAGATGCGATGGAGCGTGCGATCCGAACAATCGAGGCAGAGTTGGAAGATCGTGTGAAATATTTTAAAAGCGAAGATAAACTACTGGAGGCGCAGCGTATTGCTGAGCGAACCAATTTTGATATTGAGATGCTCCGGGAAACCGGTTTTTGTTCAGGTATCGAAAATTATTCGAGGCATTTATCGGGATTAAAGCCGGGAGAAACGCCACATACATTGATGGACTATTTTCCGGAAGATTTTTTGATCATGGTAGATGAGTCTCATATTACGATACCACAGATACGAGGCATGTATGCGGGAGATCGCTCCAGGAAGACTACACTTGTAGACTATGGATTCCGTCTGCCATCTGCATTAGATAACCGTCCACTGAATTTTGATGAATTCGAGTCGCATATCAATCAGATGTTATTTGTATCGGCGACACCGAATGTATATGAGCAGGAACACGAGCTGGCGCGTGTTGAGCAGATCATACGGCCTACCGGGCTGTTGGATCCGAAATTTCTGTTCGTCCGGTGGAGGGGCAGATTGATGATCTGGTAGGTGAGATCCGAAAGACGATCGATGCAGGAAATAAGGTTATGGTAAATACGTTGACAAAACGTATGGCGGAAGATCTGACGGACTATTTGAAGGAAATTGGGATTCGGGTGCGTTATCTGCATTCAGATATTGATACGCTGGAACGTTCGGAGATTATTCGTAATATGCGGTTGGATGGATTTGATGTATTAGTCGGTATTAATTTGCTGCGAGAGGGACTGGACATTCCGGAGATAGCACTGGTTGCTATTTTGGATGCTGATAAGGAAGGATTTCTTCGCTCAGAGATTTCTCTTGTTCAGACGATTGGCAGGGCCGCACGTAATGCAGAAGGACGGGTTATTATGTATGGTGATGTCATGACAGATTCGATGCGCCATGCCATTGATGAGACGAATCGAAGACGAAAGATTCAGATGCAGTACAATGAGGAGCACGGTATTACGCCACAGACGATCAAGAAGGCGGTACGTGATCTGATTAGTATATCGAAGAAAGCCGACGGCAACTCAGGCGATATTGAGAAAGATCTGGAATCTATGAGCAAGAAAGATTTGCAGCAGTTACGTAAGAAGTTGACGAAACAGATGCATGCGGCCGCAGCAGAGTTAAACTTTTGAACTGGCAGCAACGTTGAGAGATCAAATGATGAAAGTTGTACAGCAGCTGAATGAGTAAAATTCTGCCGTCAAAGGTTATATAAATCAGTGTTGGCGAATAATCGCAGATAGGGTATAATGATTGGGTAATGTAATGGTGAACGTAAGGATTCGACAGATATTCTAGAGAGAAGGGCAATAAAATTTTAGAGTATGCCTATGTTTATTTCAAGAAGGGAGAAAAGAATGACAAAGAAATGGCGGCGCGTATATGCGTGGGTGCTGACCGTGGCAATGGTCTTATCTATGGCAAATCTGCCGATTACCATTGCAAAGGCAGCATCGACACAGAATCTTACCGTGAAGAGCGGAGCAACCAGTGTAACGATTGCTAAGAATGAGTATGGCGATGATTATATTGGCGATATGTTTTTTAACATACCGGATGCCTTGAAAACGAAGAGTGCAATCTCTTCGAACAAGGTGACTTCCATGACGGTAAAGATCACGATCAAAAGTTTTACACAGGGAAGTGGCGCAAAAGCGCAAGCATTTATTTTTGCACAACCGGATGCATCGGGTGATTGGAATTGGAATCAGTCTTCGACTGCAGAGCTGGTTACCGGCAGTCAGTTAACGCTTAACTATTCCTTTGCAGATATGGATTGGAAAGGTGGAACAACGCTGGGAAATCTTGGCGTGCGTTTTGCCAATGCAGCCGAGGGGAGTACCGTGTCCTATTCTGTTGACTCTGCGGTGATCAATATGGCGGACAGCGGCAGCAGTGCGACAAGTAAGCCAAGCAGCGCGACAAGTAAGCCAAGCAGCACAGCAAGTGCCGGTGGCAATGTTTCGACAGACCAGATTGCGATCACGAGAAGTGTTGGCAGTGGAACAAATGATTATTATGCAGAATACAGTTTTTCTATCACAAATAACAGCAGCGAAACGGTTAGAGGTATTCAGATTTTAATACCGACATCGGGATCGGTTGACGTTGGCTATGTTGAGGGATTTTCTGCAGTGTATGATGCGGCGCTGGGAGGCGTTGTGGCATATTATTCGACAGAGATTGCAGCGGGAGCAACGGTTAGCAGCTCTTCTAATAAAGTTGGTTTTTGGAAAACAGCCGTCTATTTCCGTTGGAGAATCTAATGTCATTGCTGTAAATTGTGCAGGTCCAAGTACCGGTGATGAACTGAATTATGAATTAACCGGACGTAAAGATGTTGCATATGCGGACACTCCGGTCGGCAGACATGGTAAACTGTCAGTACAGAAGGTTGACGGCTATGCGGCACCGATCATGGTGGATCAGAATGGTGTGCCGACACAGCTTCGTGGAGCCAGTACCCATGGTATGCATTGGTTCCCGCAGTATGTCAATCAGAATGCGTTCCAGACATTGCGTGATGATTGGGGAATCAATATGGTTCGATTAGTTTGTTATCCACGCGATGGTGGATCGGTTGGATATTTGACGGGTGGAGACAGTACCAAACAGCAGCTTGATACATTGATTCAAAATGGTGTCGATTATGCAACCAAGCTCGGAATGTATGCGTTGGTAGACTGGCATGTGCATGCTTACAATCCAAATGAGTATTTGAAAGAGGCAAAGATATTCTTTACAAAGTACGCAACAATGTACAAGGATCATGATAATGTGTTATATGAGATTTGCAATGAGCCGACAGACACAAACTGGTATAGTGGTAATGGCAAAGATCTTTATACATATTGTAGTGAAGTCATTGAGACAATACGTGCCATTGATCCGGATGCGATCATTATATGCGGAACGAATACTTGGTCGCAGGATGTCGATCAGGTAGCGGCTAAGCCGATGAAAGCACTTGGTTATGAAAACATCATGTATACGTGCCATTTTTATTCCGCAACGCACCAAGAGAATTTAATGAAAAAGGTACGTCAGGCAACCAAGGATGGAACACCGATCTTTGTTACCGAATTTGGTATATGTTCAGCAGATGGTAATGGAAGTTATAACCCAGAAAGTGCGGATCGGTGGATTGCGTTGTTGGACGAATTAAATATTAGTTTTGCATGCTGGAGTTATAGTAATTGTAATGAAAAAATCGGCGTATTTTAAGAGCAGCTGCAGCAATGCCGGGGGCGATTGGACAGCGGATGATCTGACAACAACCGGTAAGTGGCTGATCAATACCTGTCGAGCACACGAGGAGAAAGAAAATGCATCCTATCCGGCAGTATCACCGTCAGCAGAACCGACGAAAGCACCAACTGTAACCGTAAAACCAACGGCAGAACCGACGAAAGCACCGACTGTAACCGTAAAACCAACGGCAGAACCGACGAAAGCACCGACTGTAACAGAAAAGCCGACGACAGAACCGACGAAAGCACCGACGGTAACCGAAAAGCCAACGGCAGAACCGACGAAAGCACCGACGGTAACCGTAAAACCAACGGCAGAACCGACGAAAGCACCGACGGTAACCGAAAAGCCAACGGCAAAACCGATAAAAACGCCGACACCAACGGCAGAGCCAACAAAAGCGCCGGAACCAACGGCAGCACCGATAAAAACGCCGGAACCAACGGCAGAGCCAACGAAAGCACCGGAACCAACGGCAGCACCGATAAAAACGCCGACACCAACGGCGGAACCGACGAAAGCACCGGAACCAACGGCAGCACCGATAAAAACGCCGACACCAACGGCAGCACCGACGATAACATCGGTACCTAGTGATGATCCGACTGAAAGTGCTGCTCCAAGTGAGAAACCAACGATCACACCAACGCAGAAGCCGGGAATTCAGGCGACCGGAATGCGCGTTATTGCCAGTGTGAAAAAGGTAAGTAATCTTCCGGTAAAATCGAAATTGCAGCTTGCAGCAGGAAAGAGCATGCAGCTTACGGTGACTTTGTTGCCGACAGGAGCTAAGCTTCAGAAACTAACGTATACCAGCAGTAAACCATCAATAGCAAAAGTAAGCGGTAGTGGTAAGATTGTTGCTGGTAAGAAAGCCGGAACGACAGTGATCACGATTCGTACAGCGAATGGATTGCAAAAGAAAATTACCATTCGCGTTATGAAAAAAGCGGTGAAGAAGATCAAACTGTCTGGCGTTAAGAAGTTAAAGGTTGGTAAGAAACTCAAACTGAAAGCCAAGATCACGCCTAAGAAAAAGTATGCGTCTGCCACGGTATTCTGGGTATCTGGTAATACTAAAATTGCAACAGTGACACAGAGCGGTGTTGTAAAAGCGAAGAAGAAAGGCAAAGTTAAGATTACTGCAATTGCAACGGATGGCAGTGGTAAGAAGAAAGTGATCAAACTTACCATTAAATAAATTTTAACAGATCGACTTAGAAATAAGTGGTAAATATGCCTTTTGAAAATTTAGAAAAAGAACAACCAAGTATTGGTTGTTCTTTTTTGCTTTATAGGAAACTTGTCGTTTCCTATAAAGCGAAAAAACGCCCGCGAGGATGCGCATCTCGCAGAGAAGAAGTTAGCTGTAAACAGCACCGCTCGAGCGCGAAAGAGTCGCAAGCGACTCTTTGTTCTTTAATCGGAAATTGCTGTCTGGCAATCTTAATTTTTCTTAAGGAAACGGACATATATTACAGCCATAAATGTTGTAATATATAACCAAGGAGAAAATTATAAGCTCCATCGTAATATTACTATTGTAGCAAAACGGACAGCGCGATCAATTGTCCAACATAGAAAGGAGAGAGTAATATGAGGATGAAAAAATATGTAATGACGCTGGCATTATGTATCGCTGCAGGAGTTATGCTGACTTTACCGGTGCAGGCAGATGCAAAGTCAACCGGGAAGTTGAGCAAAAACATCAAATGGTCTTTGAACTCTGATGAGACAGTATTGACAATCACAGGAAAAGGAACGGTGGATATCCGTAAATTTCGTAAAGAGGGAAGATACAAATGGCCTGGTTCAGAAGCGGGACAGCCGGCAATTTTTGACAAGCTGGTGTTTGGAGAGGGGATAACAACAATTTCATCTGGCTTTTTTGTATTGAGCGTATCAAAACGATTTCACTGCCAAAGCGCTTTAAGAAGATCAAAGCGTCCAATGAAATGGATGCCGTCAATGGCTCTTTTGAACCATACAGCACGACGTTAAAGAAACTTCAAGTGTCTAAGAAAAACAAGAAGTTCTCTGTCAGTAAGGGCATCTTGTATTCAAAGGACAAAAAGAAGTTGTACATTTACCCAAGTGGCAAGACGGAGAAAAAATTTGCAATACCTTCCAAGGTAACCAAAATTTGTAGACGTGCCTTTTATGGAAATTCCATAGAGAGTGTTATTATGGGAAATAAGTTGCGTGAAATTGGTCGGCAGGCTTTTGCGAAAACGGAGTTAAAGTCTGTAAAGCTTCCAAAGTCGTTGAAAATTATTGAAGATTCTGCGTTTGACAGCACTCAGATTTCATCTGTAGAATTGCCAAAGGGCCTTAAGCGGGTAGGAAATCATGCGTTTGGAAACATCAAAGATTTATCGACAATCATCGTACGATGCAATTGTAAACTAAATTATGTGTTTGCAGACAGTGGTTTTCAAACAAATCTTCAAACCTATGACCGAGAGAACTATACGGATTTTCGAATTGTATTGGTAAGGAATTAAATGCAACAATATATCGTTTGTTTGCTGATTTTGCAGATCACATAAGACTTGGCAAGATGAAAGTTGAAGTTGAGAAAGGCAATAAGACATATTACATCAAAGACGAGGCGGTATACGCTAAACGAGGGGATCGTCTGAAAGAGAGCTTTAAGAAGTCAAATGGTAAAGAACTATCATAAGAAGGGAGTGATTTTTATGAAAAAATGGAGACAGGTAGCAGTAGTCATGTTTTTGTCTAATGGCAGCGATGACTATGACAATGACAGCAGATGCCAAGACAAAGAAAAAGCAGCCAAGTGGTAAAGTATGCAGTGGGGTGAAATGGACATACAATAAAAAGAGTAAAACGTTAACTATAACTGGAAAGGGATATGCTAAAATTACCGGGTTTTATGACAAATCACTGAGCAGTTATGAGTGGCCGTGTTCGGAAGATTCTGTATTGCCGGTGTTTACGAAGATTAAATTTGGAGAGGGGATCACGCAGGTCGATTATCGATATTTTGCAATGGAGGGCATCAAGCAGATATCGTTGCCAAAATCTTTTAAAAGATTAAGTATGCAAGCCCTATTCGTGTCAATGGAGCTTATGAAGGCTGGAGTACAACCTTAAAAACGATTTCTGTAAATAAAAAGAATCGTAACTTTTCATCATCAAAAGGTGTATTGTATTCGAAAGACAAAAAGACAATTTACATATATCCTTCGGGCAAAAGTGTCACCAATTATAAGTTATCCGACAAGGTGACGACGATTGCACCGTATGCATTTTATGCAGCGGATATGAAATCAATTCAGCTTTCTTCAAAGCTAACAACTATTGGAGAGTGCGCATTTCAGTATTCAACAATCAAGACAGTTACTGGCGGCAAAAAACTTCGAGTGATAGGACAGATGGCTTTTTATGAAGCCGATGGATTGACCAACTTTGCCTTTGACAGTGCACTTAGAAAAATAGGCAGCAATGCGTTTTATGCCTGCAGGCTGCAAAGTGTAACTCTTCCGGAAAAACTGGTATCTGTGGGAAGTAGTGCGTTTATGGAAAACGAAGAATTGCGTTCTTTGACGATATTATGCAGATTAAATCTGGGAGAAATCTTTCTGCTTTGTACGAAAAAATGAATTATAGCAAGTCGGAATATGATTACCGACCAATTACGGTAAAGCTTGGGAAGAATGCTACCGGACCGCTTACGACACTCATAGACGATTTGGGGCAGCAAATCACTTTTGAGGTGGATAATGCCAATCCGATATATTACGTGAAAGCCGGGGTGCTTTATAAGAGAAAGGGAAACGAAGTATGCTATCCCCAAAAAGCATCTTAATATCTTGCAATATGCATAATAAAATAGATAAATAAAATATATTTTTTGTAAAAATTGTACATGAGATTTTCAAAATTATGTTGCAATACTACTACGCAAATGTTAAGATAGTTTTCGTAGCAAAAGAAATAACTCATGGGGAGTTATTTCGATAATGTATTGGGCGTGATTGGGATGTAGAAAGACATTTTTGTGGGGACAAAGGATGTCTTTTTATTGTACGTGATGGTGACGGATATCGTTAATGTGTTTGCTTCTTTTTTCATGAATTAATATCAAAAAAATATGTGGATTTTTGGGATTTATCGGTATAAATATTGGGAAAGTATCGGTATTTCTTATGGATTTCTATTCATATTTTTTGGTGATGATTTGTGTTATTTTGTCATAAAAAACGTACAAGTTTCTCAATCTGCCGGGAAGGAGAAGGATTATGGCTTTTCGTAAAAAAAAGCACTTGCTATTGTCATGAGTATGGCAATGGTAGCAACTTCGCTGTCAATTCCAACAACGACAGCCAAAACGGCGGAAGCCGCCGGCACAACATTTAACAACCTTAATCAATCGCAGATTACAGAGGCGATGGGTGTAGGTTACAACCTTGGTAACTCATTGGAGGCTGCAAGTTCCGGAACACCGAATGAAACAGCATATGGCAATCCAAAATTAACAGAAGACTTAGTTTTGGCAGCCAAAGACGCAGGATTTAAATCTATCCGTATTCCGGTATCCTATCTTAGCATGATTGACGACAACAATGGATACAAGATCGACTCTTCTTGGTTAGATCGTGTACAGCAGGTTGTTGATTATTGCGTTGACAATGATATGTATGCAATTGTCAACATGCATGGAGACGGTTATACGACAGTAACAGGTGGCTGGTTATTATGCGGCAGTTCTGATCAGACCAAGATCAAAGCAAAATATAAAGCGTGCTGGGAGCAGATTGCAGATCGTTTCAAAAACTATGATGAGCATCTGATCTTTGAGTCCATGAATGAAGAATTTGATGGAACTTATGGAACACCTAGCAGAACGGCTTATGCAAATATAAATGCCTACAATCAGATTTTTGTGGACACCGTAAGAAAAACCGGTGGAAACAATGATCAGAGATGGTTATTGATTCCGGGATGGAATACCAATATTGATTACACGGCGGAGGATTACGTATTTGCACTTCCTACCGATAATTATCTGTCTTCTAAGATTGCATCAGGCGAAAAAAGAATTATGATCTCTGTACATTATTATGATCCATGGGATTTCTGTGGAACAGAGTCCGGTGCAACCACACAGTGGGGAGACAGTATTACGGATTATTCGAAGAGAGCAAGCTGGGGTGATGAGTCCTATATGGCATCTCAGTTCAAAAAGATGTCCAGCAAATTCGTTTCACAGGGATATCCTGTGGTGATCGGTGAATTTGGTGCCATCAATAAAGCAAGTTATGATAGCCAGAATAAAGTTTGCCGTGCAGAGTATTATCAGAAAGTCTGCTATTATGCAAAGCAGTATGGATTGATCCCGGTAGCTTGGGACAATGGATACAACGGAGACTATGGTTTTGCGATCATTGACCGTTATTCCAACAAGGTTGTTCATCAGGAATTGATGGACGCTATGATGGAAGTGTATGGTGGTAATGAGTCCGCACGGCACCAGGCATTCAGTTAAACAAGAGCGAGTTGACAATTCACATTGGTGATGAAAAACAGCAGCTTACAGCAGCATTAACACCATCGGACAGCAAGGATAAAGTTCTTTGGAGCTCCAGTGATGAGTCAGTAGCTACCGTTAATTCCAAAGGTCAGGTAAGTGCAGTAGGAGCAGGAACTTGTACGATCACTGCATCTGTTCCATTAGGATACAAAGCAACCTGTAAGGTGACGGTACCACAGGCCAACTATGTACGTGCGAAATTATATTTATTAGAGACAGCAAGCTGGCAGTCAGTCATCAGTGATGAATATGTTGATATTTATTCAGAAGGAGGAAAATTCTCCTTGTCCTTAGATGCGACTAAGAGTCAGTTGCAGAATATTGGTTCTTTGTATATCAAAGATATCAATGTTGCTGATGATGAGGCATCTGTATTTGACAAAGCAACTTTGAAAGTAACATCATTTGAAATTAACGGACAGAAATATACCATGAAAAATGGAAAATTTACGTATGATGTTTCACAGAAAGCATCAGATGATGGATTGATCTGTCCAGTCTTTAATTTCTCATTTATTAATGTGTGGGCGAATACACATGTAAACAACGTAACTGTGGAAAATGCAAATTACAAGGCATATTTCAATAATGTAAATTACCAGACGACGAATAAGGTAACCATGAACTTTGAGGTGTCCGGTATTAATGGTGGCAGTGATGTTCAGCCAACAACAGCACCAACAAAGGCACCAACAGTAGCACCAACAGTGGCACCAACGGCAGCGCCAACAAAGGCACCAACAGTGGCGCCAACAAAGGCACCAACAGTGGCACCAACAAAGGCACCAACGGCAGCGCCAACAAAGGCACCAACGGTAGCACCGACGAAGGCTCCGACAGTAGCACCAACCGCAGCTCCGACACAGTCACCGGTTATTTCAGATACGACGGAGATTGTATCTAACTTAGAGTCTACGTATGCAACGAACGATCCACAGTGGTTGTTAAATGCATCTGACGATGATATTGTTACTGTAGTTTATACTTGTACAGATCCTTCCCATGGTAACTGGGGCATTTTAGGATGGGGTGCATCTGTAGACAATGTATGGCAGAGTGGTGATAATTATTCTGCGGCAAGTAATGCAACGGATAAAGTAACGAAGACATATACAGTCAAAGAATTAAAGGCAACCATGAACATTAAGAGCACATCAAAGGTTACCTATTTGTGCTTGTCTGCTTGGAACGGTGGCAAGATCGTAAGTCTTACACTTTCTAAAGTAGGTGGAGAGACTCCACAGCCAACCGTAACGCCAACAGTAGCACCGACAGCTACACCGACAGTAGCACCAACAGTAGCACCGACAGCTACACCGACAGTAGCACCGACAGTGGCACCGACAGCAGCACCAACCACAGAGCCTTCCGGGGACAGCAAAGTAACAGGCTCGGTAAAACTTACCAGTAATTGGGGCAGTGGCGGAATTGCACAGATTACACTTACCAACAATACAGGTGTCAGCTATACCGATGGATGGACGGTAGAGTTTACCTTAGACCGCGAGATTACTTCTATGTGGAGTGGTACTTGTGAGAGCCTTGGCAATAACCGTTACCGCGTAAGCAATCCAGGCTGGGATGGCAATTGGGCAAATGGTAAAACAATCACATTAAATTGTGGTGTTGGTGGAGGCAGAAAAGTACCAGCAATAACAGATATCGTGATAAAATAATGAGCACAGTGTGCAATTATTATGATATAATGAGCACATAGTGCTCATCTTGGGAGTTTCTCCGAAACTCCATTATGCGCAGAAATCGTGCGCAATTATTATGATATAATTGTTACAGATAAAGGAAGCCCTTACATTAGAGGCTCCGAGAACTCTTGCAACTGTTTTCAATATTAAGGAAAGCAGAAAAAGATG
>VOFB01004531.1_pt1 | contig 67744 bp, 68 predicted proteins | sample 5384141 | NCBI WGS metagenome assembly VOFB01 (sample SAMN12384721, study PRJNA508395) | human gut metagenome | isolation source: healthy gut A | host: Homo sapiens
CTGCGCCATCAGCGCCCGCGCCGTTTCCTCATCCACCGCCGTCATCTGGTTTGCGATGACGTAGACTCGGCCTTTGTCCGGTAATCCGTTCCGAAATACCAGAGCACACCCGCGTCATCCGTCGTGTAACCCGTGACCGTCAGCACGTCGGTGGCGTTCGGGGTGTCCGCCACGTCCCACGTGTTGGCGCTGTTGAACCACGTCGCGCCTTCGCCCGCCGCGATCACATACGCCGGGATTTCCGGCTCGCTCGGCTGCTCCGGCTGTTCCGGCTGCTCGGGTTGTTCCGGCTGTTCCGGTTGTTCGGGCTGCGTCCGGCTGCCCGGCTGCTCCGGCTGTTCCGGCTGCTCCGGCTGCTCCGGCTGCTCCGGCTGCTCCGGCTGTTCCGGCTGCTCCGGCTGCTCCGGCTGTTCCGGCCTCCGGCTGCTCCGGCTGCTCGGCTGCCCGGCTGCTCCGGCTGCTCCGGCTGCTCCGGCTGCTCCGGCTCGGTCGGCTGATTCGCGTCGATCTGCGCCATCAGCGCCCGCGCCGTTTCCTCGTCCACCGCCGTCATCTGGTTTGCGATGACGTAGAACTCGGCCTTTGTCCGGTAATCCGTTCCAAAATACCAGAGCACGCCCGCGTCATCCGTCGTGTAACCCGTAACCGTCAGCACGTCGGCGGCGTTCGGGGTGTCCGCCACGTCCCACGTGTTGGCGCTGTTGAACCACGTCGCGCCTTCGCCCGCCGCGATCACATACGCCGGGATTTCCGGCTCACTCGGCTGCTCCGGCTGTTCGGGCTGCTCCGGCTGTTCCGGCTGCTCGGGTTGTTCGGGCTGTTCCGGCTGTTCCGGCTGCTCCGGCTGCTCCGGCTGCTCCGGCTGCTCCGGCTGTTCCGGCTGCTCCGGCTGCTCTGGCTGTTCCGGCTGCTCCGGCTGCTCCGGCTGCTCCGGCTGTTCCGGCTGCTCGGGCTGTTCCGGCTGCTCGGGCTGTTCCGGCTGTTCCGGCTGCTCCGGCTGTTCCGGCTGCTCCGGCTGTTCCGGCTGCTCCGGCTGCTCCGGCTGTTCCGGCTCGGTCGGCGCGGGCGTTTCGAAGCCATACTGCCAGAGCGCGTTGTCGGCCTCCTCGCCATCCATCGGCGCGGCCGTCTCCGCGGGCAGCACGGTCAGCACGCCGCCGGGGATCATGTCGTTCACGATATCCAGCCGCTCGTCAATCGCGCCCGCAAAGCCGCTCTCCAAAGCGGCATTTCGGCGTACAGCTCGCCCGTTTCACTCACCAGTTGAGCTGAGCCGTGGACAGCGAGGCGATTTCGTCGTCGCTGAGCATGCTTTCATCCACCCAGTAAACGGTGTTGCCCATCGTGTTGGTCACAGGCGTGACAGGCAGAAGGCTCATCGTGCCATCCGGCTGCGTGATGACGATCTGCACCGTCAGCAGTCCGCCCTCCGGCGTCATCAGCTCCTGCGCGCTGGCCAGCGGCATGGCCATCATCAGGATGGCGCAAAGCGTGAGGGCTGTCAGCCTGCGGATGATTTGCTTCATGTTGTATCCTCCTTTACAGGTGAACCAAGGGCTTACGCCCATGAATCGCTGTGTATGATCCTCATTTTAAGGCGGGAAGCGCCGACTGTCAACCTCGCGAGCCGTTTTGGCACGGATTCACAGCCGCTTCCTGCGTATAAGACGAATGAAAAGCAGGGATTCTTCCCCGGTTCAGAGAATTATCCTGCAAAATCCGTTTTTATTTTCGATTCGGGAGGTTTTTGGATATGGTTACGATTGACACGACCATGACGACGCGCTCCGCGAGGTTCCCTTCGCCAGGGAGACGATTTACGACGGCCACATTCTGCACGTCGAGAAGTGGCGGGTCACCTGCCCCAACGGCCGCGAGGCGCCGCGCGAAATCGTGGTGCACAAGGGCGCGGCGGCCGTCGTGCCGGTGTTTGACAACGGCGATACGCTGCTGGTTCGCCAGCACCGCGTGGCCGTGGATCGCGTGACGCTGGAAATTCCGGCGGGCAAGCTGGACAGCGTGAACGAGGATCCGCTGGATTGCGCGACGCGCGAGCTGCGCGAGGAAACCGGCCTTTCCGCCGAGCGCATGACCCACCTGACCACGCTTTTGACCACGCCGGGGTTCTGCACGGAGAAAATCGCCGTCTATCTGGCGCAGGGGCTCTCTCAGGGCGACACGCACCCGGATGAAGACGAGTTTCTCGGCCTCGTCCGCCTGCCGCTGGAAGAGGCGTTTGAAATGGTCATGCGCGGGGAGATTTGCGACGGCAAGACCATCTGCGGCCTGATGATGGCGCGCGAAATCGTCGCGCGGCAGAAGGCGTGAGACCGCTGACGCGCTGGCGCATCCGCGCGCCCCGGCTGCCCGAGCGCCTGACGGAGAACGCGCCGCCCGACGAGGCCTTTCATCTCCCCGGCGCGGACGCGCTGAGCGCCTTTGCCGACCTGCTGGGCACGCCGATCCCCGACGGCACGGACGACGCGCAGGCAATGCAGGAGGCCGATTTTCCCCTGCCCGCCGCGATTCCCGGCGACGTGGGCGGCGCGGTCGAATTGACGTATGCGCTGGATTTCGGCGCGCTCTGCGCCGACGACGCGGAGCTGACGCTCGAATTGGTTCGCGGCAGGGGGCGCGTGCTGGCGGACGATGTGCCCCTCTGCGCGTTCCAAAATCCCAAGGACGGCCTTGTGCGCGTGCCGCTCGCCCACGCGCTGCACGCCGGGCGCAGGCAGACGCTCCGCCTGTGCTTTGACGCATCCCGTCCGGCGGGCGGGTGCTCGGGCCGGTCTGCCTGCATCTGACGACGCGCCCGCCTGCGCGATATCGCGCTTTGGCCGGATGCGCAGACGAAGACCGTCCGCCTCCGCGCGGCGCTCTCCGCGATGGAGACGGGGCGCTTCGTCCTCCGTGCGCGCGCCGCCTGCGCGGGCGAGGCGCTGCCCGTGCACGATCTGCCCGTCTCTTTGACGGCGGGCGAACCGCAGACCCTCGAAATGACCCTGCCCCTGCCGGGGAAACCGTTTGTCCCCGGTCAGCCGGCGGATGGCCCCTCCCTCCGCGTTCAGCTCCTCACGCCGGGGCGGCACGGCGCGCTCTGCGACGAGCTCACGCTGCTGTGCGGCTATTCCGGCGCGCCCGCGAAATACGATATTCCGCTGCTCCCCGCCGAATGTCTCGATCCCGACGCGCTGCTGGCGCGCATCGGGCGGCTGTGTCTGCCCGGCGTTCGGCTGGACGTGCCCGCGCCGGATGCGTTTTACCGCGCGATGACGCTTTCCGGCGTGTCCGTCCTGCATCCCTTTGCGACGCAGGCCCTGCGGGAGCGGCTGGCGCGCCATGCCTGCGTCGTCTTCGGCGACGCGCCGCTTTCCCGCATGCGCAGCCTGCCCGCGCTGGATGCGTGGCTGCTCTGCGGCCTGACCGCCTGCGCGCACCCCGCCCGCGGACGCCACGCCCGCCGAGCTGCTTCTCGAGGCCGCCGGGCGCGAGCTGGACGCAAAGCCCGAACATCGCCGCCGTGCTGCTGTGGCTTCGCGCCGTCCGCATCCGGCTGCTGGCCGGGCCGCGCGGCAGGGGCGCTTTTCCGGCGCGCTCTGCCCGCCCGGCGTCTGGCAGGACGAGGATGTATTCGCCGCCCTGCAAACCGCGCTCGCGCCGACGCACCTGAGCGCCCTGCCCCTGTGCGGCGCGTGGTTCGCGGGTTCGGCCTTCAGCGCGTCGGTCCGCGCGTTCGTCGATGCGCGGGACGCGGACGACGCGCTGATCGCCTGCGCGTGGCTCGAGGATGACGACGGCAGGCGCCTTGCGACGCTCAAGCGCCCCTGTCCGCCGCGCGGCGGCGAAATCGGCATTTTGGAATGTGCCCTGCCAAACAACGCCTGCGTGCTGACGCTGTGCGCCAGCCTTTCCAAAGGCGCGGAAATCGTCGAGCAGAGCCAAATTCCCGTCTACGTCGGCGTAAACGGGATGCTGGAAGCGGCGTTTTAAGCGCCAAAACAAATGGGCGCGCTTTTCGCACGTCCATTCATTTTTTTCGATTAAAGCAGCCCCTCAAATAACCGTTTTCCCGAAACCGCATCGTAAACAGCCAAGCAGAAGTCGATATCTCCCTTTCCTGCCGTCTGAACGCGCCACACGGGGCAAAGCTCATAGCTGGCCTTCGTTCCCGTTCCGTGCCGAATGAACAAATTCATCAGGCTCATATCAAATTCTTTGGAATCGATCGCGTACGGATTGTTTTTCAAATCTTCACGAACGATTGCCTGAACAGCCGATTCGGGAAGCGCATCTGCCTTCCGAATATCGCTCAAATCAAATGCGTAAGCGAAATCCAGAAAAATAAGTCCTTCTTTAGATAGTACAAGACAGGCCTTAACAGGAATAATCGAATCTGATGAATCCACAGAGCCGTGTATACCCCGCGCATCCCCCTCTGTGCAGACGGGAACGCCGCCGATATTCAGCCGCATTTCCACATAATACAACCCGTTTTCCACTTCACTCGGCAATTCCCGATAGAAATATCGCCACACGTTCCTTTCCCGATATAGCGTTTGATGGATTCTTTTAAGCTGCTTGCCCGTATACCCGTACAGGCTGACCACCTCAGCCCTGCAAATTTCGGATTGAATTAGCGATTCCATCAGCTTAAGTGCCGTTTGCTCCGCTTCATCTCTGCTCAAATCATCCAACTCTGCGATATACGCCTCTTCACCCGCCTGCCTGACCTGTCCATCTCTTTCGGTTGCCCGTGCAGGATAAGACGTCAGTTCAAAAGCTGATTGGCCGAATCATTGCTTATACAAAATTCTGCCCGATGAAAGATACAGGGGTTTTTCACCTTTTTCGTTTGAAATACTGACGCTGTCCTCACCTTTTAAAACGTTTTTCTTCGTTTCGGTGTATTGTGACAATTGGGTATAGGCTTCTTTCCATGCATATTGAGTATAACGGATGGTGCCAACATAAATAGCTTGATTTTCGGATTCAAACCGCGGCGTTTCGTCAGAAATCGCTCCTTCGCTCTGCTCGGTATTCACCGTTCTTCCCGTCTCGGACGCAACCCCTTCGACACTTTGCCAAACAGCAGGCTCTTCCGCTAAAACCGATGATTTGTCTGTTTCATCCGGCTGTTTCCCCATTTTCCTTATGACGACCAGAACCGCCAGTCCAACAGCAACTAATACCACAAAGCACTCGACAGGCTTTGCGCCATCCGTTCATGTTCATTCCACCTTCTTCATCCGAATTTCATGCGTATCAAACCGCCGCTTTTCCCAGCACTCATACGCGCGGAGGGTGTAGCGGTCGGCCTTTTCGCTGAGCGACAGCGTGCCGATCTGCCGGAAATGCGTGTCGTCCATGGGCTCGACCGATCCCACGCCGGAAAACCCCTCTTTCAGCCGCTGGTCATACGGCTGTTCTTCCCTGCTGTTCGGGTCGATAAATTCAAACCAGAGGCCGTCGTCCGTCTGCGCAAATTTTTCAGCGTCCACGACGGTGTACTCGATGGCATAATCCATTTCCAGCGGCTTGGTCGTCACCGTCACCCGATCAACCCGAACGCCGATGCTCTCGTATTCGACAGGCTCGACGCTGACGGTTGTTTCCTCCTCTACGGCGGATGCTTTCGCCGTGAAACGGAACTTCAATTCCACAATCGGTTTCTGGTTCACGTTCATCCTGCCGTCTTTTTCCTCATAATACTTGAACGCCCGGACGGACACCGTGATTTCGCGTTCCGCCTTTTCCTGTTCAAACACGAGGGATTCGTAAAACGTCAGCGTTCCGTCGTCTTGCAAATGGGCTTCGCAGGACGTATTCTCCTCGTCGTCTTCGTCATAGATAGAGGCCGCGATATAGCATGCGTCCGTATAGCCTTCCTCTCGATAGACCTCCAGAATGGATCGGTCGTCCGTCTCGCTTTCATCGTGTCTCAGCCACGCCCATTTCTCCTCGTCCAAGCCGTAATCAAGACCCGTAAGCAGCGGCTTTTCGCCGTCCATGTTGATATCCACCGTCGCCCACAGCCTGTGGCCGTCATAAACGACTTCGCGCACCGCGGCGTGCAGGCCGTCCCGCTCGTCCGACGCGATATCCGTCTGCACATAGTCGCCGGCGTTTTCGGGAAGCGTTGCTTCCGAATAACTGAGAAAATCGAGCACACCCTTGCGGTTGGCCACCGCCAGCGCGACGGCCACAACCAGCACGCCGACCAGCGCAAACGCCAGCGCCGCGGAAAATTTACGTTTCATTTTCGGTCTCCTTTCCTCGCTGCCGCGCATCGCGCAAAGCGCCCTGGCGCGCAGCGCCGGGGAGAGGCGCACGGCGTTCATCGACTCGCGCAGCGCATCCGAAATTTGGCTTTCCTTCATGCGTCCTTTCCCCCTTCCATGTCGATTTGAAGCATCGCCCGCGCGCGCCGCAATCTGCTGGATACGGAATTCTGCGGAATGTGCAGCGCCTCGGCGATTTCACGAATTTTCATCTGCTTATAGTAAAAGAGCACGACGGTTTCGCGGTATTTATCCGGCAGCGCCAGCACGGCGGCCGTCATTTCGCGCAGGCGTTCATCCTCCTGCCCGGCCAATTCCGGCATGACCTCCAGCGGCACGCTGCGCCTGCGCATGCGCATCCAGCCGGTTCTGAGCATATCCCGGCAGGTATTCACCGCGATATGAAACAGCCACGTCTTTGCGCCGCTCTCCCCGCGAAAGCCCGGCAGCGCGCGCCACGCTTTCACCATCGTCTCCTGAAACGCATCCTCGGCGAGCTGCCGGTCGCCCAGATAGAGCAGGCAGAGCCGAAGCAGTTCGTCTCCGTAGGCGTCTATCAGCGTTTCCGCCGTCCACGCCCGCATGGGTTCAGTCAAAGGGAATCCCTCGCTTTCCTCACCCGGCGCGTCCGCCGAGCGGCTTTTTCTGTTTCCTTCTGTGTTTCACCTGTATAGACGATGGAAGGGCGCGTTTTGTTGCACCCGTGGAAATTTTTCTTTGACGGCGGACGTCTCGTCCGCCGACGCAGATAACGAACGCAGCATTTTTCATCATTGACGAGTACCAAAAGAGGCTGTCAAGCTTCAAACCGAACATTCAAGAAACAATATCTAAGCATTTTGATATGGGGCTTTTGCCCCATCGCCCCACCAAAGGGCTTTCCGATCGCCCTTTGGAAACCTTCGGGCAAAAATACTTATTTTTATTCTTGAAATATCAGTTTTGTTAGCCTGACGGCCTCATTTTACCTTTACAGTTCGATTTTTCTCTCCTCGCCCAGCCTGACCGCTCCGCCCATTTCAATGCGCGGCGCGCCCGTCCGCCATGGCGACGCGAGCCTCCAGCCGACCGCCGGGTTCGTCGAAGGCGAAGACGTGTGTGCCGTCCGCAAAGCGCCGCGCCAGATACCACGCCAGCGCGACCGTGCCCGAGCCGCAGCTGCTCTCCCACACGCGCGTATCGGTCGCGGGCACGTAGACCAGCGGAGTCATCCGCCCGCCCTGAACGAAGAGCACGCCCTGCGCATCCTGCCCCGGCATGGCGGCCAGCACGCGCTCGGCCAGCCCCTGGCGACGGCGCTTCGTTCAGCAGCAGCGCGTGGTCGATGCCCTCCATGCGCACCAGCGGAATATCCCGCCCGTCCGCACAGAGCCTGTCCAGCGCGCAGGGCAGGGGCATCTGCGCATAGGCGCAGCCGCTCGCAGGCTCGATCTCCACCGGAACGGGGTTTCTCGCCCCGCTGATGGCGACGGAGAGCCGCGTTTCGCCCCGCCCGCGCACCCCAGCGGCGTAACAGGCAAACGCGCGCGCCGCGTTGCCGCAAAACTCGCCGCCCATCATGCACAGGCGCGGAAATTCGCCCGTCAGGGAATCCTCCTCCGCAAAGCCGACCTGTTCAAAGCCCTCCGGACAGCGCGCCATCATTCGGGCGGCGACGGCGGCGCGCGCCTGCGGCGCGACGGGCGAAAGGACGATGGCAGTCAGGTTTCCGGCCGGGTCTGCGGGAATATAGCGGACGATCATGGCGCGATTCCTCCGATGCTTTAGCGTTGTAAAGCATTATAGCGCATTTTCCCCCGCATGGCAAGCCGGTTCATCCCTCAAGAACCGGCAGATAAAACGTCGCGTAAAAATAGATGTGCTCCTGATGGTTCTCCGTCGCCAGATGCAGCCCCAGATACGGCTGATCCTCCGCGATGGCATAGCCCGCCTTCCGCCCGATTGCCGTCAGCTCCGGCATGGCCTCGTCGTCCCACGGCTGGCAGGCAAAGCGATGGATGAGCCGAATGCAGCGCGCCGGGGTGAGCGGCCGCGTGTGCGCAAGCGGCAGGTTCCACGCCGCGCAGGCCTCGTCGTTCGCGCAGAGGCGGAAATCCCGTTCGCTTCCCGGCGCGCTTTTGCGGGCGAAGCTGATGCGCGTATCAGGCATGGCGGCGATGAACTGTTCCAGCGAATCGCGGCTTTTGAAATCCACAAAATCCAGCTCGCTGAGCGACGGACTGAGCATGTGAAGAAGCGGCCTCTCGCAGAGCGTCGGCTCGTCCAGATGGCGCTGCGCATAGGCCAGCCGCGCCTCAAACGCGCCGAACGCCTCCGCGCGGCGGCGCAGCAGCGCGCTCTGTTCCAGCAGCACATCCCGCCGCGCGAGCGTCTGCCCCCGCAGGCCGGAAAGATCGTCCTCCTTGAAAAAATGCGTGACGATATCCTGCACGGAGAAATCCGCCTGCCGGTATTTTTTGAACGACAGCAGCAGGATGAGCTGATCCTCGTCGTAATAGCGCGTGCCGTTTTCGCTCTTTTTCGGGGTGACGACCCCCTCCTGCTCATAAAAGCGAAGCGCCTGCGTGGTCAGCCCCAGCAGCCGCGCGACCTCGCCGATTTTGTAATCCGTCACGGCCTTTTTCCCCTTTCCGCGCCCGATGCGCCGCGCCGCCGCCCGAAGCCCCAGCGCAATCGACGCGCCGGCGGTGTCGATCATCACATCGACGGGGCTTGGGCCGCGCCCGTCGGAAAAGCACTGGTGAACTCGTCGCTGGCCGCATACGCCGCGCAGACCATCAGCGCCGTGACCGCCGGAGCTCGCGCCGCCTCAGGCCGAGCGCGCGCGCCCACAGCCAGAAGAGAATCGCGTATTCGCCCATGTGCGCGCCCTTGCGAATCACAAGCTCCAGCGTGTCCGTCGGAATCCGCGCCGCCGTCTGCGCCCCCAGCACGAAGGCCAGCGCCCTTTCGACCAGCTTCGGTCAAAGCCGCTCTGCGCGCCGGAAACGTCGCCCGGCATTTCGGACATCATAAAATCACCATCATCCAGAGGACGCAGAGTGGACTGCTATAAGGCAAGTAGACACGAAAAACAACCCCCGTCGTAGAATTGCACGACATTACGCGGTTTTTATTTCCGGATTTCAAACGGAGTAAGGCGTTTTTTCATATCAATGCGTTGGTAGTTGTAGAAATGGATATACTCGTCAACCAGCTGCTGAACCTGTTCGCCGGTAGTTGGTTTGCATCTGTAAAGGCATTCGGTCTTAAATGTGCCAAAGAAGTTTTCCATTATTGCGTTATCATAAGGGCATCCTCGTCTGGACATTGAAGCCGAAAAGTGGTATTCTTGCGTTAAGGCGAAGTATTCTTCAGAGGTGTACTGACAGCCTTGGTCGCTGTGGGAGTAGTAGTCCATCAGCGACCTTTCCTTTTTCCCGCGCAAATGCGTCTCTAACCGTGTCGCTGACAAGAGTTGCGTTGATTTCAGTGCCAAGGCGGTATGCGACAATGTATCGCCGCAAAGATCCATGATGGCGCAGATAATAGGTCCTTTGCGGCGTAATGATGTAAGTGATATCTGTCACCCAGCGGTAATTCATTTGTTTTGGATGAATTCATGATTCAGCAGATTCTCGCGCGATGGCCACCCTGCTTATACAGTGTATAGGGTCGTCTGCGCCTGATCTGCGCCAGAAGATCCAGCTTTCGCACGTGGTGCAGCACAGTTAATGGATGATATTCAACTGATTTATTCTTGTTTTATCCATAGCATACCCGGCGGTATCCGTAAGATTGATTCACTTGTGCCTGGCACTCGATGATGAATCCAACTCGCCGGCGCTGCTGTATTGTGATACTCGTTTTTCCACTTATAGATCCGCTTCGGGACACTTCAAATAGCTCGCACATTTTCTCTGAATTGGATATTTTTCCTTAAACCTTTCACTACCCGATATTTGGCACTCACATCCTTCCACATTCGGATAGAAAATTTTGCAGCAGCTCCACTTTCATTTCAAGCTCCGACGATTCGGTTATTCTGTAACTGTCCCTGTGTGGCCGGCGTTTTTCTCGGACGGCCTTTTGGGTTGAGGAATATAACCTTTCTCAATTTTTCTGCTGCTTTCTTCGCGCTCTGCTGCATAAATAATCCTGTTCCTTTGTTAAGCCGAATTGTTTTTGGCAATCTGTCGGTACGTGTACCCCTCCTCCTTCATTGCCAATACGCTAGGCAGCAATCCTTGTACATGTGTATGGTCTGGACATAAAACGACCTCCTGTTGTAGTTTTGACTTTCTCAATTCTACAACAGGAGGGTGCTTTATTTCACTGTCTATTTTTCTGCAAGCAGTCCAAGAGCGCCCACGCCGCCGCCTTTTTCATTCCGCCAACCCTTTCCCTTCCGTCATTCGTTGGCATCATCATAGCACAGGGCGGCGGAAAAAGAAAGCCGCGCAAACCTTTCTGCCGCGCGAAAATCCGCTGCATGCCAAAATTGGCAAAAAACGCTTGAGTTTTCATCATCTTCTGGGTATAATGAAGGGAGAAAAAGCTACCCTGCGTCCGCCCCGGGCGCGTAAACTCTGATTATCGGAGGGCATATTATGAAAAACAAATGGATCGCGGCGCTCGCTCTGGCGGGCCTGCTTTTGACCACGGGCGCTTATGCCGAAAGCACGCCGTCGGAGACGGGCGCGCCCGTTCAGGCGGAAGCGGCGGCCGAGCCGCAGCATCAGCTCAAGGTCACGACCAAATACCGCTATTTCATCAGCCAGTATCACTACATCCGCGAGCGCAAGGTCTCCTATTTCGACAACGTGTACGCCTATAACCACGGCGAATACGGCCTGACCCCGTTCGCCAGCACCGTGCCGGAGGAATACTTCGTCGCCGACGAAAACGGCACGCTGGCCATCGCGCCGATCGTGCTGGATATCACCGACGCGATGCGCGAGCGCCTCTACGGCGCGGACGTGGGCGAAACCGCGCTCTACTACGGCCAATACTGCCAGCGCGAGAAGGATCGCAAGGGCGTATGGGGCTACACCGGCATCCACGAGGGCATCGACTTCGTGAACGTCAAGGGCGCGCCGCTGTACGCGATTCTGGGCGGCGAGGTGACGCGCGGCACGGATAAGAACGGCACCGTCGCCATCTACAACGCCGAGTACGACATCACGCTGCTGTATCTGCACTGCGAAAACAGCATCGTCCGCCGCGGCGACACGGTTGAAGCGGGCGCGATGATTGCCAAAGAGGGCAAGAAGAACATCAAGGGCGGCGACAAGACGCATTACACCCATGTGGAACTGCGCAAGGGCCGCCACACCTCCTCCAGCCCGTACCGCGACATCGTGCTGACCAGCGACTGCCCCTACGCCGTGATGCAGCAGGCGCTGGGCGTGGTGGAATCCGGCCGTCAGCCGATCACCGCCGCCGCCGTGACGCAGGCGCAGCGCATGCGCGAGGAAGCCGAAGCGAAGGCCAAGGCCGAAGCGGAAGCCGCGCAGCGAGCCGCCGAGGAAGAGGCGAAGGCCAAGGCCGATGCGGAGCTCAATTCGGATATCACGATCGTGGACGACCTGCCGGGCACGAACGCGGGCTACGGCTTCAGCGACGCAACGACCGCGCCGCAGGCCACTGCGACCCCCGTGCCGGAGGCCACGCTGCCGCCGACCAACCCCTAATTGAATTTTTCCGGACAGCAAAGGCCCGCAAAGACGCGACATAGCGACGAGAGGGCCTTTTTCTATTTCGAAAAGGAGGGATGCGCTTGGTTCGCGTTCTGCGCTATCCATACCTGACCGGCGCGGCCTGCCTGTGCGCCGTATCGTGCGCCGTCGCCCGCGATCTCTGCGTCGGCAAGGGGCTGCTCGGCTGGTCGCGCGTGCTGCTGGTCTGCACGTTCGTGCTGCTCGGGCTTTGCTTTGCGCTGCTTTCCTGCCGCTTCTTCGCGGATGAATTGGGCGTGGGCGTGGGCTTTCTGCTGCGCGTCCGCCGCACACCGTGGCACGAGCTGGCCTCCGTCGGCGTGCTGAGCTGCAACAGCCGCCGAACCTATCTCTACGGCCTGTATCAGGGCTCGAACGGCTTTTTGGAGCTGCTGCACCGCGCGCCCGGCTGCGGAAGCTGGGGCTTCGTCGTGCCGACCAGCCGGCGGCTGATCAGCGCCGTGCTCGACCTCTGCCCGGAGACCATCGACTTCGCGCCCGCGCCGCGCAAGCATCCCGTCAATCCCCTCCGCCCGCTCTGGCGGCAGGCCGCCATGTACATGCTGCTGCTCATCCCCGGCGCGGCGCTGGCGTTCTTCACCGGCGCGATGATGCTTCTGCGCGCCAGCGAATTGGCTCTGCCCCTCTCTGTCGTCGGCCTGACGCTCGCCGCCTGCGGCATGTTCGCCGCGGGGCTTTTCCTGCTCTATCGCGCAATCGTCGCCGTCACCACCTGCCCGTGGATCAACGAGGAGGGTGTCCGCGCGGGCGTAGGCGTCTATATGCCTTGGGAGGACGTGCATTTCGGCTATGTCCACCGCCGCGCGCAGGTCAGCGGCATGTTTCTGCTCTCTCAGCCGCTGGAAACGGCGGGCAGGCACGGCGAACAGGCGGTTTACTGCCTCTCCCTGCCGGATACCTCCACCCCTGCTGCTGGCCTATCTGACGTATTGCCCCTATGCCGAGAAGGGGATCAGCGTTTGAAACGTTCAAATCAGCAGTCTTGTTTTTTGCTCGAATTTATGACACACTAAACCACAATAAAAAGATGAGTTGGTCATCCCATCTCGCATCTTTTGTTATATTCAGTTATCTGTTGCACTTTTTCCTTCTGCTGACAACGCCGCGCCAATAGCCGCACTGCCGCAAACAAACACAGGGCAATCCACAAAGCAGGGTTGCTTGTGTCGCCGGTTTGAGGAAGATTATCAATAATTTCGGGTTTAATATCGGGCTTTTTTTCAAGCGCCGCTATCGCATCTTCGATAGCTTTCGCCATCGCGTCTACCGCACCCTGCTCGGTGATGTTCTTACCGCGGGCAACAGCTTTAACAGCGGTTTCCACACCGGAGAAATCCTTGTAGTCATCCTTCTTCAAAGCGTTTGCTTTGGCAATGGCTTCGTCAACCTTAGTGTAGTCGGCAGGTAAATAAGTCATTGCAATCGTCTGCGTATGCGTTGCCGCATCGGCGGTGATCGTTATATTGCCGGTGTATGCTTTGCAGTTATCGGCTGTTACTTCAACAGGGTAAGTTCCTGCTTCCAAACTGACAGAGCCGGTAACCTCCTGACCATTCACTTTAACAACAACATTGGTCAGGCCGTCCGGCGTTACAACGAAAGAAACCGGATAGACAGCCTTTGTGATAAAATGGACATTTTTATAAAGTGCAAAGTACTGAGTACCGCTGGAAAGCAGGTCAATTTTTGTTCCTTCCGAGTCTACGGCTTTTGCATAGTTCAGGTGATAGCCATCGGCAATCACAGGCACACTTTCATCGAAAATTGCAGGGATATTGTTCACATTCGTATTCTTTGCATCAATCTCTGCTTCTTCTACGGTGAAAGATCCGTTACCGCCCATCGGTAATTTACCGTCAGTGGTTACTGGCGCCGCCCTTGATCAGAATATTGCCTTTTGTCCATATTGCGCCGTCCGCAGTAGAGGTGCATTTTACCTCGCCGCCGTTAACCGTCAGATTGCCCCTGGCAAACAAAGCGGGATAATAGCTTGTTGCTTTAACTTTAGATGCAGCAATCTCAATATCACCGCCGTTTCCTTCTTGATCTTTCCAGATATATGCTCCGTTACGTCCGTCCTGGGTTGCCTTAAGCGTAACATCAGCGCCGTTTATAATCTTCAGCCAATGGGCATCAATTCCGGCATACAAGCCGGTGGAATCCACTGTTGCCCCGTCAATTTCGACCATTCTTCCGGCTATGCCCAATCCGCCTTTAGAGTTTATTATGACCCTTGCTTTATCGGAAATCTTGACGTCAGCCCCTGTGCTAATTCCATCGTAGTTTTTCCCGATAACGTTGATCACCAGTGTTCCGTCGCCAGTAATCTCGACAGAATTGCTGTAATTGAGGTATATTCCCATTCCTCCGTGGGGATCGGTTCGGGTAATGCTATTTGTCCCGGTCAACCGTATCTTCAACGTACTGGGGATAGTCGTTTTAATACCGTAGTCTGACATGGTGTCGTTGTCAAGGGTGGCATTGTTCAAGGACAAGGTGTGAGTGGTCGGATCATAGCTTACTGTTCCACTGAAAGATTATCCTTATTCTCAGATGTGACCTGTACGCCGTCTACCCAGATGTCGTAGACCGTGGGATCCGCTGCCAGCGCTGTGACGCAGGAGTCCAATTACCATTACAATGCTGAGTAGGATTGCAAATAGTTTTTTCTTCATTTTCATTCCTCCAAAGTGTTTTCTGTCCGCTTTTGCTTTTTTCGGCGGCGGACACACCGAGAAGAAACAGAAAGGCTTATCCGGAAAAGATATGTTTACCGGCCATAGCGAAGGATTTCATCATCAAACCACCGCCTTTCGGTAAACGCAAAAAACCGAAGCCAAGGCATAATACGCCCTGCTTCGGCAGCTGGTTTGTTATAAAATTCTATGAATGAAGACTTGACGCACTGAAAAAACGGCGCTATACGCCGAGCCGAGCCGAGCCGAGCCGAGCCGAGCCGAGCCGAGCCGAGCCGAGCCGAGCCGAGCCGAGCCGAGCCGAGCGAGCCGAGCCGAGCCGACAACAAGTGTCGCACTTCCGTTTAACATCGTCAAGCCCTCCTTCCGTAATTTTTAGGGATAATAACCCTCTTCCGCGCAAATATACGGCAGTATTATAGCAGAATTTATAGCAAATCTCAAGTTTTTTTCAGGCTTACATTCAACGGTGAAGCCGCTTCAGCTTGTTGGACATAAGCAAACTTGTCTGGATAGCAAAATCAATACATTCAGCTATTCTTTCATTTGCGGAGTGGCGATTCTCCCCCCTTCGGGGGAGAATAGCTTTTGTTACACTCTGCAGCGGTGAAGCCGCTTTCAATCCCTGCATTTTGCGGCATGTTCCTTGCTGCGTTCGGTTCATTTCCGTTTCAAACGACAATAAAAGATGCGAGTTGGGCATCCCATCTCGCATCTTTTTTATGTTTTGCAGCCTTCGGCAAACGGCGCGCGGGTTCACCCCGCCTTGGTCAGAACAGCCCCGTGATCTTTCCGTCGTCGGTCACGTCGATATTGACGGCGGCGGGCACCTTCGGCAGCCCCGGCATGGTCATAATATCGCCGGAGAGCGCGACCACAAACCCCGCGCCCGCGCTGACCCTGACGCTGCGGATGGTGAGCGTAAAGCCTTCCGGCGCGCCGAGCTTCTTCGGGTCGTCGGAGAAGGAATACTGCGTTTTGGCGATGCAGACCGGCATCCTTCCGCAGCCCTCGTCGGTGAGCTGCTTGAGGGTCTTCATCGCGGCGGGCGTGAAGGAAACGTCCTTCGCGCCGTAGATGCGCGTCGCAACGGCGCGAATCTTATCCGCCAGCGGCATGTCATCCGGATAGGTGAAGGTGAACGCGGCGGGATCGGCGTGGCTCGCCTCCTCCATCACCAGCTTGGCCAGCTCGCGGCCGCCCTCGCCGCCCTTCGCCCAGACCTCGCAGAGCGCGACCTTCGCGCCGGTTTCAGCCGCCGCGCGGCGAACCAGCTCGATCTCCGCGTCGGTGTCGCTGGTAAAGCGGTTGAGCGCGACGACCGGGCGCAGCCCCCAACCCTCGCGGATGTTGCGCAGATGGCGGCGCAGATTCGACAGGCCGCGCTCCAGCGCTTCGAGGTTCTCCTCGCCCAGCTCGGCCTTCGCCACGCCGCCGTGGCTCTTGAGCGCGCGAACCGTCGCCACCAGCACCACCGCGCTGGGCACGAGGTTCGCCATGCGGCACTTGATGTCGATAAACTTTTCCGCGCCGAGATCCGCGCCGAAGCCCGCCTCCGTCACCACGACGTCGGCCAGACGGAGCGCCGTCTGGGTCGCGATCACGGCGTTACAGCCGTGGGCGATGTTGGCGAACGGGCCGCCGTGCACGAACGCGGGCGTGCCGATCAGCGTCTGCACGAGGTTCGGGCGCAGCGCGTCCTTGAGCAGCGCGGTCGCCGCGCCCTGCGCGTGGATATCCCCGGCGGTCACGGGCTGATCGTCGTATGTGCGGGCGACGACGATGCGGGCGATGCGCGCCTTGAGATCGGCGATGGAGGACGCGAGGCACAGCGTCGCCATGATCTCGCTGGCGGTGGTGATGTCAAACCCATCCTCGCGCGGCGTGCCGTTGGGCTTGCCGCCGAGGCCGTCGATGACGCTGCGGAGCTGCCGGTCGTTCATATCCATGCAGCGCTTCCACGTCACGCGGCGCGGGTCGATCCGGCAGGGGTTGCCCTGCTGGATGCTGTTGTCCACCATGGCGGCGATCAGGTTGTTCGCCGCAGTGATGGCGTGCATGTCGCCGGTGAAATGCAGGTTGATATCCTCCATCGGAACGACCTGGGCATAGCCGCCTCCGGCGGCCCCGCCCTTCACGCCGAACACCGGGCCCAGGGACGGCTCGCGCAGCGCGAGGCAGGCGTTATAGCCCTCCAGCCGCAGCGCGTCGGCCAGACCGATGGAAACGGTGGTCTTGCCCTCTCCGGCGGGCGTCGGGTTGATGGCGGTGACGAGCACCAGCCTGCCCTTCTGCGGCAGATCCTTCAGCGCGATGTGATCGACCTTCGCCTTGTAGCGGCCGTAAGGTTCGAGCATTTCCTCGGGAATGTTGAGCTTTTCGGCAATTTTTCCGATGGGCTGCATCTCGCAGGACTGGGCGATTTCAATATCGGTCAACATAGACATCCTCCTTAGCCAAACGAAAAATAAGACAAAGATTGGATGATTTGATTATAATGGAAAAATGAAACGGATGCAACCGATTGCGAACGTTCACCCGCTTCTTTTTCCGCGGGCGAAATTCCCCGAAAAACAGGAATAGATAGATCATCTGTCAATTCCGGGCTAAAATCGTCCTCTTTTTCTTGCTTTTTGCTTTTTAACGTGATAAGATGTTTCAAACGCTTTTCCGCGATAAAGGATCAGGGTTTCCCCTTGACGATTTGAAAACCGAAAAGCGAATTGATTTTGTAGGAGGCTTGTCTTATGGAACGTGTGTTCAACTTCGCGCCCGGCCCGTCCATGCTGCCGCTGCCCGTGCTCGAGCAGATTCAAAAGGAGCTGCTGTGTTACGGCAGTACCGGCATGTCCGTGATGGAGATGAGCCACCGATCCAGCATGTATCTGGATATCTTCAACCAGACCGTCGCCGATCTGCGCGAGGTCATGGCCATTCCGGATCACTACAAGGTGATCTTCCCGCAGGGCGGCGCGACCGCCATGTTCGCGGCCGTCGCCATGAACCTGATGGACGGCGGCCATGCCGATTACGTCGATTCCGGCAACTTCGCGCACAACGCGCTGGTCGAGGCGCAGAAATACGGCGAGGTCAACGTCGCCGGTTCCTCCCGCGCGGAAAATTACACCCATATTCCGGATTATACGCTCTCTCCGGATGCGAAATACGTCCACATCACGACCAACAACACGATTTACGGCACGCGCTGGGATCACATTCCCGACACGGGCGACGTGCCGCTGGTCGCGGATATGTCCTCCAACATCCTCAGCGAGGTCTACGACGCGCAAATTCGGCGTGATCTACGCGGGCGCGCAGAAAAACGTCGCGCCTGCGGGCGTGGTCATCCTGATCGTGCGCGAGGATCTGCTCGGCCGCGCGCTGCCGATCACGCCGAAGGTCATGGATTTTGCCAAGCTCGCCGCGGCGGACAGCATGCTGAACACGCCGAACTGCTTTGGCATCTACGTCGCGGGGCTGACCTTCAAGTGGATCAAGGCGCAGGGCGGCGTCGCGGCGCTGGAAGCGCGCAACATCGAAAAAGCCAAGCTGCTGTATGATTATCTGGACGAGAGCAAGCTCTTCACCGGCACAGCGCAGAAGCGTGACCGCAGCCGCATGAACGTCACCTTCGTCACCGGCGACGCGGAGCTGGACGCGAAATTCGTCAAGGAAGCCGCCGCGCAGGGGCTGGTGAACCTCAAGGGGCACCGCATCGTCGGCGGCATGCGCGCCAGCATCTACAACGCCATGCCCGTCGAGGGCGTGCAAAAGCTCGTCGATTTTATGAAGCAATTTGAGACGGAGAATTAAGCCATGAACTATCAGATTCAAACGCTGAACGCGATTTCCCCCGCGATTTACACCCAGCTCGGCGAACACTATCACGTCAGCGACAGCGCCGGGCAGCCGGATGCGATTCTCGTCCGTTCGGCTTCCATGCACGACATGCCGCTTGCGCCCTCCGTGCTGAGCATTGCGCGCGCGGGTGCGGGCACGAACAACATCCCCATCGACGCATGCACGCAGGCGGGCGTCTGCGTGTTCAACACGCCGGGCGCGAACGCCAACGCCGTCTGCGAAATGGTGCTGGCGGCCATGCTGCTCTCCTGCCGCAACATCGTCGGCGGCGTCGAGTGGGCGCGCGGCCTGAAGGGGCAGGGCGACGGCATTGAAAAAGCCGTCGAAAAGGGCAAAAAGGCGTTTGTCGGCCCGGAACTGCGCGGCAAAACGCTCGGCGTCATCGGCTTGGGCGCCATCGGCGTGCTGGTTGCCAACGCGGCCGTCGCACTGGTATGAACGTCGTCGGTTACGACCCGATGATCTCCGTCGAGCATGCGTGGAAGCTCGCGCAGAGCGTCCGGCACGAAAATTCGCTCGACGAGCTGTTCGCCGCCTGCGATTTTATCACCGTGCACGTGCCGATGACCGATAAGACCCGCGGCATGATCGGCCGCCGGGCGCTGTCGCTGTGCAAAAAGGGCGTGCGCATCATAAATTATGCTCGCGGCGGGCTGATTGACGAGGCCGCGCTGCTCGAAGCGCTGGCCGATGGCCGCGTCACCGCCTACGTCACGGATTTCCCCTCCGACGCGCTGCTGGGCGCAAAGGGCGTGATCTGCACCCCGCATCTGGGCGCGTCCACGCCGGAGAGCGAGGAGAACTGCGCCGTCATGGCCGCCGCGCAGACGCGGGATTTCCTCGAATCGGGCATCATCCGCAACAGCGTGAACCTGCCCGCCGTGGACGTCGCGCCGGTCAGCAAGCCTCGCCTGTTCTGCATCCACGAAAACGTGCCGAACGTCCTCGGCTCGATCACTTCCGCCGTCGCGGGATTCGGGCTGAACATCTCCGATCTGGTCAACCGTTCGCGCGGAAACATCGCCGTCTCCGTCGTGGATTTGGACGAAGCGCCGTCTGAAAAGCGCGAAGCGCTGACGCAGGCCGTGAAAAACATCGCGGGGATGAAGCGCGTCCGGCTGCTGGGCGTTTGAGCGGGCGGCTTTACGCCGTCTTCCACATGTGAATAAACCAAATCAGCCCTCCGTATGCTTCGCCGCATACGGAGGGCTGACTGTTCTTTGTATTTTGTTCTATCCAACAATTGAGCAAAAGCGAATTTTGCACAAAACGCGGACGCGCAATGCGCGCCCCCTACGGGTACAGCTCAACTTATTGCTTAGATGGAAAATAACCTGATAAATGAGCTCCCTCTTCGAGGGCGTGGAGCTTGTCGCCCGCGGTGCGGGAGGCAGGCAAGCGGAACGCCGAAGGTCTGGCACGGCGTAGCCGTGACTGAGGGAGTCAAGTAGGCGCGCATTGCGCGCCCGTTATCGGAATTTATGCCCTTTGCTTGGCCGGCGACAGCAGATACCGAATTTCAAAGCCCTTGGACAGGTTGCCGCTGAGCCGGAGCTGGCCGCTCAAATAGAGCTTATCGACGGTCACAAAACCGCGCGCCATGGCCAGCAGATTGTCAAAGCTGCAATGCACGTAGGCTTCCGCGTCGCTCGCGGAGGTCGGCTCGACCTGCATGCCGTTTTCATTGAAGCGGATGGTGAACGTGCCCGCGCCGCGCCCGATGATGGTGATCTGCACCACGCGCTGGTAGCCGCTCTCGTGCCGGACGCGGTTGGTGCGCTCGTTTTCCATGTAGCAGTGGCGAAGCTGGTCAAAGGCCTCCTCAAAGGGAATCGACTCGCCCGCGCCCGCGCCGCCGCAGATATCCTCATACATGCGGTTATAGCGCTCGGCGCTCTTGTCCCACGAGAAATCCTTCTTCATGCAGCGCACGCGCAGGCGGTCAAACATCGCCCGTCTCCGAAATAGAGCTTGACGGCCTCGAAATAGCCAAATACAAATCCTTCGCCTGATAATCCGAAAACGCGAAGCCGTCGCCGATGCCGTCAAAATCCTTATAGGCGCGCACGGAATCCTTGAGGCCGCCCGTCTCGTGAACGATCGGCACGGTGCCGTAGCGCATGGCCATCATCTGCGACAGGCCGCACGGCTCAAACCGCGAGGGCATCAGGTACATATCCGCGCCCGCGAACACGGCGCTGGCCGTCGGCTCGTTGTAATCGCTGGAGAAACCGAGCTGCCCCGGCCACTGCGCCTTCGCCCAGTTGAAATACTCAATGTACTTCGGGTCGCCCTGACCGAACACGATGAGCTGAACGCCCATATCCATCAGCTGCGGCAGAATCTCGCGGATCAGCTCGATGCCCTTTTGCTCAACCAGCCGCGCGACACTGGCCAGCAGCGGCCACTCGCTCTCCTGATTCAGCCCGAACAGGCGCTGGATCTCGCGCTTGCAGCGCGCCTTGCCGGTTCGATCCTCGACAGTGAAGTGATACGGCACGAGCGGGTCGCTCTCCGGGTTGTAATGCGCCACGTCGATGCCGTTGAGGATGCCGTAGAGCTTGTGATCCACCAGATCGACCACGCCCTGCAGGCCGTGGGCAAAGTAGGGATAATGCAGTTCGCGCGCGTAGGTCGGAGAAACGGTCGTCACCGCGTCCGCCATCAGCATCGCGCCCTTCATCAGGTTGATATCCTGCCGCCCCTCAAACTCATAGCTCAGGCCGCCGTGATACCAGCCGGACGGCAGGGCGAAGGTCGATTCCATTTCGCCTTTACCGAACTGCCCCTGATAGGCGATGTTGTGAATGGTATACACCGTCTTGATCCGGGAAAGCTCCGGCCGCAGCACCGCGTCGTTTTTGAGATAGAGAATCGCCAGCGCCGTTTCCCAGTCGTTGCAATGCAGAATATCGGGCAGCGCGCCAAATTCCGGCAGCAGGTCGATCACCGCGCGGCAGAAGAACGCGAACCGCAGCGAATCGTCGCCATAGCCGTACAGGCGCGGCCGGTGGAAGAGATGCTCGTTGCCGATGGCGTACACCGGCACGCCGTTCAGCGCGCCGCGGTACAGCGAGCAGGCGAGGCTGCGCTGGCCGAGCGTGACGGAACAGGTCTTGACCAATTCAAACTGATCGCCGCAGTTTTCCTGCGTAACGCGATACATCGGGATGACGATGGCCATGTCGTCGCCCGTTTTTTGAAGGGCCGGGGGGAGGGAAAACGCCACATCCGCCAGACCGCCGGATTTGCTGAAGGGGGCACATTCGCTTGAAACAAACAGAATTTTCATAGGCCGGCTTTCCTTTCGCATGCTGTAACTGTCTCTATTTTACAGATTGCGCGGGAATAAGTCAACGACTTCACCAATTTTACAAAGATTCTTTCATCATTTCTGCAAAAGCGGGCGTGCAATGCACGTCCGCCGCAAGCGCCTTTCCGCCTTCCGGAAAGGAAGGGCGCTCTTTGTTCAATTCAGACCCAGATGATTCTCGATTCTGGCCACGCGCGCCGCCAGATCGCTTTCGGAAACGCCGGAGAACGTCGCCGTGCGCTTGACGTCCGTGCGCGCGAGGAGATAGTCGCTGGAAACCTCCAGCGTATCCGCCAGAAGGCACAGCGTTTCCAGACTCGGCTGACGCAGACCGCGCTCATAAAGCCCCACGGTGTTGAGGCTCTTGCCGATGATATCCGCCAGAGCCTGCTGACTCATGTGTTTGGCTGTACGGGCAGCCTTCATCCGTTCACCAAACTTAACCATAACGGCACCTCCATCGGAATATTTGTTCACTATCTTGATGATGTGTTATAAGTATACATTTTTTATGAAAATCGTCTACGGACAAAATGCATGTTTTTTCCAAATGCGGTGCTGTTTTCGCTTTTTTGCCGTTTTCCGCCCTGTTTTCCGGCGACAAGCCAGCCCGCGTCCCCCGCTCCTTTCGCCAGTCCCCGCCAAAGATGCATTGACCCGGCGGCAAAACATGATATAATCATTCCATACGGGTTTTCGTCCGATTATTTTTTTCACAGATTCTGAATATCAGGGGTTTTTATCGGTGCAGAATAAATCTGAAAAACCATACAATGCGTGTGTTTTATCTGCTCGCCATCGTCTTTGTGGTGGATGGACACACGACAAACGGCCATCTGTTCGAGATGAACGGCCTGTTTCGCTATTACTCCTTCCACCTGATGATGTTCGCTTTCGGCTCCGGCTACTTCTTCAGATTGTACGGCGGCGCATGCTCGGATTTGGCGCACCGGGCGAAAAAGCTGCTCGTGCCGCTGTATCTCTGGAACGCCGTTTACGGCGTGGGCGCGGCGCTTTTGCGCCGTTTCGGCGGGTTTGAGCTGGGCGCACCGCTTTCGCCCTACACCCTGCTGCTCGCGCCGATCACGGACGGCGAGCACTTCGTCTGGAACCTCGGCGCGTGGTTCATCTTTCCGCTCTTCTGCGCGCAGGTCGCCTACGCGCTGATCCGGCGGCTGTCCCGGCTGTGGCACGAAAATGAGGTGATGACCTTCCTGCTCTGCCTGATTCCCGGCTGCGCGGCGGTGCAGCTCTGCTTCGCGGGGCGGCAGGCCGCCCTCCCCCTCTGGCTGCTGCGCCCGATGATTCTCCTGCCGGGGCTTGCGGGCGGCCAGCTCTATCGCCGCGTGCTGGAAAAGCGCGACAGCCTGCCCACCGTGCCGTATCTGCTCTGCCTCGTGGTGCTGCGCGTGCTGCTCTCCACCCGGTACGAGAGCCTCGCGTATCTGCTCTCCAACTGCTCGTATTTCGGCTGCGGCGCATTCGGCGTGTATGCGGGCGCGGCGTTGGCGATTGCGTTCTATCTGCGGATTTCCCGCCTGCTCGCGCCGCATATCGTCAAGAGCCGGTTCGCGCTGGCCATCAGCCGAAACACGTTCGATATTATGATGCATCACTACATGGGCTTCTTCGCGCTCGTTGCTTCTTCCTTGTGCTCAACGCTGGGGCTGGGCGCGGCGGATTTCAGCGTCCGCGCTTTCCGCACCGTGGCCAACTACATGTATGCGCCGAGCGGCCGCTCAGAATGGAACGCGCTGTATTTGCTCTGCGGGCTGGCGCTGCCGCTGGGGATCGCCCAATGTCTCGGATGGGCGAAAGCCGCGCTTGGGCGCGCCCTTTTCAGGCGGAGCGCGACGTAATCCGCCGCCCGCCTTATTCCGTTTTGTAGACGTCGTTTGAAAAAAGGAGCTGTCAAGCTCTATCCAGATTTTTCAAAGAATCAAACAACTAAGCATTTTCAGAATATGGGGCTTTGCCCCATCGCCCCACCAAAGGGCTTTCGTTTTCGATTGTTTGTTTCTGCCACCGGCAGCAACAACCGAAAACCTCTTTGGAAACCTTCGGGCGAAAACTCCTAGTTTTTCTTGAAATATCTGTTTTATTAGCTTGACAGCTCTTTCTTTTTATGCGCTTACGCGCCGGTACGGCGTGTTTCCGTCCGGATCAGGGCTGCTTGCCGATGTAAGCCAGAATGCCGCCGTCCACATAGAGGATGTGGCCGTTGACGAAGTTGGATGCATCGGAAGCGAGGAACACCGCCGGTCCCTGCAGATCCTCGGTCTTGCCCCAGCGCGCGGCCGGAGTCTTGGAGATGATGAACTGGTCAAACGGATGACGGCTGCCGTCCGCCTGACGCTCGCGCAGCGGCGCGGTCTGGGGGGCTCGATATAGCCCGGTCCTATGCCGTTGCACTGGATGTTGGCCTCGCCGTACTCGGAGCAGATGTTGCGGGTCAGCATCTTCAGGCCGCCCTTCGCCGCCGCATAAGCGGAAACCGTCTCGCGGCCCAGCTCGCTCATCATGGAGCAGATGTTGATGATCTTGCCGTGGCCCTTCTCGATCATGCCCGGAATGCAGGCCTTGGAGACGATGAACGGCGCGTTGAGGTCAACGTCGATCACCTTGCGGAAATCGGCCGCGCTCATTTCGAGCATCGGGATGCGCTTGATGATGCCGGCGTTGTTGACCAGAATGTCGATCACGCCGACTTCCTCGCGAATCTGAGCGACGGTCTTCTGCACTGCTTCCTCATCGGTCACGTCGCAGACATAGCCGTGCGCCTTGATGCCCTTCTCCTCGTAGGCAGCCAGACCCTTGTTGACCAGATCCTGATTGATATCGTTGAAAACGATGGTCGCGCCCGCCGCAGACAGCGCGTTGGCAATCGCGAAGCCGATGCCGTAGGACGCGCCGGTGACGAAAGCAATCTTGCCCTCCAGGCTGAAATTCTTCATAAACTCGTTCATTGGAAAGAAGCCTCCTTCTGTATATTTCCGCACGACCCGCCTTTTTAAAAGGGCGGCGGCCGTGTGATTGGCGTTTTTTCCTGACCCCCGGCGCGCGTCAGCGCAGGTCGATCGGGTCGATGTTGTCCATGTCGTCAAATTCCTGATTCTCGCCGCACATGCCCCAAATGAAGGTATAGTTGCTCGTGCCCACGCCGGTGTGAATCGACCAGGACGGGGAGATGACGGCCTGCTCGTTGTGCATCAGCAGGTGGCGGGTCTCGGTCGGCTCGCCCATCATGTGGAAGACGACGTTGTTATCCTTGAGATCGAAGTAGAAATAGACCTCCATGCGGCGCTCATGCGTGTGGCAGGGCATGGAATTCCAGTTGCTGCCCGGCGCGAGCTGGGTCATGCCCATGCACAGCTGGCAGCTCTGCATGACCGCCGGATGGATGTACTGGTTGATGACGCGCTTGTTGCAGGTCTCCACGCTGCCCAGCGGGCGCTTGTTGGCCTTGTCGATGTCGATCTTGACGGTCGGATAGGTCTTGTGCGCGGGGCAGGTGTTGATGTAGAACTTGGCCGGGTCGGCGGGATCGTCGCTGGTGAAGCTCAGCGTCTTCGCGCCCATGCCGACATACAGGCCGTCGTACTGCTTGAGATCGTACTCAACGCCGTCCACAGCGATCTTGCCCTTGCCGCCGATGTTGATGACGCCCATCTCGCGGCGCTGAAGGAACGTATCGGAGGCCAGCTCCTTGCATCCGACCAGCTCCACGCTCTTGCTGACGGGCATCACGCCGCCGGCGATGATGCGGTCAAAGTGGGAATACGTCAAAATCGCGTCGTCCGGCGCGAACACGGTCTCGATGAGGTATTCGCCGCGCAGGCGCTCTGTCGTATAATGCTTGGCGTCTTCCGAAGCGGAAGGCTGGCGAACGGTAAGCTGCATAGGTATGTCCTCCTTATTGATGGGTTCAAACGTCCCCTTGCTATCAGTATAACACAGCTTCTTTGTAAAAACCATAGCCGACACACAAAATTGTTTGTTTTTTTGTTTGCCTATCGTTCATTTTTGACAAGTCGTCCGATGAATCCGCCCTGCATGACGCGCCGCGTTTCCGGTTATCCTAACGGCGTATTCCGCCCGGAAGGAGGCGCTTTCATGGAGGACGACCCCATTTCGCTCAGCGGTGATTTATCCGGCGACGTCCGGGTTTTTCGCGACCGCTTCCGCGCGTCGGATAACGCGGACGTCATCATCCGCCGTTTCCGCTCCGGCGCGTTTTTTTCCGCGCTGGTGACCATCGACGGCATGACTGACACGCGCGAAATCGACGAAAACATCCTCAAGCCGTGCATGGCGCTGCCGCACGACGCGGGGGCGGACGTTCCGCCCGAGGCGCGCGTCGGCTATTTGATGGAAAACGCCGTCTCCGTCCTGCCGACGGAAACCAAATCGCGCTTTGACGAGCTGATTGCCGACGCGCTCTCCGGCCAGAGCGTGCTGCTCTGCGACGGCTGCGCGTGTGCCTGCGTGATGGACACGCGCGGGTTTGAAAAGCGCGCCGTCGGCAGGCCGGAGGCGGAGCAGGTCGTCCTCGGGCCGCACGAGAGTTTCGGCGAATCCATCCGCACGAACATCACGCTGCTTCGGCGCATCGTGCAGCGCGAGGAGCTGATGACGGAATTCCTCAGCGTCGGCGGCGCGATGAAAACCCGATGCGCGCTGCTGTATCTGCGCGGCACGGCGGACGAAGCCATGCTCGCGCGCGTCCGCCGCCGTCTGGCGGCCTGCCAAAGCGATTTCGCGCTGTCGGCGGGCGAAATTGAACAGATCATCGAGGATCACCCCATGGCGCTGATTCCGCAATGCGTCGCCACCGAGCGGCCGGACAGAGCCGCATCGTTTCTGGCGGAGGGGCAGATTGTCGTGCTGACGGACGGCTCGCCGCTGGCGCTGGGCGCGCCCTCAACCCTCTGGCACCAGCTCCACACGCCGGACGACGCCTCCATGCGCTGGCAGTACGGCACGTTTCTGCGCATCGTGCGGTTCACCGGCATGCTGATCCACCTGTTTCTGCCGGGGGCATACATCGCCGTTCTTCGGTTTCACACCGAGCTGATTTCGCCGATTCTGCTGGCCAGCGTCTATGAAACCAGCTCCCGCGTGCCCGCGCCGATCTTTCTGGAGGCGCTGCTGATGACGCTGGCGTTCGATCTCGTCAGCGAGGCCGGCCTGCGCGCGCCGGGCGCGATGGGCAACGCGCTGGGCATCGTCTCCGGCCTGATTCTGGGGCAGAGCGCCGTCGTCGCGGATATCGTCAGCCCGCTGCTGCTGATCGTCGTCGCGGCCAGCGGGCTGGGCGGCTTCTGCATCCCCAATTACGCGCTGAGCGTGGGCATGAAGATCATTCAGCTTTTATTTCTGACGGCGGGCGCGCTCGGCGGCCTGTACCTGATGGCGCTGCTGGGGCTTGCGCTGCTCTGCGCCGCCTGCGCGATGCGCTCCGTCGGTTCGCCGCTGACCGCGCCGCTCACGCCGAGGCGACCCGGAAACCCGGATCTGCTGATTCGTTTCCCGCTGTGGCGGCAGAAAGCGAGGGCTTTTTTTGCAGGACGAAAGGATTGAGCAGCGCGTCCGCGCCGCTTACCGCGCGCGCGCCTGCGCGGCGGGCGTTGCCTGCGGCGCGCAGATTTTTTGCCGTCGGCACGGGCTGCTGCTGCCGCTTGCGCTCAACGCCGCGTATTGGGCCGCTGTGCCCGCGCTGCTGCTGGGCGGGGTCATCGGCCTTGCCGCGCCCAAACGGCTCTCCAAAGCGCCGGGAAGCGCCTTCTGCGCGGTGCTGGCGCTTTCGCTGCTCGTCTGCGGCGCGCTGCTGCTGGCCGCGGGCGCGACGCTCGCCCAGCAGACGCTCCTGCCAAACGGCCATCTGCTGACCTGCCTGATGCTGACGCTGGGCTTCTGCCTGCTCGCCGCGCGCCCCGGCGGCACGGGCGTGTGCCGCGTGGCCTTCGCGCTCCGGCTGCTTTTGCCCGTCGCGCTGGTCGTGTTCGCGGGGTTCTCGCTCTCTTCCGCCTCGGCGGCGGGGCTTTTTCCGCTCCTCGGCGCAGGCGTTCGGCCGCTGCTGCTGGCCGCGCTGCTCGGCCTTTCCGCCGGTTCGCCCGCGCTGATGCTCTTTCTGCCGCCGCAGGAGCTGGAAACGCCCGCGCCCGTGCCGAAGGCCGGTTTCTTCGCGCTGCGCGTCGTTCTCGGCGGCCTGTTCGGCGTGCTGACGCTGGCCGCGCTGTCCCTGTGCAACCCCTATGCGCTCCTGCGCGATCAGCACGTTTGGGGCGCGAGGATGACGATTCTCTCCAGCGCGCGCCCGCGCGAGGGCTTGGTGCAGGCGCTGCTGACGCTCGCCCAGCTCTTCGCCCTGCTGATCGGCGCGGTTTCCACGCTCTGCGCCGCCGCGCAGGCGCTCGGGCGCGCCTTTGCCAGGATTCAGCCGCTCAGCCTGTGGCTCTGCGCGCTCGGGGCGCTGGGGCTTCTGCTGACCGCCGCGTTTTTCGGCATGGATGTGCTGCTGTGCGCGTCGCCGCTGCTGCTGCTTCCCGAAGGGATTCTGCTCGTTTGGTCGTTTGTAAGGCGGTGAGCGCGCACTCCTTCCGTCACGCCTGCGGCGTGCCACCTCCCTCGATGAGGGAGGCAGAGGGATCCGAAAATAAGATTGATCCTCAAAGAGGTGACTATCCTTTGAAAAAATTCGGGCCGATGCTGCTCATGCTTCTCCTGCTGCTGAGCGGCTGCACCGGCGGGCAGGAGATCGAAAGCGGGCTGTTCGTCATCGCCATGGCGGTGGACGCCGCGCCGGAGGGCAACCTGACCGTCACCGTCAAGGCGCTTTCCGGCACGGAGGACGGCGCATCGAGCGCGTCGGACGGCGAGGGCACATCCGATTCGGAGGCCGAGCTTGAAAAGACCGAACCGGGCTATATCGTGCTCAGCGCCACCGCGCCGAGCTGCCTGCGCGCGCTGGGGCTGCTGGGCGCGACCACGCCGCGCACGGTCAACCTCTCCCAGCTTCGGGAGATCGTCGTCAGCCAGACCCTCGCCGAAACGGACGCCACGCTCTCCATCCTCAAAGAGATCCGCGCGATTTACCGCGCCAACGGCGAGGCCGTCGTCGTCATCACGCCGGATCAGGCGGGCGATTTCATCCGCAGGCAGCGCGCCGTGCTCGGCCTGCGCCTGTCCAAATACCTCGAGGTGCTCTTTGAGCACTACGAACAGCTCGACGTCATTCCCCCCAGCCCGAGCCTCTCCGCCGTCATCGCCGCGATGGAATCCGGCACGGCCGACGCGGCAGCCGTCTATGCCGCCGGGAACGACTTTCAAAACACCCTCCTGCTTCAAAGCAAATCCGATCTCGACCGTCTGCCCGGCCATCTGCCCCGAACCGCCCCCGCGCCGAACGAATACATGGGCGCGGCGCTGTTTTCCGGTCCGCGCATGACCGGCACGCTCACCGGCAACGAGGTCAGCCTGCTCTGCCTGATGGCAGGCAAGGCCAGCAAGCGTGTCTCCGTCATCGACGGCGCGCAGTATAAAACCCGGCTGCAAACCCGCGTCAAGCACCGGATCGACCCGGACGGCACGCTCTTTGTCGCCCTGCGCCTGACGCTCACCCTCTCCGCCGGACAGCAGCAGCGCACCGGGGAGGAAATCGCCGCCTCGCTTGCGCAGGACTGCGTCAGCGTGCTGCACAAGCTCCAGGCCGCCTCCTGCGACGCGGTCGGCTTTGGCCGGATTCAGATCCGCCGCTATCCCGATATCCCCGCATGGGAGCGCTCCGGCTGGGCGGCGCAATACGAATCCTGCCCCGTCCGCGTGAGCGCGGAGATAAAAATCCTGCAATAGCGCCGGGGCAAACAGGATTTTTCGTTTCGGCAGAGAAACCTTTCTTCATCATTCAGACTGTAGACAAAAAGCTATTCTCCCCCGAAGGGGGAGAATAGCCCTTTCCGCAAATGAAAGAATCGCTGAATTTCTTGATTTTGCGATTCAACAATAATTGAGCAAAAAGCAAATTCTGCACAAAACGCGGGCGCGCAATGCGCGCCCCTACGGGTACGCGGTTGCTTTTTTGCAACGTTGTAGGGGCGCGCATCGCGCGCCCGTTATCGGAATTTGTGCAAAATTTCGGATTTGCTCATTTACTGTATTCAAGTCAAGTTTGCTTATGTCAACAAGCTGCTTCATCATTTTTCCATACCGAAACAGAAAGCGTGAATGCCATGAATTTTTGAGCGAAGCCCAAGCCCTCGAAGGCGAAATGCGCGCCTTTTTCGAGGATCTCCACCGCCATCCCGAACCTTCCCACTTTGAAAACCGAACCAATCAGCGCGTTCGCGAGCAGCTCCGCGCGCATCAGATCGACATGCTCTGCCCGAAGGACAACATCACCATCGCCGTCATCCGCGGCGCGAAGCCCGGCAAGACCGTCGGCCTGCGCTTTGATACCGACGCGCTGCAAATGCAGGAGCTTTGCGATGTGCCCTATAAATCCGAAACGGACGGCCTGATGCACGGCTGCGGCCACGACGCGCACACCACCTGCGGCGTGTTCGTCGCCCGCCTGCTGAAGGCGCACGCCGACGCGCTTTGCGGCACATATAAAATCATCTTTCAGCCCGCCGAGGAGGGCGAGCACGGCGCGGACGAGGTAATCGCCACCGGGCTGGTCAGCGACGTGGACGCTTTCTACGGCCTGCACGTCTGAGCCTGTATCCGACCGGCACGCTGCACGCCACGCCCGGCGGCATCTGGGCCGAGCCGGACATGTTCAAGGTCACCATCCACGGCAAGGGCGGCCACGGCGCGACGCCGGAGGTCTGCGTGGACGCGATCACCGCGGGCGCGGCGGTCGTGCAGTCCCTGCAAACCATCGTCTCCCGCTTCATCTCCCCGATGGACAGCGTGGTGGTCACCGTCGGCTCGTTCCACGCGGGCACGCGCTGCAACATCATCGCGCAGGACGCGGTGCTGGAAGGCACGCTGCGCGCGTTTGACGACGACGTGCACCGCCGCCTGCTCGAGCACTTCCGGCGCATCATCACCGACGTGAGCGCCGCCTACGGCTGCACCGCCGAAATCGAGATCAACGAGGTCGCCGGCGTGGTCGTCAACGACGAGGCGCTCTGCCGCATCGCCAACGAATGTGCCGCCGAGCTGGTTCCGCCCGACAGGATTCAGCCGCAGCACCCCTGCATGCTCGGCGACGATTTCGCGTCCTACCGCGCCATCGCCCCGAGCTGCTTCGTGCAGGTCGGCATGCTCGCGCCGGAAAAGGATTGCTGCTACGCGCATCACCACGGCATGTTCAAGGTGGACGAGGACGTTCTGCCGCTGTGCGCCGCATGGATGGCCGCCATGGCCGCCCGCGCCGCGTCGCGCTGATTTATCCACAGTTTTGTGGAAAATCCGCCCTAATTTTCCCCGTTTGACCGCATCGAAATTACGATTTTTTAACGCAAATTGAAAAGGGGTTTTTCATTTCACGGCGAAAGAATACACTAGTCACAGCCGGAAGGCCGCTATTTTGCCGGGAGGAACGCACCGCATGAATCCGAAACCATCCAAGCGTCAGCGCTTTAAAAACTTCATTCTCCGCCGCAAGCTGAACACGCTGGGGCTGCTCGTCATCACCCTGATGAGCGGCCTGATTACCATTGCGTGCGCCGTTCGCGGCTTCTCGCACACCGATATTCTGATCTTCGTCACCGCGCTGCTGGTCATCCTCTGCTTTGTGCAGAAGGTCAAGCTCAAAAAGAGCTTCCGCACCCTGCCGCACCACTTCAAATCCGCCCAGCGCATCCACAGCCGCGAAAACGACACGGAAACGCCGGAGGCGTGATTTTTCCACAAACCGTCCGGTTTTTGTGGATAAAACCGATTCGTTTCAAAAAAAACGCACAGTAAAACCGCAGCAGCGCCGGTTCTCCGCCGGGCGCTGCTGCGGTTTATCGTCTTTTTGTTCCCTGCCGCTCCAGCGCCAGCAGGCGGATTTTCCTGTCCACGCCCCCGGCGTATCCCGTCAGGCTTCCGTCTGCGCCGATCACCCGATGGCACGGCACGATGATGGAAATCGGGTTTCGCCCGACCGCGCCGCCGACAGCCCGCGCGCTCGTGCCGTCGCCCAGCAGCGCGCCGTATGTCGTCGTCTGCCCGTATGGGATTTCAAGCAGGCGCGCCCACACGCGCAGCCGGAACGCCGAGCCGATCAGGTGCAGCGGCGGGGTGAAATCCGGCTGTCCGCCCGAAAAGTAGTCGTCCAGCCAGCGCGCCGTCTCGTCAAGAATCGGCGTGCGCTTTTCCTCGCGCGCCTCCGGCAGATTCGCCGCGAAATGCCTTGCGCCGTCAAACCAGAGCCCGATCAGCCCCTGCTCGTCGGCGGCGAGCAGAAGGCCGCCGAGGGGCGAGGCGTAACGCTGCATGAAAACCATAGATGAACCTCCTGCCCGCTCAAATCGCCTTCGGCAGATTCCACTTGAACACCGTCGCCAGAATGCGCACCGCCGTGGTGATGATCATCCCCAGCCCGTAGGCCATGATTTCGCCCACCCCGGCGCGCAGCAGCAGCGCATACCCCAGCGCGCCGAGAATCGCCGCGACGGCATACACGCGCTTTTTGAGCACGAACGGCATTTCCCGTAGCAGCACGTCGCGCAGCATGCCGCCGCCGATGGCCGTCGTCGCGCCGAGGAACGTGGTCAGGAACATGTTATCCGCAAACCCGGCCTCCATGCCGATGCGCGCGCCGGAGACGGCGAACACGCCCAGCCCGACGGCGTCAAAGACGTTGTTGATCTGCTCGATCATCTTTTCGCGGGCGACATAGCGCTCCTTGTACACCCGCGCGATGACGAACACGACGAGCGCGCACAGGCAGGCCAGCAGCACGTAATGGAAATTGGTGAACATGCGCGGCGGAAAATAACCGATGAGCACGTCGCGCAGCGTGCCGCCGCCCAGCGCGGTGAACACCGCCATCAGCAGCACGCCGAAAATATCCGTTCCCCGATCCACCGCGACCATCGCGCCGGACACGGCAAAGGCGGCCGTTCCGACAGCCTCGCAAAAGCTGAAAATTCCGTTGATATCGGTCATTTTCTTTCCCTCAAAACATTCTGAACGGCTTCTTCGGCGGTTTCGCCCGTCAGCGCGCGCCGGCGCGCCGCCGCGAGCGCCTCGGCCAATTGAGGCCCCGGCTCCATGCCCGCCGCGAGCAGCATGCCGCCGTCGGGCAGGCCGCGCGCCGCCGTCTCCTCGTAAACCCGGACGCGCCCGGTCAGAAACGCCTCCTCGCCGGCTGCGCCGCCGCTCGCGCTGCCCTTGCCCAGCGTATCGCAGACGGCCAGCAGCGCCAAATCGTTCGGGCAGACGGATTCGTCAAACAGCAGGTTCGTCTCGCCCGGCTCCGCCTGCCTGTAATGGCAGACATGCGCGCGCATGTGCAGGCGGCACATGTTTTCGCAATACGCGATGATCTCGCGGTTCACACCGAGCCGCCCCAGCATGGCGCGCGTCAGCGGCACGCCGGTGTTTTCGTGGCCGCAGGCATGCCATTCGCCGTCCTCGCCCCGCGCGGTGGAGACAGCCTTGCCCCGTGGGTCAGCGCCGCGAAGACGAACGCCTCCGGCCGCAGCGCCCGCGCTTTCCGCGCGGCGGCATGCAGCACCGCATGCTGTGCGTGTATGCGTCGCCCTCCGGGTGATAGCGCGGCGGCTGGGGCACGCCGATGAGCGCCGCCAGCTCGCCAAACCATGGCCTGAGCGCGTCCGCCTGACGGAGCACGTCAAAAAACACATCCGGCGCGTCGCTCGCCATGGCCTTTTTCATTTCGCCCAGCACACGCGCGGGGGAGAGCGCGTCCGTCTTCATCATCCGCATCTTTTCAAGCGTCTTTGCATCCGGCGACAGGCGAAACCGCGCCGCAAACTGCGCGCCCCGCAGCACGCGGAGCGGATCTTCGGCGAAGCCGTCCCCCGGCACGGCGCGCAGCACACCCCGGCGCAGATCGGCCTGCCCGCCGAAGGGATCGACGATTTCCCCGGTCAGCGCATCCCGCAAAATCGCGTTGACGGTAAAATCCCGCCGCGCCGCGCGCGCGCAAAGGGAGCGCCGGATCGAGCTGCACGTCAAAATCGCCGTGCTTCGGCCCGGTTCGCCGCTCCAGCCTCGGCACGGCCAGATCAATCCCGCGCCCTGAGGAAAAAATGCCGTATCGCGCGCCGCTTTCGTCCACCTCGCCGAATTCCGCGGCCAGACTGCGCAGCGCCTGCGGCGCAAGGCCGTATACCTCACAGTCGATATCCGCGCTCCCGCGCCCCGTCAGCGCGTCGCGCACACAGCCGCCGACCAGCATGGCGCGGCCGCCGAGCGCCTTTGCCCGCAGCGCGATTCCCCGAATCGTTTCCTGCTGAATTTCCTTCGTCATACGGTCCTCTCCGTCGCTTTGGGGCGGCGCGCCGGCCGCCCGGTCATTCCAGCGCGCCCTGATCGCCCCGCGCGTAGGCGGCGGTGAGCACGTCGTTCATCGCGATGTGCACCGGCTTTTTTCGCCCCGCGAGCACCGCGTCAAACCCGTCCGCATCCAGATGCGTCACGCGCAGGTTGACCTTTTTCATCTGCCTGTCCGTCATCAGCACGACGCAGATTTTGCAGTCCCGCTCCAGCGAGTATTGTAAAAATCGCTCCGTCACGGCGTCTCTCTCCATCCCGCGTCATAAATGCGCACATCGTCGTTGGCGTAGATCAGTTCGTATGCTTCATCCAGCGCGTAAAGATCCACGTCGAACTCCGCGCGCTCGTAATCGCTCACGTAGATGTAGTGCACATTGTACGTCTCCAGCACGTCGGCGTTCTCGCGCGGATCTTCATAAAAGCGCCTGCAATCCGCCGATTGCTGCGAATAATCCAGCCCGTGGAAGAAGACGTACAAATCGCTGCCGCAGATAATCTGCCGCCCCGCCAGCGAGCAGACGGGGTTGATGTGCTGCTGCCCGGTCAGAAACACGTCGTCGCGGTCGGTGTTTTCCCGAATCCAGTCGCCCGCCGCAACCGCGTTGGCGGAAAAGAGCTGATAGCCGGAAACCGCCTCGCGCCCCAGCGACAGCGCGCCGGAAAATACGCTCGCCCACAGAAACAGCCCGCAGAGCAGCGCGCGCCCCGGCAGACCGGCCAGCCGCTGCATGAGCATCGAGCCGTAATCCGCCGCGAGAATCATGGCGAACATGAACCAGATATAAAACAGCTTGTTGTTGTCGTATTCGTTCGGCTGAAAGAGGATCGTCTCGGCGACGACGTAGATCGCCGTCATGCCCAGCACGATATCCAGATTCCCCGCTTTCGGGCACACAGGCACGCGCAGACCGTCAGAATGAACGGCAGACCCGCGTTTTCACCCAGAACCAGAAATAGCCGTCCTTGAGGCCGCGCCCGCCGCTGTTGTTGACCCAGTTGAACTGGAACCGCAGCGCGCCGCCCTCCAGCGTCTGCCGGACGGCGTTGCCCACGAGCTGCGGCAGCGCCAGCGCCAGCACGACGGCCAGATACAGCCCTGCGCGCAGCAGGATGCCGCACCGATCCTCTCTGTGCTCGATGAGGCTGCCGAGCAGGTAGCCGCCGGAAAACAGCGCGAGCGCCAGAAACGTGTGCGTATGCACCAGCGGCAGCGCGGCGGCCCAGAGCGCCAGCAGCGCCGTCTGCCGATAGGATTTCTCCCGGACGGAGGAAATCAGCAGATACAGCGCCGGAATCCCCATCGCCCAGCCGCCCAGCAGCGCGCGCTGGGGGAGCATCAGATCCGCGATGACGTTTGAAAAGCGCAGGTTGAGATCGGGCTGGTTCGCCGGGGTCTTGTAATACCCGGTGAAAATCTCTTTAACGCGGGCAAAGTGATCCGCGAACGCCAGATCAAAGTCATACAGAAAGCCGAGGCCGCCGTTGAAGAAGAACAGCAGCGCCGCCACCGCGACCGCCTTGTGCCGCCCGCCGAGAATCTGCTGCGCCAGGAGCATATAGCCCGCGTAGGTCAGCGCCATCAGCAGCGTGCCCGGCACGACGAGCGACAGGTTCAGCGGCATGCCGAGCATGTAAAACGTCGTGCTCAGCGCGGTCGGTCAGATACGGATAGGCGAGGCTCGTCCCCGCCAGCAGGCTGTAGCTCGGCGGAAAGCGCATGTTTTCCAGCGACGTGACAAACGACAGGTGCATGCACAAATCGCCGTATGTTGCCTGCCCGCACCAGAGCGAGCCGTCCGCGGCGGGCATGATGTTGTGCGTATATTGCAGATAGGCCGAAAGCGCCGTCAGCGGAATCCCCACGGCGGCCATCACGGCCATCTGCCGCCTGTCCGCCGCGCTCATCCCGCAGAGCGGCGCTTTTTCCCGCGCGGCATAACAAAGCGCCGCCAGCAGCAGCGCCGCGGCGACGGCCGCGATATGCGCGGCGACGGTGAAATCCAGCGCGTTGGCGCACAGCGCCGGGAGCCCCATCTCCATCAGCACGCCCAGCGACACGCCCAGCCACGCCCGAACGAGCGGGCTTTTCTGCGGCATGAGCCAGCGGATCATCTGCGCGCCCAGAAAGCAGAACGAAAGGGTATAAGCGATTGCGATCATGGTTCCTCACTGCACCTGTTTGGTGGAATCATCCGTAATGACGGTGAAGCCCGCCTGCCTGCGGCGGCGGTGGCCGCCCGTCTCCGGGGGCTTGGGCGCGGGCTTGACGACCGGCATGCGGCGCGTCTGCCCCAGCGCGTCGGCAAAATCGCCCTCGGGCGCGGCCTCGGTCTGCCGCTGCGCGTCGCGCTGCATGGCCACCAGATCATCCACCGCCTGACGGCGGCGCTGCTTTTCGCTCTTTTCCGCGCGGATGCGGCGCGCGGCGGCCTCCGTGCAGATGGCCTGCCCGATGAGCTGCAAATACATGCGCCGCGCGCTGAGCGCCAACAGCGCATCCGTCGCGACCGCCAGCGCGAGCAGCAGCGGCACGGCGGGCAGCCACATCATGCCCAGATACACCGCCAGCGCGAGCAGCAGCAGCGTGCCGACCGCGCCCATGACGAAATAAGCGTTTCTTGTCCTCTTCGCCTGCCTGCGAAGCGCAATGGCCGTCCTGTTGGTCAGCCGAATCGCGTTGCTTTCCATAAACGGGCCTCCGTTATGCTCCAAGGATGGAGAGAATCAGCTTGCTGTCAAACAGCGGCGCAAGGCGCGACGCATTCAAAATGTCCGTGAGCTGCTGCACCGGCACGACCGCCTGAATGATCGGCACGAGCGCAAAGAGGATGAACAGCAGCAGCACGCCGCGCGCCAGCCCGAACACGCCGCCCATCAGCGCGTCCAGATGGCGCAGCACCGGCAGCTCGAACACGTAGCAAATCAGGTGGATAACGAACGTCGCGACGATATAGCAGCCCAGAAAGCAGATCAGAAAGCTGAGGATCGAGAGCGAAACGTTGACGATCGTCTGGCTCAGCAGCGTGGCCATCGTGGTCGCGCCCGGCGCGGTGTTGACCGCGTTGATGAACGCCGCCTGAAACTGCTCGGGGAGCTGCGCGCCGGCCATGATCTGCGTCAGCGCGCCCTGCGTCACCTGCGACACGGTGAGCAGGGAGAGATCCAGATCCTTGATGCGGCTGCCCGCGTCGGTGTAATACATCAGCGTATTGACCAGCGTATCGTTGCCCTGGAGCCACGCCGCCAGCGACGGGCTGACGGCGAAGGCCGCCGCCGCCGCGCCGATGAGCGCCGCCACGCTGAGCACCCCGCTGATAAAGCCGCGGTACAGGCCGAAGATCAGGCTGACCCCCAGCACCGCCAGAATCAGAATGTCGATGATGTTCATGGTTCTTCCTCCCTTAGGTCGGCAGCTCGACGACGTAGATTTCCGAGCCGGAGGCGACCACCGCGCGGTTGTCGTTCATCATGCCCAGCACGGCCGTCACGTTGATGGGCAGGGCATAGGTGCGGAAGGTCGTATCGCCGAAGCTGCACGCATAGACCGCGTTCTGCGAGAAGCCGTAAACCGACTTTGTGCCCAGCTTCGCGGCGATGCAGGCGCTGGGCAGGTGGATCACGCGGTCGATGCCGCCGTACACCAGACGCACGTTCGCGATGCTGATGCCCTCGCTCTGCTCCTGCGCGGGCACCAGGAGCTGATAGACCGTATTGCCGCTGCGGCTGACGTCCTCGACCGTGTAGCCGTAGATCAGCGTCGGGCTGCTCGCCTCCAGCGCGCGATAGCTGTAATGCAGAATCTGTCGGGTGGTGACGACGTTGAGCGTACCGTTGTCATCGTAGATCGAATAGGCGATGTGCTCGCCGATGGAGCTTTTTCCGGTGGAGAGCTTGCCGGGCTGGAAGGTTTGCAGCTCGGTGGAGAGCACCGTGCCGGTGGTGTTGAGCCCCAGCATCCACATCAGCTCGGTGGGCTGCGTGTTGTTGGCCGTGGAGGCCATGAAGAAGCCGATATCCAGCAGCGTCTGGTTGGATACCGTGATGTTGTCTACGATCTGGCCGCTGCTGTTGATGACGGAAACCACGCCGTTGTCCGCCTCGCCGACGAACACCGCCACATACTCGTCGCCCGCGCTGGCAAACTGAACGGTGTCGCTCATCTTGTTGTTGTAGATGAGGCGGCCCCTGTTGTTGAGGATGTACAGGTCGTTGCCCGACCATGCGACGATGCGCTTTTCGGTCGCGTCGTAGTCGGCGTTGGTGCCGATCTGATAGCTCCACTCGTTGCCGCCGGTCGCCGCGACGCAGTGCAGCGTCGTGCCGTCATAAAAAATCACGCTGTCGCCGAAGGGCGACACGTTTTGGCTGAGCGTCGCGCCGATGCGCGTCACGCGGCCGACGCCCTCGCGCGTCGAGCCGGTCAGCGCATAGATGACGCACACGATCAGCACCCCGATGAGCGCGAAGATCAGGATCGCCATGCGGATTCTGCTCTGTATGGTGTTCTTCTTTTATTTTTCTTCTTTTTTTGATCGTCATTCATCCCGTAGGCGTTAAACGTGGCGTTTGCGCCGGTGAGATAGGTGACGCGCCGATTTTTTCGATCCATGTCAGCATCCTTTCACGAAAGGAGAACGCCGGGCTGCCGCCCAAACTGTTTTTTTGGGGCAGGCCCCGCCGTATTTTCCGCTTTTCCACTTTTGGAGAACCCACAGCGGCGCGCGCGTTTTTTTTGGGCATTTACGCCCTAAAAGCCAAAAACCCAAAAGACTTTTGGCGCGCGTCCCGTTCTCCGGCCGCAGCCGCCGTTTTTTGGGTTTTCCTCGGCTTCTCCGCAAGTTATCAACAGGCTTATCCACACTTCTGTGGATATTGTGGATAAATTGTGGACGAGTGTGGATAACTCGGGGATAAGTCCGTTTTTTGCTGTTTTTACACGATTTTGGGCGATTCCCCAAAAGTCGCTCATTCCCGCGTCAGCACGCCGTTTTCCACGCGATAGACCGCGCCCTGCCGCGCGCCAGCCAGATCGGAGAGATCCGTGCAGGTCACAAACGTCTGCACCCGGTCGATCCGCTCGATGAGCTGCCGCCTGCGGCTGGGATCCAGCTCGCTCATCACGTCGTCCAGCATCAGAATCGGCGCTTCGCCGCTTTCCGCGCCGGCCAGCTCCAGCTGCGCCAGCTTGAGGGAGAGCACCGCGCTGCGCTGCTGCCCCTGCGAGGCGAACGTGCGCGCCTCCTTGCCGTCGATGGTGATGGCGATATCGTCCCGGTGAATGCCCACGGTCGTCGTCATCCGCCGAAGATCCTCGTTCCGCGCCCGCGAAAGCCGCGCCAAAAGCGCTTCGTAGGCGTCCGGCGCGTCCGCGACCTGCGAAACGTAGCGCAGCCGCAGCTCCTCGCGCCCGCCGGTCAGCGACAGGTGCGCCGCGCGCGCAAGCTCGTCGAGCCTGCCCACGGCCTCGCGCCGGTTTTCGCAGATCACCGCGCCCACGCGCGCGAGCTGCTCGTCCCACATGTCCAGCGTCGGCAGCAGCGACGGGTTTCTCGCGATGTCCTTGAGCAGCGCGTTGCGCTGGTTGAGCGTGCGCACGGCGCGCTGAAGCGCGTAAAAATACGCCGACCGGAGCTGCGAGAGCTGCATATCCATAAACCGCCGCCGCTCCGCCGGCCCGTCCTTGACGATTTGCAGGTCCTCCGGCGAAAACAGCACACCGCAGACGTGGCCGAGCAGCTCGCCGATGCGCTCCGCCTGCCTTAGGCCGATGCGCACGGTCTTTTTCTTCCGCTGGGTGCGGCTGAGCACCACGGCGACCTCGTGCGTGCCGTCCCGCTGCGCGGTTTTGACCGTCACACGCGCGCTGTCCCGCCCCCACTGGATGAGCTCCTCATCGCGGGAGGTTCGGTGGCTTTTGCCCAGACAGCACAGGTGCAGCGCCTCCAGGACGTTCGTTTTTCCCTGCGCGTTCGGGCCGGTGAACACGGTCACGCCCGCGTCCGGCTCGATGAGCGCGCGTTCGTAATTCCTGAAATGGCTCAGGCTGAGCGACGTCACCCGCATCGGCGCTTATGCGTTGAACACGCGAACCGGGAGCACCAGATACAGATAGCTGTCCCTCCACCGGGCAGACCACGCACGGGCTGACGTTGGAGTTGAAGCGCATCACAATCCGGTCGTCGGAAAGCGCCTTGAGCACGTCGGTGATGTAGCGCACGTTGAAGGCGATCGTCAGATCCTTGCCCTCGGTGATGACCTGCATCTTTTCCTCCATGTCGCCCGTCTCCGAGTTGGGAGCTGACCTCCAGCGTTTCGCCGTCGAGCTTGAAGCAGACCAGGTTCGATTTGCCCTCGCGGGCGATCAGGCTCGCGCGGTCGATGGCGCTGCCCAGCTCGGCGCGCTCGACCGTCACGCGGGTCTGCCACTCCTCCGGCAGAATCTGGCGGTAGCGGATAAATTCGCCCTCCAGCAGGCGCGCGACCACACGGGTCTGGCCGATGTTCATGCGCACGTGGCTCTTGGTGAAGCACAGGGAGACGGGTTCCTCCGTATCCGCCAAAATCTTCGCGATGTCGCCCAAAACGCGGCCGCCGACGACGGCGCTGACCGGGGCGGACGGGCCGGCGACGTTCTCCTTGCGCAGCGCGAGGCGGAAGCCGTCCAGCGCGACGACGCGCATTTCGCTGGCGTTGATTTCCATCAGGCAGCCGGTCAAAATCGGACGGCTCTCATCCTGCGCGATGGCGAACAGGGTGCGGCCGATCATATCCTTGAGCGTGTTTTGGGGGAGCTCGAAGCGCTCGCCCTCGACCTGCGGCAGCTCCGGGTATTCCACCGGGTCAAAGCCGTTGATCGTGGTGCGGACGCTCGCGCAGCGGATCGTCGCCTGCATCCGCTCGCCGATGGCGATGTCGCACGGGCCGCCCGGCAGCTTGCGGATGATTTCGCAGAGCAGCTTGCCCGGCAAAACGGCGCGGCCTTCCTCGCTGAACGTCGCGGGCAGCAGGGTTTCAATGCCCAGCGCCAGATCGGTGCAGGTGAGGCGAAGCCCTTCGTCGCAGGACTCAAACAGGATGCCTTCCAAAATCGGCTTGGTGGAGCGCACGGCCAGCGCGCGGCTGACGATGGAGAGGGCGGTATTCAGTTCGTTGGTATCGCAGATGAAACGCATTTTGACAACCTCCATGGGGTAGTAGCTGTATATACGTTCAGCAGCAGGAGCCGTAGGGCGGTGGATAACCGGGATAAGTGCCAAAAAGCCATACGCATCCGGCCTTTTGGGTTGTGGATAACACTGGATAAAGCCCAAAACAACCGACGGGTTTATCCACAACGCTGTGCACAACTCGGCTCCGTTTTTCCAAAAGGGCGCTGAAACGGTATAAAAGGGCAAATTCACACCTATTCAGTATTCGCGCTGTCGGGGAAAAATCCTTCTAACGGAGGGCAAGACTTTGCCGCGCGCGTAAAAATTGAACGCGCCGCCGAACAGGGTTGAGAAAAAAGGTCGGATGTGATAAACTGATAATGAAAGTGTATGTTTGATCAGCGGTGCACGTCAAAACGCAACCTCAAATACAATTCGAATCCCATTTTATCAGAAGAGAAGGAAAGGCGAACGCAATGGAAACAGTCAGAAAAACGCGGAAGCTCCCGGAGCAGGTGGCCGATAAGCTGCGGGAAATGATCATACAGGAATCGCTCAAGACGGGCGCGAAGCTCCCGGCCGAGGCGGAATTGATGGAGCGCTTCGGGGTCAGCCGTTCGACGGTGCGCGAGGCGGTTAAAATTTTGCAGACGGAGCATATCGTCGATATCCGGCAGGGGCAGGGCACGTTCCTGTGCGCCATGCCGGGGCTGGCGAGCGACCCGCTGGGGCTGCGCTTCGCCGATCAGGAGGAGCTGATCGCCCAGCTGCTGGAGACGCGGCTGCTGATCGAGCCGAACGTCGCGGCGCTGGCCGCCGTCCGGCGGCAGGAAAAGCAGCTTGCCGCGATGAAGACCCTGCTGGATAGGATGGATAACGCCTATCTGCACGGCGAGGATTACACGCCGTATGATTTCGAGTTCCACAGCATGATCGCCCAATGCACCGGAAACGACGTGATGATGCGCCTGCTGCCGACGATTCACGAATCCATTCAGGCGGGCTATCACCACACCCGCCGCGTGGAGGGCAGCTATCAGCGCGCGAGCCAGTGCCATTTGGAGATGTACCGCGGAATCCTGGAGCACGACAGCGAGCGCGCGCGGCGGGCGGCGCAGCGGCACATGATGCAGACGATGCACGACTCCGGCGTGGAGGTTCCATCGGTGCTGGTGAAATAATGGAAACGATCAAAATCATCGCCCGAATCCGCAGCGACTTTCCGCAGAAATTCGGCATTCCCCGCCAGAGCGGCGTCGTGCCGGAAACGCGCGCGGAAATCGTGTTTGAAAAGCCCTATCAAAACCCGGACGCGCTGCGCGGCATCGAGGGCTTTTCGCATCTGTGGCTGATCTGGGGCTTTTCCGCCTGCGAGCGGGATGCCTGGTCGCCGACGGTGCGCCCGCCGAGGCTGGGCGGCAACGCGCGCATGGGTGTGTTCGCCACGCGGTCGCCGTTTCGCCCCAATCCCATCGGGCTGTCGTCCGTGACGCTTGAGGAAATGCGGCTGCACACCCCGGAGGGGCCGGTGCTCGTCGTCGGCGGCGCGGATCTGATGGACGGAACGCCGATTTACGATATCAAGCCCTATCTGCCGTATGCCGACTGCCACCCGGAGGCGACGGGCGGCTTTGCGGAGGAGAAGCGGCATTACGCGCTGACGGTCGATTTTCCGGCGGCGCTGGAGGCGCAGATCGACCCGGCGCACCGGGCGGCGCTGCGCGGCGTGCTGGCGCACGACCCGAGACCCTCGTACCAGAGCGACCCCGAGCGCATGTACGGCGTGGCCTTCGCGGGGAAAAACGTCAAATTCACCGTCGAGGACGGCGTGCTGACGGTGCGGAAAATCGAGGAAATATCATAATTGAGCAACAGGCAAATCCTGCACAAAACGCGGACGCGCAATGCGCGCCCCTACGGGTACAGCGCGACTTATTGCCTAGACGGAAAATAACCTGGTCAAAGAGCTCCCTCTTCGAGGGAGCTGGCACGGCGCAGCCGTGACTGAAGGAGTCAGGCAGCTGCGCGCCCGTTATCGGGATTTGTAAAAAATCTCGGATTTGCTCATTGACGAAGGAAATATAAAAGAACGCTCAGGCCTTTTTCAGCGAAGGCTTGAGCGTTCTTTGTGTCGGCGCGTATGAAATCAGGAATTTTCGTCGTCCTTCAATAAATCCTTCAGCTTCTGATCCGGCGCGGAGGTCTCGTCCTCCGGCAGATGCAGGTCGATGTGGTCGCCGGGCTGCTCCAGCGCGACGATGCGCGTCTGCGGGGTTTCCCCGGTGACGGCAAAGCGCAGCGCGACGTCCGGCCGCCCCTGAAAGTGCATCGGGATGAAGAACTTGGGCTTGACGGTCATAATGAAATAGCCCGCGCCCGCGTCGTACATGCTGCCCTGACGGGGATCGACCGGGAAAAACGCCACGTCGATCTTCTGCTTGGGAATCGGCGCGACGCAGTCGTAGAACGCGCGCTCGGCGGATTCGATTTCCGTGACGGAGGATTCGTCCCGCCAGTGCCACAGGTTCAGGTCGCCCGCGTGGAACAGTGTGACGCCCGCAAAATCGATGTAGAACGAAACGCCCTCGTCCGTCGAGCCGTAGGCGTTCACGGTCAGCGCGCCGAACGTGCGCGCCTCGCCGGGGGACATGCGCACACCCTTGTAGGGCTGCGGAATGTCAAACCCGAGAATATAGGTCGCGTTTTCGCCGCACAGATCGTAGATCGCCGGGGAAAAGTGATCGTCGTGGTGATGGCTGACAAACACGTACAGCTTTTCAAACGCCGCGAGCGCCGCCTGATCGGGCAGAGCGCGCCGATCCGGGCCGGATTCGCTGGCGTCAAAGAGCAGGCCGGTGCCGCCGAGCGAGACGAGGAAGCCGCTTCCCCCTAAATAGTCAATCGCGATATCCTTCATATCGATGCGCTCCTTTCCGTATATTCGCTCCTTTCATTTTATCCATTTTTTTCCACTTGTCAATCTTTTCACCGCTCTTTCTCCACCGATGCTCCATTAAAGCGGCAAAAACGGTTTGAAACGGGAATGACTGCACCACTTTCTGTCAAAATTCGTCATAAAGTGTCGGAAATCGAGCTTCGCGCGCTCCCCGCCGTGTCCGGCGCGGCGGATGAGAGCGTTTGAAAATTGTCAGGCAAATTGTGTTTTTCGCCATGTTGACCGCGCCGAGATTTGGCGCATTTAACGTTGACACATTTTGCCGGCCTCCGTATAATAACTCACAGTGTTAGCAAAAGGAGGATTCTGTGACAGGTAACGCCGCGCTGACGGAAGAAATGACGCGCCTGCTGGATGAACACCCGCGGGAGGCGCGGGAAAACCGCTTCAGCGCAAGCCTGTGCGGCGAAATGGCCGTGATGCGGCTTTTGCATAACGGGACAAAGAAAAAAATGACGGCGGGCGAGCTGAGCAGCAGGCTGAGCATGACCACATCGCGCGTCGCCGCCGTGCTGGGCAGCCTTGAAAAGAAGGGGCTGCTCGAGCGCGAAAACGACGCGGTTGACCGCCGCCGCGTGCTCGTCTCCCTGACGCAGGCGGGCGAGGCGCTCTGCGAAAAGCGAAAAGCGCATTTTAAGAGCAAAATCGCGCTGCTGCTGTCCATGCTGGGCGACGACGCGCCCGAATTTGTGCGGCTGCTCGGGCGGGTGTTTGAAATCACCTCGTCCGATGCGTTCAGGCAGGGCGAGTGCATTGAAGAAGATCAGGAGGAATTCAATGGCTGAAACAAAACCGACCGGCGCAAAAAAGCATATCACCGGCGCGCGCATTGCGCAGGAAATCAAACAGTATAAAAAGGACGCGCTGATTTCGCCGCTGTATACCGTGTGCTGCGTCATTCTCGAAATTCTGATTCCGTATCTCACCGCGTCCATCATCGACAAGGGCATCGCCGTGGGAAACATGGCGCACGTCGCGAAGATCGGCGCGCTGATGGCGGTGATGGCGATTCTTGCGATGTTCTTCGGCGTTCGCGCGGGCGTGCACAGCGCGCGGGCGAGCACGGGGCTGGCGAGCAATCTGCGCGAATCCATGTTCGGGCGGATTCAGGAATATTCCTTCTCCAACATCGACAGGTTCTCCACCGCGGGGCTTGTCACGCGCCTGACCACCGACGTCACCAACATCCAGAATGCTTTTCAGATGATTCTGCAAATCTGCACCCGCGCGCCGGTGACGCTGATCGTCGCGCTGTTCATGGCGTTTTCCATCAACGCGAAGCTTTCGCTCGTGTTTCTGGTCGCGATGGCGTTTCTGGGCGTGATGATTTTCGTGCTCATCCCCAAGGCGATGAAATATTTCAAGCTGATGTTCCGCAAGTACGACGCGGTGAACGGCGTGGTGCAGGAAAACGTCGGCGCGATCCGCGTGGTCAAGGCGTTTGTCCGCGAGGATTACGAGGATGAAAAATTCTCCGGCGCGGCGAACGCGCTGTTCAAAAATTCCATCTCCGCCGAGCGCATCATCTCGTTCTCTATGCCGATCATGCAGCTCACCGTCTACGCCTGCATTCTGTCCATCAGCTGGTTCGGCGCGAAGATGATCGTGGGGCAGACCGGCCTGACCACGGGCGAACTGACCAGCCTGCTCTCCTACGTGATGAACATCCTGATGAGCCTGATGATGCTCTCCATGGTCCTCGTCATGGTTACGCAGTCCGCCGCGGCGGCGCAGCGCATCGAGGAGGTGCTCGAGGAGCAGCCGGACATCACCAGCCCGGAAAACGCGGCCAAGACCGTGAAGGACGGCTCCGTTGATTTTAGCCACGTGACGTTCGCCTATCAGCAGCGCAGCGGCAAGCCGGTGCTCAGCGACATCGACCTGCACATCAAATCCGGTGAAACCATCGGCGTCATGGGCGGCACGGGCTCCTCGAAGTCGAGCCTCGTCAGCCACATCTCCCGCCTGTACGACGTGACGGCGGGCGAGGTGCGCGTCGGCGGCGTGGACGTGCGCAAATACGATGTGGAGAGCCTGCGCGACGCGGTTTCCGTCGTGCTGCAAAACAACGTGCTCTTCTCCGGCACGATTTACGATAACCTCCGCTGGGGCAACGAAAACGCGACGGACGAGCAATGCCGCGAGGCCTGCCGTCTGGCCTGCGCGGACGAATTTATCGAGCGCTTCCCGGAAAAATACAATACCCGCATCGAGCGCGGCGGCACGAACGTATCCGGCGGCCAGAAGCAGCGCCTGTGCATCGCCCGCGCGCTGCTCAAAAACCCGAAGGTGCTCATTCTGGACGATTCCACCAGCGCCGTCGATACCGCGACGGATGCGAAGATTCGCGAGGCCATGCGCACCCACATTCCCGGCACGACCAAGATCATCATTGCGCAGCGCATTTCCTCCATTCAGGATGCGGATCGCGTGCTCGTGCTGGACAACGGCCGGGTCAATGCGTTCGATACCCCGGAGAACCTGCTGAAGACCAACGCGATCTATCAGGAGGTTTACAACAGTCAGGCCGGAAGCGGCAGCGGCGACTTTGACGAGGCCGCCATGAAGGGAGGCGACTGAGCATGATGGGACGAAACAGAAACGCCGGAAAGCCCGGCGCGAAGAACCCCGGCAAGACGTTTAAGCGCATCATGGCCGAGATCATGGGCCGATATAAGCCGCACTGCGTCGCGGTCGTGCTCTGCCTGATCGTCAGCGCGGTGGCCAACGTCTACGGCACGATGTTCATGCAGCGCCTGATCGACGATTACATCACCCCGATGATCGGCCGCCCCGACCCGGATTTCGGCCCGATGGGGCGCGCCGTGCTCGGCGTCGCGCTGGTGTACCTCCTCGGCGCGTTCAGCGCGTGGCTGTACAATTACTTGATGATCTTTGTCTCACAGGGCACGCTCAAAAACCTGCGCGTCAAGCTCTTTTCCAAGATGGAGCGTCTGCCGATCAAGTATTTTGACACGCACGCCCACGGCGATATTATGAGCGTCTATACCAACGACATCGACACCATGCGGCAGATGATTTCCCAGTCCATGCCGCAGCTCATTTCCAGCGTTGTGACGATTGTGAGCATCGTGACCTCGATGATTATCCTCAACGTGCCGCTGCTGATCATCACGCTGTTCATGGTCGCCACGACGATGACGCTCTCCGTCAAGCGCATCAAGAGCGCCGGGCGCTTCTTCGTCGCCCAGCAGCAGGATCTGGGCAGGGTCAACGGCTATATCGAGGAGATGATGGACGGCCAGAAGGTCGTCAAGGTCTTCTGCCACGAGGAACAGAATTTCGCGGGCTTCAAGCAGCTCAACGATGCCCTCCGCGAGAGCGCCTACAACGCCAACCGCATCTCCAACACCATCATGCCGCTGACAATGGCGATGGGCAACCTGAGCTATGTGCTCTGCGCGGTGGTCGGCGGCCTGCTGGCCTCCGGCGGCTACCTCGGCCTGACCATCGGCACGCTGGTTTCCTTCCTGACGCTGAATAAGAGCTTTAACCAGCCGATCAATCAGGTTTCGCAGCAATCCAATGCCATCATCATGGCGCTGGCGGGCGCGGAGCGCGTCTTTGACCTGCTGGATGAAGCGCCCGAGGTGGACGACGGCTATGTCACCCTCGTCAACGCGAAGAAGGACGAAAACGGCGTCATCACCGAAAGCGACGGCCGCACCGGCCTCTGGGCGTGGAAGTACACGCACAAGGACACGGGCGAAACCGAATATCGCGAGCTGAAGGGCGATATCGTAATGGATCACGTCGATTTCGGCTACAACGACGACAAGCTGGTGCTCCACGACATCAAGCTCTACGCCACGCCGGGGCAGAAGATCGCGTTCGTCGGCTCGACCGGCGCGGGCAAGACGACCATCACCAACCTGATTAACCGATTCTACGACATTCAGGATGGCAAGATCCGCTACGACGGCATCAACATCAACAAGATCAGGAAGGACGACCTGCGCCGCTCGCTGGGCATCGTGCTTCAGGATACGCACCTGTTCACCGGCACGGTGATGGAGAATATCCGCTACGGCCGTCTGGACGCGACGGACGAGGAATGTATCGAGGCCGCCAAGCTCGCCAACGCGGACGGATTCATCACCCGCCTGCCGGACGGCTACAACACCATGCTCAAGGGCGACGGCGGCAACCTCTCGCAGGGGCAGCGCCAGCTTCTGGCCATCGCGCGCGCGGCGGTCGCCGATCCGCCCGTGCTGATTCTCGATGAGGCGACCAGCTCGATCGACACCCGCACCGAGGCGCTCGTTCAGGCCGGCATGGATTCCCTGATGAAGGGGCGCACCACGTTCGTCATCGCGCACCGCCTGTCCACCGTGCGCAACAGCGACTGCATCATGGTGCTTGAGCAGGGGCGCATCATCGAGCGCGGCACGCACGACGAGCTGATCGCCCAGCACGGCAAATATTACCAGCTCTACACCGGCGATTTCGAGGAAAACGATTGACGATACTCGCCGCGAGAAACGGCGCAGATAGAACGAAAAAAGAAGCCGAAGAACGCCTGAAAAGGTGTCCCCGTGTGAAAACGCGGGGGATTTTTTTCGTTCGCCGGGATAAATTTGACAGCCTCATGCGTTTCTATGGTATAATCGGAGGAAGATTTTCCCGCCGAGGCCGTCTGCCCGGCGGCAGGCAGGAGGCTGGCACGATTGAATCAGGCTTGGTATCAGGTGGCGTCCATGGGCTTTGGGTATCTCAGCGCGGCGATTATCGCGCTGATCGTGCTGCTGGCCTTTCGGAAATATACGAAAGACCGCGCGCTCTGGCGGCGGGTCAAAAAGAACCTGCCGCGGACGGGCGCGGCGGGCCGCCTGATTGTGCTTTCCGCGGGGAATCGGCGGCTTCCGGCGGGAACGGAGCTGCGCGTGCCGTTTGAGGGGACGCTGGGCGGCTCGATGGGCTGCGACGTCTGCGTGCCGTATAAAAGGGTGCACATGCGCTCGGCGTTTTTCTGGGTCGAGGGCGAGGCGCTGCACCTCGTGCCGCTGCATAAGGACGGATTTCTGGCGGATGAAACGCCGATTGAACCGGGCGACGAGGCCATCATGCGCGACGGCGCGATGCTGCGCGTCGGCGAATTGAAGCTGGTGCTGCGGATGTATGACCGCGGCGAAGGCGTGGCCGGCGCGGACGAGCCGTATGTGACCCGCGCCCGCCGCAGCAAGGCCGGACAGGGGCGCGGCGACGGGCTGGGCGCGCCGACGCGCGGCGCGATCCGCAGGGAGAAAAAACGGATGAATTACAGCGAAGCGGACGAGATCGAACGAGCCTCCGCTGCGCAGAAGGATAAAAAGATGCGGAGGTGACGGCATGGCTCCACACAAGCGCGATACACAGGTGCAGGAAGACGGGCAGACCGTCTATAAACCCGCAAAGAAAGCGAAAACCGTCGTGAAGGAAGAACCGGAGGACAAAAAGCCCGTCCGCCTCAAGCCGGCGCGGACGAAAACGGGCAGGCTCAAGCCCGAAGCGGAGAAAGAAGAAAAAAGCCGGACAAAAAGCCGCCCCCGGCGCTACGAGCCGGAGCAGAAGCTGACCGGGCGGGAGAAAAAGGAAAAGGGCGCGCCGCCGCCGTCGCCCGCGACAGGCGCAGGGCGGTCAGCCGCGCGGGGGACGGATGCGTGACGATGATCGCGCTGCTGACGGCGGTGTTCGAGGTGCTCGGGCTGCTGCTCTGCGCGGCCAAGGCGGAGGGCGCGTGGGATACGCAGGCGGTCAGGCTGTGCATGGTCATGGCGCCGCTGGGGCTGCTCACCACGCTGGCGCTGCCGCGGCTTCTGCCGATGGATTCGCTGGTGATGGCGCTGACGAATTTCCTCTGCGGCGTGGGTGTGGTGGTGTCTATACGGTCTCGCCCGAACGCGGCGCGCGGCAGGCGATGTTCTACGCGATGGGGCTGGCGGCGATGCTCGTGATGAGCGAAATCGTCTTTCATGTGTGCCATTTCCGGGGGCTGACGCTGCTGGGCATGGCGCTGGGCATCGGCGCGCTGATCCTGCCGCTGGCCTTCGGCGAATGGAACAACGGCGCGAAGAACTGGGTGTCCGTGCCGCTGCTCGGCTCGTTTCAGCCCAGTGAAATCGTGAAGCTCTCGGTGGTGCTGGCGCTGGCGTATTTCTTCAGCGCGCATCGAACCGTCTAGCAGATGATGCCCGCGCTCCTGTTCGCGGCGGCCTGCCTTCTGCTGCTGATGATGCAGCGCGACCTCGGCACGGCGCTGATCTATTACCTGACGACGCTGGTGCTGTTCTACGTCGCCTGCGGCAACGTGCCGCTGACGATCCTCGGCCTCGGCGGCGGCGCGGGCGCGGCGGTGCTGGGCTATCAGATGTTCGCGCACGTCAAGGTGCGCGTGGCGATGTGGCGCAACCCGTGGAGCGACCCGACGGACAAGGGCTATCAGATCATTCAGGCGCTGCTGGCCATCGGCTCGGGCGGGCTGTTCGGCGTGGGGCTGGGGCAGGGTACGCCGGAGAAAATCCCCGCCTATTACAACGACTTTATCTTCGCCGTGGTCTGCGAGCAGCTTGGGCAGGCGTTCGGCGTACTGCTGCTGGCGGTCTATGTGCTGCTGATTCTGCGCGGGGTGACGGTGGTTGCCCGCGCGCGGCGCTCGTTTGAGATGCTGCTGGGCTGCGGCGTGCTGACCATGCTGGGGATTCAGACGTTTATGATCGTCGCGGGCGTCATCAAGATGATTCCGCTGACGGGCGTGACGATGCCCTTCCTCGCTACGGCGGCTCGTCGCTGCTCTCGTGCATGGCGATGATCGGGATTCTGCACGGGGCGAGCGCAAGGGCGCAGGAAAATCTGGAAGAAGATATTCTGTGCGTGAGAGGGTGATTTTATCAAGGTTATCAAGCGGCGTATGCACCTGCTGACGCTGCTGCTGGTGCTGATGTTCGCGCTGGTGATCGCGTATTTCTGCTACTGCGTCTATTTCTACGGCGGGCGCTGGGTTGCGAACCCCTATAACCCGCGCATCAGCAGCCGGAAGCGGCATGTCGTCATGGGCACGCTGACCGACAGGGACGGCACGGTGCTGGCCTATACGGATGAGGACGGCAGGCGGCGCTACAACGGCAGCGCGGCGACGCGCAAGGCGGTCTGTCAGGTGGTCGGCGACAGCGGCGGCAAGGTCTCCACCGGCGCGGACACGTTCCACGCGCAGTTTCTGCTGGGCTTCCGCTCCAGCATCTTCGAGCGGCTGGCCGACGCCTTTACCGGCACGACCCAGCGCGGCGACGACGTTCGGCTGACGATCTCCGAGCGGCTCTCCCGCTACATCAGCGAGCAGTTCCCCGCGGGCAAGCGCGGCGCGGTCGTCGTGCTCAATTACAAGACGAACGAGATTCTGGCGATGGTCTCCATGCCGCAGTTCGACCCGACGAACATGGATTCGGCGCTGTCGGACGAGGCAGCGGGCGCGCTCATCAACCGCGCGACGCAGGGGCTGTATCCGCCCGGCTCGACGTTCAAAATCGTGACGCTGGCCTCCGCGCTGGAAAATCTGCCCGATCTGAACGATTTCGCGTTTGACTGCACGGGCTATTATCCCGTGGGCAATTACGCCGTCACAGACGGCAGCGCGCACGGGGTGCAAACCCTGTCCGACGCATTCGCGCGCTCCTGCAACACGACCTTCGCCGCGCTCTCGCAGGATCTCGGCTATGAGATGCTGGGCAATACGGCGGAGGAGATGGGCTTCAATCGGAACTTCATGTTCAGCGATTTGATCGTCTACAATTCCAGCTACCCCATCGACGACCTGAGCGCCGAGGATCTGGCGTGGTCGGCCATCGGTCAGGGGCGCGTGCTCGCCACGCCGATGCACATGGCGCTGATCGCCGCGACGATCGCCAACCGCGGCGTGATGAACGAGCCGCGCCTCGTCGCGCAGATCACGACCGCGCAGGGCGGGAATCGCGCGCTGCTCAGCCATGCGGGCGGCAGGCGTGTGCTCGGTGAGGACGTGGCGGCGCGGCTGGAAAAAGAGATGATCCGCGTGGTCAAATCCGGCACGGGCAAGCGCGCCGCGCTGAATAACGGCTATACCGTCGCGGGCAAAACCGGCTCGGCGGAGGCCAGCAACGACAAAAGCATCGAATCACATGCGTGGTTCGTTGGCTATATCACCAATGACAGCGCGCCTTACGCGATCTGCGTCCTCGTGGAAAACGGCGGAAGCGGCGGCGGCGTGGCCGCGCCGCTGGCGCGGAAGACGCTGCAAAAGGCGATTCATCTGGGATTATAATCAAGGAGGTTTTAAGCGATGCGCAAGAGGATTTCGGGTTTGATGGCGTTGGTTTGTCTGTTGGTGGCGGCGGCTTCGGCGCTGGCGGCAGGCACGACGGTGACGACGTTTACGCCGTTTGCGGATATGGATTTCGCCGCGCAGGGGTACATGGATTTGATCACCGCGTGGGAAGACGAAACCGGCAACATGGTGGAGGATTATTCCGGCCTGGAGGACGACCTGTTCATGGAGCAGATGCAGGAGATGGTGACCGCCGGCCGCGCGGATCTGGTCGTCGTGCCGCTGGGCAGCGGGCTGACGAAGGATCAGCTGGTCAGCGTGGACGAGCTGCTGGCCGCCGCGCCGGATTGCGGCGCGAAGCGGATGGACGCGATGGCGGAGCGCGACGGCAGCGTGCTGCTCGCGCCGGTGCGCTTCAACTGGGAAGCGCTGTACGTCAACACCGACGTGCTGGAGGCGAACGGCGTCGCCGTGCCGACGAATTACGACGAATTGATCATCGCCTGCGCGTCGCTGGCGCAGAAGGGGATTCTGCCGCTCGCCAACGCCATGTGCGAATGGCCGGAGATCGTGCTGGACTGCACGGCGATGATCGGCGCGCCCGCCGATCAATACGGCCAGCAGACCTCGCTGGACGGTGCGAAGGCCGTGACGACGGCGCTCACGCAGGTCGGCGCGTTCGGCCTCGATCCGTGGAATCTGACGGACGAGCAGGCGAAGCAGGCGTTCATGGAGGGCGCGGCGGCGATGCGCTTTGACGGCAGCGATTTGGCCGAGCTGGTGCCCGAGGCGCGGCAGGAGCACGTCGTCGCCGTCGCCCTCGCGGGCATGGACGGGCAGGCGCGCACCGCGTTGGTCGGCACGCCGAGCTATGGGCTGGCGCTCACCCGCGCCTGCTGGCAGGACAGCGCGCGCCGCGAGGCCGCCCTGTCTCTGGCTCAAAAAGCTGCTGGGCGGCGACGGCGCGGCGATGATTGGCGCGCCCGCGTATACGACCGCGCTGGGGAAGAGCGTGGCGCAGATGACCGCCTCGGCGACCGCCTGCGCGGGGCTGCTGTATGACCTGAACCCCGAGCATTTTGACGAATGGTCGGAGAGCGTGGTTTCCGCGCTGATGGCGCTGTAATACTAATTCTTGTTAAAATGGCTTAATCCGCGCACCATCTTTTTCGCTCTGACTTTGCCTCGTTCCGTTCAACGTCCTCCAGTACGCCTCACTTCACTTGGCTTCGTCAGAACAAAAAATCTGATGCGCTCTGTTAAGCATTTTAACTGCGAATTAGTATAAAAGAACAGAAAGAGCGCATGGCCGCGTGGCCGTGCGCTCTTTTTAGCGAATAGGAAATTGCATAAAATCGCCCGCGTGAGCAAAAATTTGATGTTTTTGCAGACTTCGGCGGAGGGGCAGGCGGGCTCAGCCCGCGTTATACCCGTTCCGCGACGAGGTCGCCCATCTGTGTGCAGCCGACCTTCGTGCAGCCCGCGGCAAAAATATCGCCGGTACGGTAGCCCTCGTCGAGCACCTGCGAAACCGCGCGCTCAATCGCGGCGGCTTCCTGCTCGAGGCCGAGGCTGTGGCGCAGCAGCAGCGCGCCGGAGAGAATCGTGCCCAGCGGATTGGCGATATCGCGCCCCGCGATGTCCGGAGCGCTGCCGTGAATCGGCTCATACAGGCCGCGCGTCGTGCTGCCCAGACTGGCGGAGGGCATCATGCCCAGACTGCCCGCGATGGCGGCGCTCTCATCCGAGAGGATGTCGCCGAACAGGTTGCCGGTTATCATCACGTCAAACTGCGCCGGGTTCAAAATGAGCTGCATGGCGGCGTTGTCCACGTACATGAAGCTGACCTCGACCTCCGGGTATTCGCGGCTCAGGCGCTCGACCGTCTCGCGCCACAGGCGGCTGCATTCCAGCACGTTGGCCTTGTCCACCGAGCAGAGCCTGCCGCGGCGCTTTTTCGCCATTTCAAAGCCGATGCGCGCCAGACGCTCGACCTCCGGCACGGAATAGGCCATCTCGTCCGTCGCCGCTGCGCGATCCTCGCTGCGCCAGCGCTTGCCGAAGTAGATGTCGCCGGTCAGCTCGCGCAGGATCATAATATCAATCGGCTTGGCGATGATGTCCGGGCGGAGCGGACACGCGCCGGAAAGCTGCGGGTGAATCGTGCACGGGCGCAGATTGGCGAACACCTGCATGCCCTTGCGCAGGGCGAGCAGCCCCTTTTCCGGGCGGCGGACCGGCTCGACCGCGTCCCACTTCGGGCCGCCGACGCTGCCCATCAGCACCGCGTCCGCCGCGTTGCAGGCCGCCAGCGTCTCGTCCGTCAGCGGCACGCCGAATGTGTCGATGGACGCGCCGCCGAGCCTGCGCTCGTCAAAGCAGAACGTGTGGCCGTATTTTTCCGCGACGGCGTTTAACACCTTGACCGCCTGCGCGACGATCTCCGGGCCGATGTAGTCGCCCGGCAAAGTGACGATATGGGCTTTCATGGCTCACGCCTTTCCCGCGATCTTTTCGCGAACGAAGTTTTCAATGCCGCCGACGGCGATGATCTTCTGGATGAACGGGGGGAACGGCGCGGCGGTGAAGCGCTCGCCGGTGGTTCGATCCTCGATCACGCCGGTATCCAGCTGGACGGCCACCTCGTCGCCGTCGCGGATGGCCTTGGCCGCCGCCGGACACTCGATGATCGGCAGGCCGATATCAATCGAGTTGCGGTAGAAGATGCGGGCGAAGCTGTTCGCGATGACGAGCTGAATACCGCTGGCCTTGATGGCGATGGGCGCGTGCTCGCGGGAGGAGCCGCAGCCGAAGTTGCGCCCCGCGACGATGATGCGGCTCGTTTCGCTCTTGCGCTTGAAATCGCTGTCCAGATCCTCCATGCAGTGCGCGGCCAGCTCGGCGGGGTCGGTGGTGTTGAGGTAGCGGGCGGGGATGATGACGTCCGTATCGACGTGATCGCCGTATCGAATGACGGTAGACTGAACGAACATGTTAGAGCACCTCCTCAGGCGTGGCGACGCGGCCCATGATGGCGGAAGCCGCGGCGACCGCCGGGCTGGCCAGAATGATTTCGCTGCCGGTGTGACCCATGCGGCCGACAAAGTTGCGGTTGGTGGTGGAAACGGCGCGCTCGCCGTCGGCCAGAACGCCGCAGAAGCCGCCCAGACACGGGCCGCAGGTCGGCATGGTGAAAATCGCGCCCGCGTCGATGAAGATATCCACCAGCCCCTCCTTCAGGCAGTCCTTGACGACCTGCTGGGTGCCGGGGATGACGATGCAGCGCACATGGTCGCTGACCTTGTGCCCCTTGAGAATCTGCGCGGCGACGCGCATATCGCTGATGCGGCCGTTGGTGCAGCTTCCGATGACAACCTGATCGATGGTCTGCCTGCACTCGTGCGCCGGACGGGTGTTTTCCGGCAGATGCGGCAGGGAGACGGTCATATCCAGCTCGTCGAGGTTGATGGTCACGGTGCGGCTGTATTCCGCGTCCGGGTCGGCCTCAAACGCCGTCCATTCGCGCGTCACGCGCCCCTTGAGGTATTCGCGGCAGACGTCGTCCACCGGGAAAATGCCGTTCTTCGCGCCTGCCTCAATGGCCATGTTTGCGATGGTCAGGCGGCCGTCCATCGGAATTTCCTTCACGCCGTCGCCGGTGAATTCGAGGGACTGATACAGCGCGCCGTCCACGCCGATTTCGCCGATGAGGTGCAGAATCACGTCCTTGCCGCTGACCCACGGCTTCATTTTGCCGGTCAGCACGACCTTGACGGCCTCCGGCACCTTGAACCAGCATTCGCCCGTCGCCATGCCCACGGCCATATCCGTCGAGCCCACGCCCGTGGAGAATGCGCCCACCGCGCCGTAGGTGCAGGTGTGGCTGTCCGCGCCGATGATGACCTCGCCGGGGGCGACGATGCCCTGCTCCGGCAGCAGCGCGTGCTCGATGCCCACGCGGCCGACCTCGTAATAGTGGACGATGTGCTGCGCGCGCGCGAATTCGCGCATCTGCTTGGCGAGCGTCGCGGCCTTAATGTCCTTGTTGGGGACGAAGTGATCCGGGATCAGTGCGATCTTCGCGGGGTCGAACACCTTGACCGCGCCCATCCGGTGAAACTCGTTGATGGCCACGGGGGCGGTGATGTCGTTGCCCAGCACAAGGTCAAGCTTGCACATGAGCAGCTCGCCCGCGCGGCAGCGCTCAACGCCGGCGGCGCGCGCGAGGATTTTTTGTGTCATGGTCATGCCCATAGCGGAAAAACCTCCCTCAAGAAAATGAAAAAGCCTCGCACACCTGCTTTTCGCAGGGGCGAGGCGAGAATGCCCACGGTACCACCCTGATTCGGCTTTCACTCAAGCGCGGAAGCCCTCTTTTGCCTTAACGCGGCCGGTTCGTCCTCTGCTCGGCACAGAGGCAGCTCGGGAGTGAGTTATCCCGCGTCCCCGCCGTCGGCTTGCACCGGGCGCCGACTCTCTGAAGGTCAGGGGCGCGTCTTTGTTCCGTCATTGCTTTTGCGGCTGAAAGCCGCCTTTCGCTTAAAAAGCGATGTGCGATTTGCGTATTATTGTAATCCGAATGTGACAAGTTGTCAAGTATGGAAATCAATCCCCCGCCATGGCGCGGCGGCTCGAATGGATGAAATCAAACGAATCCAGGGTTTTACCGGCCATCACGCCGGTTGCGCGGCCGTTTTCGGCGGCGATTTCGCCGGATACGATGACAAAACGAATGCCCTCCGGCGCGGCGTCCGGGCGGCCGAGACCGGGGAAATCCGCGCGGTCGCAAATCGTTTCGGGGTCGAAGACGAGCAGATCGGCGTCCATGCCCGCGCGGATGCGCCCCTTGCGCCCGAGCCCCATCGTCTGCGCGGGGAGGAGCGTCGTATGCGCAATCGCCTGCTCCCAGCTCAGCTCGCCGCGCTCGATCACCATTTTGCGCAGATAGCGCGGGAAGCTGCCCGCGATCTGCGGGTGCCCTTCGCCGGGGGCGTAGCTGCCCGTGTCGGTGGAAACCATCGTCATCGGGTAGCGCTGAATGGTGTAGACGGCCTCCTCGCTGCCCGTGTTGACCACCACCGCGTCGCACGGGTGCGCCGCGCGCAGGTGTTCATAGAGCGCCTGATCCGGCACGAGGCCGATGTGTTCGCCCGTGATGACCCGCAGGTGGCGCAGCTCGATGCCGTTGTCGCGCATGGTCACGGGCTCAAAGAGCGCCGAGCCGATGGAAGAACACCAATCCTTGTACATGCCGCTGTCCAGACGCATATCCACGCCGCGCGCACGCGCCAGCTCCAGCATCTCCAGCGCCTTGTATTCGACGCCCACGCCGTATTGATATTCAAAGTGCGAGACGATCATCCGGCAGCCCGTGACCTCGGCCAGCTCGATGGCCTCGCTGAGCGAGTTGAGGTCGGTCATGGCGAACATGCGCGTGTCGATGGCGGCGGGTCTGCCGTAGCGGCGTGCCATCGTGCACAGCGCCTCCATCTCCTCAAGCGACGTGCCCGGCGCGTAGCCCGGCCCGAGGGAAACGCCGGCTGCGCCGCTTTGCAGCGCGCGCTCGCAGAGGGCTTCCATCGTGTGTACCTGCGCGCGTTTGGCGGGGGCGAACAGATCGGTGACGCCCGCCGCCTCGCGCAGCGCGCACAGGCCGATCATCTCCGCCTGATGAATCGGAAATGCCGTCTGGCTGCGCAGAAATGCGTCTATATCCAGCGGGGAAAAGCCGCAGTTGCCGCCCACCGTCGTCGTGATGCCCTGAAGCAGGGAGAGCGTGCCGGTGTATTTACAGCCGTCGATATGGCCGTGCGGGTCAATAAAGCCGGGGCAGACGAAGCAGCCGGAAGCGTCGATTACCCGCGCGTCCTTCGGCGCGCCAGACTGCGCCGGTTGGACGGCGGCGATGCGCCCGTCCTCGCAGAGCACATCGGCCTGAAAGCGCGACAGGGTCTCCGGGTCGATGACCGTGCCGCCGGAAATGAACAGCTTTGACATGGTTTTCTCCTCCATACTCCATCTTACGAACAGAAAAATATGGCGGTTCATCCGTCCTGAAAAACCCGCCCGAAATCGGACGGGCATTTCAGGACGGGGCGGCAAAGCCGCCCCGCCTCTTCTTCGGCCGCAACAGCGGCCGGAAGGAGTCACTGCATGCTCAGCTTGAACGTCGTCCAGATATCCTGGTATTTCTGCTCGTCCTCGCTGGACAGGTTGCGCACATACTCCGCATCGTCGATGCGGTCATAAATGCCGTTGAACACCGGGTTGTTCAGGTAGCTTTCGGAGAGGCAGGCCTTCGCCGCCTCGTTCGGGCTGCAATAATACTGATACTCGACGCAGGTCGCCGCGACTTCCGGGCGCAGCAGGTACTGGAGGAAGAGGTTCGCGTTCTTGGCGTGCGGCGCATTCACCGGGATGAAGCAGCCGTCGATGCCGAAGCCCAGACCCTCTTCCGGCCAGACGACCTTCAAATCCGGGTTGGCGTCCAGCGCCAGCGCGACGAACGGGGTGAAGGTGTCGGCCACGGAAATATCGCCGGAAACCAGATAGTTGTGCAGGTTCTCATATTCGAGCACGTGGATGTTGCTGCGCAGCGCGTCGAGCTTTTCCGCCGCCTCCGCGAGCACCGCGTCGTCGGTGGTATTCATGCTCTGGTGCATGGAGAGCAGCACCATGCCGATGGTCACGCGCGCGTCGTCGATCAGGCCGGGCTGTCTTCAAGGGACGGATCCCACAGGTCGTTGAAGCCCTTGATGTCGATCTCCACCGCGGACGGATCGTAGACGATCAGCGGAATGCCGCTCACATACGGCACGACGAACTGGTCGTCCGGATCGAAGAACTGATGGGTGAAGCCCTCGTTCAGGTTGGAATAGTTATCCACGATGGCGGGGTCGAACGGCTGCATCAGCCCGGCTTCGCGGGTGGTGTTGAGCATGTAGTCGCTGGCCAGCACCACGTCGTAATCGCCGCCGTTTACCGCGGAGAGCTTTTCATACATCTCCTCGTTGCTGGAGAAGGTCGCGTAGTTGACTTTGATGCCCGTCTCCTCCTCAAACGGCTTGATGACGGTCGAGTAGTCGATGTAACCTTCCCAGGTGAAGATGTTGAGCACGGCCTCGTCGGTCTTGTTCTCGGTCTCCGCCAGGGCGCAGCCGCCGATGGTCAGCAGCGCAAGCAGCAGGCAAAGAAGTTTCTTCATGTCCATGTCCCTCCTTAATCAGGAATGGTTGATCTATCTCAAACGCGGGATGCGTTTGATGCTTATTGGAGTTTTGCGTTGCTTCTGGCCGTTATCAATTGAGTAGCGGCCACACAGATAAAGATCACGCCGAGCATCAGGGTGGAGAGCGCGTTGATCTCCGGCGTGCCGCCGGAACGCAGGCCGGTGTAGACCTTGAGCGGCAGGGTGGTCGTCTCCGCGCTGGTGACGAAGAAGGAGATCACCACGTCGTCAAGGCTCATCGCGGCGGAAAGCATCATGCCGGAGAGCACCGCCGGGAAGACCAGCGGCAGGGTGATGTCCTTCAAAACGCGCGTCGGGCTCGCGCCGAGGTCGCGCGCGGCCTCCGACAGCGAAGGATCCATGCCGATCAGGCGGGATTTGACGTTGATGAACACATAGGGGATGCAGAAGGTCGTGTGCGTCAGCACCAGCGCGCCCATGCCGAGCTTAAAGCCCACGGCGGTGAACACGGATAGATACGCCATGCCCAGCACCAGCTCGGGGATCATCATCGGCAGGGTGGCGATGGTTTCGACCGCGCCGCCGAGCTTCAGGTGCGACCGCGCCAGCCCGATTGCGCCCAGCGTACCGATGCCGCCCGCCAGCAGGCTGGATACGACAGCCAAAACCAGCGAATTTTTGAGCGCGTCGGCCATCAGGGCGTTGGAAAACAGGCGGCTGTACCAATTGGTCGTGAAGCCCTGCCAGCTTCCGATGGTGCGCCCGCTGTTGAAGGAATAGATGACGACCATCAGAATCGGCAGATAGAGGACGATCAGCACCAGCGTCAGATAGACGGGGGAAAAGATTTTGCGCTTTCTGCGCCGCTTTGCCTGCGCCATCACATCACCCCCAGATCATCGCCGCCGACCTTGCGATACAGCAGATAGATGCCGGCGGAAAGCGCGATGAGCACCATGCTCATGGCCGAGCCGACGTTCCAGTCGCGCACCTTGAGAAGCTGGTCGCGGATAAGGTTGCCCACCAGCACCAGACCGCCGCCCATGATATCCGACAGATAGAACAGGCCGACGCTGGGCACGAACACCAGCACGCAGCCGGCGAGAATGCCCGGCATGGTCAGCGGCAGCGTGACGGTGAGGAACGCCCGAACGGGGCTTGCGCCCAGATCGCGCGCAGGCCTCCACCAGCGTGAAATCCATCTTATCCACCGCGTTGTGGCACGGCAGGATCATAAAGGAAATCAGGCAGTAGACCATCGCCAGCAGCACCGAGCCGTAGGAACCGAGGAACTTGATGTTCTTCTGAATCAGCCCCAGCGAGCGGAGCACGCCGTTGACCGGGCCGTTGGCCTGCAGGAGGATCTTCCAGCCGTAGATGCGCACCAGCGCGCTCGTCCAGAACGGGATGATGACCAGCATCATCAGCAGCGCCTTCCATTTGCGCGGGGCGCGCGCCATGCAGTAGCCGAAGGGATAGCCCACCAGCAGGGAGATGACCGTCGTAAAGAACGCGAGCTGGAGGCTGTTGGCGAAGACCTTGAGATAATCCTCGCGCAGCAGCGCCTTGTAGTTGGCGAGCGTCAGCGGCATGCCGAATTGGAATTTGCCGCCCGTCACCAGCGACGTGCAGAGCACGTAGATCAGCGGCAGGGCGACCAGCAGCACGCCGAAGGCCGCCATCGGCGCGGTCATCAGCGCGTGGGTGCGCCGCTCGTGCGCCTGAAGGGTGTTTTTACGCGCCATGGGACGTCCCCCCAATGACCGCGGCCTGCGCGGGATTCCAATACAGATAGGCGGTGCTGCCGGGCGTAAGCGCGTCGCTGAGGCGGCCTTCGCTTGTCGCGACGGCTTCCTCGCCGTCGGGGAGGATGGCATAGGTCAGCACGCTGCCGCCCGCGTAGCGCGCCTCGCGCACGGTGACGGGCAGTTGGAAGCCCTCGACCGGCACGGGGGAAACGCGCATCCGCTCCGTGCGCACGCAGATTTCGCAGTCCTCACCCGCGGAGAGCCGCGCGCGGGAAGCGTCCGCCGTGAAGCTGCCGCATGCGCCGCGGATGACCGCCGTATCCTTTCCGACGGCTTCCACCCTGCCGCTAAGAATGGTGGAGCGGCCGATGAACTGCGCGACGTAGTGCGTCTTCGGCTCGTCGTAGATTTCTTCCGGCGTGCCGAGCTGCTCAAAGCGCCCGTCGCGCATGACCGCGATGCGGTCGGACATGTTGATGGCCTCTTCCTGATCGTGGGTGATGTAGACGAAGGTGATGCCCAGTTTTTTTTGCAGGCGCTTGAGTTCAAGCTGCATCTGGCGGCGGAGCTGCAAATCCAGCGCGCCCAGCGGTTCATCCAGCAGCAGCAGCTCCGGTTCGGGCGCGAGCGCACGGGCAATGGCGATGCGCTGGCGCTGGCCGCCGGAAAGCTGACTGGGCATGCGCTTGGCAAAATCCGCCATCTGCACCAGCTCGAGCATCTCGCGCACGCGCTTTTCGATGGAGGCTTTATCCATCCTGCGCACGCGCAGGCCGTAGGCCACGTTCTTTTCGACATTCATATGCGGAAAGAGCGCGTAGCTCTGAAAGACCGTGTTGACGGGGCGGCGCTCCGGCGGCAGCGCGGTGACGTCCCGGCCGTCCAGCAGCACCGTGCCCTCGTCCGGCGTTTCCAGACCGGAGATAATGCGCAGGGTCGTCGTCTTGCCGCAGCCGGACGCGCCCAGCAGCGTGACGAACTCGCCCCTGGCGACGTCCAGCGAGATATCGCGCAAAACGTCGCCCTCGCCGAAATTCTTGGAAATGTGCTGTAAAGAAAGAAGGGTATCCTGCATGGTTTCCTCCCTGAGTCATCAAGCCTGTGCGGGCGGGGCTTAGCGCCGCAACCCATAAAAACAGCATGATTATATGCTAGAAAAAGCGCCGTGTCAACCATAAAGTTCAGCGGGAAAAATGTGCAGGTTTAATGCAGCTAAACTTCCGGCAGGAAAAAGACCCTCTTTGCGCAAAAACGCGCAAGAGGGCGCAGAAATGGCTGCTCAATCGCCACATTCCCCGGCGAACGCGCGGATGGCCGCGCTGCGGGCGCTGCCGAGCACCTCTTTGGCGGGGCCATCCTCCGCGACGAGGCCGTTTTCCATATAAATCACGCGATCCGCCACGTCGCGGGCGAAGTTCATTTCGTGGGTGACGACGATCATCGTGCGCTTTTCGGCGGCCAGCTGACGGATGACGCAGAGCACCTCCTGCGTGAGCTGCGGGTCAAGCGCGCTGGTCGGCTCGTCAAAGCAGAGAATTTCCGGATCCATGGCCAGCGCGCGGGCGATGGCGACGCGCTGACACTGCCCGCCGGAAAGATTGCAGGGATACGCGCCCGCCTTATCCGCGAGGCCGACCTTTTCCAGCAGGAGCATGGCCTTCTGCTCGGCCTCCTGACAGCTTCGATGGAGCACCAGCTGCTGCGGCGCGACGATGTTGCGCAGCACCGTGTAATGCGGAAAGAGGTTGTAATCCTGAAAGACGAGCCCCATCTTGAGGCAGAGCCCACGCAGGTCTTTTTCCGTCCGATAGCGCGCCGCGCCGTCCGCGCCGGTGGTGACCATCGCCTGACCGTCGATGCGGATTTCGCCGCTGTCGATGGTTTCAAGGTGGTTGAGGCAGCGCAGGAGGGTGCTCTTGCCCGAGCCGCTGCGGCCGATGACGGCGACGACCTCGCCCTTGTCCACGCGCACGGTCACGCCCTTCAAAATTTCGTTGTCGCCGTATTTTTTTCTGATGTCAATCGCCTGAAGCATGACCCTTGTTCTCCCTTTCCGTTTCCGCGCCGGAGCGCTTGTCAATCCTGTAATACGCCATGCGGCGGTTGAGACAGCTAAACACGAGCGAGACCGCGCCGTTCATCAGCAGATAGAAAAGCCCCGCGACAAAGAGCGGCTCGACGGAAGCGGTGCGGCTGGCCTCGTTCTTCGCCGCGCGGAACAGTTCGGCGACGGCGATCACGTTCGCCAGCGACGTATCCTTGACCAGCGTAATCACCTCGTTGCTGACCGGCAGCAGCACGCGCTTTGCCATCTGCGGCAGGATGACGTGAAAAAACGTCTGTCCGCGCGTCATGCCCAGCACCTGACCGGCCTCGCGCTGCCCGACGGGGATGGACTGAATCCCACCGCGGAAGATTTCGGCGAAATAGGCGGCGTAGTTGATGGAAAAGGCGAGAATGGTGGCGTTCATGCGGTCGAGGTTCACGCCCGTCAGCGTCGGAATGGCGAAATAGATGGCGAAGATTTGCAGCATCAGCGGCGTACCGCGCATCACCAGAATATACAGCGACGTCGGCACGCTGACGATCTTGCGCCTGCTCATGCGCAGCAGTGCCACGGCCAGGCCGAGCGGCAGGGAAAACAGCAGCGTGAAGAAGAAAATAATCAGCGTGTTATAAAAATCCGCCCGTCATGGAAAGCACGAGCTTCATAAACGCATCGAAATTGTTGAAGTATCGCATGAAGGCCTCCGAAAAGGTGATATGGACGGAAAGGGCCATTTTCTCCCCCTTCGGGGAGAAAATGGCTATTTGTCAGTTCGCGTATTGGGCGACCAGCGTGATGTCATTGGCGAACCACTTGGCGCGGATGGTATCCAGCGTGCCGTCTTTGAACATGTCGATGAGCTGCTGGCTCACCGCGTCGGCGAGGGTCTGTTCGCCCTTGCGGAAGGCAATGCCGTATTCCTCGGCCTCCAGCACCTCGGGCAGCACGGTGAACTGGGTCGGATCGTCCTGCTGGGCGATGTAGTAATTGCCGACCACGGAGTCGATCAGCAGCACGTCGATGCCGCCGAGCTTGAGATCCATCAGCGCGGTCACGAAATCATCGTACAGCTGCGGCTCGCCGATGGCCGCCATCAGATCGGGGTTCGCGTTCAGCACGTCCACGGAGCTGGAACCGGCCTGCGTGCCGAGCACCTTGCCGGAAAGATCCGCCTCAGAGGCGATGCCGGAATCGGAACGAACGACGAGAATCTGCTCGTTGGCCAGATACGGGATGGAGAAGGTCATCTGCTCGATGCGCTCCGGGGTCATCGTCAGACCCGACCAGATGCAGTCGATGTCTTTGCCGGAAAGCTCCAGCCCTTGGAATCCCACGAGATCGGCTGGAGAACGAGCTCCACGCCGAGGCGGTCGGTGACTTCCTTGGCCAGATCAATGTCAAAGCCGACGTATTCGCCGTTTTCATCGACAAAGCCCATCGGCGGGTATTCCTCGTCAAAGCCCATCACGAGGGTGCCCTTCGCCTTGACATCCGCAAGGCCGGTATCTTCCGCCAGCGCGGCGGCGAAGCAGAGGGTGAGGACGGCGGCCAGCAGAGCGGCAAGCATCTTTTTCATAAGGGGTTGCTCCTTTCCGAATGACCGGCGTGGATTTTTGCCGGCTGTTTACTTTAATATGTTAGCACTTTAATGTGATGAAGTATACCACGCGAAAAATGGTTTGTCAACGGGGTTTTGAAGTTTTTGAAAAAACAAAAAACGAAGAATCAGGTCTCAAATGCGTAGAAAACAAGTAAGGGCGCGCATTGCACGTCCGAAAAGTTTACGCTTTGAGTGGAAGAACAGGGGAAGCATCGTCTGCGGACGATGCGCCGACGACTGGGCTTAGGGGATTAGGGGAGATTTCGATTTCTCCCCTTAAATCCCTAAGAACCCCATAACCCCACTGAAACGAGCAGGGTTTCGACCCTGCACCCGGGGCTATAAATCCGAAGAATTACGAAAATCGAGCTGGTTTTCCACATTCAAGGATAAACTGTGGAAAAAAACCGACGCTGAGAAACAGCGTCGGTTGGAAGGCGCAGCAAAACTCAGTTTTCTGCCGGGGTTGGGGCAGAGCCCCAACGTATTTATTTCTCGGTGATGATCTTTTTCAGATCGGCAATCGAGCTCTTCATATCGAAGAGGTATCGAGCATCTTGGTCACCTTGTCGCAGGAATTGATGATCGTCGAGTGATCACGGCCGAAGGCGTCGCCGATGCGCGGCAGGCTCAGCCCGGTCATCTCGCGCGTCAGATAGACGGCGACGTGGCGCGCCAGCGCGATTTCCTTCTTGCGGGAATCGCCGCGCAGCATGTCCGCGCTCAGGCTGTAATAATCGGCCACGCAGTCGATAATCAGCTCCGGCGTGATGCGCTTGGGGTCGCGCACGACGGCGATATCGTGCAGCGCGTGGGAGATGACCTCCTCGTTGATTTCGCAGTGGTTCAGCTTGGCGTAGGCGTTGACGCGGGTCAGCGAGCCTTCCAGCTCACGGATGTTGCTTTCGATGCGTCCGGCGATGAGCTCCAGCATCTCGTCGCTGATTTCAATGCCCTCGTTTTCGGCCTTCTTGCGCAGGATGGCGATTCGGGTATCGAAATCCGGCTTCTGAATGTCGGCAATCAGGCCCCACTCGAAGCGGCTGCGCAGGCGCTCTTCCAGACGGGCGATTTCGCGCGGCGGCTTATCGGAGGAGATGATGATCTGCTTGCCCGCGCTGTGCAGGGCGTTGAAGGTGTGGAAAAACTCCTCCTGCGTGGAATCGCGGCCGGCGATAAACTGAATGTCGTCCAGCATCAGCACATCGACGTTGCGGAAGCGGTTGCGAAATTCCACGTTCTTGTTGTTCTTGATGGCGGCGACCAGCTCGTTGGTGAACATCTCGCTGGGCAGATAGAGCATGCGCATGTTCGGGAAATGATCCTGAATGAAGTGGCCGATGGCGTGCATCAGGTGAGTCTTGCCCAGGCCGACGCCGCCGTAGAGGAACAGCGGGTTATAGGCCATGCCCGGCTGCTCGGCGACGGCCAGCGCGGCGGCATGCGCGAAGCGGTTGGACGAGCCGACAACGAACGTGTCAAACGTCGATTTCGGGTTGAACATGTTGATGCCCTGCATCGCCGGGGCGTCTTCCTTCTTCTGGCGCTCCTGCCACTCAATGCGCTCCTTGACGCTCATCAGCTCGATGGTCATTTCGCGCCCGGCGGCCTGGCTCACCGCTTCGGTAATCATCGGCAGATAGCGCGCGCGGATGGTCTTCTCGTTGAAATCGCTGATGACCTCCAGCGCGAGCTTGTCGTCCACCACATACACGGGCTTGAGCGGCTGCTCGATCCATGTGGTATAGGAAACGTTGGCCAGCTCCTCGCGCATCAGTGCCTTGGCCTTATCCCATAATTCGATATGATCCATGGCGGAAACCTCCGTATCTTCTGCGGCGCGTGACGGCCGCTTTCCCACAATCTGTACACATATCCCTGTGGATATACTGTGGATATCACAATACTTTCCACAGCTTGTGGAAAGATAGACTCCACCTGTGGATAACTTCTTATGACAGCTTTCCTATCATATCAAAAAAGCCCTGTTTTCAAGGCTTTTTTGGCAGGCGGCGAAAAGAAAGAAAATGCAGCTTTCATCCGCCTGCTCTGCCGGTTCATCGCGGGTTATCCCACAATATGATGTGGTCGCTGTCGATAACTGACCACAATTTTCGTGCGCGGATGGGCGGATTCCGTCATTTTTGTGTGAAATCCTGTCGGAAAAAGTTTGAAAAAAATTTGTTAAATGTAGCCGCCGTCCACGCCGAGCACCTGCCCGGTGATGAAGGAGGCCGCGTCCGAGAGCAGAAACGCGCAGGCCTGCGCCACGTCCTGCGGCGTGCCGAGGCGGCAAAGCGGCGTTTCCTCCGCCAGCGCGGCCTTGGTTTCGTCGCTGTGCTCATCCATCATGCGCGTGTCGATCACGCCGGGGGCGATGCAGTTGACGCGCACGCCGCTGGGTCCCAGCTCCTTGGCCAGCGCACGGGTCAGGCCGAT
>VOFB01003629.1_pt1 | contig 67732 bp, 81 predicted proteins | sample 5384141 | NCBI WGS metagenome assembly VOFB01 (sample SAMN12384721, study PRJNA508395) | human gut metagenome | isolation source: healthy gut A | host: Homo sapiens
ATGGACGGCGTGCCATAGACAGAACGGATGCGGCGGCGCAACACCATGTTCTCGCCGAACAGTTTGCCTCGCGCGATTTCGCCATGCACTTCGAGAATGTAGTCATCGCCGTCCCAATGAGGCATCGGAGCCGACATGCTCGGCCGGCGTGGTGCGGATCCTGCCGTGCATCGGATAGCTCCCAGCCGGATATTGCGAATCTTCCGAGTCTCGTACGGTCCGCAGATGTTTTCGAATCCGCATGTGAAGAACAGGCCTCCCATAATGGAACGCAACGCTTCCTGTCCATTGGTATCGAACTGGTTACGGCCGTTGAGCCCCGGCTTGGAGAGGAACGTGAGATTTTCGCCTTTGTATTCGAACAGTGCCACGTCGAGCGCTTTGTCGGCCATGGATACGAAGCGCAGCAGCCCGTTTTTGACCTCCACGGCCTTCAGACCGTGGGTGCGGCCTCCTGATATTCGATCGGGCGAACATAGGCGGCTTGCTGCATACTGCCTACATGGGCGAGCACGTTGCTGCGTTCGGCTGCAACCTTGCGTTGATCGGACATGATGCCTACTCCTCCTTCAGCTCGTCCGGGTACTGCGGCCATGCGCCCTCCCTGGGTGCATACAAACGGAAACCTTCACCGCACGCTCATGGGCGGCACGCAGACTATATCCGCGCAGCAGGTATGCCAAGAACGCTCCGGAGAACGAATCGCCTGCGCCAACGGTGTCGGCGATGTCCACTTTCGGCGTGGGGAGAATCGACGTGGTATCGTCACCCATAACCGCGCTATAAGCGTCACCAGCGGTAAGAATCACCACATCCAGATTGAATCGTTCCTTGACCGCTTTCATGCTTTCGACTTGCGTCGGCATGGTGAAATCAGGTTCGGGAAGGCCGAAGAGTTTCGCGACAATCGGCAGTTCCTCATCGTTGATTTTGAGGATCGTGGCACCGTCGAGCAAACGTTCGAGCACGTCACGATCGGTGAATCCGCTGCGGATGTTGATGTCGAAGAAACGTACGGTATCGCTACCGGCTGCGTCGATCATCGCATATATGGCGTCTCGGGTGCCGTGAGGTTCGCGGGCCGCGATACTTCCGTAGCAAATGGCGTCAGACTGCTCGACCAGCCCTTTCACCTCGTCGGTGAAAGCGATATGATCCCACGCACGGTCACGCACCACATCATAGGAAGGAATGCCGTTGCCATCAAGGGTGACCGCGGTGACTCCGGTTTCATAATCGTTGACTTGAGCTGCGACGTTCACACCGCGATCGGTGAGCAGCTGCACGAGTTCATGGCCGAGCTCGTCATCCCCAACGGCGGTGATCGCCGTTGCTTTCACACCGTTTTGCGCGGCATGATAGACGAAGTTGGCCGGCGCCCCTGCCAGGCTTTCTTGCCCGTGGGGAGCATGTCCCACAGCAGCTCGCCCATAGTGAGCACGGATTTGGAATCCCCGTTGGAGATTTTCGCATTCATGGTTGTTCCTTGTACGAAAAAGTGTTTTAGGGTATAGGAGACCAAAGGGGCCGGCGGAGAGAAGCCGCACCCCGGCAAGTTGTGATGATGATTGTTGAGAAACGTTTTGTTTTGCGTTTTATCGTTACGCTTAGATGCGCTCAGTCTTCTTTGGCTGCCGGATATTCGTTGCACAGCAGACGGTAGGCCGGCTCGTCTTCCTCGATCTTCGGGAAACGTCCGAGCGGAGCATAAAAGCGATTGTCGGTGTTGTCGTCGTTGCACATGGAGACTTCGCCGACCAAAGTCGGAACGGAATCTTCCTTGATGTAATACTCGTGGTAGGTGTACGGGTAGAACGTCAGCGATTCGCCTTCGTTAAGCTCGATCGGCTCTCCTGCAGGCACATAATAACGACGGCCGTCACGGCACACGAGCACCGGGGTGTCGAGCTTCTCCTCGGTTTCCGGATCGGCGTTGTACAGGTGGAATACCGCGGTGCCACCGCCGCGCACGATGATGTCCTCCATCTTGTTCCAGTGGAAGTGCATCGGGGAAACCTGGCCGGGCATGCTCATCATGATCTTCTCGGCATACACCTTAGTATATTTCGGATCCTTCACATTGCCGTTGCGCAGAGTGATCAGCGCCAGACCCTTGTGTTCGAAGTCGTCCTCGCCGTAATCGGTGATGTCCCAACCCAAAGCGTTGTCGCGAACCTCATCCCATTCGTGGCCCTTCTCGGCCCATTCTTCCGGAGTGAAGCTCAGGTACGGCGGAATACGGAACTTGTACTGGTCAAGCAAAGCTTCGAACTGCTTGATGACTGCATTGACTTCAGAACGCTTCATGGCGAAAACTCCTTTGTCATAAACTACGACGTTTACGCGTCTGTATTGCTATTTGCTATTTTCCGTTGGTTCTGTTCGGTTGATGACCAACATGCTTTCGGCGTGTCGACCTTCAATCTCAAGCATTTCGATTAATTTCGTTTTACTTGCGATTTCTTTCGTTTTGCTTGTTGACAACAACATAACACAAGGTTACGATAGTTGTCAACACAAAACGAAAGGATTCGCAAATGAAATTTCCTCCATAACGAAAAGAAACGAAAAAGCGATTGCTATGATGAAAACAGATACCGCAATCACGCGCGGCAACCAGCGCACCGTCATAAGGAGAACCGAAGATGATGAAGGCCGAACGCCGGAACAGATCCTGAAAAAGATCGAAGCCAACGGTCGTGTCGTCGTCACCGACTACGCCAAAGAACTCGGTGTAACCGAAGCGACTTTACGCAAGGATCTTCAGGAACTCGATGACCGAGGCTTGGTACAACGCGTGCACGGAGGTGCCATGAAGCCCGATACCGAGCTCAGCCGATTCGAAAATCGCGTCGACCTCGGCAAAGACGTCAAAATGAGATTGGCAGCGGCCGCAATGGATGAAATCACCGAAAACCGCGTGATCTTCATCGACGGAGGTTCCACCAATTATCTGACGGCGCAGGCCTTGCCTCGTGACTACACCGGTACGATCATCACCAACAGTCCGGCCGTGGCATTATGGATGTCCGACTATGACGGCGTCGAAGTGAACATGCTCACCGGAGTGATTCACCACAAGTCGAAGGAAACCGTCGGATCCGCCGCGCTGGCCATGCTGCAGGGACTCCACTGCGATCTGGTGCTGCTTGGCGTATCGTCCATCGATCCGGAATATGGCATCACCACACCATATCTGGAATCCGCCGAAACCAAGCGGGCCCTCATCAAAGCCGGCACCAAAGTGATGAGCCTGATCACACCGGAGAAATTCGGCCATGTTTCCACATACAAAATCGCTGACTGCAACGCGCTGGACGTCATCGTGACGGAAGGCACACCCGAGTGCGCCGACGCACTCGTCGCAGCGGGAATCGCACTGCATAGCATCAACTGATTTCCGCAACCCGAATACAACACCCCCCTCAAGATGCGTGCAACCACCGCACCTTAGGCAAACACACCCAAAAACAGGCTTTCGTCAACGCTTGACGAGTCGCCCTCCCACAACCAAGGAGCATTCCCATGACCGCGCCATTTAGCGATCCGCATTTCGCTATTTCGCTGTACTGCAGCGACTTCCGCAATCCAGCCACACAGGTCGAAGTACTCAACAACCTCGCCGATTCCTACCACATCGACATCATGGACGGCCACTTCTCCCCCAGCATGGGCCTATGCACCACCTGGATCGAACAAATGATGCCGATCTGCGCACTACGCAAGGAAGTGCACATGATGGTCACCGACATCGACCATTGGATCGACCAGTTGGTAGCTGCGGGCGCTACCATGCTGACCCCACACGTCGAATCGTTGGGAGCACACGCCTTCCGAACCCTGCGCATCATTCGCGAAAACGGCTGTGGAGCCGGCATTGCGGTCAATCCGCTCACCTCATTCTCCGAAATGGAGAATCTGCTGGAACGCATCGACCTCGTGACCGTCATGACCGTGGAAATCGGCTATTCCGGAGAACCGCTGATCCCCGAAACCCTGAAGAAAATCGAACGACTTGCGCAATTCCGAGACGCGCACGGACTCAACTACGAAATCCAAATCGACGGATCCTGCAACGAAAAAGAACTTCAAGCGCATGCGCGAGGTCGGCGCCGACACCTTCGTGCTTGGCAATACCGGCATCTTCAAACGCTCTCCCGACATCGAAGAGGCCTGGCACATGACCATGGCGGCCTACGAGGAATCCACCGGCGAGCGCGTTCGTGTGCGCTGAAGCGTACGCGCAATACCCCCATACAACAGCAGCTTCTCTATCAACCATCAATCGCCATCGAATCGAATACATATCAAACATAGGAATACTGACATGACTACCGCAACTTCATTCCGTGAATGCGAACAGATCATCATCAACGAGCTCTCCGACGTGCTCAGCAATGTCGATGAAAATCAGATCGACGAATTGGTTGACCTGATCACCGGCGCACGTAAGGTCTTTTTCGTGGGCGTCGGGCGCGTGGAGCTCGCGCTGGAGGCGATTGCCAAGCGTTTGGCACACCTGAGCATCGACACCGTGATGGTGGGGGCAGATTACCGAGCCGGCCATCTGCGACAAGGATCTGCTAATCGTTGGCTCCGGTTCCGGCAAAACCGGTTTTCCGCTGTTCATTGCTGGCAAGGCGAAGTCGTTCGGCGCGAAAGTGGCACGAATCGGCATTGTTGAGGACTGCCCTATGAAGCAGTACACCGACCTGTTCGTGCATGTACCGGCGGCCGGCAAGCCTGGCAGCGGCACCAAGCCGAGCGAACAGCCGATGACCAGCCTGTTCGAACAGTCGCTGCCGCTGGTCGGCGACGCAATCGCCATGAGCCTGGTGCGCAAGCAGGACATCGACCTTGATTCCCTATGGGAGTTCCATCGCGAATCTCGAGTAGTTTCGCTCTCCCAAAAATATCGCGAATCTACTGAAAAAATAAGATAAAGAAAGCCTGTAATCCCGGGGAGATTCATTTCATGGGATTACAGGCTTTCTTATGTTGATATGCGCTTTACGCTATTCGCACTATCGCTTTTTCGCTATTCGAGTTCTACGGCACCTGTGTAGAGCTGGTAGTATTCGCCCTTTGCGCGATGAGCTCGTCATGCGAACCGCGTTCGATGATGCGGCCATGGTCGAGCACCATGATCACGTCGGAATTGCGCACCGTGGACAGGCGGTGAGCGATCACGAACACGGTGCGACCCTTCATGAGGTTGTCCATACCGGCCTGCACCACTTCCTCGGTACGGGTGTCGATGGACGAAGTTGCCTCATCGAGGATCATGGCCGGAGGATCGGCTACGGCGGCGCGTGCGATGGAGATCAGCTGACGCTGGCCTTGCGACAGACCGGAACCATCGCCTTCAAGCACGGTCTGGTAGCCGTTGGGCAGCATGCGGATGAAGCCGTCGGCGTTCGTGAGCTTCGCGGCGGCGATGCATTCCTCATCGGTGGCGTCGAGGCGACCGTAGCGGATGTTGTCCATCACCGTACCGGTGAACAGGTTCACGTCCTGCAGCACCACACCCAGCGAACGACGCAGATCCGGCTTGCGGATGCCCTTGACGGAAATGCCGTCATACAGGATCATGCCGTCCTGAATGTCGTAGAAACGGTTGATCAGATTGGTGACGGTGGTTTTGCCAGCACCGGTTTGCGCCCACCAATGCGATCTTCTGTCCGGGCTTGGCGAACCAGGTGATGTCGTGCAGCACCGGTTTGTCGGGGTTATAGCCGAAGTTCACGTCGGTGAAGCGCACATCGCCCCTGCAGGAGGGTGAGGCGACCGTCCGGTGAGGTAATGGCGGTTTCACGGGCTTTCATGGCCACTTCGGCGGCACGCGGGCTCAAGGATTGCGCGGCCTTGAGCGAACGGGTGCCGTCATCGCCTTCCTCGCGCTTCCACGCCCAGTGACCGGTTTCATGGTCAACTTCGGTCATGGTGCGTCCATCTTCGCCGAGTTCCACGTTCACCAAGGTCACGGAACCGCCGTCGTCCTCCGGCTGCTCGTCCATAAGCGCGAAGATGCGGGATGCGCCTGCGAGCGCCATCATCACCATGTTGAACTGCATGGACACTTGGCCAAGCGGGTTCACAAAGGAACGAGACAACGTCAACAGCGAGATCAGCGTACCCAGGGTGAGCGGGCCAGTACCGGACAATCCGAAGTTGCCCAGTCCAGAAATCGCTGCAAATCCGCCGAAAATCGCCAGCAGAATGTACAGCAGGTAGCCCATGTTGCCTACGATCGGCATGGTCACATTGCCCCACGTGTTCGCTTCGGCGGAAGCTTCGAACAGTTCTTCGTTCTTCTTGTCAGAAGGTGGTTTTGGGTGGCGTCTTCGTGGTTGAAGACCTTGATGACCTTCTGGCCGTTGACCGCTTCTTCCACGAATGCGTTCACATCGCCGATGGCGATCTGCTGCTTGACGAAGTAGCGTCCGGAGCGGGAAACAACCTTGCGCACCACCACAAACAGGATCACAGTGAAGGCGAGCACGAAAATGGTGACGGGCACCGACAGCCACAGCATGGAGACGAGCGCTGCGAGCGCAGACACCGCGGACGAGAACATTTGCGGGAACGATTGGCTGATGGCCTGGCGCAACGTGTCGGTGTCGTTGGTGTAACGGCTCATAATGTCGCCGTGTTCGTTGGTGTCGAAGTAGCGGATCGGCAGGGTCTGCATATGGGCGAACATGTCGTCGCGGATCTTCTTCAACGTGCCCTGCTCCACGGTGACGATAACCCACTGCCACAGCCAGCTGCAGAAAATACCGGCCGCATACAGGCATGCCATGAGCGTCAACGCGCGCAGCAGCGGCATCCAATCAGGATCGGAGGCGCCGACCATGGGCAGAATGTACGTGTCGATCAACGACTGCAGGAACAGTGACGATCCGGCCTGGGCCGCGGCACCGACGAGAATGCACACCACCACGAGCGCCACACGCCACTTGTATTGGAAGACGTAGCCGAAGATACGCTTGGTGGTGCCGGGTGCAGCTTTCTGCACCGGCGGTTTGCCATGCGATTGCTGCATCTGATTTTGCGGCTTCCGCCGCTTCGCCTGCTTTGTCTGGTTGCCGGCCGCGTTGTTGTTGTCTTTGGATTTCAATGCGGAAGTTTGTTCAGTCATTTTTGCCCCTCCTCTCACTGCAGCTCCTCAGGCTGAGCCCTGATTCTTGGTTTGCGATTCGTAAATGGAGCGATATTCGTCGCAGGTTTCCAACAGTTCATCATGTGTGCCGGCTGCCATGATGCGACCGTGGTCCATGACGAGAATCATGTCGGATTCCTGCACGGAAGCCATTCGCTGGGCGATGATGATCTTCGTGGTGTCGGGAATCTCATGATGGAATGCGGCACGAATCAGCTGATCGGTTTTGGTGTCGACCGCGGAGGTGGAATCGTCGAGGATGAGGATCTTCGGCTTTCTTCAGCAAGGCGCGGGCAATGCACAGGCGCTGACGCTGGCCGCCGGAGACGTTGGTGCCGCCCTGTTCGATGTATGTATCGTACTTATCGGGGAATTCCTGGATGAATCCGTCTGCCTGCGCAAGCTGACACGCGTGACGAATCTCTTCATCAGTGGCGTTCGGATTGCCCCAGCGTAGGTTTTCGGCGATAGTTCCGGAGAAGAGAACGTTCTTCTGCAACACCATGGCAACCTGATCACGCAATACTTCCAGATCGTAATCGCGCACATCCACGCCGCCGACTTTCAGCGAACCTTCGGTCACGTCGTACAAGCGTGGCACAAGCTGCATCCAGGCTGGACTTTTGCAGAACCGGTGCCGCCGACGATGCCGACGGTCATACCGGAACGAATCTTCAAGTCAATATCGTCAAGCACCGGCTTTTCGAAGTGGTGGAATAACGGAAGATGACATGGTCGAAATCAATCTCACCATTCTTCACTTCCTTGACGGGATTAGCCGGATTCGTAACCGTGCTTTCCTCGTTCAGCACCTGGCAGATGCGTTCGGCGGAGGCCTGCGAAATAATGCACATCACGAAAATCATGGACAGCATCATCATGGCCATGAGAATCTGCATGGCGTAGGTGACCAATGCAGTCAGATCGCCGGCGGTCAATCCAAGGGCCGCATTGTTGCCGGATGCACGATCTGCTGGGCACCCATCCAGGCGATAAGCAGCATGGACACGTACACGCACAGCATCATGAGCGGATTGTTGAAGCTCATAATGCGTTCGGCCTTGGTGAAGTCCTTGAAGATGCGCTCGGAAATGCGGTTGAACTTTTCGGTTTCGTGGTTTTCGCGATTGTAAGACTTGACCACGCGGATGCCCTGCAGGTTCTCGTCTACCACGTTGTTGAGCTTGTCGTACGTGTGGAACACGCGCTCGAACACCGGATGCACCAGTACTGCCAGACCGCACAGGCCGATGGCGAGCACCGGAATGCAGGCGAGGAACACCAGCGAAATGGATGGGCTGATGCGGAAGGAGAAGATCCACGCCACAATCACCATGATCGGAGCGCGCACACCCATACGGATGATCATCGAATACGCATTCTGCAGGTTGGTCACATCAGTGGTCAGTCGTGTGATGATCGAACCGGTGGAGAAACGGTCGATATTGGTGAAGCTGTAGCCCTGCACCTTCTCAAACTGGTCGTGACGCAGGTTTTTGGCGAATCCTGCGCCCGCAATGGCCGAGAACTTTCCAGCCAAAAAGCCGGATGTCAGCGAAACCGCCGAACAAACCAGCAGAATCAAGCCGAATTTCAAAATCGCCGGCATGCTGCCACCGCTGATGCCCTCATCAATCAGCGATGCCATGACGGTCGGAATAAGGATTTCCAGCACGCTTTCCACGGTTACGAATACCGGGAGAGCAGGCTGGCTTTTTTGTATTCGCGCAGCGATTTGCCCAGTGTGCGAATGACGTGTTGCTTTGGTTTTGACGTTGTGGACGTCGTTGCGTTTGCCGCTGTCACTCCCTTGTCCTTTCTTTTTCATACTTACTTGCTTGCGTGTGTTACCTGCGGTTGTTTGCGATCGCCATTTCCTGCGACATTCGCAGTATGCGCGAAACGTATTCATCATGAGAATCGCGATTATGCGGATTCCGTCCATCGCATGATTCTTGCGATTCTTGCGAAACCTGCGGCTTTTGCGAAACCTGCGATTCGCCAAAATCCTGTTCCTGTATTTCCAAGCTTGAATATCGGCTTTCGTCTCCGATCAAACCTCTTTTCACCAAATTCGTCTGCATGACGTCAAGCACGTGCATGAATTGGCGGATCTGATCGTCTTCAAGACCTTCCAGCAGAATTCGTTCCATGTTTTTCGCATTGTCGCGCAAGACTTCGGCGATATGCCTCGATTTATTCGTCAACACGATTTTTTTCAGTCGTGCGTCGCGTTTCACCGGTTCGCGCGCGATCAGGCCCTTCTGCTCCATCAGCCCCAGCACCCGGCATGATGTGGATCGAGTCACGCCGAAGCGTTGCTCGATGTCTTGAGGAAAGATTTCCTCGTTGTCATGCCGTCCTAGATACACAATGATGTCAACGTTGCCACTACTGATGTCTTCCGCCGCTTCAGGGCGGGTGACGCGCAATACCGGTTGACCACGTTGTGCAGCGAGCGAATGGCCACGCTGGGGGCTTTGCCAAGCCGCTTTCCCAGACTTCGACGAGTCGTGAGCCAGTCGTTTCCTTGTATTGTTCGTTCGTCACTTCTGTCACAGCATACATAGTAAACCGTTGTATATACAACTGTTGCACATGCAACAATCAGCGTGTCGCGCATCTCATCGTCCGCGACAAAAAAGGCCGAGGAATCAGATCCGCACCGGTTCAGAGTTAACGAATCGAATCCCTCGGCCTTAAGCCTTGAATCCTACGAAACTACTTGGTGAGTTCAGCGTACTTCTCAAGCATGTATTCGAAAATCTGCTTGCCATCGGCACCCATCAGCACCGACATGCTGTTGATCGGCATGGAGTCGAGGAAAAAGGCGGGTCATATCGTTGTCGGGCACCACCGGCATACGGCCGGCTTCGCCCTCGGCACGCAGGATTTCAAGCACCTTGGAGCCGAGCGGATCCTTGCGCCATTCGGAGAAGTTGGACCATTCGGTGAGCGGCTGGGCCTTGCCGTCGCCGTCAAGCTCCACCACTGCGGAACCGGCGATGTCACGGCTGGACGTGCCGACCTCGATGGTGTATTCGCCGCTCTCGACATGCCAATCGTTGAACCCCTCGGACCAGTAGGCGAAGGCTCGATCGTCAAGGTCGAGGGAGATCTCAGCGGATTCGCCGGCCTTGAGGAACACCTTCTTGAAGCCCTTAAGCTCGTGCTTCGGTCGAGCTACGTCGGCCTTGCCCGGAGCCACGTACACCTGCACGGTTTCGGCGGCGTCAACATCCGAGGCGTTCTTGACCACGGCGGTGACGGAGGCGGTGCAGGCGCCGGTCTTGACGGCCTTCACGTCGCTCACTTCGAACGTAGCGTAGCTCAAGCCGAAGCCGAACGGGTAGTCGACGGCCTTGTTGTAGGTGTCGTAGTAGCGGTAGCCCACGAACACGCCTTCGCCGTAGTCGACATGGCCCTCTTCGCCCGGCCAGTTGATGGTGCTCGGGTCGTCGTTGATGTCGAACGGAATGGTCTGCGCAAGCTTGCCGGACGGGCTCACCTTGCCGAACAGCACGTCGGCGAGCGCCGGACCGCCGGACTGGCCGAGCAGCCAGGATTCAAGAATGCCCTTGGCGTTCTTGGCCCACGGTGCCACGGTGACGACGGAACCGTTAGAGAGTACGACCACAACGTTCTTGTTTTCGGCTGCGACGGCTTCGAGCAGTGCGATCTGCTTGGCCGGCATGTCGAGGGTCTCACGGTCGAAGCCTTCGGATTCGGCCGCTTCGGGGAGCCCCAAGAACATGAGCACCACGTCGGCGCCCTTGGCCGCTTCGACGGCCTCGGCTTCAAGTGCCGGATCGGCCGGTTCGAGGTCGAGGGTGAAACCTGGAGCGAACTTGGCATCCACGCCGCGTTCGGCGAGGGTGTCAAGGAAGCTGGTCATCTTGGTTGGGGTGATGTGCGAGGGCCGCCGCCCTGATAACGCGGGGTGCGTGCGAATTCGCCGATGACCGTGACCTTGGCATCGCCGGCGACCGGAAGGATGGCATCATCGTTCTTGAGCAGCACCATGGATTCGATGGCCGCCTGATGTGCGACTTCGTCGTGCGCTTCGATGTCGAAACGATAGTTTTCGATGCTCATGGCTGCGCGCGTCTTGTTGACCAAGTCGATCATGCCTTGTGCCATACGGTCGAGCTGTGCCGGCTGAATGCGGCCGTCTCGTGCCGCATACACGATTTGGTCGTCGGTGTAGCTTGGCGGCATTTCGAGGTTGAGGCCCGCGTTGAGGGATGCGACGCGATCATGATCGGCGCCCCAGTCGGACATGACGATGCCCTCGAAGCCCCATTCGTCGCGCAGCACGTCGGTAAGCAGCCAGTGGTCCTGCGCCGCATGCACGCCGTTGATGCAGTTGTATGCGCACATGATGGTCCACGGCTGGGCCTTCTTGACGATGTGTTCGAAGGCCGGGAGGTAGATCTCGCGCAGGGCGCGCGGGCTGATGCGGGCATCGACGCGCAGTCGGTCGGTTTCCTGATTGTTGGCGGCGAAGTGCTTGAGCGAAGTGCCCACGCCCTTGGACTGCACGCCTTCAACAATGCCGATGGCTTCATGACCGGCCAAGTACGGGTCTTAGGACCAGTATTCGAAGCAGCGACCGCCGAGCGGGTTGCGCTTGATGTTCACGCCCGGGCCGAGGATTACGGCGACCTTCTCCTGAATGCACTCTTCGGCCATGGCTTCGCCAACCCTGGTGGATGAGTTCCGGATTCCAAGAGCTGGACAAGCCAGCCGCCGGCGGGAAGCAGGTGGCAGGCACGCAGTTGTTCAGGTCGACTTCGCCGGTGGTGGCCGAATTGGACTTGCGCAGGCCGTGGGGGCCGTCGGTGATCATGTAGCCTGGGATGCCTTTGGACTCCACGCCCTGCAGATGCCAGGCGTCGCCGCCGGAGGTGAGGGATGCCTTCTCTTCCAGGGTCAGATCCTTGACGGAAGGATAGGTGCTTTCGCTCATACGTTCCTCTTTCGCATCGTTTTCTTGAGTTCGTATCGGTTAACCGATCTACATGGGACCTCAACCCCGAAATCTCTACTAACCGGTTGGTAGGTACTTTATCAAAACCAACACCGCAACACGCCAATCTTCCTTGAAAAATCAATTAACCAACCGTAAAGTAACTGCAGTACTCATAACATACGAGAAGTGGCATTACCACGCACTATGCGTGCGTAGATCGTCATTATGAAGGGCAAAAGAGGGAATTAACATGGCCAACGAAGAAGTCGACCGGAAAGCGGAGATCCTCAACGCGGCCGTCGAGCTGTTTGGGACGCTCGGCTATTACGGCACTTCCTGCAGAAAATCGCCGATCGCGTAGGACTCACCAAAGCCGGAGTACTGCACTACGTCGGCAGCAAGGAGGGTCTGCTTTCTTGCGCATTGGACGAAGTCTACGATTCCGAAACCGAAGACATTCTGACAAACATGGTACGCGAGCCACGCCCGCTGATCGCGGATATGTGGCGCAGGATCGTAGCGGTGAACGCACGTAGACCGCTTCAGGTGCACATGTTTTCCACGTTGAGCGCCGAAGCGATCGACCCCGAACCACCCGGCACACGAATATTTCGCCAATCGAGAGCTGCATAACGCCGACACCGCGCTCAACATTCGTTGGCGTGTGCCCGAAGGTGTTGATACGCGCCGGCTGCTCAATGCGGGATTCGCCATGATGGACGGCGTGCAGCTGCGCTGGCTGCGCACGCCCGGTCAGGACCTGAACGCCATGTGGGCGGAATGCGAAGACGCCCTGTTCCCCCTGCCCATGTGGGAAGGCTACCGCTGACCCCCTATCATGAAACGCACACTTGTCCACTCATACAAGTCCAGATTCCTCCAGTCACTGGAGAAATCACCCCACCAGAAGCCCCTCCAACAGGCAAAACCTCCAGCCACTGGAACAATCACCCCCGCCAAGAATGTCGTCAACATCCCAAAACCTCCAGTGACTGGAAGAATCCAGACTCCAACACCCACCCTAACTGACCAGTTTCTTCCATTCACTGGAAGAAACACCCCCTTAGAACCTCACCAGCGTCCCAAAACCTCCAGTCACCGGAAGAAATGGTCACGTCTGGAGGCAGCTGTTGTAGCCTAAACCTGGGAAGACGTAAAGGAGGCATGTATGCGGGTTTGCTGGCACCGGATTCGTTCAAAGGAGGCCGCTTCGGCCGAGGTGATTGCGCAGGCGATGGCTCGTGGCATTATGCGCGGCGACCCGCAGGCAGAGTGCCGGCTTTTGCCGCTTTCCGATGGTGGCGAAGGATTGACGCACTCCTTGGTTCATGCCACCGCCGGCACGTTGCACAATGTTGAGACAGTTGATGCGATCGGCCGCCCGATTACCGCTCAGTTTGGCTTTCTTGGCAATAATCATGCTTCTTGTATTCTCCGCACCGCCGTAGTCGAGTTGGCTTCGGCAAGCGGACTTGAACGGGTCTCCCCGCCGACCGCAATGCGTTGTCTGCTTCCACGTTCGGCACCGGCTTGCTGATTCGTGCTGCGATTGACGCTGGCGCGAATCGTATTGTGCTTGGTTTGGGCGGCAGCGCCACTACGGATGGTGGCACGGGATTGGCTCGCGCGCTTGGATTTCGTTTTCTTGATACGGCAGGTCATGATATTCCGCTTGGTGGCGGTTCTCTTGTTGATTTGGAGAGGATTGACGATTCGGAAGTTCCCGATTTTGTAAAAAATGTTCCGATTGTTCTCGCCTGCGATGTCACCAATCCTTTGACCGGACCAGAAGGTGCTGCGCATGTGTTCGCTCCGCAAAAAGGCGCGACCACAACACAGGTCGAACTCCTCGATCAAGGGCTTGCGAATCTCGCACACGCGATCATGCAATACAATGGCCGCGATATTGAGCGCATTCCCGGTACAGGCGCCGCAGGCGGTACCGGCGGCGGGATGCTCGGCCTGTTCAATACAACAGTACGGCCGGGAATCGAACTTGTGCTCGATCTTACGCATGGTCGAGAAGCATGCGCATGGGCCGACGTCATCATCACCGGCGAAGGTTCCATCGACAGTCAGACACCGTACGGCAAAGTGCCGAGTGGCATTGCGAAACTAGCGCAATCGCAAGGAAAACCAACTATTGCCATTGGCGGAACGGTAACCCGCGATCCACACACCATCGAAGCGTTGAACGAGACCGGCATCGTCGCAACGTTCGGCATTGCGCCCGGGCCGGCTGATCTTGCAACGCTGATCGCCAACACGGAACGCAATGTCGAGATCACGTGTGCCGCAATCGCCGACACACTGCGCGTTGCTTCGGCTACTGCAGTAACTGCAGCTACTTCACCTTGCGAATCAGCATGACATTATGCAAGACAGAACATTATGCAAGACAGAAATGTTACGTGAAATTGCATGAGCCGCCTACGATCAGCATTTCGTAGGCGGCTCATATCAGACTAGCGTGTCGATTATTGGGTTCTGCGACACGGCTTATTTCGTTTCGCTTTTACGCGACGGTGAAGGTGGTGCGCTTCAAGTGTTCGCGACGGCTGGAATGGCCGATAAGCACTTCGAATTCGCCCGGTTCGACGATTCGGTTGGCTTCCGAATCGACGATGGTGCAATCGGAAACCGGAATGTCGAAGGCAACGGTCTTACTTTTGCCTTTGGTTCGAGTTCCACGCGCTGGAATGCTTTGAGTTCACGATCAGTCCAGCTGTAGGAGGTCACGATGTCGCCGATGTAGAGCTGCACTACTTCCGTGCCCTTGCGATCGCCCGTATTGGTGAGGGTGATTTCGGCACGTACGGTGTCGGTTTCGGCGAATGTGCCGGATTCCGGAACGTTGGTGATGGTCGGATCTCCGTATGCGAACGCCGTGTAGCTCAGGCCTTCGCCGAACGCGAACGCCGGATCCTGGGTGAGGTCAGCGTACCGGTCGCCGTGCTGGCCGCGGATCTGGTTGTAATAGACCGGCAGCTGGCCCGCGTGGCGCGGGAAGGTGATCGGCAGGCGTCCGCTCGGTTCGGTTTCGCCGAGAATGATTTCGGCGATGGCCTTGGCCGCCCTTCATGCCCGGGCTTGGAGCCCACAGCAGAGCCGAAGTGCCTTCGGCTGGAGTTTCGTCAACAATCACGCCATTGGTACCGATCACGGATGCCGGCAGCACTTGCGGCTTGGAGCTGACGAGCACCACCACGAACGGCTTGCCGGTTTCGCGAGCCACGTTCGACAGTGCATCGATCAGTGCATTCTGTCCGCCGAGCAGTTCAAGCGTGGCGGTGGAGCAGCCTTCGCCAATGGCCTGGATCACATCGCCCACCACGGCCACGATCAGGTCGCTTTTACGTGCGTTTTCCACGGCTTCGCCAAGCAGTGCGCAATCAATCTTGGCGGAAACGCCGATCTTCGGGCGAGGCTGTCCATCCGGGTAGAACTCGCCTTCCGGATCGGGCACCAAATCCACGATGTTGGCACCGCGAGAGTACACGACCTCGCAACCTTCCGGAGCGAGCTGCTTGAAACCATCAAGCACGGTGGTGATCATTTCACGCGGGTGGCCGTCAGGCATCCAGTTGATCTGGCCGGAGCTGCCTGCCCAGTCGCCCAGCTGGGTCTGGGCGTCATCGGCGAGCGGGCCAACGACCGCGATACGCTTCGCACCGGCCACGTTGAACGGCAGTGAACCGTCGTTCTTCAGCAATGCCACGGCTTCGCGAGCCACTTCAAGGTTGAGCTGCTGATGCTCTTCGGAACCGATCACTGCATCGATACGCTTCTGGTCGGGCAAGCGTGGATCTTCGAACAGTCAAGACGGAACTTCAGTGCGAGAATACGAGCCACGGCGGCATCGATCAACGATTCGTCAAGCAGACCGGTCTTCACGGCTTCGATCGCACCCTCATAGAACTGTGGGGTGGTCATGACCAGGTCGTTGCCGGCCTTGACCGCGTCTGCCGCGGCGTGCACGTAATCGGGTTTGACGTGCTGCTCCCATACCGAACGGCCGACGTTGTCCCAGTCGGTGATCAGCGTGCCCTGATAGTTCCAAGCGCCACGCAGTTTGTCGGTCAGCAGCCATTTGTTGAAGGTGACCGGCACACCTTCGATGGATTCGTAGCCGAGCATGAAGGTGCCACAGCCTTCCTTGGCTACGCGTTCGAATGGCGGCAGGAACCAAGATTCCAGCTTGCGGTGGCTCAGGTCGGCTTCGGAAGCGTCACGCCCTCCCTGTGTTTCGGAATAGCCTGCGAAATGCTTGGCGCATGCGAGAATCGCGTCTTTGGCGAGCGGCTCGCCCGCCTTGGCTCCACCTTGATAGCCCTTGACAATGGACGATGCCATTTCGCCAATCAAGTACGGATCTTCGCCAAAGGTTTCGCCCACACGGCCCCAACGGGTGTCTCGCGCGATGCACAGCACCGGGGAGAACGTCCAATGCACGCCGGTGGTTGACACTTCCTCGGCGGTGGCACGGCCCGCGGCCTGTACCTTTCGGAATCCCACGTGGTTGCCATGCCCTAGCTGTTCCGGAAAATGGTGGCTCCCGGCCAGAAGGAATAGCCGTGAATGCAGTCGTCGCCGATCACCAGCGGAATGCCGAGACGGGTTTTGGCGTTCACCGTTTCCACGGCTTTCGGCAGATCGGACGGCGAGGTGTGCAGAATGGAACCAACATGCTTGTTGACGATCAGATCGTCCAAATCGCCGCTTCGCGCGTCAAGCTGCATCATCTGTCCGACTTTTTCCTCAAGAGTCATGCGACCAAGCAGATCGGCGATGCGTTCCTCAGTAGGAAGTTCCGGATTCCTATAGGGCAGATTTACAGTATTTTCAGTGGTTTCGGCCATGGATTGCTCACTTTCCTCATTGAAGCGATTTTCTTTAATTACCAATCGGTAGTTTAGTATATCATATACACATCCACAACTCGACATAACCCCGTCAACGCAAAAGGCGAGGGACCATCAGACCCTCGCCTTTTTCGTGCATGCAATGCCAATCTCAACAAGTATTTGAAATCAACGATATGCCATCCCACAACGGGGATGGAAACAGCATGTTTTCCATCTGAGCCCACTCTTTGCATAAATCAACTTCAGGCTCGCGCAACCACCATAATTGCACACCATCCATGATTTCCATGGCTTTACGCACCACCGGTCGCATGCTCGACTTCCATGAACCCAATTGCGGAGGAATCAGCCAAGGATATTGCGAATAGTTCTCCCAAATATCGTCCATACGAGCAGTGAATTCATCATGCAACGGATGTTCAGGATTCAACGATTCCGCAGAAAGCACGGTAAACAACTGCGCCATCATGCGGCGGCGTGAATTATGCCGCACCAAATAGCGTAAATATGAGGAAACAGCGGCGCGGTAGGATCACTGCCGGGCATACCGGATGCGAAGAAATCCTCAGGAGTGCCGTTTCACCGTAATACTCGTTGAACACCATGGCCAGCATATTGTCTTTATTGCCCACATACCGGAGCACACCCTGCTTGGAAATGCCCACGCGATCAGCAACATCCTGAATGGAAATGCCATTGAACCCACGCTCACTGATCAGCTGAACAGCCGCATCCAGCACTTCCTCACGCCGCTCCTGCGGTGATTTTCGGATACGTTTCGAAGTCTCTTCCTCTGCCATGATTCCGAGTCTAATGCACCTTGCGTCGATTGCCGTTGATTGACTGCCTATGGCACGTCATCGTGAAGGTATCCGCCCGAATCCATCCATGACGCCATACGCGAGTCAGATCCCACGCCTCAAGATTGCCGCCGTTGCGAGGATCCCGCGGTGGTTACCCTTCGCCACTACCCGGTTTCGCGAGCGCAACAAGCTGGTAGCTCCAATAGATCTGCCCCGCCGACACGTCCCATGCCGCGCGTTGCAATCGTGACACTTGGCGGTATGCAGCCGATCGGTTTTGGCTGTGTAGGGCCCACTGATTCTCCACGCACCACTCGCCCACCAGCACGGGAATACGACGGGCCGCCGAACGGATGGCGATGCTACTCGCGCCCACCAGCATCCGGTACAGCCATGGCAGTCGTCGCGATCGCAGGTACAGCCGGCGTGCCGGTCCCGAAACAGCTGATCCTCCATCGCTATGAGATACTGATGGGTGTCGAGCATGACGTTGCACATGCCAGCAACGACGAAACCAACCGCCCCAGCGGAGCAGTCGGAAACCGTCATGGAATACGATCACGGTTTCCGGACGTAGCACGGCGCGCAACCGGGCGTAAGCGTCGCGGTAGAAGCGCTTCAGAAACCGCAGTGAGACATACGCGCTACCGGAAGCCTCATGAGAGTCTTTCGCCGTGTTCGACGTGCTATGGAACACTGACCAGCTCACTGGTTCGTTGAGTACTTCGATGCTGTGCAGGGCCGGTTCGTCGCGGTATCGGCGAGCCAATCGCTCCAGCACGTTCAGCGTGTACTCCACCAAGTCCGTATTCTGCGCCCATTTGCACACACCCGTCAGACCGCCGTTGTCGAAACCATTCTGCGAGCCGGGCACGGTATGCAGGTCGATCATGATCTTCAGTCCCGTCTCCCGCGCCCAACGGAACGCGCGGTCGAGGTACGTGATGCAGCCCGGATGCCCGGGCCAGTCGCCGAAGATGAAATACGGTATGGGAATGCGCACGAGGTTGATTCCGTGGTCGGCGATGATACGGAAATCCTCCAGGGTGATGTAGGTTTCACGGTGCCGGCGCAGTTCCTCGGCTAGATTCCGTTCGGACCAGAGGGATACGTGCGTGCGGTGCATCCAGATTTCATCGTCTTCGGCGCTGCGGGTAAACGGTTCCGGATCCATCCATTTCTCTAGCACCAGCCAGTTGCCGAGGTTCACGCCGTCGATTCGCCCGTCGATGCCTAGCACCATGCGTCTCACCGCCCTTACGTTCGGGGTTGCCCGACTTTTCGTTTCCGCCCATCACAACCCATGGCAAAACCCATTCGGCCCAATGGGCCAAGGAACCGCGCGTCATTCGCAACGTTCCTTGGTTCATTGTATGCGCCCGCGAGCGGCCACGCGGCCGCTCGGAATCGGATCACAGCCGGATCAGGGTCGTTGAATGATCGTGGTGGCCGGCCGGGCGGGATCAGTCGACGGGCTTCGTCTCGTCCGCCTCGTAGTCGAAGAAGTCGAAGTCGGCGGTCTTCTCGTGCAGAGCGGCGTCGGTGACGGCGATGCCGACCATGGTGCCGGTGAATTCGCCAAGAAAAAAGCCTCTTTCTTGCGGGAAGAAAGAGGCAACCTGCAGCCGGAGAGACGATTACTGCTTATCGCTGGCGAATCGTTACGTGCAAGGCACTCACCGAGGCAGCGGGCAACGCGCCGTCAGCTCGGCACCGCCGGCAGATTCGTGCACGCTCACGGCACTATCCACGTCCACGGCATGAGTGCGCACCAGATCCGAATGCTCCACTGTGTTGCAATCATGCGGATCTTCGGAAGCAAGCGTTTCCATCGAATCAACCTGAGCGCCGCACGGCAAATGCAGCCGCACTTCGGCACCATCGTTCATATGCGCATTGGTGAGATTAATCAGCAGCTGCGTGCCATCCTCATTACGTGACGCAAACGTATACACGGCAGAATCCTCGGAATCGTTACGCGCCACATCAAGTGCGGTCATGCCACGATGCGCCTTATACATCATGAACACATCGTAGTTAGGCGTAAGGATGGTCCGATCGCCTTCAGTCAAGATCAGTGAGTTAAGCACATTGATGGTCTGCGCGTTACACGCCATGGTCACCTTGTCGCAATTGCGCTGCAGCAGATCCAACGTAAGCGCGGTGGTGATGGCGTCGCGCATGGTCACCTGCTGCTTGAGCGCAGGGCGTGCGAAGAATGCGGTCTTGTGCCAATTGCCCCATTCGCCGATGATTAGATCGACATGCGCGAGCTTGGAATCCATAGCCACCTCCGGCTCATGAATAAGCGCCAGGCCGTCATTCATCAAGCGCCACTGATCACGCAGAATATCTTCAAGTTCGAGGCATCCCTCAATCACCGCATTCCAGCCGTCTTCATCGAACCGGGTGGGAGTGTCGGCATCGTTGTCCACGTTCCAATTGTAGAAGTGCAGATCATAGCCGTCGATATTCGGCTGACGATATTCGGCAAGACCGCGGAAGAAATCCCTGGGTCCACTGCACGCGTTCGCGCGGCTTGTTGCCGTCGGGACCACTCGCAATAGCATACATTGGGGTCGGCGCGAACACATCGGTGGTGAAGCTCGGCATGGCGGATGCGAATCTGCGGTATTCATTGAGGTAGGTCCGCGGAGTCATGGTACCGCCGCCAGCCCACACTTCGTTGCCGATCCCCCAATATTTCACCCCGTAAGGTGCCTTATGGCCGTTAGCCTCACGTTCCTTGGCAAGATCAGTGGACTGCGCACGATTGCAGTACTCCATCCAATCCTTCATTTCGGCGACTGTGCCGGAAAGCATGTTGATATTGATCCACGGTTCAGCGCCGAGCATTTCACACAAACGCAGGAATTCGTCGGTGCCGAAGCTGTGATCGTCCAGCTCATAGGTGGCGAAATTCTCGTTGAAAGTGGTTTTACGTTCGCTTTGCGGGCCCACACCGTCACGCCAATGGTAGGTATCCGCATAGCATCCGCCCGGCCAGCGAATAACCGGCGGCTGCAATGCACGCAAAGCATCCAATAGTGGCCTTGCGGTAGCCACACTCGTTTTCGATCGGGGAATCCTCTCCCACCCATAGACCTTCATCAATGCATTCGCCAAAAGGAATTCAATGAATTGGCCATGCAGTTTCGGATCGATACGACCAATCGTACTGTTCGGGTCAATGCAGACAACCATGGTTTGCTCCTTTTGCCGTAGTGCTCACATCTGCAACGTTCGTAATTCGTATGGTTCTTGTAGTTATTGTGCCGCACAATATATGCGAAATGGCCGAAGATTCCAGGAGAGATAATGAAAGAATCTCCGGCCAAGTTATTTCGAAAAGCGCCGATGCTACTTCACCTTTTTAATCATCAGAATGAAGATACAGGCGAGTGCCACCATAACGATTGCCGCCGGGAACACCAGTCCGTACGAGCCGGTAGCCACCACAATGGCGGAGGTGACAATCGCGCCGACCATCTGACCGAGAGTAGTGGCAATGTTCAAAATGCCCAGATCCTTCCCGGCCTCTTCTTCATTCGGCAGAACGTCAACATTGAGCGCCTGATCGACGGAACCGTACATGCCGTAGCCGAAGCCACCGATGGCGGAGAAGAGAATCATGCCCAACGCGTTGTGCATGAGCCATGGCAGAGCATAACCGATGGCGAGCAGCACGCTTGCGGCCACAACCGGAATCTTACGGCGACCGATTTTGTCGGAAATCGGACCTGCGGAAAGCGCGGAAATCAGGGAGACAACCATCAGCACCAAGCTCATGGTGGAAATAGTGGCCGCGGAATCTTCAACACTTTGACCAATGTAGTCCTGCAGAATATACAGCTGGTAGTTGAGAATCATGTAGTAGCTGAACAGCAGCAGGGAACGGCCGATAAATGCCAGCCAGAAGTCGCGAGCGCCTTTGGTCGGCGGACGGAAGCTTCATGATAATACCCTTTGAAATCAACCTTTTCCTTAGGCATATCCTTGCTGGATTTTTCCTTCGGCCAGAAGACCACGGCAAGCACACCGGAAAGACCCATAGCCACACCGGACACGATGAAGCCCGGGAGCTGCAGGGTGATGAACTGCGCACCAACAATCTGACCAAAGCAGAACCGAACAACGTACCTGCAGAGATAAATGGACATGGTGCCGCGCATATCTTCAGGAATACGGTCAGACAGAGATGCGATGACCGGTGCGATCATCATGTTCAGACCGACCATGGAAATGCAGTAGCTCATGCCAATGCTCACACCGTCCGGCAGAATGCCGATGAGGAACAGCGAAATGCCCGCAACAATGCCGCCCGATGCGATCCATGGCGTACGACGTCCGAAGATCGAGCGCGTACGGTCAGACATGTTGCCAACCACGAGGTTGGAAATCAGCGAGGCCAATGCCGTGGCCGAATTCAGCACGCCGAAAATGGCGTCTTTGCTGTCGGGCGCGATATCAGCCAAACGCTGCGGCAGCAGCACTGCAGCAACGATCTGCAACGCCAGCATCCATGCGAATGAGAACACGAAGAACGCTACGCAGAAACGCGTTTTGTTGATTTTGGAAAGCTCGTTGGCATGTTCCGCAGGCCGTGCGTCAGTCATGCTTGTCTCCTTATCTTTCTTTTCAAAGTCAGCCCTCTACGTTTTTTGCTGAATCTTCAATGATCATGCAAACAACAGGCAAGAGAGGCGTTGTGCTGAAGTCAACTCTCATCGGCTTCGTCAGTTATCTTATATCTTAAAGATATAAGATAACAAATCGGCGTGTCGAACAACGACCTACTTTCAAGCACAGCAATCAACCGCATAACCGTCAAGATCGAAACCACATGAAAACGCATGTGGACAGCGGCAATAGTATTCTTCAAATCAGTATGGAATCACAGGAAAACACATCAGCAAACAGCATCAAGAGCCGTCCAATCAACCAAAGAAAACGACTCTCCCCAGCGCAGCGACGCAAACAAATCACACAAGAAGCGGTAACCCTAATCACACAATACGGGTCATACGGCTTCCCCATGCAAGTCATGATAGCCGATGCAGTTGGCATGACCCTGCCGGACTCAACCATTACGTCAAAAACCGAGAAGAATTACTCTCATTGGTCATCGAAACGTTCTACGACTCCGAAGAAGGCAATGCCCACACGACATTGGGCGCAGCCATCAGCCACTGCGACCAAACAGATTCAGCACCAAAGAACGCCGACATCTGCCCGGCGCATTGCACGAAACCGTGAGCTTCAACGCCAAACGTCCCGAAACTTGTCGCACTGTTCATGCGCCTCGCCATCGAAGCGTCCGATCCAAAACACCCAGCCCATGAGTTCTACCAGAACAGACACAATTCGATTTGATCGACATGACCAGCGTGGACTGGGAACCACTGGAAGAATACCGCGATCCAGAACGCCTGCATGACCTCATCGTGTTCTTGCCATGGACGGCGCAAATCCAGTCGTTAACCAATCCCAACGAATCCATGATGCAACTATGGGAACGCGCAGAACACATCCCTATTCCCCTCCCCCCACATGGGGGCTACCGCTGAACAGAGCGCAAACAAGCAAAGACACCTCAAACGCAAAAAGGCGTTTGCCTGCGACGACCGGTAACCGATCACCATAGGCAAACGCCCCGCAACACAACACCGGCTTGTGAAGATGGCAGGAAGAGAAGGGAAACCTGCCATCCGGCGTTACGCACACATTCGCATCAGCCAGGCAGCTCCCGTCAGTCCAGCACAAACGTGTTGAACGAACGCGGAGCAAGCGTTACCTGATACCGCGATCGGCATTGCAAGGATCGGCAAATTCAAACGGACGCTCCTCTTCGAGAGCGTTCTGGGCCACGACCACCACCGTGCCGTCCGGGTTGCGGAAGGCGATGGCCATCGAGTTGAAGTGGCCGGTGGTGCCGAGCACCTTCGCGCCGGGCCTGACGTAGTGCGAGAAGTGGCGCATCACGTAGTATTCCGGATTGCGGCGCACCTCATGCTTGTCGGCGGTGATGGTGAACAGGGAGTTCTGCCACCAGCCCCATGTGGAATCCTGGTCGTCGAGGATCATGTTCCAGTAGGTGTATGCGGTGGCGCCGTTGCGGAAGTAGTGGTTGATCAGATGGAAGATGTACTCCGCGTACTCCCAGCTGTTGTCGCCGGTGCCGCATTCGGACTCCGACTGGATCAGCTCGATCTCCGGCCATGATTCGTGCGTGCGGGCGATGCAGTTCTGGCCGGCCCACTGGCGATGCCCTTGATGTACTTGCGCGCGCCGTCGTCGAAGAGGATGTTGTCGACGAAGCGGTTGTAGTTGTTGAGCGTCATGCCGTAGCCGCCGGTCCAGGCCATGTCTTCCGGGCCGTTGAGCGTGCCAAGCCAGATGTCGGTGCTGAGTCCGGCCTCGTCGAACGCCGGTCCGAGGTAGTCGCGGATGAACACCTTGAGCGCTTCGGAATCCCACAGGGCGCTCGGGAACTTCTGGTCGGCGAACACCTCATTCTGCACATGCAGCTGATTCACGGTAATGCCATGCTCGGCATAAGCTTGAATGTACTTGACGAAATACTTCGCATATGCCTTAAGATTCTCAGGCGTCTGCACCAAACGACCATAGTTATAAGCCTTCGGACGCTTCATCCATGTCGGCGGGCTCCACGGACTGGAGAACAGCTGCATGTTCGGCTGCCATTCCTGCGCGCGGTGGATGTACGGGATCAGGGTCTGCTCGTCGTGTTCGACGGAGAAATGCTCCATCCCGTAGTCGCCGTCGACCTCGTCGTAGCTGTACCAGTGGTCGGCGAAATCATTGGCGCCGACGGGGGCGCGGTTGAAGGTGAAGTTCATTTCGTCGGGGCTGAACAGCTCCTTTGATGATCTGGTCGCGTTCGGCTTCGCTGACGTTCTGCAGCGGCAGCCAGCCGAGTTCGTTGAAGCAGCCGCCGAAGCCGCGCAGGGCCTGGTATTCGTTGCCGTCGAGCTGCAGGTCGGCCGCGGTGGTGGCGTTGGTGGATTCGATGTCGGAGGTTCGGTCGGCAAGCTTGTCGTCTTGCGTCGTTGCAATCCAGGTGGTCATGATGTTCCTTGGTATCGTCGTTGATAATTCGGATATTCGTTGATGGTTGGCATGGATGGGAGGCGGGGCGATTCGGTCCCGCGGAGGGGGAGACGGCCTATGGCACGACCGTCTCCCCGGTTTACAGCAGCTGCCTTACTTGACCTTCTTGATGGCCATGATGAAGAAGCAACCGATGATGGCCAATGCGATGGACGTCGGGAACGCGAAGTTGTAGCCGAGGTTCACCACGAGGGCGGACATCACGATCGGGCCGCACATCTGGCCGAGGGTGGTGGCCATGTTCAGGATGCCCAGATCCTTTTGCCGGCCTCTTCCTTGTTCGGCAGCACGTCCACCAGCAGCGCCTGGTCGACGGCGGAGTAGACGGCGTAGCCGAGGCCTGCGATGCCGGCGAACAGGTACATGCCCAAGGTGGACGGAATCAGCCACGGCATGGCGATGCCGACGGAGAAGAGCACGGAAGCGACGACGACCGGGACCTTACGACGGCCGATGATGTCGGAGACCGGACCCGAGATGAAGGAGCCGACCAGAGACATGACCATCATGATCATGGAAACGACGGACACGGTGACGGCGGATTCCTTGACGGACTGGCCGATGTAGTTCTGGATGATGTACAGCTGGTAGACGTTGATCATCTGGTAGGCCATGAGCATGCAGAAGCGGCCGGCGAAAGCCTTGTAGAAGTCGTGGGCGCCAGCGAACTTCGGCGGACGGAAGGATACGAGGACGTCCTTGAGGGAGCCTTCATCCTTCGGCAGGAAGTCGGCGGACTCCTCCTTCGGCATGATGAGCATGGAGACGACGCCACCGAGGAACATGAGTACGCCTGCGACAGCGAAGCCGGCAGTCAGGTTTTCGATGAAGAACGCGCCGATCATGGTACCGATCGGAGCACCGATGGTGGAGCCTGCGCCATAGAAGGCGGACATGGTGCCACGAATGCCAGACGGCACACGGTCAGACAGCACGGCGACCAGCGGGGCGATCATGCAGTTGAGGCCGAACATGCAGGCGCAGTAGAAGATGGTGAGCAGCACCGCGTTGTGCGTGGTGCCGGTCAGAACAGGGTGACGCCACCAAGCACCGCACCGAAAACGATCCACGGAGTACGACGACCGAACCTGGGAAAGGGAACGATCGGAGAAGTTGCCGAACATCAGGTTGGCAACCAGGGATGCCACTGCGGTGAACGCATTGACGATGCCAACGAGAGCATCCGGATCGGCGCCTTCGATGGTCTTGTAATGCATCGGCAGAAGCACGGCGGAGACGATGCCGAGACCCGACATCCACAACACGCCGAACAGCAGGAAGCCCGCACCGAAACGGATGGTGTTGACCTTGCTCAGTGGCTTGCCGGTTTCCGGAGACAGCTGCGGATCCTTGTCTGCAGCGGCGATGTTGGCGTTATAACGCACCAAACGCTCCCTCTTTGCTTGCGATTGCTTCACTCATGAAACTCTCTCCTTCGATTCATGTTTCAGTAGTGTTTTCTGTGATATTCCTGTTTTCCGATAGGGCTTCTCTGCCCAATCAACTAACTACCACTTGGTAACTAGCTGGTTTTCATCATAGATACCCTTTCGAAAGAACGCAAGTCAGACGCGAATTTTTCCAACGGCAGCGTTTTTTCAAATAGCAATCCACAACGATTCGCCCCATACGGCAACTTCAGTTTTTATTACTTAGTAACTGCTTAGTTAAAGCATATTACAATCTCTTGTATCTGTCATTTTCCGGCGTGTCCCAACGTTTCCAACACACTTCCTCTCCCCCTTCTTGTAACTTAGTAAGCACAAGAAAGGAAAACGCATGCGTCGCCACATCGAAAGCAAAACCAAGAAACGAATGAGCGCAGAAGACCGCAAGAAAGCGATTCTCGAAACCACGGTCTCTTTCATCTCACAATTCGGATTCTGGGGATTTACCATTCGCGACGTGGCACAAGCTCAGAACATCACCGAAGCCGGCCTCCTTTACTACTTCAAATCCAAAGAACAACTGCTTGAGGAAACCCTCAAATACGCCGATCGGACCAATCAGATCGCCATCGCCGAGCATCTTGGCGTGCAGGGCGTGACCGGCGAAGTCCTTGACGACGGCATCGCATACCACTGCGATCTGGGGCTGAAGGCCATTTCCACGGGAACCGTGGAGACCAACGCCGACCGTCCGGAGATGGTCCATCTCTACACCTTGCTGGAAAGCGAGGCGTTAAGCAAGGACCATCCCGTGCACGAGTATTTCGAACAGCGCGAAATCAATCTGCTGAAGGAATACGCGTTCGCGGCCGAGCGCGACGGTGTCGCCGATCCGGAGCGCACCGCGCTGCAGGTCCTGTCCGCGATGGAGGGTCTGCAGCTGCGCTGGCTCAACGGATCGCATGACGTCGACTTCGTCGGGGAATGGAAGGCCATCATCGACCTGCTCATCCCCTGACCCAGTCGGGCCGACGCGCCACCACCGCTTTGCGGCTCAGCCGGCGATGACGACCACATTCCAGCGGCCAATCGTCAGCTTGTCGCCCACCTCGACCTTCGAGCCCTCTTTCAGGGCGATCGCCGCGGTGGCGGATTCATCGACGGTGCCGTCGGTGCCCACCACCACCGGAGCGACCACCACATCGCCCGACACCGGGCTGTCGATGGTGACCTCGTCGGCGGAGTAGTTGAGCAGATACGTCACCTGCTCGCCGCGGGCGTTCGTTCCGCGGCGCACCGTCACCTGTCCGGCGAGCGCGGTGCCGGCATCGGCGATGCCCGCGTGTTCCACGGCTTCGCGCAGGACGGCGCGGATGGTGTCGGCGTCGAGCAGGGTGGCGATCCATTCGGCGTCGCCCTTGCCGAAGCCATGTCGGGTCACCGCGGCGTAATCCTTCCACGCGTAGTGGCCGTAGCTGGCGAGCACGTCGGTGCCGTCGAATGGGGTGACCAGTTCGATGAGCGCCTGCGCGTCGCTTGCCGGGGTTTTGGCGAGCGTTCCGGCGAATTCCACGGATACGTGGCCGTTCGGGCGGGTGAATTGGTTGTAGGTCATGCCGAACACGTCGGTGAGGTTGTGCGGCGCGCGGTCGTGCCATACGGTCACCTCGTCGTCGGTTACGAAGGAGCGCATGGTGGAGACGAGGTGTCCGCCGTTTTCAACGAACGCACGCAGGCGATCCGTAGTTTCCTGAGATGCGCAGTAGAGCGCCGGGGTCACGATCATCTCGTATTTGGCGAGACGTTCGGCCGGAGCATCGGACGGCACGAAATCGCATTCGACGTTGAGCTCGAACAGCGCGTCGTAGACATTACGCACCACGTCGTTGTATTTGAGGGTGCCACCGAACGGGAAGCCGGCTTCGATGAGGAACCAGTCCAGCGCGGACAGCGATTCATTGGAGACCATGATGGCCACCTTGTTGCGCTTCTTCAGGTGGACGAGACGCTCCCCCACTTCTGGCTTGGCGATTTCGCGACCGAATACGCCGGCTTCGCGGTACGTGGGGTTCGGTTCGAGGTCGTGGCTCAGCAGGCCCTTCCAATATGTTTCAAAGGAATTATGGATGGAGTGCCAGTGCCAGTATTCCACCATGTCGGCGCCGGAGGCGAGGTGGGAGTAGGCCTGCAGGCGCAGCTGGCCGGGGAATGGTACCCAGCCGTGCTGGCCTTGGGCCTCGGTTTCGAGCACCAGGTAGTTCTGGCCGTTCTTGGTGGAGCGGGTCATGTCGCCGCCGAAGGCGATCTCCTTGCCGGTCAGGTCGTCTTCGGTCGGGTGGTAGATGTCCACGCCGGTGATGTCCACTGCGGTCGCGGCCTTGAAGTGGTCGACGGCCGGCTGTACACCGTAGGAGTATCCGCGCCATTCGAAATCGAAGTTGTGGGTGATGAACTGGTCGTCATGCGCGTATTCGCGCACGATGTCGGCCTGCCACTGCAGGAAGGCGCGCACCTGATCGCGGCGGAACTTGTCGAATTCGCCGCCCAGGGACTCGTTGATGGTGGCGGTCACGTCCGGGAAGTCCTCCCAGGAGTCGATGCGGTTGGACCAGTAGTCGAGGCCGAAGTGGTGGTTGAGCTCGTTCAGATCGCCGTGGAACTTCTCGCGCAGATACTTGACGAACAGACGCTGCATGTCGTTGGACACGGAATCGTAGTACTTGGTTTCATTATCGACCTGGTAGCCGATCACCGCCGGATGGTCGGCAACGTGGGAGATCAGCGCGGATCACGCGCTCACCGTAGAAACGGTAGGTGGCGTTGACGATGTCCATGATCTGGCGGGCGCCGTACTTGCCTTCGCCGTTCGGGGTGACCGCGAGCACGCTCGGATCGATCTTGACGAGCCAGCTCGGCACCGCGTAGGTTGGAGTGCCGACGATGACGTCGATACCGACACGCTGTGCCGCGTCGAGAGCACGATCCACATAGGGTGAAGTCGAACGCACCCGGCTGCGGTTCGCAGGTGCTCCATGTGGATTCGGCAATACGGATAACGTTCAGTCCCGCTTCCTTCATCATCCTCATGTCTTCATCGACACGGTCGATGCCTTTCATCATGAGATATTCGTCGTAATATGCGGCACCGAAAAGAATGTGATCTGCCTCGTAACGACCCATGGATCCTCCATCGTCTTCATTGACTTGTTACTGATTGCTACTGTTTCTGCGTCTAAGGCTGTTCTTCTGCGATATCCCCTGGGGATATATCCTTGGATGCATCCTCCGGAACTCTCATATCTAACAACCATTAGATATAAGAAATATAAATCTTCTAGATTCACTTGTCAAGAACCGCAAAATTTCATGGCGTGTCTTACCTAACAACCATTAGATACAGTGTTTCCCCTTGACCAAAACCAACCAATCACCGCACGCCACACAAAAATGCTATCCCAGCAGGCAAATCCATCCAGCCACTGGAGGAACCCTCCCGCAAACATGCCTCCAAAAGTCCAGATCCATCCAGCCACTGGAGGAATCACCCCGCCCAAAAACCTTCCAAAAGTCCTGATTCTTCCAGCGAGTGGAAGAATTGGGACGCGAAAGGCTATAGAAACACAGCCCGCAAGAGAGTTGCACACGGCTTAGCGGTAGCTGTCCCAGACAGGTGAGGGAAGATCATCTTTTCGAAGGCGAGCCATTCATCGTAGAAATCGATGGGCGGCTTACGCGTCCAACGCAGTTGAATGCCGTCCATCGCTTCCAAGCTTTGACGCACAATCGCACGCATATTCTCCCAATCACCGATTTCAGGCGGCAATTTCCATGTGTACTGGGAATAGTGTTCCCACACGTATTTCGGACGATTCTCGAAATAGTCGTGCAACGGATGGCCCTCGCTGAAAGATTCGGTTTCCAGCACCATGTATAGCTGCAGCAAGCTGCGTCGGCTCGCATTGTAGCGAACCAAGAATCGCAAGTACGCGGGAAACAACATGCCTTCCGGATCGCTGCCCGGCAATCCGGATTTTGCAAAATCAGCCGGAGTGCCTTCCTGATCATAATTGTCGGTGACTAGAAGCGACAACAACCGTTCCTTATTGCCGATGTAATGCAGCAGTCCAGGCTGGCTCATGCCGATCGCATCAGCAATGTCTTTCAATGACGTTCCGTAATATCCCTTTTCCCCGATAAGACGGCTCGCCGCAGTGATGATTTCCTTCTTACGTTCCTCAGGTGATTTACGAACACGTTTCTTCCCCTCATTACCCATAAGGAACAGTGTACTATCTACCGTTCATTAGACAGGCAAAATCGTATCGGACCGTTGCATTTCCACTCGCCACACAAAAACGAGCCGATCTTCAACAGACCAGCCCGAAATTACATTCAAAACCACTTCGAGATCACATTCAGTCAGCCTCGACCAACCAAAAATATTCGAAAAGCAGTTTTACTTCTGGAACACGTCAGGGCGTTTCGGATCACCCGGTTCGTCGGCGAGGACGCCCTCGAGCCCGAGGAACTCCTGCCAGAATTCCAGCGAATTGCCGTACGGAGCTGCCTGATGGCCGCGCGCCTGCAGGTTCGCCTTCGCCTCGAACACATCCTCCTCGCGGATGCCATCGAAATACGATTCGAGACGCTCACGGTTCGTCGGATCATAGAACAGCGATCCGATGATTTCCGTCAGTCGTTCCGCACGCGCTACCGGCAGTGAATCCCAGTGACGGAATTCAATGAAGTTCTTCAGACGGACATCGTTGAAATGCGTGGAAATCACATGATTGATTTCGTATGCGTTGAGTTCTCGATCGGGATACACGTCGTTCGCATTCTCATAGAATGCAGGATGATGCAGATCAGTTCCGGGAGTTTCCAACGCTTCCGGAGTGTGCGTCAGATCAGCGAACATCATCGGCGTGCTCAACACGTCGACCGCATAATCTTCCCAACCGAAGCGAGGATCAAACAATCCCGGAATAACGTTCGTGCGCTGCAAATCCAAATAATCCCACATGCGTTGGCGCAGCAGCGGATACGGATTCTCCTGTCCCTCGAAATACGGGGTGTTACGGAAGAACCATGCGAGAATCGGGCCGACCACCGTACCCAAACGCAGTTTGGAAATCGCGTCCTGTTCGGAAACATAGTCGATGCTGACCTGGGTGGAGGCGGAGCAACGCATCATGCACGGACCGAACTGGCCGACGCGCCCCAAATACGCGGTCATCGCCTTGTAACGGTCCTTCGGATTGACGGGAATGTCGGCATAGCCGGACTTTGGCTGATACCCGTAATTAACCAAGCGGAAGCCGAGATCGTCAAGCATCGGGATCGACTTCGCGGCGGAACGCACCGTAAATCGTGCACAGATCTTCCGGCTTGTGCAGTATACCCAGCGAGCATTCCAGCTGACCGCCCGGCTCAAGCGACACGGAAATACCTTCGCGGCCAAGACCAACAAGCCTGCCGTTCTCCCAGTATTCCTTGCTTTCGTCGTAATACGGGCGAATGCGGTTCAGCAACGCCTCGATACCGTTCTCCTCGTAATAGTTCACGGCGGTATCATCGCTGTTATGCACCGGCAGATGCTCGATTTCCACACCGAAACCGCCGGCGCCCGCTTGGCAGCGACCGTTCGAAGAATTTGACCAGACTTTCCACATGCTTCGGATTCGGCTTGGTAAGCAGGTGCGCGTAACTGATTCGGGGAGTAACCATGCTTTGCTATCGTATTCGAGCCGGCCGGTGCGCGTGCCCGGCCCGATATGCTATACGAAAAACCGATAGCCAGACTCTTGCGTATATCGAATCGAATACTACATTTTCGGTTAAAACAGACATGCTCTGCAAAGCCGACCAATAATAATTAACAGCTATTAATAAAGTCAGAGCAATTACCGTTATTTGAAGAATTGTTTGATAAATCAAATAAAAATACCGACGCTGAAGATGTTGTCAGCGTCGGTATTTTAGTCAACCAATCAGTGCTTATTGATATCTGCCTATGATCAGGCAGCTTTGCGTTTGCGCCGTCTCACCTGTTACGCAGCGTTGTGGGCCTTCTTGGCGGCGGCGATCATCAGCTTGATACGATTGAGCTGGTTCGCCTCGGAGGCACCCGGATCGTAATCGATGGACACGATGTTGGCTTCCGGGTGCAGGCGACGAATCTTGCCGAACATGCCGCGGCCGGTCACGTGGTTGGGCAGGCAGGCGAACGGCTGCGCACAGATCACGTTCGGGCAGCCCTGATTCGATGAGCTCAAGGATCTCCGCAGTTAGCAGCCAGCCTTCACCGGCCTGCACGCCCACGGAAGTGACTTCGGCGGCCTTCTTGACGAGTTCCGGCATCGGCACGTCCTGAGAGAACTTGCCGTTGTGGCCAAATCGCGGCCTTGCGTACAGGAGCGTTGTACAAGATCAAGACGCCTTGCGCATCAGCGCGTAGCCAAGCTTGTTGCCGCCCATGCCAAGGTTCCTCTCGTTCCAGTCGGTGATGTAGGGGCGGGTGGTCATGAATTCCATGATGCCGGGCACCACGGCCTCGCAATCCTGGGATTCTATGACGTCGACCACATGGTTGTTCGCGTCCGGCTGGTACTTGACGAGGATCTCGCCGACCACGCCGACGCGCACCTTGCGTGGGATGTCACGCAGCGGCAGGTTGTCGAAGGACTTCACGATCTCCTTGGCCAGCGTTGTACGGCAGGATCCCTTCCTGATGCCCGGCGACCTTGGCGGCGGTCTTGGAATAGCCGTGGTGTTCGAGCGTTTCACGCACGATGGTGTCCCACGTGTGGTACAGCTGATTCGCACCGCCTGGCGTCACCTCGTACGGGCGTACGCGATACAGGCATTTCATCAGCAGATCACCGATAATCAGCGCCTTAATGACACGATGAAGCAATGCCGGAGTGGCGGTGAAGCCCGGATTGTCTTCGATGCCCTGCGTGGAAATGGCGATCACTGGAATCTGCGGATAGCCAGCATCGACCAATGCCTTGCGGATCAAGCCGAAATAGTTCGTGGCTCGGCACATGCCGCCGGTCTGTGTGATGGCGAGCGCAGTATGTTCCGGATCATACTTGCCGTCCAAAATCGCGTCCACGAGCTGACCGATGACCATGATGGCCGGGTAGCAGGCGTCGTTGTTGACGTACTTCAGACCGGTTTCAACGTTTTCGCGGCTGGCGTGTTCGAGAATATCGAACTTGTAACCGCCGGAACGGATCACGGATTCCACCAATGAGAAGTGGATCGGGCTCATCTGCGGAGCCACGATGGTGTAGTCCTTCATGTCTTTGCCGAATGGCACGCGGTTGGCGTACTTCGACATGGTGGCGGAATTGTGTGCGGATTTCTTCGCTTCGCCGATGCCGTTTTCCGCGGCACGCCTGGATGCGGCTTTGACGGCTTCGGTGAGTTTCGAATTGGCTTTCATCACGGTGTCAAGCATGACTTGACGTCCCGGAGTCGGCGCCTCAGACCCGGTCTTGCGGAATTCGCCACGCTTGGCACCGGCTTCGGCGGATTCAAGCTGGGCCTGCGCTTCGGCGAGCTGCGCCTGAGCCATTTTCAGCTTGGCTTTCGCTTCAGCCACGGCATCCGATCGCACCGGCTGATCCTGCTTGCCGGGCACGGCACCGGCCAGAGCGCGGCGATGGTTGCGTTCACGCTCTTCGACGGCTGCTTTGAGTGAACGAAGGCGGATTTTTGCCGCGCCCAGGTTGGAGACCTCGTCAATCTTCAGCAGCGTGTACACGTCCGCCTTGTCGGCCAGGATCTCGGCCACCCTGATCGGTGGTGATGGCGTCGAGACCGCAGCCGAAGGAGTTGAGCTGCACGAGTTCGAGGCCCGGATAGGAGGCCACGAAGTTTGCCGCCGAGTACAGGCGGGCGTGGTAGGCCCACTGGTTGGTGACGCGCAACGGCATTTTGGTGACTTTGCGGTCTTCCACATGACGGAAGCCGTCCGCGTTCTTCTTGCGCGGATCGTCTTCGTCCGCGGCGAGAAAATCACTCAGGTTGAGCTTCTCCCCCGGCTGCAGTTCGCAGATCGAATCTTCAGACAATACCACCATGCCGAGCGAGCAGATGGTTTCGGGGATGCCGTGGTTGATTTCGGGGTCGATGTGGTAGGGACGGCCGGCGAGCACGATGCCGCGGCAGTTGTGCTCCTTCATGTAGGCGAGCGCCTTCAGGCCCTCCATCTGCACGTCGTGCTTGAAGACTTCGTTTTCGGCATAGGCCGCTTTGACTGCGGTTTCGGCTTCTTCACGGGTCACGTTGGCCCAAGCGAATTCTTCGACGATACGGTCGACCATGAGTTCGTGGTTGGCCATGTTGAAGTACGGGCGCATGTAGCGCACGCCTTCCTCGCGCAGTTCGGGCATGTTGGCGCCGACGACACGGGATAGTTGGCCACGACAGGGCAGTTGTAGTGGTTGTCCGTGTTGGGTACACAGGTTCTCCTCGTAGCTCACGCACGGGTAGAAGATGTTTTTCACACCCTTGTTCAGCAGCCACTTGATATGGCCGTGCACCAGCTTGGCCGGATAGCAGATGTTTTCGGAGGCGATGGATTCGATGCCGGTCTCGAACAGCTCGTGGGAGCTGCGGCCGGAGATCATCACCTTGAAGCCCAGCGTGGTGAGCAGCGTGAACCAGAACGGGTAGTTCTCGTACATGTTGAGGGCGCGCGGGATGCCGATTTCGCCACGGGTGGCGGCCTTGTCGGTAAGCCTGCGGTAGGCGAAGCAACGCTTGTACTTGTAGTCGTACAGGTTCGGGCGGTCGGAGCGTTTCTTCTTGGCATCGCCGCCGCGTTCGCAGCGGTTGCCGGTTACGAAGCGCGAGCCGTCGGAGAACGTGGTGATGGTGAGCTTGCAGTGGTTCTGGCACAGCTTGCACACGTCGCGTTCGGTGGTCATCGACAGGTTGTCGAGTTCTTCGCCGCTCAAAATGTTCGATGCGGTGTGGTGTACGCCTGCGATCACGGCTTCTTTGGTGTCGGTGGTATCGGCGTCTTCGTCTTCCGCTTCGTCGGCGTAATGCATGCGTGCGGTCAGTGCGGCACCGTACGCGCCCATGAGTCCTGCGATGTTCGGTCGGGTGACTTCGCGTTCGGTAAGCAGTTCGAATGCGCGCAGCACGGCGTCGTTGAGGAACGTACCGCCCTGGACCACCACAGTGTCGCCGAGTTCGCCGGAATCACGCAGCTTGATCACCTTGTACAGGGCGTTGCGCACTACGGAGTAGCACAGGCCGGCAGCGATGTCTTCGATGGATGCGCCTTCTTTCTGCGCTTGCTTCACGGACGAGTTCATGAACACGGTGCATCGTGATCCCAAATCAACCGGATGCGTGGAGTTGAGCGCCGCCTGTGTGAATTCCTGAATGGTCAGGCCCATGGAAATGGCGAATGTTTGCAGGAACGATCCGCAGCCGGACGAGCATGCTTCGTTCACTGCGATGGAGTCGATCACGCCATCGTTGATGGCGAGATATTTCATATCCTGACCGCCGATATCGATGACGGCGGTAACGCCCGGGCTTACCATTTCGGCGCCACGATAGTGCGCCATGGTCTCCACTACGCCCTCGTCCAAGTGCAGGCCGGTGGTGATGAGGCCTTCGCCGTAGCCGGTCGCGCAGGAGCGTGCGATCCACGCACCTTCAGGCAGTTCAGCCTGTATTTTTTTGACGATTTGCACGGCTGCCGTCAACGGGCTGCCTTCGTTGGTTGCATAAGAGGACCATACGATTTCTCGATCGTCGTTCACCAATGTCGCTTTGATGGTGGTGGAACCGGCATCGATGCCCAGGAAGTGCGGTCCTTGGGCTCCGTCAAGCGTGCCCTGATGAATATGCTCGCGATGATGTCGTTCGTTGAATGCGGTGCGATCCGCTTCGGTAGCGAACAGCGGGGGCATGGTCGGAGTATTGGACGGCAGGTTTTCCAGTTCGTCCAGTCGCGCCAGAAGGTCGGCGCAAGTTCGGCTTCGTAATGCTTAGCTCAAGGTCGTCACCATCCTGATCGGCCTGCAATGCGGCACCGTATGCCACATACAGGTGAGCATCGGTCGGAACAATGAATTCGTCCACTTTGCCGTCGAGCGCCCGCTTGAACGCGGCTCGCAGCTCGGACATGAAGAACAACGGACCGCCCAGGAAGATCACGGTTCCGTGGATCGGGCGTCCGGAGGCAAGGCCGGCGATGGTCTGCGTGGCCACTGCGGTGAAGATCGATGCTGCCAGGTCCGGTTTGGCCGCGCCATCGTTGATGAGCGGCTGCAAATCGGTTTTGGCGAACACGCCGCAACGCGAGGCGATCGGATACAGGGTTTCGTATTGCGTGGCCATCTCGTTGAGGCCGGCGGCGTCGGTGTCGAGCAGCGTGGACATCTGGTCAATGAACGCGCCGGTACCACCTGCGCACGAACCGTTCATACGCTGTTCCGGAGTCGGCTTGAGGTAGGTGATTTTCGCGTCTTCGCCGCCAAGTTCGATGATTACGTCCGCCTGCGGATATTCCTTATCGATGGCTTCGGTTTCGGCGATGACTTCCTGAATGAAAGGGCACGTCGAGGCTATCGGCGAGTGCAAGACCGCCCGAACCGGTAATGGCAAGGCGAATCGGTTCGTCGCCTCGACCGAGCTTTTCCAATTCCTTGTGGATGTCGGCCAGCAGTCCGGCCACAGTGGCGCGCACATTCGCGTGGTGACGCCGATAATCGGAGAACAGCGCGTCCGCGAGCGCGTCGGTCTGGTCGAGCACCACGGCCTTCACCGTGGTCGAACCGATGTCAAGACCTACACGCAACGGCTTTGTGCCGTGCGTTTCGGTCACGGCTTCTGCTGCTTCAACCATGTATCAACCTCTATCGTTCTTGTCCGCCGGGCTGCATTCCATGGCAGGCATGGAAGCCCCTGCCCCGGTTATCCAATCATGTAATGGTAGTCTGTGGCCACGCCTAAGCGCTTCGTGAATGCTCGCGATCAGCATAAAATGCACGACACAGCGCATAAATTAGACAATGAATTCAGCCAGTCCGTCTAATTATGCATACGCTTGCCCAATGAACGTCAGGATGCGCCGCCTTCCCCCCCGCGGAACGGTCTTTGCCGTATATTTCGGGAATGAATCGTGTTTGGTCGTGCAGTTTCGACCAGATCACAACCTGTCCGCTTTCCAGCGATTGCGGCACGTCGATGATGCGCTGGTTGCTGCTTCCGCGGAATTGCAGCAGGGAATCATGCAGATCTTTGATGTAACGGCCATCCACGAGAATGTCGATGAGTTCGAGCAGTTCGCGCTTGTCGGGACTTTCACCTTCGCGCATAAGTTCTTCCCACGTGTAGCCGGTCCAGCACCAAATATCTTTGGTATTACCGAACCGTTCGCGGATTTTGCGCGCAAGCGGCAGCAGCACGCCCGTGTTGAGCAATGGTTCGCCTCCGAGGAAGGTGATGCCTTGTACGTACGACTGGCTTAGATCGTCCATGATCTGCGTTTCGAGCTCGTCGTTGTATTCGTGGCCGGCCGGAAATCCCAGATCGACGTGTTGTAGCATTCCTCGCAGTGGAATGGGCAGCCGGACACGTACAGCGAGCAGCGGATGCCTTCACCATCGGTCATGAGGAACCGCTTGTAGTCGGCGATCATGTTGTGGCTCATGCGATTGGTCCACTGGCCAGCTTTGGGATTGTTGGCACGATTGGTGGGGATGAAGGGCCCGCGATTGGTTTCGTCTGCCGCAAAGTCACGACGTTGAATCGCTGGATTCGCGCTGCTGATCATACATTGCCCCTTCACGTTCTGCCGTTGCGCCACGGTTTTACGATTGCTGATTGCCACAGAATGAAAGAGGGTGGTCGTCCACCCTCTTTCATATTTCGTTTATGTTTGGTACGAATTCGGCCTGTTACTTGGCTTCTTCGAACCATTCGCGCTCGGAGCCGTCGCCCAGGGTGACATGTCCGGTTTCACCGCTCATGTGCTTGACGCGATGCGCGATCTCCTCGTGACGGCCGTGCACCATCGGGCGCTGGACCGGGCTGCCGAGATAGCCGCAGGTGCGCTTGGTGACGTTGCACTTGTCCGGGTTGGAGTTACCGCACTCCGGGCACTTGAAACCTTCCTCAGTAGGCTCGAAGTCGCCCTGGAATCCGCACACGTAGCAGTGGTCGATCGGCGTGTTCGTACCTAGGTAGCCGATGCCGATGTTGTAGGCGTAATCCCACACGGCTTCGAGCGCCTTCGGGTTGTCCTGCAGGCACGGGTACTCGCAGTAGTTGATGAAGCCGCCGGAAGCGTAGTACGGGAAGTCCTTCTCGTAGCTGAGCTTCTCCATCGGAGTGGGCTGCAACCACACCGGGTAGTGGAAGGAGTTGGTATAGAAGTCGTGATCAGTCACGCCTTCCACTTCGCCGAACTTCTCATGGTCCATACGGTTGAAGCGGTCGGTCAGGGATTCAGCCGGAGTGGAGTACACGGAATAGTGGTAAGCCTTCCGCTTTGCTCCACTGCTTGCACAGCTCGTTCATGCGCTTGACGATGGACAGCGCGAACTCCTTTGCCTTCCGGATCCCAGCCGTGGTCGCGAATCCAGTTCTTGCCATAGAAGACGCTGGTCGCGGCATACAGGCCGATGTAGCCCAGGGACACGGTGGCACGCTCGTTCTTGAACAGCTGGTCCACGTTGTCGTTGGCGCCGAGGCGACCGAAGGCTCCGAAACGGAACAGGGTTGGCGCATTGACCGGCGCGGCCTGCTTGCAACGCATGATACGGAATTGCAATGCCTGATGAGCGACGGCCATGCGCTCGTCGAACAGCTTCCAGAAGCGAGCCTTGTCACCGTGGGATTCCAGGGCGATACGCGGCACGTTGACGGTGACCACGCCGAGGTTCATACGGCCGTCTTCTTCATCCTTGCCGGTCTCCGGGTCAATCCAACCCTGCAGGAAGGAGCGGCAGCCCATCGGAGCCTTGAAGGAGCCTGTGATCTTGACGATGTTCTCGTAGAAGATCACATCCGGGTACATGCGCTTGGTGGCGGACTCGAGGGCAAGCTGCTTCAGATCGTAGTTCGGATCACCCGGGTCGGCGTTCACACCGTGCTTCACAGTGAAGACGAGCTTCGGGAAGATGGCGGTGTGGTGTTCCTTGCCGAGGCCGCGAATACGGTTCAGCAGGATTGCGCGCTGAATCTCGCGAGCGAACCAGTCGGTGCCCAAACCGAAGCCGACAGTCACGAACGGGGTCTGGCCGTTGGACACACGATTGGAGTTGATCTGGTATTCCATGGTCTGCATGGCGTCGTAGATGGCCTTGCGGGTACGGATCTTGCCGAGGATTTCACGCTCTTGCTCAAGTTCGGCTGGCATCCTTGTGGAACGGCTCGTCCATCGGCAGGGCCGGACGGTCCTTTTTCGAAATGCAGACGCTTCGGTTCGACATCCTTGGCCAAGCGTCGACCTGACGTTCGGGCGATTTCGATCGGCATGCCGTCAGGCATGGTCTCACGAGCTTCCTCAAGGAACTTGTCGTAATCCTTGCGGCATATTCAACGAAGTTCTCATCGGCACGGTTGGCGGTCTGGCCACCATACTGGCTGGAGGCCACGTCCTTCATGATCTGGGTAATCTGGGTGGCCGCAATGGAAATGCTGTTCGGCGAGCCCATCGGAGCGTTGCCCAAGGTGAAGCCGTTGGCGAGCATATCCCAATAGTTCGGCAGCGAGCAGTTGGATTGGGCAGTGAACGGCGAGTAGTCGGCATCATGGAAGTGAATGTCGCCCTTCATGTGGGCGTTGGACACCGCGTCCGGCATCATGGAGAAGGCCGCAGCCTTGGAAACCGCACCCGCCAACAGATCACGCTGGGTGGAGTAGACGTTGGAATCCTTGTTGGCGTTCTCACGCACCAAGGCCTCGTCACGGTTCACCAGACGCTTGACGGCTTCGTTGATGTCGGTGGCCTTGGCACGTTCGATATCCTTGTTCAGACGATAGTTGGTGTAGGTGCGGGCCACATCGTACAGGTGGGCCTCGATCAGGCCGTGCTCCACGAGATTCTGGATGTCCTCGATTTTGGCGGGGCCGGTGTAACGCCCCTTGATTTCGGCTTCGACCTGATTGGCGATATCACGGATCAGCTGTTCTCCTGCGGCCCGATCTTCTTATCAAGGTCGGCGAAGGCGGACTTCACCGCGCTGATGATGTTGATCGGGTCGAAGTCGACCACACGACCATCACGCTTCTCGACGAGTACCTTACCGGTTCCCGTTTTAACGGTTGCGGAGACGGCATCCAGAGCCTGCGTTTCCATTCATCGTCCTTTCCGGGTCGGACCCCATCCGACCAGGTTTTCATGCTTCGTTATGCATGCCAGATTGTTGCTACGTCCATGACTGTACGCCATAGCCAGCACTAAATGTAGTAGCGGCACGCCGGCAGTAAAACTATATATTCCATTTTTCGGCTTGATTCCGCCATTCCTTAACTTGTGTGACAAAGGTAACGATTTCGCCACGGAGTGTCGCCCGAGTGTCGATTTGACGCACCCGCCGAAGAGGGACTATACAAGGCGGGGTACCCTCACGCGATTCGAACATGTGTTTCATTTGTCCGCAAGATGATGGAATCTTGAACCATGACTTGGAACCAGGATTACACACCCCCGGCGGCGCAGCCGAACAGCAAACCGCTGCCGCGACTGGCCGGCGAAACCACTGCTGACAACCCTGGCCGGTAAGTCTGCTCAGCGAGAAATTCCATATGGCCGTTGAACGGTGGCCATCGGTTTGGGTGGCCGGGCAGATCACGCAGATCAACACCAGACGCCAAGGCAGCGCCTACATCACGTTGCGCGACGATTATCAAGACATTGCGTTGGAGGTCAACGGTTTCGGACAGTTCGCCGCAGCGGCCACGCCTTTTGTACAGGGTGATCGTGTCATCATCCACGGCAAACCGAATCTATGGATGAAGCGCACGTCACTGTCTTTACGTGGCGACGCCATTATCGCGGCCGGCGCAGGAGGCAGCCTGAAGGCCATGATCGACGAATTACGCAAGAAGCTGAAAGGCGAAGGCCTGTTCGACGCTGACCGCAAGCAGCCTCTGCCCGGAGTTTCCGCATTGCATTGGTCTGATTTGCGCGCCGCAGGCTCGCGCCGAAGGCGATGTCATCACCAACGTGAGATTGCGTTGGCCTGTTGTCGATTTCAAAGTGACGCATGTGCATGTGCAGGGTGAGCAAGTGCCCTTCCGACGTGATCAAGGCGATCGCGCAGATGGATGCCGATCCTGATGTCGACGTGATCATCGTGGCCCGTGGCGGCGGCGCTTTCGAAGATCTGATCGGGTTCTCCGACGAAGGCGTGGTACGCGCCGCGGCAGCCGCCCATACGCGCGCTGATTTCCGCGATCGGCCATGAGGATGATTGGACGCTGCTTGATCTGGTTGCCGATCTGCGCGCATCCACGCCAACGGACGCGGCGAAGAAAGTCGTGCCGGACGTGCGCGAGCAGATGCAACTGATCAACGTGAACATCGAACGCATGCGCATGCGCATCGACGCCACCGTCAACAATGAAACAAGACTGATTGAAGGCTATGCGAACCGTCCAAGCCTCACACAGCCGCTCACCATGCTGGAACCGCATCAGCGTCTCATCGATGATGCAAGAACCCGCATGAGAATCGGTCTGACACGTATTCTTGACGACGCAAGCCTCACCATCGAAAAAGCGCATGCCTCACTGACCGCGCTTAGCCCGCAATCCACTCTCAACCGAGGTTATGCGGTAGTGCAGGGAGCGGACGGCCATGTAATCGACGATGCGAACGCCGTGAACACCGGCGACCAACTCACCATGACATTGAAGCACGGCGTGATCGTGTCTGAAGTCACCACCGTAACGAAGGGTAGCAATGACCAACGAAAACACCCCCGCATCCAGCCTGACCGACAAGGAACGCGAAGCCATCGCACAAATGCCTTACGAAGAGGCTCGAGATCAGCTCATTCAGGCCGTGCAGGCACTTGAGGCCGGCGGACTCAACCTTGACCAGTCCATGCGCCAGTGGGGAGCTTGGCGAAGCCCTCGCCAAGCGCGCTCAAAGTTTGCTCGGCGAAGTGCGTGCCAAGCTTGACGCAGCCCAAGCGGAACAGGCCACTGCGGCCAATACCGCTGGAACGCAAGACAATCTGGCCTGAAAATCTCAAAAACCGCCAATATATCGTTTCTACATGACTGTGCGCCACGTACTTCATGCAGCGCACAGTCATGTAGAAATTTCGGATTTCTTCATTTCGGCACCACACTCGTCCGGATGGTGTGTAGAATGAAGATTCGTTGCCTCAGTAGCTCAGTGGATAGAGCACTTCTCTCCTAAAGAAGGTGTCGTAGGTTCGATTCCTATCTGGGGCACTTTTTATGCGGATACGCAGCCGATATGCAGTTGCGCCGACACTCTTCTCACACATCGAATTGCACGGTTGCCAGCAACGCCTTGTGATCACTTCCATCGATTTTCAACGATTTGACCCGACCTGCCAACATGCCGGAATCCAATACGATATGGTCAATGCCCGCAAACGTCGGCACATAATCGATATTCGCAGGCCACGTGAATACCAATCCCCCGGCCGCTTGTTTGGCCGCATCCGCGAACCGTGTTCCCAAGAAATTACGGAACGGTGCATGATCGTCGGTCGCGTTGAAATCGCCCATGAACACGTACCTACGAGACGTATCGTACCGGAGTCGACCAAGCTCATCCAATGAACGCTTCCACTGCTGCCAATATCCATCGGTCGGAGACGTGGTATGCACCGAAACGAAACGGATCTGCGTCTGACCATCTTGAATGCAACTGTGGCTCCGCAGCATGAACGACGCGCTCGAATCAACATCATCATCAGCCGGATCAACAAGCGGACTCGCCGACCACAAACCATTGCCATACACGCCGTCTGAGCTTGCCACCTGCGCATACGGCAGCAAATCGCCAACACCAGCCTTGTTCAACTCGTCCACGAAAGCATCGGTCGTTTCTTGCAATGCCAGCACTTCCACACGCTCGCTACGCACCACATCGACAATTTCCTGCGCGTCGGCACGATCCCTTAAACACATTGCATGTCATCAAACGAGCATAATCATCCTGCGTATTGGCGGACGCTCCCGAAAACCGCTGCGATCGCGGCACGCGGAAGCTTCGTCTCATTGTAGAAAAACGGATACTGCCACCATACTTGCAACGCGATCGCCGCAATCGCCAGCAATACCGACATTGTTCGTTTCGAGACAATGCCGCAAATCAGCGCAATCACCGCAAGAATCGCAAACCAAGGCACCAATGAAACGATAATGGGAACATACGGCCACGCCTGAATCTCAGCAGGCAGTATGTGCGAAACAGTGCCCAGCAAAGCTGCAATCGACAGAATGCCAGCCAGAAAACCGCATATGATATTGCGCACGCGATGCGACTTAGCTTTCTTCAACGTACGAACGGGTTTAACAGCCTTCCCCTGCGCTGTACGGGGTTTTGCACCACCCATTGCCAATCGCCCTCCCCAAGTTCCTCACACATCTTATAGACGCATTGAAACAGCATCTATTCCTTTGGTGGCCTTCATGGCCTAAGCACCGCCATCAATTGCCACCCGTTCACCTTCGCGCATAGTACAGACTTGGCATTGACTTATGACTCATACAACAAAAATCCCGAGGAGCAGTGCTCGACTCGGGATTCAAAAAAGTTTAAGTGCGGCAACGTGCTACTCGCCCACACCCTCTCGAGTGCAGTACCATCGCCGTGCTAGGCCTTAGCTTCCGGGTTCGGAAAGGGACCGGGCGTCTCACCTAGGCTATGGTCACCGCAAGAGAAAAGAATACGCGCATGCGCCTCAATCACCAAATCACGGCGTGTCGCACTATGTTGCCGTTCTTAAATTCTCAAGAACACAATATTTCTGCGCTAAAGTCGAAGGCATGCAAGCGTAACTTCCATGAAAGAAGGCAACAATGACGATAGCCTCCTGCGGATCGGTTTCCGCAATCACTCTTGGACTTCGAATTCCACCGCAATCTCCTCAGAAAAAGGCGACGTTGCCCAAAGGGCTGTTTGTTGCGAAAGTTCCGGTTTCCGCCAAAACGCAGCGTCTAGCCACTGAAGTCGAATCGATCACGATGCTTTTTTCTCTGTTGCGACCGCAGAATACTTCGCTCGCTGCAGGCAATCGCATTCCTGAAATACTGGTGTTGGGATTACGTTTGCATGGCAAGAATGCTTCAGTTCCTACGGATGTCGTCGAATTGATCGCCATGCAACGCAAGTCAGGCATGCTGTTCGCCTGCGTACGCGATGCCGAAATTGACGGTACGGTACAGAAGGAATGCGCGTTTGCAGTGCGCCGCGCGTTGCCGGGACGCGCCGGGCATACTCCAACATTCAAGGTCTTCGCCTCCGCATGGGTTCCCGCCGATGAAGCATTGCTGGATATTTCCGATCCGGCTGTGGATTCCATGGATACGCTTTGGGAATCATTGTGCGCACAGGTGATTCTCGGTGATTCATCCCCGCAGAAGTGGATGCCCGTATGGTACGGAACGCGCAAATCGCGCAGTTGAAGGCCGATATCGACAAGCTGACGCGAGATCACCAGCGGGTCAAGAATTCAGCGCAGCGCAACGAAATCTTCGCAAAACTTCACAAGGCGAAGAAACAACTCGAGGAGCTGCAGGGCTGAACCAAGCACCCGCTGGCAGTTAGGCGAATAATCGTCAGAAACCGAGGCGAGTACGACCAAATTGGTCGAGCCAGCGCAGAATCGCGCCCTTCGCAATGCCCACGGGCAGATTTCGATTTCCTTAACGTCGAGCGCCTTCATGATTTCGTCAACCACCAGACCGCCGCCAACGATCTGATATGTACGCTCGGGGGTTACACCCGGCAGCGCCACACGCTGGTCGGGGGAAATGGCCGCGAGTCGCGGAAGCCAGTCTTCCAGCTGGTCGAGCGTCATAATCGACGTGTCCACACGACCTGGCTGGCGCATCACCGCGCCGGCGAGACGAGCCAAGGATCGAATGGTTTTCGATGTGCCGACGGCATGCATCGGATGCTTCGACTTCGGGAAGGCCTCGACCATCGGGTCGAGGATTTTGCGGATGTTCCTACGCGCGTTTTCCAGATCCTTTTCGCTTGCAATACCGTTCTCCGGCAGGAATTCGCGGGTGATTCTGCCAGCACCGGCAGGCACGGACAACGCCACGGTCGGATCTTCGTCAGACCCCATGGCCACTTCGAGCGAGCCGCCGCCAATGTCGATCACCAGCAGGCGACCGGCATCCCAGCCGTACCATCGGCGAGCCGCCAGGAAGGTGAGGCGTGCCTCGTCAACACCGGAAAGCACGGTGACCGGCTGTCCGATGGCGTCTTCGATGCGGCGCAGGATCTTGCCGCCATTCGGCGCTTCACGCAATGCAGACGTGGCGAGCACCAGCAGCTGGGTGATCTCGTATTCCTTAGCCAGCTCCATGGCCTTCTCCACTGCGGAGATCACGGCTTCGACTCCGGCTTTTTGATGGTGCCATCTTCTTTTGAGGTACTGCATCAGGCGAACGGTGCTTTTAGCGCTCGCCTCAGGCTCAGGTCGGGCCTGGAGCCGCATCGACGATGAGCATGTGAACAGTGTTCGAACCGATATCAAGCACGCCGAGTCGCGTGGCATGCGAATGCAAACTGACCATAATCCAACAGCATACTTACTGAAGCGCTTAATATGTTGCGCGACATGCCATTGACAACCTTTGCATTTTCTTGGCGCAAATCAGGAGAAAAAGGGTGTCCGCCCTCTTATAGAGCGAAAAACAACGATTGCAATCACTGAAAGCCATATGAAAAAGGCGGCTCCAACCGATGTCGCCATCGCGCAGGACCGCCTTTATCACACAAACAACAGTCTCAACAGACCCCGTAAGAATCAGCCACGCAGCTTGTCAACAAAATCGCCAAGACGACGCAACCCTTCACGCAATGCCTCGCGCGAGGCCGCATATGACAGTCGCACATGCGTGTCCGCGGTCGCCTCGCCGAAATCACGACCAGGCGTCAACGCGATATGCGCTTCCTTCAGCGCACGCTCACAGAACGTCCACGCGTCAAGACCAGTGCTGGAAATATTGAAATACGCATAGAACGCGCCATTCGGCTCAACCTCCAACGGCAAACCGATCTCAGCCAAGCCATCGACCACAATGCGACGACGCTCCAGCAACTCCTGACGACGTTCCTCGCACACGGCCAACGTTTCCGGAGTGAAGCACGCGAGCGCCGCATGCTGGGTGGGAGTATGCGCGCACAGGAAGAAGTTGGTGGCGAGATCGTCCATGGCTTCGAGCGCGCATTCAGGCACGACCATCCAACCCAGTCGCCAGCCGGTCATGCCGAAGAACTTGGAGAAGCTGGAGCATACGATGGCGTCCGGGTCGCAGGCGAGCACGGATTTCACGTCGGAGCCGTCCGGTTCGCGGTCGGCTAGGTCAAGGTAGGTTTCGTCGACGATACGCCATGCGCCGCGTTCTTTTGCCAGGTCGCACACGGATTTCAGGGTATCGAAGGCGATGGTGGTACCGGTCGGGTTCGACGGCGAGGTGATCATCACCGCTTTGGTGCGATCCGACCAGTATTCGCGGCACAGTTCCGGCGTGAGATGGAATCGGGTGCCCGCGTTCGTCGGCACGTCCACGACTTTGCCGCCGAACGCGCGGACCAGTTCGCGATTGCACGGGTACGACGGGTCGGCGATCAGCACTTCGTCACCCTCGTCCACCGTCAATGCGGCGGCAAGCAGCAGTGCCGTGGAACCTCCGGCCGTAATCGCGATACGTTTCGGATCGACGTCCACATGGTGGCGTTCCTTGTAGAAATCGGAAATCGCCTGACGTAATTCCGGCAAGCCCATTGCAGCGGTATACGGCAATGGACGGCCATCATACTGTTCGCGCATTGCATCACGCACTGCGGGCGGAGCGCCGAAATCCGGCTCCCCAAGCTCAACTTGACCACATCGGTACCTGCGGCGATCATCTCGTCGGCCATCGCACCAAACACCATGGCACGGAACGGATTAGCAATCTGGGCGCGGTGCGACATCTGCGGCAGCGCGCTGTTCTCAGCATTTCCCATAGTTCGTTTGTATTCTTCAGACGCGACAAATCGCAAGTACCGTCCCACCGCCGTTGCGTATCGTTTCGAAAAACAGAAAATCACATGTCATGTGTAAAGCTGGAACCACGAGCATCATGCGCCAGCGGCAAGAATCACGCTTCGACGATGTCGCAATACAGTCTCTCCAACCGTTCCTCACGCACTTTTTTGGCGAGCTCGCATTCCCCACCACGATCACTTTCCAGCCCATCGCTTCAAGTTCGGCATGCTGTCTGACATCTCGTTCGTGGTTGCGCAGCAGTTTCGCACTCCAGAATTCCACATTCGATTTCGGTACGCGTGTGGCTTTCGGGCAGTTTTCATGCATATGCCAGAAACAGCCGTTGATGAACACCATCGTACGGTATTTCGGCAACACCACGTCGGGGATGCCCCGGATACCGCTTGTCGTTTTTGCGGAATCGCAGGCCTTTCGAAAAAAAAACTGCGTACCATCATTTCGATGGAGGTGTCTTTGCCTCGGATATGCGACATGATGTAGCTTCTCGTGCCACGCTCATATTTCTCTTTTTCGCGGATTTCCGAGGTTTTCCGGTCTTCTTAACGTGTTCCTGCGCTGCCACAACACACCATTATGGCAAGATCCGGCAAAATCCGGCAAATCAGAAAAGCATCCGGACAAAACGCAATGCAAGTGCGAGACGGACCAACGCGCGTTGCGATCATGCATGGCGTACGCTGGGACTTGCAACGCAGCAATAATAAATATAAATGAACCAACACTATTCATGCAGTTTACGAAAGATGGGGTTTGATATGGCTCGTATTCGTGTCGCGATTCTCGGCGCAGGCCGGATCGCGCAACATATGGCTGACACGCTGGTGAAAATGGCCGCGGACAGCCGTTATGCGGATTTGATCGAACCGTATGCTGTCGCCGCACGAGATGCGGTGCGTGCGGCTGATTTCGCCGCGAAATACGGTTTTCCAGTTTCATACGGTTCATATGAGGAACTTGTGGCCGATCCAAACGTGGACTTGGTGTACATCGCTACGCCGCACAATCTGCATGCGGAACAGGCGATATTGTGCATGAAAGCCGGCAAGGGTGTACTGGTGGAGAAAGCGTTCGGTGCGAATGCGGCACAGACCCGTGAGATGTTAGCCGTTGCAAAAAAGAAACTGGCATGCTGTGCGCGGAAGCGATTTGGACGCGATACATGCCATCTCGCGCCATTATCGATAAGATTCTCGCCTCCGGTGCGATTGGTGAAATACAGGCGATCGATGCGAACCTGTGTTACCCCCACCACCGCGAAGGCACGAATCACTGATCCCGCGCTTGCCGGTGGCGCATTGTTGGACGTTGGCGTGTATCCAATCAATTTCATCGACATGATCATGCATAATGCGCCGATCGCTCGCATTGAATCGTCGATGCGCCCGTACGAAACCGGCGTGGATGCGCATAATTCCATGACGTTCTATTACGAGAACGGAGCGATGGCGACCGCGCAAAGTTCGATTCTATGCCATAGCGACCGCACGGGATCCGTGTGGGGCATCGAAGGGTACATGGTGTGCCAGAACATTAATAATGTTGAGGCGATTGACGTGTATGACGGCAATCATGCGGTCGTTGCACATTACGACGTTCCCGCCCAGCTCACCGGCTATGAGTACGAGGTGGCGGCCGCCGCGCAGGCCGTGATCGACGGTCGCATCGAATGCGAGGAAATGCCCCACGCCGACACCCTGCGCATTATGGAACTCATGGACTCGCTGCGCAACGATTGGGGGCTGGCGTACCCGTTCGAGCGTTGAGTTTGAACATTACGGTCAAATATTGGCTTCAGCGTCGGCAAATTTCGATTTCTTTTGAACAGCCGACGCTGAGACATTCATCGGCAGCACATATAATTTCTCCTTGCACTGGTTGAGGAGGAACATTATGGGATTGCTGAGCAAGGTCATGAACGCGCTTATTGGAGAACCATCTGTCTCCAAAACGGCGACTCAGCCCGGGCCCAAGCTTGCGCGGCAAAACGTTCCCCATCCCACGCAACAGCAGACGACGCAACGCAAGTCCACTGTACAATCACGTCAAACGCAACAGCTTACGCAACCATCCCAATCATCACAGTTGGCGCGATCGTCATACCGCGCGCAAACACAAACCACAGCTCGCAATACTTCCGTCACAACGAATCGTTCGCGAGCGCAATCTCATGCCAATTCACAACCGGCGCAGAAGCTTATGCCGCAACCGTTGCTTCCGCCGATCAGATTGCGCGGGCGCGAAATATCATCGGCAAAATCGAAAGCATGATCTGAGTGACGAGCAGATCAGCGCCATCGCCGGAGCTGGTCACAATACGCTGGTGCTTGCAGGTGCGGGAACCGGCAAAACCACTACTATCGTCGGCTATATCGCATGGTTGCTGAACACAGGAACCGCCACCCCGAAGAGATTCTGGTGCTATCGTTCACCAAAGCTTCCGCCGACGAAATGTCGAGCCGCATCATGCAAAGCACCGGCAAAGTCATCCGCGCATGCACGTTCCACAGTCTCGGACTGGAAATCTGCCGTTCCTCCACTATTGCCAATCGTCCAATTATTGACGGGCACACGTCAAACAATGTGGTGCGTAACGCATTTGAATACTTGCTTGAACACAATGTTTCCTATCGTCTTCTGGCATTTAAACTCATGTCGCAACAGTTGCTCGATAAATATTCCGCAGCTGCACAACTTGAGAATTTTCAGTTACCAACAGACGATTATGCATTCAATCAATATCGTCAGAATCTTATCGATGCCACACAAACCATTATCCAGCATATGCGGTCAAACAATATTGACACTGCTGGAATGCAAACCCTTAACGAACGTTATGGCGGTAAAAACATCGGTCGTAATCGTGAGATGCTGCAACTCATAGAACCGCTTTATCACGCCTATGTGCAGAATTTCGCAACCAATAATGGTATTGATTTTTCCAGGAATGATCGTTGATGCCATCAGTTGCGTCAATAATGGCTCATACCGTCATCCATATAAATATGTGTTGATTGATGAATATCAGGACATGTCACGACCGCGTTATGAGCTAATCGCGCGCTTCGCTTACAACATGATTTCTCACTATTCTGTGTTGGCGACGATTGGCAGTCGATTTATCGTTTCGCAGGCAGCGACCTTCATCTCATTCTCGATTTCGACCGAATTTGGCGCGCCTTAGGGGTCCGACCCGCATGTTCCAAATCACCACCACACGGCGCTTCCGACAAAGTCTCATCGACGCAAGCGGAGCATTCGTGATGCGTGACACCAATCTGTATGTCAAACACTTGCATAATCCCAGCGATAAGAAGGATTACTCTCTGAAAGCACTTGGCGGGCATACTCGAGGAAGAACGATTCAATGTAATTGTCGATCAGTTGCGTAAACTGCCGAAAACCGCGTCCGTACTATTGCTTGGCCGATATCGCAGTGACATCAATCTCATGATTCGTTGCAATCAAAATGGTCTGTTCTCCATTGACCAGAGCACTGGTAATATTCGTTTTCTTGAAAACCGGATATGGATATTCGTTTCATGACCGCTCATGCTTCCAAAGGATTGCAACGCGATTTCGTATTTCTGCTGTGCTGTTCCGGTGGATTGAAAGGTTTCCCAAGCACGATTCCCGAAGAGCCGCTGCTTGGTCTGCTACTGCCGGAAGTGGAGCGATGCCCACATGCGGAGGAACGTCGACTGTTTTACGTGGCGATGACCCGATGCAAGAAGAAACTGTTCTTCATCGTGGATCAGACCCGCCCGTCGCGATTCATGTATGAACTGCATAACAAGATCTGCCCGAACATTTTCCGAGGAGTCAAACTTCCTCCGCAATGCCCGAATTGCGGCGAAGCCCTAAGCTTGCGGCACAATCGCAGCGATCCGAACCGCTCATTCTACGGATGCACCGGCTTCCCGAGCTGCCGCTACACCCAACAAGCAAAATAAGCGTGGCATACGTGATGTGAAAGTTTTTTGCTTCCAGAGATCATCTCCAGCTCTTCGCCAACGTCTGCATGCCCTATGCCGTTATTTTGTTTCAATCTTTTTGGGCCTGGCGCGATCGCCCCCGTTGTATCCCTGGATCTGATTTTCCGACAAGAGAGGAAGCCACGATGCCACGTAAGATCATCAATGTTGTGGGCGCGGCCATTATCAAAGATGGCGAAGTATTGTGCGCACGCCGTGGCGAAGGCAAGTCGCTGGCTGGATATTGGGAGTTTCCCGGAGGCAAAATCGAACTTCACGAAAGCGCGCGTCAGGCATTGCACCGATGATGAGCTTGGATTATTTTCCGGAACGAGTAAAGAGCATGATCGTAAATATGTGTTTGCCACTGTGCAAACCATGTCTCGTCCGGAAATTCTTGCACAATTCAGCAAAGATGATTTCGATTATATTTTGATCGACGAAGTTCACCATGCCGCCGCGGATTCATATAAGAGAATTATCGATTATTTCACTCTGATTTCATGCTTGGCATGACGGCAACGCCGGAACGTACTGATGGTGCGAATATTTGTGACGTGCTCCGCCACCTGACCGCTTCGCGGTCTGAGGGGGGGCTTCCTGCTCAAGGCTCCTAGCGGAGTCAGTGTCTACAGGCTATTCCCGTGCGCCCCACGGTTCTCGTAAGTTTTTTGTTATCATTCCTGCACGAGTCGTCGTGTTTCGTGCATGATGTTGGTCGCGGCGTTCACGTCCCTGTCATGCCAGACCCCGCAATCGGGGCATGTCCATTCGCGGATATACAGGTTCTTCGTATCCTTATTGCGGTAGCCGCAATCGGAGCATAGTTGACTGGACGGGTAGAACCTGTCTACCGTGACCAGCTGCTTGCCTTGTCGTTCGAGCTTGTATGCGAGCATGGTGCGGAACATGCCGTACCCGTTGTCCATCGTGCTTTTGCCGAGTGCGAGGGATTGGCTCATGTCCTTCATGTCCAAGTCCTCCACGCCGACGCAATCATATCGGGCGGCGAGCCGGTTGGCCGTCGTGTGCAGGAAGTCGGCTCGCTGGTTCCTGACCTTGGCGGCGAGCTTGGCGATGCGCCGCTTCTGTTTCACCCAATTACCGGACCCTTTTACCATGTGGCTGAGTCTACGTTGCTCGCGCATCAGCCGTGGCTCCATCCGCCGGTAGAAACGCGAATAGTCGGCTCGTTCGCCGTCGCTGGACACGTACAGGCCGTGGGAGGAGTAATCCAATCCGACGATATGCACGGGTCGGACGGGTTCGAGTGCTTGGGTCTCGTACTCGAACAGTATCGTCGCCGTGTATCCACCGCTCTTGAGATGTTCCACCGTGGCGCTTTTGAGCTTCCAGTCATCGGGAATCGTCTTGTGCTGGCGGGCGCGCATCACGCCCACTTTGGGAAGTTTGAGGTATCTGCCTCCTTCGATGAGTCGGATGTTGCGGTTGTTGTTGTTCGTCGTGTACCGCCATGCGCTGCGATGCTTCGCCTTGTACTTCGGGAAGCCGATGTGCTTGGGGTCGCGGAAGAAGTTCCTATACGCCTTCGCCACGTTCAATTGGGCGTTGCACAGTGCGAGACTGTCCACTTCGCGTAGGAACGGATACCTGTCCTTGTACTGGGCGGGCGTGGGGTTGCATGACTTGCCGGTGCGATTGTACGTGTCGATGCGGGTTTCGAACATGAGATTGTAGACGAGTCGCGCACCCTATCGTCCGGTCGATGAGACCGGCCTGGCCTTGTCCGGGTAGATGCGGTACGTGACCGCGCAATGCCGTGTGACCTGCATGACGCGCCTCCTACCTGCGTCCCTGATTCTCGATGTAGCGTCGTACCACTTCGATGGGAGCGCCTCCTGTGGTCAGTAGGCAGAAGCTGCGGCTCCAGAAATACTCCTTCCACAGTTTCTGCCGAATCTGCGGAAACTCCTGCTTGAGCAGACGACTCGACGCGCTCTTGTAAGCGTTGATGAACTTGCTCAACTCGCTCTTCGGCTGGGCGCGGAACAATACATGCACGTGGTCCATGTCGTGGTTCCATTCCTCCACGGTTATCCCATACTTGGGTGCGATGTACTCGAATATCTCACGCGCACGCGCCGAAACGATGTCGTCGAACACCTTGCGACGGTATTTCACGACGAGCACGAGATGATAATACAACAGGAACACCGAATGATGATTCGACTCCAATTCCATTGTCACCTCCTCGATTACAACATGTACGACTGAACATCATTATAACATGCGAACGCACGCCAATTCATCTCCCGCCTACGCTCCGCTTAGAGACGGGAGAATCTTGGCGAAATCAGTTGAATTATTTGGCAATAACGTCGCGTATGAGATTCGCTTGCAGCAGGCGCTTGAAGAGGATATGCTCTGCCCGTCCCACTATTACGGGGTTGGCGAATACATTAGCAAGTTTATGGGGCAGCAGGTTTCCGCTGATTCCATGACAGACAAGGATCGCACTGAGTTTTCCCGTTGGCTCGAACAGCTCACCGACCCTAATCGCGTGCGCTATATCATCGACAAAATCCAGATTTACAGCGAAGCCGGAACCGATGTGCGCGGTTTGGTGTTCTGCTCTCGCCGTGATGAGGCGAAACGTCTGTCCGCCATGTTCAACGAGCAGGTGAATCAGCAGGTGGAACGACCGTATCGCACGAAAGCCATTACCGGCGAAAACTCGCAAGCCGAACGTGACGAAGCTGTCAAACAGCTGAAAATGGCGAACTTGACTATATCTTCACCGTTGATTTATTCAATGAAGGTGTGGATATTCCTCATATCAACCAAATTGTTATGCTTCGTCAAACGCAGTCGAGCATTATTTTCACACAGCAGCTCGGCCGAGGTTTACGTAAGGCAAGCGGTAAAGATTCGGTTGTAGTGATTGATTTTATTGGCAATTACGCCAATAATTATTTGATTCCGATCGCATTGTATGGCAATACTGGCGATCGTGATGTGGCCCGTAAGAATCTTCAACGCGAGTCCATCGGCATTTCTTCGATCAGTTTCGATAAAATCGCCCGCGAGCGCGTGCTCGCGTCACTCGATACCGCTGATTTGTCGGATATGAAGCTGCTGAGCAAGCAGTATCAGCAGATGCGCTATGAGTTGGGTCGTATTCCGATGCTGATGGATTTCGCGCATCGCGATGCGTCTTTAGTGTTCACGTTGGCTTCGAAGAATAACGATTATCTGTCGTTCGTGGTCTCTCGTGAGAAGAGTCTGTCGCGCGGCAAGCATGCGTCGGCTTCGTATGTGGAGCAGCTTGAACCGGTGTCAAACGCGCAGTCTGGTGTGCTGAAAATGTTGACTGCGACTCAGTTGCGTGGTTTGCGCCCGCATGAGTCGCTGATTCTTGCGGTGTTGTGCGATTTGGATTGGCGTCGCATCAATCCGGATTGTTCCGACGATGATGCGTCACTGTTTGAACGTTTTTCCACACAGCACAGTCTTGAGTTTGTTTGATTTGCAAACATTATTGTCTACGCTGTTTCCGTATGTCGATAATAATATTCAGCAGTGCGGTTCTGCTTTTTCCACATTGAATTATTCGTATTTCACAAGTGCGAATCGCACTCGTTTCGGCAATACTTCTTTGGTTTGTATGTGCGACAATGAATCGTATGCATTGACCCAGGAATGCGAGTCAATGCTGCATCACGCAACATTCCGAACGTTCTTTACAGATACCATCGAAGCCAGCTTGTTCAATGCGCTTGCACTGTCAAGGGAAGCTCGCAAGCGTCGCATCATGCCTGATCATGGGTTCATATATGGCGAGAAATATAGTCTTGCCGATGTCATGCGATTGTGCGCGTGGAAGGATGAGCAGATTCCGCAGAATGTGGGCGGATAAGCTTTTGACACCTACACGAATTCTTTGCCGATCTTCATTAATATGAGGCAAGCCAGTATGGCGATCGTTTCTTGAATCCTGGAGAAATTGAATGGTTCAGCAAAAACAATCGTTCTTTGCAATCTCCGGAATTCAAATGGCTGCTTGATGGAACCGAGCATACGTCGGAATGGAAGAATCGTCATTTTGTTCCCATTTTTTATTCGACGTAAGGCCGAGGAAAAGGAGAAATCCTACTATTATGTCGGTCCGGCAGTAGCTGTAGACGATGCGCATGAGTCAGTGAATATCGCAGATGACGGAACCCAATCAAAGGTCGTGATTTCCACACTGAAACTCGCGAAACCGGTTGACCCCGAACTCTACCGTCACCTCACCGGCAACCCAGCATTCTAGTTCCAGAAAATTGCTGACGTGGCGGAAAGTCATTGTTGGACCGACGGCCGCCACGCCTCAGACATGGAAAATGTCACCTCATCTGCAAAAGTGACACAGTGCATCGTCGATGATCGCTCAAGCCTTTTCAAACCACCTTTTCACACGTGCAATCCACCCTACAATCATATGCAGATGTTCGTTTGAACAGAAAAGTAACATGTTTTTGCAGAACAAAAAGAACACGCTCAATGTTACTTTTTACAATGTCATTTTCAAGACCTGCAATCATTGCAACATCAACGATTCTCAGCATCATCAATTGCAAAAACAGTATTTTCCGCGGTATCACAGCTAAAAAGCGTGCTATCGTTAGTCACGGATACAGCAAGCATCCATCAACAACATGAACCAGACTTCAAGAAATGATGTTCGTTTGCTTATCTAAACGAACATTAAAACGAACACTACTAATGTTCATGACATTATGCGAACACATCGCAGGAAAGGAATTCATCATGGCAGATGAAAAGACCGTCATCAACGTGGATCTGAACATGTTCGGCCAGGACGCGGACGCCAAGACCGCCGCAGCCAACGAGGTTGCCAAGAGCCTCGGCATCAGCGACGAAGCCCTCGCTCAGGTGGAGGAATTCAAAGGCAGCCCTCACCGCGCATAACGCTTGGGACCTGCCGTTCATGGGCTACGTGAACGAAGACGGTTACGGCTACGCCTATGTGCCGGACGCAGCCATCACCATGAACCCGTATTGGGATGCGCACAAGGAATTCATGAACCTGCCGGAAGACGTGCAGACCGCTTTCGCCATCCGTATGCTGTTCACCCACCGCCCTGTCGACCGCTACGGCGCCGACATGTTCCTGCACTACCACCGCGGCTTCTGGGTCAACTTCGTCGGCAGCGGCGCCAACAAGTACTGACCGCCCCAGAGGACGTTGTATGAGCGCCCCATAGGACATATAACGATTCCCCATACCGCCGCGGCGGTACTCTCCAGAAAAAGAAAAGCGCTTGGCTCGAGCCAGAAAAACCAGCTCAAGTCAAGCGCCTTTCGTATGCGCTGAAACGAAACTACCGCGCGTCTCTAAAAATCGCCCATATCAGGCGCATCGAATCCCATCTTAAGGTCCTTCCGGCCCCGGACCGCCCGGACCTCCGAGGAATTCGCGCGCTGACATGCCATTTTCCTTACGGGATGAGTCCACGGCCTCCTGCATCACCGGCGAACCTCAAAACCATGCACCACGTTCTTCAGTACCACAACACCGTTGCCGGAAGACTGGTCGCGCGTATCAAGTACCAGCGTGCTCAAACCGAACAGGCGCTGCAGGAACGTGCGCTCCACACTAATATCCACGATGCGGAATAGTTTGATGAGATTGAATTTCTCGTTAAGGATGCCGGTTTTGATGCTCATTTCCTGATCAGTGAGCATGTACACGGTGAACGTGAACGGCGTACGACACCAATTACGCTTGCGCTGACGCCACAGAACATTACCGCTTGCAACCTTCATATCATTCCCTTTTCCTTCGATGGAAAGCCGCCCTGTTGCGGCAACACTGCCATTCTACCGGGCGCCGCCGTACGGCCATGCCGCTCATTCCAAATCATGTTTCACACATCGTTTCACACAGTATTTCGGCATAATCTTTTCGCTCAATCAAAAAGAAATGCAACAGCATTCAAGCGACTATTCAAAATCATCGGCTTTTCGCCGTGAAAAGAGCAAAAACATGCGCGACAACGGCAGCATGATATAGGCTGAATAAGGATATGTCTTGTTCCACGAAGCACCCGTCGTCAACGCGGCACATGCAATCCATGTTTTTAAAGGAAAGGCATGCAATGAGCAACGAACACGGTAGGATCAACCGTCTGCAGGAAGTCGAGGATCTCACCGAGTACATCAACAATGGATGGCTGCATTCCGGCGAATCCGACGGCCCGACGTTCCTATGGAACCACATGATCCGCGAGGCCAGTCAGGAAGATGCCGAAAACCGCAATAATGTGCCCGTAGCACAGCTTCCCGACGCGGACATGGTAATCAGTATGCCCATGCAATGGTATTTCGATTCCATCGCCGCCATGGTGCCCACAGCCGAACGCACCGATACCGGCGTGGAGATTCCAAGAATCGACATGCCAACGTTCCATCTTGATTCGCAGGCGCTTTCCGGCGTGGACGCGGTGGTCGGCAATGCCATCGTAAGCACACGTTGGCTGGATGCTGTCGGCAATCTCGCCAAGGCAGTGGAAATGACCGCGCGATTCGTTGGCAACGTCGCAGATCGAGACAATGAGGGCTTCGACTATTTGAAAGACCTGATTCAGACCGTGCGCGTGTACATGGACGCCGTGGCCTGCAATGCCGATCCCATGACCGGCGAACAGGCGCTGAATATCATCACGCAAGTGGCCTGCAATGAGGATTTTCGTCTTAACGCCATGCAAATGGTTGAATTGCTTTCGTGCGGCCTGTCGTTCGCGCAATGGGACGATACGCGCATGTTCGCTTACGATGCGTTGAATAAGGGCATTGCCACGATGAGTGATTTCGCATCGTCTGCTTCGAGGTTGTCAAACTCGGCAGATGATTCCGACAGTCGCGACATGCAAACTGATTCGCAGTCTGTTGCGCAAGTGAAAACCGATTTGGGTTTGTTTGAAGACGCTGATTCCTTATCCGCAGAAGATTTGAATAATCTCGCGATGCTTGATCCTGCTTTGCTTTCAGAAAAAGGAGATTGCGCAGGCCGCGCAGAATCAGTTCGATCATGCCGTACAGTTTTTGCGACATGACTTGCTGCGGATTAGTGGTGACATTGATGAGGCTGATCGTTTCCTGCGTGACAATCATACTTCCGAACCGCTCGCCGATGCGTATGCGGCACGTCTGATTGCTGCCGAACGTTGGCAGGATCTGCTCGATTTTGTCGATCTGGTGTTGCGGGACAAACCTAATCAGGTCACGATGATGTTCCCCGAAGAAGTGGTGCCCTACGAGTGGGAGACGATTCGTGAGGCCGCTTTGGAAGCGCTGGGACGCAGCGACGAACTGGTTGCCATGTATCAGGAACGCTTGGATGATACGTATGATCCCAATACCGCGCTCAATCATCTGAAACTCCACGCCTGGTACAATCCTCCCGCCCACGGGCCTTCCGGCGTCCGTTTCCCTCCACCGAATGGAGGAAGACACCCGTGCGCGGGAATAAGAAAAGGGGTTCCCGGAGCGTCGCGCCCGGGGATCCCCCGGAAACCGGAAGACAAACAAAAAGGGGGTTCCCGGAGCGTCACGCTCGACGGGAACCCCCGACGTTGAATGCGGCGGCGTGCTACTCTCCCACACCCTCTCGAGTGCAGTACCATCGCCGCGCCAGGCCTTAGCTTCCGGGTTCGGAAAGGGACCGGGCGTCTCACCTGGGCCATGACCACCGCAAAACCAATACAACAGCCAACCGGAAGAACCGGCGGCCGGCAACGGAACCAACCACGATTCCGATCGTGGCGGTCCGGGAACCGGACAACGGACGCGAACAAAACGCTTCGATCCTTCGTCTCGTGACCACAAGAAACAGCATTCCTTGCCATCCAACGAGAAACCACCACAGGACGAGACCCAACCCACCACAAAGGAAAGGGTCGGAAAATGTGCCGCGATCGCCCGTTAGTACCGGTCGGCTCCACCCCTCACAGGGCTTCCACCTCCGGCCTATCAAACACGTGTTCCGCATGCGGGCTACAGGCACCAAAAGTGCCAAGGAATCCTAATCTTGGAGCAGGCTTCCCGCTTAGATGCTTTCAGCGGTTATCCCTCCCGAACGTAGCCAACCGGCCATGCCGCTGGCGCGACAACCGGCATACCAGAGGTCCGTCCACCCAGGTCCTCTCGTACTATGGGCAGGCCTCCTCAGGATTCCAACGAGCGCAGAGGATAGAGACCAAACTGTCTCACGACGTTCTGAACCCAGCTCGCGTGCCGCTTTAATCGGCGAACAGCCGAACCCTTGGGACCTGCTCCAGCCCCAGGATGCGACGAGCCGACATCGAGGTGCCAAACCATCCCGTCGATATGGACTCTTGGGAATGATCAGCCTGTTATCCCCGGGGTACCTTTTATCCGTTGAGCGATGCCGCGCCCGTGCGCCGGCACCGGATCACTATCTCCGACTTTCGTCCCTGCCCGAACCGTCGTTCTCGCAGTCAAGCCCGCTTGTGCGATTACACTCGAAACCCGATTGCCAACCGGGCTGAGCGGACCTTTGAGCGCCTCCGTTACTCTTTGGGAGGCAACCGCCCCAGTTAAACTACCCATAAGGCACTGTCCCTGACCAGGATCACTGGCCGAGGTTAGACGTCAAACGAGAACAGAGCGGTATTTCACCTTGCGGCTCCACACGGGCTGGCGCCCATGCTTCGAAGCCTCCCGCCTATGCTACACAATCCGCGCCTAACGCCAATACCAAGGTATAGTAAAGGTCCCGGGGTCTTTTCGTCCTTCTGCGCTTAACGAGCATCTTTACTCGTACTGCAATTTCGCCGAGCCCTGGTCGAGACAGTGGGGAAGTCGTTACGCCATTCGTGCAGGTCGGAACTTACCCGACAAGGAATTTCGCTACCGTAGGATGGTTATAGTTACCACCGCCGTTTACCGGGGCTTGAATTCACCGCTTCACCCGAGGGCTGACGGATCCTCTTAACCTTCCGGCACCGGGCAGGCGTCAGTGCATATACAGCGGCTTGCGCCTTCGCATGCACCTGTGTTTTTGGTAAACAGTCGCTACCCCCTGGTCTGTGCCACCCCCCAACGCTCCGAGGGCAAGCCTCTTCACGCCCGGGGGTCTCCCTTATACCGAAGGCACGGGAGTGATTTGCCGAGTTCCTTGACAGGATTCGCTCGATCGCCTTGGTATTCTCTACCTGACCACCAGTGTCGGTTTGGGGTACGGGCGGCAACGCCCCTCGCGCCGAGGCTTTTCTCGACGGCCTGGACCACCGGATATCGCGCCACAAAAGACGCCCATCATCACACCTCACCCTACATGCCCCACGGATTTGCCTATGGGACGGGCTGCGTGCTTGACCACGGAAAACCACCTCCGCGGCCGGCTCCCATTCCGTGTCACCCCTGTGCGCTAGCCTACCAGGACTACGCTCCCAACGACCGCGGACCCCGAACCCCGAAGGGAACGACGCCACGCGACCGGAGGTTAGTACTCATCCGTTCGGCTCTTACGGTACGCCGCCGGTACGGGAATATCCACCCGTTCATCCATTCGACTACGCCTGTCGGCCTCGCCTTAGGACCCGACTCACCCGGGGACGACGAACGTGGCCCCGGAACCCTTGGTCATCCAGCGGACGGGATCCTCACCCGTCTCTCGCTACTCATGTCTGCATTCTCACTCCCGCGCGGTCCACGGCACGTTTCCACGGCCGCTTCGCCCCACGCGGGACGCTCTCCTACCCAGCAGCCAAAGGACTGCTGCCGCGTCTTCGGTGGTGTGCTTGAGCCCCGCTACATTGTCGGCGCGGAACCACTAGACCAGTGAGCTGTTACGCACTCTTTCAAGGATGGCTGCTTCTGAGCCAACCTCCTGGCTGTCTATGCGACTCCACATCCTTTCCCACTTAGCACACGCTTCGGGACCTTAGACGACGATCTGGGCTGTCTCCCTCTCGACGACGGAGCTTATCCCCCGCCGACTCACTGCCGGAATACACATCCACGGTATTCGGAGTTTGGCTGCTATTGGTACCCGACACGGGCCCGCAAGCATCCAGTAGCTCTACCCCCGCGATGCAATCAACCGACGCTGCACCTAAATGCATTTCGGAGAGAACCAGCTATCACGGAATTTGATTGGCCTTTCACCCCTAGCCCCAGGTCATCCCCCCGGTTTTCAACCCAGGTGGGTTCGGTCCTCCACGCGGTCTTACCCGCGCTTCAACCTGCCCAGGGCTAGATCATCCCGCTTCGGGTCCAGGGGCACGCGACTCAAAACGCCTTTTGAGACTCGCCTTCGCTACGGCTCCCCCCACCACGGGTTAGCCTCGCCACGCACCACTGACTCGCAGACTCATTTTTCGATAGGCACGCCGTCACCCCACTCAACGGAGGCTCCGACGGATTGTAGGCGCACGGTTTCAGGAACTCTTTCACTCCCTCCCGGGGTGCTTTTCACCTTTCCTCACGGTACTGGTACGCTATCGGTCAGACAGGTATGCTTAGACTTACCCCACGGTCGGGGCCGATTCACGGGATTCCACGAGGCCCGCGCTACTTGGGACGCATGATCGGAAGACGGCAAGCTTTGAGTACGGGGCTGGCACCCTCTGCGGCCGGAGGCCTTCAAGCCTGTTCCCCGGCAAGCCGTTTTATGACTCCCGCCCGGTCCGTCGGAACCGGGACACCTCCCTCAACACCACGGACGCAACCCCCGACGGGTATCACGCGCCCATGGTTTGGTCTGATCCGCTTTCGCTCGCCACTACTCACGGAGTATCCCTTCCTGCAGGTACTGAGATGTTTCACTTCCCTGCGTACCCCCGGAACAAACGTTCCGTGCCGGCCCATGACGGCCGGCGGGTTGCCCCATTCGGAAATCCTCGGATCGAAGCCATGTTGGAGGCTCCCTGAGGCTTATCGCATCCTCAAACGTCCTTCATCGGTACTGTCTGCCAAGGCATCCACCATACGCCCTTCAGGGCGGCACACGCCCCGAAAAACCTAATGATAGCTTCAAACGCCAGACGACAAATCATCACACTGTAAAAATGATCACAAAACGATCGATCTCGAAACCAGACTCATCCAAAAAAGAAGAGAGCGAAATCGCGATAAAGCAAACGATGAAACAGAATTCATCGCATTGCTCGCGTCCACTATCCAGTTCTCAAACCACCACGCACCGGACCACGGCCCGCGGCCCGGCACGGCCGACGGCCCCAGGCACGACGGGCATCCGGAAAACCGCACGCACCCAAAACGGATGCGGGTGGCGGTCCGGGAACCCAAAAGCATATCCATACCACCCCGGCCGGCCCCAAGGGAACCAGCGAAGCCCATGATCTCTTTCCACACCAGCACGCCCCACGCGAACAGGGGAACATCCCCGACGCATGGGGCACACGACGGACGACAAACCATCGTCCTGAAAACTCCGTAGAAAGGAGGTGATCCAGCCGCACCTTCCGGTACGGCTACCTTGTTACGACTTAGTCCCAATCACGAGTCTCACCTAGACGGCTCCATCCAAAAGGTTAGGCCACCGGCTTCGGGTGCTGCCCACTTTCATGACTTGACGGGCGGTGTGTACAAGGCCCGGGAACGCATTCACCGCGGCGTTGCTGATCCGCGATTACTAGCGACTCCGCCTTCATGGAGTCGGGTTGCAGACTCCAATCCGAACTGAGACCGGTTTTCAGGGATCCGCTCCACGTCGCCGTGTCGCATCCCGTTGTACCGGCCATTGTAGCATGCGTGAAGCCCTGGACGTAAGGGGCATGATGATCTGACGTCATCCCCACCTTCCTCCGAGTTGACCCCGGCGGTCCCCCGTGAGTTCCCACCATGACGTGCTGGCAACACAGGGCGAGGGTTGCGCTCGTTGCGGGACTTAACCCAACATCTCACGACACGAGCTGACGACGACCATGCACCACCTGTGAACCCGCCCCGAAGGGAAGCCCCATCTCTGGAGCGGTCGGGAACATGTCAAGCCCAGGTAAGGTTCTTCGCGTTGCATCGAATTAATCCGCATGCTCCGCCGCTTGTGCGGGCCCCGTCAATTTCTTTGAGTTTTAGCCTTGCGGCCGTACTCCCCCGGCGGGATGCTTAACGCGTTAGCTCCGACACGGAACCCGTGGAACGGGCCCCACATCCAGCATCCACCGTTTACGGCGTGGACTACCAGGGTATCTAATCCTGTTCGCTCCCCACGCTTTCGCTCCTCAGCGTCAGTAACGGCCCAGAGACCTGCCTTCGCCATTGGTGTTCTTCCCGATATCTACACATTCCACCGTTACACCGGGAATTCCAGTCTCCCCCTACCGCACTCCAGCCCGCCCGTACCCGGCGCAGATCCACCGTTAAGCGATGGACTTTCACACCGGACGCGACGAACCGCCTACGAGCCCTTTACGCCCAATAATTCCGGATAACGCTTGCACCCTACGTATTACCGCGGCTGCTGGCACGTAGTTAGCCGGTGCTTATTCGAAAGGTACACTCACCCGAAGGCTTGCTCCCCGATCAAAAGCGGTTTACAACCCGAAGGCCGTCATCCCGCACGCGGCGTCGCTGCATCAGGCTTGCGCCCATTGTGCAATATTCCCCACTGCTGCCTCCCGTAGGAGTCTGGGCCGTATCTCAGTCCCAATGTGGCCGGTCGCCCTCTCAGGCCGGCTACCCGTCGTAGGCTCGGTGGGCCGTTACCCCGCCGACTACCTGATAGGACGCGACCCCATCCCATACCGATACAATCTTTCCCAGCCCACCATGCGGAAGGCTGGAGCATCCGGCATTACCACCCGTTTCAGGAGCTATTCCGGTGTATGGGGCAGGTTGGTCACGTGTTACTCACCCGTTCGCCACTCTACCACCAAGCAAAGCCTGATGGATCCCCGTTCGACTTGCATGTGTTAAGCACGCCGCCAGCGTTCATCCTGAGCCAGAATCGAACCCTCCACAAAAAAATCATGGAAAGACATCGAATAGATGACTCAAAAAAAAAAAATTGACGATCGCCTTATAAGGAAAGGCGCATCGCACGAAAAACCTCACCGTCCTTCAAGGCCTCCCGGCCACTCGCGAACGAGCGGACGATGAACTGGCAATCATTGACTATAAAGAAGTAGTACAAATACGCTCTTGAGTTCTCAAACCACCACCACACCAGCAGACCGTCCCGAACCTCAGGAGCGGAACCGCCGTGCTGAGCAGCGAGATGTAAACTTACACGTCCTTGCCGATCTACGCAAATCGACCTTCTGTAAACACCGTGTAAACCGTTGAAAAATAACGTATCTCTCGGCGTGTCGAAATCGCAGGAAAATCGAGTGATGAGCACCATTTCACAGCACAATCCCGCTGGAAAAACCTCAACATACCTCGCGACAGGTCAACATCCGGGCGTGTCGCACACGAGACGAACGAATGACAGAAAGGTACAAGACAAACAGCGGGCAAAACATCCAGCGGGAACAGACACAACACGACTACGCCTGACACACATCCAGCAACGTCAATTCGTCCGACCAACTTACGCCTTGCCACACAACCTGCGAGCGACTCCGTCTACCAGCGCTTGCCACAGCGCTTGCCACCATTGCCGGGCCTGCCACCGGCGCCCCACGGCCCGCGCCCCTCGGCATGCAGCACACCCAGATGATGCTTCATGGCGACCAGCATGATGTGCGTATCTTCCAAGCCAAGATGTCGTTCGCTTTTGGATGCATCCAACGCGCCCTGACGTTTGGCATACGCTTCCAACGTATTGTTGCCGTGCGGATGCTCATCATCATCGGGAATCGACCCCTCATCCCAACGACGGCTCATCGGCAATGTGTCGATGATCGTGATATTGCCGGCACGATAGCTTTCCGCATATCCGGCGACGTTCAGCATGAAAAAGCTATGCTCGAACCGGGCGTTATGCGCAACATATGGCTGCTGTTCGAGTCGTTGCAGCAATCCGATCTGAGCTTCGGGCCATTCGTCGAACAGACGAAAGTCCGCGCTGGCGCGATCGCGCACGTCAATACCGGTAAGGTCGAGAATCAGAGGATTGCCAAGCAGCGCATTCTGCGCGGGAACGCCGAAGGAAAGACGTGCTCTGGCCATATGCATCGCCGGTCTCGTAATAATCCTGTTCGTAGCGGTAGCCCGCGGGCTCGCCGGCAGGACGAGGCGAGATCATGTTCATGAATTCGAATCCGGCATCGATGATGTACACGCGAGCCGGATCCGTACCCGTAGTTTCGATATCAATGCCCATCACCGTGTCGACGTCACGGCCGGGAAGGTAGGCGTCACGCCAATCCGACTTTTGTAATCCGCCAAACGTCGGTCCTGCGCGGCTTCCGCCGAGTCAGCGGAACCGCCAGCGGATCCGAGGGAGCCATAGTCGAACACCTTCGAGCCTCCCGGACTCGTCCCCCGCTCAAATTCGCGCGTGACATGGCGTAATCGCTGGCACGCTTCTGCTCACGTTCCGCGGCACGACGTTCGGCACGGCCATTGACGATCTGCGCGGTACGATCCTGAATATCGTTAAGATTCACGAGGCTTTCCGCTCCGGCAACAGACTGCAGCACAGGCACTATCACCCGCTCCCGCCGCTCTTCGGCAATCGTCCACAATCCCATCGCAACACCAATGCGCCGCAACACGGCAATTTCGTCGCACAACCTACGGTTCGCATAGGCGAGCGCGCGAGGCAAACGGTATGAAGCGATCAGACGGTCGAAATCCGTCATGAAGGTGGTATTGCATTGCGCGATGATGGATTCGAGCCGGTCACGGACCGCTAAATCCTTTTTCAGCAGATTATGCAACTGTTGGACGGATAGTACCGAATCCTGCATGGAATCCGTTTTCTCCGAGGTCGACGAAAACGCGGTATCCGCGGCATTCAGAACGGCGATCAGGTCGATGCCTTGGCTTTTGGCGGTTCCGATGCCGTGTTCCAAGTCGAGAGACATGACCCAATGCCAGTCGATGCGCTCATTGTCGGCGTTTTTCGGCATCGATGCCGACCATTGGCTGATGTCTTGTTTGGCTTCGGTAAGCAGGAACGGCCCGTCTTTGCTTCGTTCATACTTTGCATGGTAGCCGAGAGGGGCGCAGTACACGTCGGCTCGTGCAAAAACCATGATGCTTCTCGGATAGCGCAATCTTAAGTTTTTTGAGATTCGAAAGGTTATCTTGGGTTCGTTTTATTTCGTTGATTTTCGGTAAGAGAAAGAACAATGCTACGAAAAACGATTATGTTCACCAAGCATTCGTCGTCAGGATACGATCATGCGCGTTGCAGACGGAGCACGACGTCGCGTACGAAATCATTCCATCGCAACACGAACGCCGATATTGTCGATAATGCTGCGAAATGCAAACATGGTTACGCTCATACGTGCGTCTGCCGTGGGGAGTGTGATGCGTGCGCGCGTTGCACTGGTTATGCGCATGGTGGTATGACGAAAAAATGACGGTATGACAAAAAGGGAGAGGCCTGTGGGCCTCTCCCCTGCAGGATATTCCGCGGATTGCGCAACGATAGGATTCCGTGACAATCGGATTCCGCAGCGTTTTTCGCCCGCGCATGTATGCGCTTTGCGGCGTGCGCCCTGGTTTACAGTTCGAATCCGAGTTCGGCGGCGGCTTCGGTGGGAACCGGATCGTCGCACCAGAAATCCTCAAGATTCTCGTTGGTGGCGAGGCTGCGGATTTCCGCCTTGTCGATATACAGTTCGCCGCTCAGATGGTCGGTTTCGTGCTGGAAGATGCGGGCCGGCCAGCCGTGCAGATGTTCCTCATGCTGTTTGCCATCTTCATCCTGCCAGCAGGCGGTGATGTCGAGCCAGCGCTTGCGTACCGCCTGATAGCCGTCGAAGCTCAGGCAGCCTTCGTAGAAGCTGCGGGTTTCGGTGCCGATCGGCTCATAGCTGGGGTTGATGATGACGTGGAATGGGAATTCGGACGCTTCGCGCGGGTCATCGTCATCGTCGTCGCGCACATGGTCTTCCACCACGGCAAGCGCCAGTCCGAGGCCGATCTGGGTTGCGGCGAGACCTACGCCCGGCGCTTCGATCATGGTGACGCGCATGGTTTCGATGAGCTTGTCAAGTGTCTTGCGGCTCAGTTGGCCTTCGTAGGCTGCGGTCTGCTGGCGCAGTACCGGTTC
>VOFB01002218.1_pt1 | contig 67679 bp, 61 predicted proteins | sample 5384141 | NCBI WGS metagenome assembly VOFB01 (sample SAMN12384721, study PRJNA508395) | human gut metagenome | isolation source: healthy gut A | host: Homo sapiens
TGTTCCGTCGTTTTCGGGACCTTAGTATATTTGCATTTATCGGAGTATACCTTATCTCTATCATCGATGCCTATGTAGATGCGGAATTATCAAACTTCGATATAACCCCCGACTTGAGTATGAAAGTAGAGCCGGCCGTTATTGATAATAACAACCAGTTCCGCTCCAACAGTTTTAAAAACAAGTCGGTTGGTCTGCAATGCGTATTACGATTTTAAAAAACACAATTTAGATTGATCTTATTATTGAAGCATGAAGAAATTAGTTAACTATTGTTCGATTATTTTTCTTTTACTAGTGGCCACGTCGCAGGTAAAAGCTCAAAGTGTAGATGTAGTTATTCGTGAAAACGGAACCGAACGCAAAGAAAGCATCGATCTTCCAAAGAGTATGACTTACCCGCTCGACAGTCTGCTGAACGACTGGAAAGCTAAAGAATTATATTGATTTAGGCAAAGATTGCAGTACGGCGGAAGTGAATCCTTTATTCAGTGACTCTGTCTATATCGACCGCTTGTCACGCATCCCGGCCATCATGGAAATGCCTTATAATGATATTATCCGCAAATTCATCGATATGTACGCGGGTCGCCTGCGCAATCAGGTTTCATTCATGCTGAGCGCCTGCAATTTCTATATGCCTATTTTTGAAGAAGCACTGGACGCATACGGACTTCCACTGGAACTAAGATATCTGCCGATTATCGAATCTGCGTTGAACCCATCAGCCGTATCACGTGCAGGTGCTTCCGGTCTGTGGCAATTTATGATCGGTACAGGTAAGATCTATGGTTTGGAATCAAACAGCCTGGTAGATGAACGCCGTGACCCGATTAAAGCGACTTGGGCTGCCGCACGTTACCTCAAAGAAATGTATGATATCTATGGAGACTGGAACCTGGTAATTGCTGCTTATAACTGTGGCCCCGGTACAATCAATAAGGCAATCCGCCGTGCCAATGGCGAAACTGATTATTGGAAAATCTACAATTATCTGCCTAAAGAAACACGTGGCTATGTGCCTGCCTTTATCGCTGCCAACTATGTGATGACTTACTACTGCGATCACAATATCTGCCCGATGGAAACTAATATTCCGGCAAGTACTGACACAGTGCAAGTAAACAAAAATCTGCACTTCGAACAAATCGCTGACCTTTGTAATGTACCTCTGGATCAGATCAAGAGTCTGAATCCGCAATATAAGAAGCAAATGATTCCGGGTGACAGCAAACCTTATACGTTAAGACTGCCTATTGACGCGATCAGTACTTTTATCGATAAGCAAGATACGATTTATACGCATCGTGCCGATGAGTTGTTCCGCAACCGGAAAACCGTTGCTGTAAAGGATATTACACCTGCAACCCGCAAAACGACATCAGCAGTTGCCGGTAAGGGAAATCTGACCTATTATACAATAAAAAGTGGAGACACTTTATCCACTATTGCCAGAAAGTATGGTGTCACAATTAAGGATATACAAAGGTGGAATGGAATGTCTAGCACTAAAATTGCAGCAGGAAAACGATTGAAAATATACAAATAAATAACTTCCTGCTTGCATCGTTCGGAAATTTGCTTATTTTTGCAGAACTAAGCAAGTGAAAGGATAACAATTATGGATAATCTGGCCCCCAAAGAAATAGCTGACGAAGAGATGATTAATCAGGCGTTCCACGAACTACTGAATGATTATCTCAATACTAAGCATCGCAAAAAAGTTGAAATCATTACGAAGGCATTCAACTTTGCCAATCAGGCGCATAAGGGCATCAAACGCCGTTCGGGCGAACCTTACATTATGCACCCGATTGCCGTTGCCAGCATTGTATGCAATGAAATAGGTCTCGGTTCTACATCCATATGTGCCGCCTTGCTGCACGATGTGGTAGAAGATACGGATTATACCGTAGAAGACATAGAAAACATATTCGGCCCGAAGATCGCCCAGATTGTAGACGGGCTGACCAAAATATCCGGTGGTATTTTCGGTGACCGCGCTTCGGCACAGGCAGAGAACTTCAAGAAGTTGCTGCTCACCATGTCGAACGACATCCGGGTCATTCTTATCAAGATAGCAGACCGCTTGCACAACATGCGTACCCTTGGTTCCATGTTACCCAACAAGCAATATAAGATTGCAGGCGAAACGCTTTACATCTATGCTCCACTTGCCAACCGCTTGGGGCTTTATAAGATAAAAACGGAGCTTGAGAATCTAAGCTTCAAATATGAACATCCCGAAGAATATGCGGAAATAGAAGAGAAGTTGAATGCTACTGCCGCTGAACGTGACAAGGTTTTCAACGACTTCACGGCCCCGATTCGTACCCAACTGGATAAGATGGGATTGAAATACCGGATACTTGCCCGTGTAAAATCAATCTATTCCATCTGGAACAAGATGCAGACCAAACATGTTCCTTTCGAAGAAATATACGATTTACTGGCTGTTCGAATCATCTTCGAACCACGTAATGAAGAAGAAGAGCTCAATGACTGTTTCGATATCTACGTTTCTATCTCCAAGATATACAAACCCCACCCGGACCGTTTGCGCGATTGGGTCAGCCATCCTAAAGCTAATGGTTATCAGGCATTGCACGTCACTCTGATGGGTAACAACGGACAATGGATTGAAGTCCAGATTCGTAGTGAACGGATGAATGACGTTGCCGAACAAGGTTTCGCAGCCCACTGGAAATACAAAGAAGGAGGAGGCAGCGAGGATGAAGGTGAATTGGAAAAATGGTTAAGAACGATTAAGGAGATATTAGATGATCCGCAACCGGATGCCATTGACTTTCTGGATACCATTAAGCTAAATTTATTTGCTTCTGAAATATTCGTGTTCACTCCTAAAGGCGAACTGAAGACTATGCCGCAGAACTCTACGGCTCTCGACTTTGCATTTTCCCTGCACACGGATATTGGTAGCCATTGTATTGGCGCCAAAGTCAATCATAAATTAGTGCCGTTGAGCCACAAATTGCAAAGTGGTGACCAAGTTGAAATCCTTACTTCAAAATCGCAACGCGTACAACCGCAATGGGAAGTTTTTGCAACCACTGCCCGTGCCCGCGCCAAGATAGCAGCCATTCTCCGCAAAGAGCGTAAAGCAAACCAGAAGATAGGAGAAGAAATCCTTAGTGAGTTTCTGAAAAAGGAGGAAGTCCGTCCGGAAGAAGCTGCTATCGAAAAGCTACGCAAACTGCATAATGCCAAGAATGAGGAAGAACTGCTGGCTGCCATTGGCAGTAAAGCAATCGTTTTGGGAGAAGCGGACAAGAATGAACTGAAAGAAAAGCAAACCAGTAACTGGAAGAAATATCTGACTTTCTCTTTCGGCAATAGCAAAGAGAAGCAGGAAGAGAAAGAACCGCAGGAAAAAGAAAAAATCAACCCGAAAGAGGTGCTCAAACTGACGGAAGAAAGTTTGCAGAAGAAATATATCATGGCCGAATGTTGCCATCCCATTCCCGGTGACGATGTACTGGGATATATGGACGAAAACGACCGTATCATTATCCACAAACGCCAATGCCCTGTTGCTGCCAAATTGAAGAGTAGCTATGGCAACCGCATATTAGCGACCGAATGGGATACACACAAAGAACTGTCTTTCCTGGTGAATATATATATAAAAGGTATAGATAATATGGGACTTTTGAATGAAGTCACTCAAGTTATCTCCAGACAGCTCAATGTAAATATCCGTAAGCTGACCATCGAAACCGAAGATGGCATCTTTGAAGGAAAAATTCAGTTGTGGGTGCATGATGTGGATGATGTAAAAACCATCTGCAATAATCTGAAACAAATACAGAATATCAAACAGGTGAGCCGTGTAGAAGAATAGCTTTCAAACGGTAAATAAGAAAACGATGAACGGTGAATAAGTTGCAGTATCATGCAAATTGTTCGCCGTTCATTTTGTTATGAGGTTTCTTGCCTATCGAATCCATGATCGATTAGCATTTATTTATTCCCGTCCATCCAATTCGCGTTTAATAGCCAAAAGCTCTTCTTTTATCGCTTTCAGCTTATTTACAATCTCATAATTACGAACCGTAGCTTCTTTATTATCCTTCAAACGTTGCCGGGCACCGGGAAGTGTCATGCCCTTTTCTTTTACCAAATGATAGATAAGACCGATCGTTTCTACGTCTTCTTTGCGGTACTGACGTATTCCTCTTCCCGCTGTCTTAGGAGAGATTTGCGGAAATTCCTTTTCCCAAAAACGGAGCAATGACGGATTGACTCCGAACATGTCGGCAACCTCCCCTATTGAATAATATAGCTTCAATTCTTTGTCTGTATTAAGCATAACACTCCTGTTTTAAGATTTTAATCGAATACTTTACCATGATTGGCTGCCAACTGAATCATCTTCTCATAATCTTCTGCACTCAGATCCATGAAATAATAGTTTACAGGATTCACCACCTGACCTTTCACGTGCACTTCATAATGAAGATGCGGTCCGGTACTTTTTCCTGTACTACCCACCTTTCCGATAACTTCACCACGTACAACCCTCTTACCCACTTTCGTATTGAAACCTTGCAAGTGAGCATAGCGCGTCATATATCCAAAGCCATGATCTATCTCAATCGTATTACCGTATCCGGTTTCCCATCCCACTTTCACGACAGTTCCATCTCCGGTAGCATATACATCTGTCCCCGGATGAGCCGAAAAGTCCATACCGGAATGAAACTTCGTCGTTCCATAAATCGGATCGATACGCGTTCCATAACCGGAAGCGGTCTGACGAAGGTCTTTATTGGAAATAGGCTGAATGGCCGGAATACATTTCAGCATCTCATCATGGTTCTTACACATATCCACCACATCATCGAAAGATTTCGACTGGATATAAAGCCTTTTGGAAAGCACGTCCAATTTTTGAGTCGTGTTCACCACCAGCTTGGCATTGGCCAAGTCCATAAGTTCTTCATAACGGTTCGTACCTCCGTATCCTGCCTGACGAATAGCCGGAGAAACAGGATCAGCTTGCAGAATCACGCGATACAGGTTATCGTCACGCTGCTGAATATCCTGAAGCACCCCCATGGCGTCGTCCAAACGCCGGGAAAGCACATTGTACTGCGCCAAAAGACGGCTGTTTTCAATTCTTAATTCCTTCTCCGACGGAGAACCAAAAATCAAAAGCAATACAATAAAGCAACCTGCTCCCAACCCCATTCCATAGAAAAGCCGACGCAGGATACTAAGCGCACGCTGCCGTACAGTAGGGTAAATTCGGTCATAAGTCTGGGTCTGTGGATTATAGATGTAGTATACTTTGCGCATCTTTTTGGAAATATTTCGCTTGTTAATACGGCAAAAGTAATAAAAACAAGCTATCTTTATTACCTATATTGATTATCAAGCAATTACATAATCGGTTATTAAATTCTGTGACAACATCTCATTTCAACCACTACAAAAATACATCTTCTAGCCATAACAACCAATTATTTAAGAAAAGAAAGCAATTAAAATAAAACATTTATCCTATCAGAATATTCTATACGACATTTTTCCAACACAACAGTGACTAGGTAATTCACTATTATAATTTCTTGGCATCACTTGTAATAGAGATAAAAAAGCCAGCTATCATCACTGACAACTGGCTATATTCTAATTATTTATTGAGTAGACTTTCTAAGGTCATTTTCAAGATACTTTGTTTCTCTTCACTTTTAGCTTCTAGGACTCTTTTTACTATAGCATCTGGCATTTGTTTTAAAGCGTCACAAACAAGTTTATACCCATGTTCTGTAGACAGGTCGGCAACTACAGTAATCAGGTATCTTTTAGCGATAAAGGAATTGTCAAATTTAGTTCGTGCTGCATCCAAAAAGTATTTAGCACGTTCCAGATTATAATCTGTTTTTATTTCTTTACCTGCAATCAAATTACAGTATGCTGTCTTTCCCAACTTACCAGGAGCAAAACAAGCAATATAACCTATCGTAGTGGTTGGATAACCTAAATCGGCAAGTTCTTTTGTAAATTTTGCCAACTCATTTTGGGGATTAAATAGTGCCGCGCCATTAGCATAATCTGCACCACTCCACGGGTCAGTAATTGTGTTTGTTTCAGAGAGAATCTCTTTAGTGTTCTCATTGCTGTAACATTCATACAAGAACAGCTTTTCTTCATCTAAACCTGTTTCTTCGGCTGCCGTATATCTATGTTGTCCCTCAACAATGGCAACATACTTACTTGCTTCTTCATCCGGTATATCCTCTTTCGTAATAGGATGCACCAAAGTACAGCCGTCATTTACCGCTTTTTGTCCGTCTACATACATTAAAGGAACAAGATTCATTCCAAATTTCTCAAAGGACTTTTTCTTTCTTGAAATGTTCTTTGAATTAACACTACGATTGCCTTTAATAAAAGCAATCATTTTGCCTCCAATATAGAGGTCTTTTACAGAAATTATATTTTTATTCATGGTTGAAAAATAATTTAATACAGTTGGCAATATTGCCAACGCTGCGAAGGTAAGAAACCATAAATTACTTTTCGTGAAAAATCAGATTATCTCGAAATTTCACATTTCCTCTATGAACCTTCTATATTTAGACCTTATTTTTTCAATTTCTGGATTAGGCAGTAAGATTAAGGGGAACGACTGCCCGTTTACTGTGAATAGAGAAAGTTTTATTGGGGATTTATTATAGTCGCGCATTAATGCTCTATAATTATCTGTATTTATTGGAACATTGTTCTTAAAACGACCAAACAAGTATAGGATGTATAAAACAAGCTTCTTTCTGTTTGAGGACATTTTTCCACCTTTGTATTTGCTCAAGAAGGCTTTCAATTCTTGTGCAAAATAATAATTCAAGATTCTTTTGTTTGCTATTTCATTCATAGTGGTAATCCTCTCAATTGTATAATGCTTCAAGTTATCTACTGTTACAATATCATCTTGCAGTTCTAAATAAGCTTGTTTCATTTTATTAATCAGTAGTTGACTAGAGATAGTAAACTTTTTGGTTTTAGTTGACGATTTACCTTTTTTCGTTTCTGTTGGCAACCTACCCACTACTTCAATACTTGCAACATTCATTCCATCGTTTAGGTGGTTGAACAAGTCTAAATATTGGTCTGCTACAGATATGGATAGTTCAGCAACATTACATCCCATTATCATAGCGTACAGCAATACGGATAATCTCCATAATTTTAACGCATCCAGTTCCTCTCTTTCTAAATATTGAGCTAAAGTACTATCGTTAACAAAGACTTCTTCACTTAGCAATAATTTTCGTTTGTTATCATCTATGATTATGGTTTTAGCGAGTTTTACAGCTTCCTCATAATTTATAGCCTTGATATTGTTCAATATAATATGTTTGCTTTTTTGTCATCTATGCTTGTGGCTACCTGCAAGCATCTCTGCATATAAAAATCTACATATTCATTCATGGTATTATCTTTTAAAATCAATGACTGCAAAGAAACAAATTTATCCAATATTCCAGTCCACTGTATTATAAAAAATAAGGCAGTAAATGAAATTTCACTTACCACCTTAACCTTTGACTTATCTTTCTTAGTTACACCCTGCGTTTCTTGTCATATCCTAGATTATAGAACCTCTTAAACATTTCCCAAATGTCCAATTATGGCAAATAGAATAAAGGGGAAACTAATCAAACCTTTACTATCACTTACTTAAAAACTATCAGATTTATTATCCCAATCAATTCTTGTGGTACTATATATGTTATAGCTTAAATCATTGGGATTATTTAAATCAATAATGAGATTACCATAATCTTTAATCATATTGTTCATTTTTTCAATAAATAATCCTTTGTCCAACATGGAATAAACTTTCTTAAAATCCATTGATTTCCATCCTTGGTGCATGAATAAACAGTTACCATATATATCTTCTTCCAATTCTTCTGATGAATAGTACTTCCCAATAAATGGTGCTTTTCTTTCATTCCTGTTGGTAAATATTTGAATATAAAATGAAAACATATTAAATTCAGATAAATCAATAATAGGTGGCTTTTCATTATTCGCTAACATTTCCCAACTTGTATCTAAATACTTTAATAGTTTATTTCTTGTTTTCATAAGTTCTTGTTTAAAATGGGGATTATTGCAAATGAATCACATTTTGATGATAATATTAAGAATCCTTATTGTCCAATTTATACTACTTCCATAAAATACTCCAGTGTAAGCTTTGCGTCCATATCATCTAAATTGTCAAGGAACGCCTTAGGGTCTTTCCAAAACTCCTCTCTTGATAGTCCGTACTCATCTAGTACAGAATTAATCCCTTCCATCCAATGTTCTGCTGTTATCATATTTGTTCATTTAGTTTTTTCAATTATAAATATCTCCTCACCATTCTCATCGTATTCCACACAACAATTGGTAAGTCCTTCTATGATATAATCTCTTTTTAAGTATTCTATTGGGTTGGTTTTATGTCAATTATCCATTCTTTTATGATTACAGAACCTATTATTTCTTCTATTTGGTTTTCCGTTAATTCTCCTGCTTCATGTTTGACTAGAATTTCTTTTGATAAATTATAATAATCTTCGTTAGTCATATACATTAAGCTCCCTTCCTCCCACAGTCCTAATTCAAATATTCGTATTGGAATACATATAGACAATATATCTTTATCTGGGCATAAACCTTTATAAAAAAGAATATAGATTTATACTTTCATCTGTTTTTATACATAAAGCACGATGTTTTATTACAATGGCATTACCATATTGCTTTATCAATACATTTATTTTATGAAAAAAATTTTGTTTATCAAGAGCACAATATATTTCCTTAAAATCTTTAGGAATCCAATAGTATAAACAGTTACCATATATATCTTCTTCCAATTCTTCTATAGAGTTATATTGGTCTATATATGGCTTATCCTTAGCTGTTCTATTTCTAAATATTTCAAGATAATAGGTCAGCATATCATCATCAGATAAGCTGAAATTATGAGGAATACCGTTTGGGGACAAGTAGCTTTTTACCCATGTTGGTTTGGGCATTCCATCATAGGAATATGTAGAATATGGTATTTGGCTGAATTTTATCATACTACTGTGTTCATTAATGACCGTGTTTACTATATTTTTCAAGTTCTTTAATTTGTATATCTGATTGGCAAGAAACATCGAATCCTAAAAAGTACTCTATATCATATTTGATTACGTTTATGTTTTTCTTCACAAATTCGATACAAGAATGATACCTTTTATCAATCCCATTACAATAATTCCAATCTCCCGCTAAATCTAATCTATAGCTATTTCCCCAACATCTCACACCGCCAATTCCCAATCGAACCACCGTCATATTGTTTAAACCTAATAAATGAACTTCTTCTGCCACTCCAGTACCAGCATCACCTACACCTAAAAGCAAAGTTTTTTTATCAATAGTGAAATCAATATCCTTATCTCTAATGATATATAAAGCTCCACCCTGCAATAGTGCTTTTGATGATTTATCTTTCTCCCAATTTCTCCTAACTTCATCCAAACTCTTGGAAGAATGAACGATAGCTGTAAGAGTTGCAACTTCTTTCCATAATTCATCATAAAAAGCTTCAAACCCGTTAATATTATGTATCTTTACAAATTCACGGGAAAGTTTTTGAGGATTAACCACAATAAGAAAGTCAAATAATGGAGACAGAACACTCATGCGCTCATTAGCTAATTCTATTTGTTTTCGTCCTTCAAATTTAGATGGCAGTAATATGATACACCCTCTTACAACTCCAGTATTATTGAAATTGAAGATGATTGTAGGCAAAGTAAGCGGTAAGGCATTGCTACATAAATCTGTCACAACTAAAAAAAGTTTATTCCCTTTCATCATTTACAGACCTCCTTCATAATCCAATCCTGCCAAAAAATAGGCGATAACTATTAGTATTAAGCCTAAAACTATCCAACCTTCCATATTCTATTTGTTTAGAAATTATGCGATAAACAGTTTCTTGAAAACACTACTATGCTATTCATCTTCCATCAATTTACTTATTATATTACTAAGACGAGTAATAAGTTTTTCTTTTGTAGAATGAGATGTCGTCTCTTCAAATGTAATAGGCTCTTGCGTCTCTGTTATCTCTTCTTTTGTATCATTATTTGATTCAACAATAGCTGATTGGACTTGTTTACTCAATGGTTCAGGAGTAGGTTTGTAATATTTCTCAATTTCAGATTTAAGTCTTACATCATCGCTAATTTCAGCGTTCACAGAATCTTTCTTGTTATCAAAACCTGTTGCAATTAGTGTAATCTTCACATCCTCTCCTAAACTATCATCGTCATATAGTCCCCAAATAACTTCAATGTTTGGGTCTAATTCCTCCATGAATGTATTCAATTCAGACAATTCATTGATAAGAATAGGATTCTCTTTACTGGAATAGATAATATATAATAGCTTTTGTGCTTTTTCTATATCATTATCATTCAATAAAGGAGAATTGAGAGCATCAATATTGCATTTTGTATTCTATATTTTCCCTTGGCTCTACCCATTGCCATAATTGCACTTCCACCATCTTTCATTATGGTTTCAACATCGCAGAAGTCCCTGTTTATAGTTCCTTCAATGGTGATTATTTCTGCAATACTTTTGGTTGCAGTTGTTAGAATATCATCAGCTTTACAGAACGCTTCTTTAGCTGTAGTGATTCCATCAGCGTATATTTCTCTCAAACGTTCATTGTTGATAACCAACAACGCATCCACGTTTTCTTTCATCTCATTAACCCCCTTAATAGCTTTTACTATTTTAGGCTTCATTTCAAATTGAAACGGGATTGTAACTATTCCTATCGTTAATATTCCCATTTCTTTTGCAATATGAGCTATTATGGGTGCTGCTCCAGTACCCGTTCCACCACCCATTCCCGCTGTAATAAATACCATTTGAGTAGTATCATTAAAAAGAGCTTTTATCTGCTCAATGCTTGTTTCTGCTGCTGCACGTCCTTTTTCAGGATTACCACCTGCTCCTAGACCAGTGTCTCCTAACTGTATTTTAGTAGGTACATTGGAACGGCTTAGGGCTTGACTATCCGTATTGCATATAGCAAAAGAAACATCTTTAATGCCTTGACTGTACATATTCTTTACAGCATTTCCACCGCCACCACCTACACCTATTACTTTTTATAATGTTGGAAGCCTGATTCTTGATTAAATCAAATTCAATTATACCATCCATGATTATTTTTCCATTATTTTATCAACAAATTGCCTGAAAGCATCACCTGCCATTAGTTCACCACTTGCAGGTAATCCAGTCTTATTAATAGATACAATAATACTATACTTGGGATTATCAGTAGGGAAGTAACCACAGAACTCTACTGCATACATACCCTTAGTACTATCCTCATTAGTAGATAATGAACTAGTTCCCTGCATACCTGCAACTAGTACCTTATCAGACTTAGCATGTTGACCTAATCCGTCAGTAATATTAAATACTAGAGCTTTCTTCAAACTATCAATACTAGCCCTACTTGCTATTTGGGGATTAATAACTACTACACTATCCTTATATAGTTGAGGCTGTATCATCTTCCCATTGTTAGCAATAGCATTATAGAAGGTTAGTATTTGGATTGGCGATATTTGTTGATTATATCCAATACTTGACCATGCAAAATCACTCTTAGCCCAATTGTTATCTTTAGGAGTTACAAAGTGTGCAGGCTTTAGATTGGCTATTCCTGTGATACTATCCGGTTTACCATAGCTCATATTAGCTAATAAATCAAAATACGATTGGGGATTATTAGCAAATGCTTTCTCCATAGTCTTATAAATAGCAATATTGGAACTAGCTGCCAATCCTTCTTGTACTGTAAGCTCACCATATCCACCTCTATGCCAATTATGGTCTTTAAGCTCTCTGCCATGAATTTGGTAGATACCATTTCCTGTATCAACCTTATCACTCAACTTCACCTTACCAGTTTCTAAAGCTGCCAATAGCGATATTGGGTGCATCAGACCAGTAGACTGCCATACAGAGAAGTTCTCACATGGTTGGTAGTTCGTACTATCTTTCCTAGTAAGTCCAACCAGAGCTTTTATTTGCCCTGATTGAACTTCCATTACTATAGCCTGCCCAGATAAAGCATCGAGTTCAGATAGTTTATTCTCCAGTAGAGAAGTTACATTTACTTGTAATATACTATCTATTGTGGAGATATTCTCTGTAACTTGTTGCCTAGATTGGCAGGAAACTAATAAGAACAATATTATTAACGCTATAAATTCGTTCTTCATTACCTTAGAGTAGTTTCTGTATTAGTTGTTCCATTCTTTACATACAGAGCAATTAGGGTCATGAATATTCTTTCCGTCTTTTAGTATAAATTGATGTTCATAGTACCCTTCTTTCTCTAGTTGTTTACACTTATTACAGGTAGGATGATGCATTCCTTCTCCGCTTTGTGGTGTCCCATCTCTATTGTAAAACATTATATATTCATGTCCATCCGGTTTCGTAACTTTCTTACTACCTGCCAGTTTCTCATCATTTGGATAGAATACACCGTCCCTATAAGTACCACCCTTTCCTTTACAACTGAATAATGTAATTAGTGCAAATATTACACAGATGTACAATATGTTTACATTTGGTCTCTTCATTGTAAATTCCTCCTTAGCTGATTAATATATAGTTAACCCCTTTGGGATATTAAATAATAATTGTCAATAAATAACTGCGATATTTATGATTAGAATATAATTGTCACAGGCTTATTATTGATTTTAGTATTGCCGTAATATTTCTTCTTAGGATAGTCCTTTAACAGATAATTCTTTGTTTCCTTAGGAATATTGGGATTAGCTATGTCGTCTTCAATCTTACGCATAGGTACATATATACTCATCCATTTGTCTTTATTGAGTATAGCATAATCATCATACAGAGCTATGGCGGTAATTTTACCATTATCTTGTACTTTAATCTTAATAATTACACTGGTATTACTAAAACCTCTAGCTTCTCCATTTACATTTCTAATCTCATCTGCATATATGATACTTGAAATTAGAATCATCACATACAATAGAATTACTTTCTTCATATCATTAATAGATGCCCTTTTGTTCCTTAACAGGCTTTTAGTTATTAATTATAGTGTGAGGAACACAACATAGAGTTGCACACTTCTTTAATAAAGAACTGTTGAGTAGTAAAATAGACTGTCTGTTTCTTATATACCTGTATTTATGCCAATCTGTTCCCTATAGTTGGCTACTACATACAAGAAGCGTGGAAACTATTGAATATTACTATCGTGAGGCTCTCGACTGCCTAGAATGGGTAATAAACAATAGCCCACGCCAAACGATATATAAACTATCCCCAATAAGATAGGTATATAACATTGACGTGAGCGTTCTTGCTTATCATCCTCATTCTTTGAAATTGTCCAGATTTCAACTTAGGATAATATATTAAACGCTCTTCGTTAACTATGTCCTTTCAGAACTATCTCCATAGAAGTCTGAAATTGCTACAAAGTTACTAAAAGCTGTTTAATTTGCAAGAACTATTGTTTATTAAAAGTTGAGAGCTGTCTCTACTCAATAATTCAAGGTTGGTATGAAACTTGTCAAATCCCCATATAAGTAGAAATTCTGAACTTTCATACCAACCCAATTGTCAGAAGCTAAGACAATCATAGGTATTTAATAATTCTTCTTGCCTTAATCCCAAGTATCTTTTAGTGATTGATACACTGGAATGATTGAATAGCTCCATGAGCTTAACAAGTGCAAGCTCTGAATTATCGTTATTCATGTTGTAGACCTGTCTGCCAAAAGTCTTTCTAAGAGAATGACACGAAAAATTGCCTATTTGTAGCCTGTATTTCTTCTTAATCTCCTTCAACATGACATTGATTCTCTGAACTGTGTACACTGTCCCCTTCTGACTTATCAATACAGGCGCATTTATGCCAACTGGATTTATATGACCGTAACAATCTCTGATATGTTGCTGTAGCTGCATATTAATCCTAATTGTCCTCTGCTTCCCTGTCTTAATCTCTGTAATGGTAAATTCTTCTGCATCTAATATCTGATTCCACCTCAAAGCAAGAATATCAGAAATTCTTAGACCTGTGAAGCAACCTAAAGCAATAAGAAGTGACATCTTATAATTACTATCCCTTGCCAACTTTCTTACTAAGTTCATTGCTTCGCTCCATTGCAAATAATCTGCTGTTGTACTTGAATATTTAAGTGACATAACGTTCTGTTTTATAGTGAAACTAATATAAGTGAATATTAATTTTGAGTTGGAATATCTAACCTACTGATTATTAGCAAAACATTCACTAATTAACAAAGTGAACATTATTATAAAGCAAGGACACTAAGCAAATAATGTCCTTACTTCATTCAACCTATATAAAAGGTAAGTGAGCTTCATCCAACACGCCACTGTCAACTATCCGTTTGCAAAGTTCATGCGATGCCTGATTCCTAAGGTCTGTGCCATAGTCCTTATTACCAACCATGCGGATAATCTCCACTATGGTTTTCATTAATTCCTGCTGTAGTGTACGGTGGTAATACTTTGTACTTTCAGCAAACCTTTTAGGATTCCAACTATAATCGTTCAAGGCTCTTTCAAGTTCTTGCGCTGCCTTGTATTCGCGACTGCCTTCTATTACCATATTCTTTAATATTTAAGAGGTTTATAAATAAAAAGAGCACCTGTATGGATGCTCTTTGTTTTTTTCTGCATTTTAATGTACTACTTCACCGTAATAATCTTGTATATAGTCCAGATAATCATCAAGAAGAATACAACAGGTGAGATTGCACACGCAATAAAGAAAACTATAATCCAAAATGTAACGACTACTAACGTTTGTAACATAAATCTTTGATTATTAATAAGTGATATAATAAAGAAAGGACACCTATACTTTATTATATAGATGCCCTTTTTCTGTATTTGACAATCCTGTATATTCTCAAATACCACTAACTAAGAAACCACTGATATTTGTCATCTATTCCACGTAAAACGTTGTTAATTCCAACACTGATTTCCGTTGCATTAACTGCCCGTTGCAAATAAGTGTCCACATAACTATTTTTGTTGGATTGGGTGAGCAAATTGTGAAAATCGAAAAGAGAAATAGCATTATCTTTCATTCCAAACGCTTCGTTGTGATAGAAGTCACGGCAAACACTGTTTATCTGGCTGTCAGTTATCAATAGTTTAGGTATTGATTTCTGATAACCAATTGGCAATGCTTGATAGCAACGACAACGACCAATGATTTGTGCAAACTGTGATTCACTAAGTGAAGTGTTGGATAAAGTTTGCATCAAATGGATTTCTTTGGCAGGATTGAAATTGTTAAACAAGTCAAGCACATTTCTATAGAGTTCACCAATATTTGAAACTTCCATAGAGAACTTAACTCCTTCTCCTGTGAGTACCTGATTGCTACAAATGCGAACACGCCACCCAATAAAGCAAGAGAATTTCTCCAAACCTTTTGTTGAACGATAGAGGTTCAAGTCTGAATAGTTCCTTACTCCACCCACGCACAATTCAAGTTTCTGCCCATTTATTGTCTCATAAATAGTTGGAATGGTAAATGCAAAAGCAAGTCTTTGATAGAATTGTGTTTTCTCACATTCCAACAGTTCAGAAGCTTTCTTGCCCAAACTTTGGGGAGTTCTGCCACGTACAATATGACTGCAACGAATATCAGGCGCATTTACTGTCTCCCCTGCATAAAAAGAACTGGCTGCATCATGCACACATGATATAAAATCCTGATGTGCGATTGTCAACTCTTGGTTTGCCCATGTAGGTACAACGCATTGAGTTGTCAATTCTTCCAATGTAACGGGATTTGTGTTAGCATCTAAAAACGATACACTTGATTTAACAACAGGCTCTTCAATTATTACCGCTTCTTCTGCAAATTCACCAAAGTTTCTACTAGTTCTTTGTACTGGCATAATCTGTAATGTTGATTCCATAATCTGTAATTATTAAGTTAATATTAGAAATTCCTCTGTCTGAAAGCTAAGCAAGCCACAATCAGTATTAATAATCCAATAAAGAACTGTGGCATTAAGACTACTGGCACAATTAGAATTATCCCAAACGTCAATAAAATCTTTAAATTCTCCATACGCATAATAATAGATTAGTAAATAGTGTATTTAAGGACAAAATGAGGGCTTGACATGAAGTTCTTTCTTATCACTTTCCTTTGTGCATCTTTATATGTAGACATATACAAATCATTGATAAGTCCGCACATTTCAGAAGTTCAAAAGGTTTGTGGGCTGAATGGCAATTCATGTAATCCTTTCATTTTTCCTAATGATTGGTAAGGGGGTGTTAGTAGTTACACCGCTATAGAGTGCATAATATATACCTCATGCTCACTGTCTGACTAATAAATCCATTTTATCAAAGCATAGTATCTCAATAAGATGGATTTTCTAAAATTAAAGAGAGGGGAATAATAGTAGGTATTCTATCTATATGCCCAAATAAGTACTGTGTTTTTTATTTTGATTTAGAACAGTTTGGCTTAGTTCTTTTCCAATAAATGTACTATATTTGTGTGTTAGATATTAAATGAATTCTTATTACATAAGGGAAAGCAATAAATGAAACTAACAGACAAAAGATTGTGGTGGTTTGAAGGCATAATGTTAATATGCGGTATCTTATCTTCATATTTGTATGCTTTGAATTTTGGTATATGTATTTCACAAATACCAAGCATTGTTGTATTCTATACATTAAGTTGTTTACTAGGTAGTATAATAGCTTGGAAAGTTTATAAAAATAATGGTGTTTGGAAACTGCTCTGTTACGTTTTCTTGTTCTCCACCATTATATATTGTACTATCGACATGATACTAAGAGTTGTATATCCCAATCCCTATGGAAATTTATTTATGTTATTTGCAAACGGACTTTTTTATTGGTGCTTGTGTTCCATATTTCCAATAATTATTCTTGTATTTGGGGCTAAAAGAATCTTAAGGCTATGAAACTAACTGATAAAAATATCTGGAAGTATGAGGGTATAATATTACTTTGTTGTATAATTGCGATGTTACTTCATCCTCTTTCATTCATGGAAATTACTTGGCTGATAGAGGGTTCTGTTATTCCAACCTATCTATGCTCATACTTATTGGGTAGTATTATTGCATGGTTATTTTACAAAGGCAATTCTTGGTGGAAGTTGGCTTTACTTACATTTTTCTCCATAAACATTTTGTTCACATGTTTAATGCAAATAGAAGTCTATGACTGTGGGGATGCAATGACATGGCTCATGTTTACAACAATGAATATTTTTAATACATTGCTATCTGCTGTATTAATATGTGGGTGTTGTTACTATATCCAAAAACGATATAATATATGGAATTAACGGGTAAAAGATTCTGGATATTAGGATTACAATTGATAGTTATTGTATCAATCCTGTCATGTACAACAAAGAAAAAAAGCTCTCCTGTTGCTTTAGGGAATATATTTACACCTGCGTTTTTTCAAACAGAGGAATACTTATCTGTAATAGACTATTTAGGTAAGAACTTGTGTTTACAGGATGAAATGGAACGATATACATACAAAATTTGTGTAAAGATTGATAGTTTGGGATTTGTTAAACAAGCTACGTTAATAGACGTAGTTCAACATTCGCATAATGATTCTATTTTATTATATACACTACTCAATATGCCCCAATGGCAACCTGCTAAAGAAAACGGTAAGAATATTCATTCGTCTGTTAAATTTCTCTTGCACTTATCTCCAAATCACTAAAAATAAGTATGAATTGTTATTTTAGGGGATTAATAGATTAAATATTTCACTTTATCAAAGCATAAACACCAAATAAAAAACACTTCCTCAATAAAAGGGGGGGTATGAATTTCAGGTACCGTACATCAGAGTTGGTGTATATTAATGATTATCAATGAAAATACATAAAACTGTAATCTTACCATATATTTTTTTATCTTTGCGGTAAATAACTAATTGAATAAACTATGGAAGTTGCTTTGTCAATATTTAGTATCATTATATCAACCTTTATTGCATATCATATTTTCTTTCTTTCTAAACGATTGTCTATGCGAGATAAACTGGCTCACCAAAAAATAATTAATGAATATATATCCAGATTGAAGTCTGAAATATATAGTAAAAAACGCTGTAGTAGAGTTTATTTGGTAGATGCAGATGTTTATGAGAAATATTATCCTAACAATGATAATAAGTTTGGAAGATATTCACATATAAAAGGAGAAATAAAGGATGCATTTTTTAATGGAATAGAGATTATAACAGAAACAATTAATGTGGTACAAGATACAGAAGGAAAATACATTAGATGTTCAAATGAGAAACTAACAGAAAATAACAAAATGAAAGCTATTAAAGTTGGTATTATTCCATATGATTGGGTTATAGATATTAACTTAAAAGGAGATGATACAAATGGTTCTGCTCTAATATATTGCTATTTCAGGAAGAAATCCAACTGGAAATTTGAAAGAAGAGTGAAATTAAATAAAGAAGGGAATATGTATCGTACTAAATTATGCCTCTTATCACGAGAATGGCTACCTTTTAAAACTTATGAATATTATTTACTAAATCCTAACTTTCAAGAAAATATCAATTATCCCTGGGAAATATATTTATATCCAATAAAAGTCTATGATAAAAATAGGTAGGTTTATAAGATATTAGATAACAATTTCAGACATTAATAGGGCGTATCTAATATTCGCACATACCCTCACCATGACATTTAAAACATATCCCACCCATAAAATAACGATATTGAGGTAAATAACCAGTTCCATCACAACGGTCACATACAGGTAAGGCGGAACAAATCAGTTGTCTGTCTGATGTATATAATGGAATCTTTGTTTGTTGATGTCTTTTTTGATGGCAACGTGAACATAAGGTTACTAAAGCTCCATTATCATAATCCCAAGGTTTTCTACCAAATATATAGTAATTATGGTGGGTATTTAATGGAGTAAAATGAAATAACATTGATTCATTAAGAGATGGGAAATGAGCAAAATAAAAATAATAATATTTGTTTTAAAAAGAATCTTTAATTCCAGCTTCTCTCTATTTTCACCAGAAGAATAGCTTATTGCAGCATAATTTGTCTGTCCTATATCTTCTTTAAACATGAAAGCTGCTAAATATCCATTTCCATAAATTGCTTTTCCTTTGCATTGCAAACATAAATTTCTATCATTTCGTTGAAAATTCAATTTGGGAAGTAGAGAATCTGCTGCAAATTCAAACTGGAATTCAGCATTCCAAATACCTTCCTTTATTGCTATCATTTGGTAAATATAAAAATGTTCTTTTAAAGCTCTAGCTGTTAAAGAATTGGGGCACATGAGTTGACCGTTCCATTTTATATGGTTACAAAAAGAACGCAAATCCTCACCATCAAACAGACAGTCAGGTAAAAGTATATCTAAATCACTTATACTAGAAATAGGGAAAAATATATCATTGTTAATACCTCTGCATCCACAATCCTGACAGGTGTAATTATCTCTAGCCAATATCTCATAGCGTTTAACTTCCCATTCGTCTTTTTCTAATAAATCTTCATATTTCATTTTAGTGTGCAGATATATTAATTAAAAATTCCAAAAACGTTCATCTTGTTGGTCCATATCCAAACCATCATTATAATATTCCCAATTATACGAGTCCGTCGAATCATTGGACATACTTTCTTTTATTTCTTCATAATGTTCATCCTCATAAAGCCATCTAAAATCCTGACAATCTGAATACCAAAAAGTGCCATTGTCATTATGAGGTATACCTCTCCAATACTGTGCTATCAATGCTAAATGTTCTTCACTTAACTCAAAAGTTCTCCAATTTGAAAATTCACAATATAGCAACTCATATAGCTGTGAACCTGTCATTTTCACAATATCCTCTTGATGAATAGAATCTTCGTTGAACTTTAATAAAGAACATTGGCATTGATATATTTCCTCTTCTTTTTATATATGTTATTTTAAATCCTATAGCTATATTATTATGTGGATTAGTAATTAAGTTAAATTGTGGTTTTAGCAATTCTTTTGAAATATTCCTTATACCAACTAAACCATTTTTATTTAAAATGAAAAGCAACTCACTATTTTTTATTGATTTCACATCTATATATGTTGGAGCAATGACTTTTAGCTTATTACAAAAAATAATTCCTTTCAGTTTCACTGTTGAACCATCATACATTGTAATTTCCTTACTTGACTTATATATTACAATGGTGTCATTTATAGAAGAAGCTGAATAAACACTAATTCTTTTTATTATCCAATCATTTTCACTATATTTTTTCCCAAACTGCAACCTAGGACATTCATCTATAAGCAAACCTTCTCCTTGAGGTAAATTATTACATAAAAAATCATACTCATTTTCAATTTCTTCACGAGTTTCTTCTACTAAATGTCTAGGGATATATGAGACAAGTTCCTTATTGACAACAATAGAACACATTTTATCACACTTCAATTCTTTTACTAATTCGTCACCATATTCAATTTCAGTATTTCCCCAATAAGTTGTTTTCCAATAAGATTCAACAACTATTCCAAAATTAAGAATAAAATAATTAGTTCCAATTTGACAATTATTAAACCCGCCTATAATCATACTACCTTGCAAATCATACAAATCATATATCCCATAATATTTATCTTCCCAATCATTACCTAGGTGCTTATATTCATCATCTCCTGCAATAAAATAACCATTAATATAATGAATGGCATGATACTTTACGGGAATAACCTCCTTTCCCTGCCAATTATAACATCCCCAAATACCATTCCATGTGCAATTAGGTTCAGGTTCTTCTATAGCTCCCCAATTAACAAAAACATAGTCCCAATTTCCACTTCGTTCTATTTTAGAATATATTGTAGGAATGACTTCTTGACCATTAAAATTAACTAATCCTTGACGGTGAGTATCTGCATCCTCAACAAGTATAGTCCCTCTGCATATCATATCATTCGAAACTATTTTGGGAAACTTTAATATTGGAATAGGATTACTATATTTTATTCGAAAAGAGCTCCCTTCCTGATGCGTCTATCACTCCCCATCTATTGTCTAATAAAACACTATATCTATCATTTTCAAATTCTTCTCTGTTATCAAATCTGTCATAAACAAAAGGTATAACAGTCCAACCTTCTGCATTTACTACACCATATTTTTCATCACGTTTACAAAGTAATCTGTCATTCTCTAAGAGAATAATTGGTATTTCAGACCATACGTCATAAATTCCACAGTCATAATCATCCACCATTATGTAATCATTATCACCTTCCTTTGCTGAATAAAAATTCATATCATCATGACTTTTAAATAAATGTTTGTATTCTAGTGCATGACAGTATTCTGAAAATAGAGGCTTATCCATAATTATTCTTTAATTCAATACGATGCACAAATATATAAAAAGATAAAAACAAAAACAATAAATAGAATTTATACAGAATAAAGAACAAGGTTATTATAAATCAATGTATTGTAACTCTATTTGATGTAATATTACTATTTTCCATACCGCCTTCCTGATTTAATATCCTCTCAAGTATTAAAATTAGTTTCTTATTAAAAAAAGCCCCAAACCTTATTAATGGTCTGGAGCTTTATTCTTGTCCTGTTCTGTCATATTGGTAGATTCTTATTCAAAGGTAAATACCATCTTGCCAAGTTCATACCCACTAACAGTTTTTCCATCTATCTTCCTGCTTGCTTTCTCCACATTGTAAAGAGTACAATTCTCTATCAGAGTAGCTTTGGGAGACAACTTGATTCCCAATCTGCCAAATTCATCCTTCAACTTGCCTTTCAAGTCCTGATTGCTGATAAAGCCAGGCTGATATATAGCCAAGAAAACTTTATCAACTTGTTTCTTGTCCTCTACAGCTTTTAGCATCTTCTCCCTGTTCCATCTAAGAGTATTCATTTCAGATTCCTTCAAATACCTTTTGATTAGTGGAAATTCTGGATATTCCTGTTCATAAGATTCAGAAGGGGAATCCAGATAATCTTTTAGTAATTGCTCATAACTGACAGTCATAGCCTTTGCCAGTTTTATATTGAAATCCTCCCATTCATTCTGGTTGGTAAGCTCAAATTTCTCTGATTGCATAAAACTGTCCCTGATGCTGATTCCATCCTTGTATGTCTTCCTTAGTTCCTGCTTATAAATGAAGGATTGCTTTTTCAGATTGTTATACACCATCTTGCCATTAATGATGGAGACTAGTTCAGTGTCTAGGTTCATCCTCTTAATACAGGTCTGTCTCTCTTCCTTATCCAACTTACTCCATCCGCTTAACAACTTGTCAGCTTCCTTCTCCTTATCCTGCATCATCATTTCAAACTCTTCATCGCTCATAACATTCTTATTGGTGGAGAACAGATGGACTATCACATTCCTAAAGATGTTCTGGTATTCATCATTGATTCTGATTCTGCCTGCTATCTGTTCCATAGTAGTACTTATATCCACCAAAGTCTGTGTTCTGTATGCGTCACTGGCTACTATTATCAGCCCGTTATTGGTGAAAAGGTTGCATCCCTGAAAGCATTTCTTTGTAAAGAAATTAATCTTCTTATTGGGACTACTGACTGATTCAATCTGGTATTCGCCCAACAGTTTGTTATTTCTAATCCTGTCAGCACAGCATATCTTCACATCATCTGGATTCAGCTTCAACGTATCTGCTATCTGCTTGATACTGGTTACAGAATTGATGAAAATATATAGTTCTTCCACCTTGCTGACATTGCCGTTTATGTCTGGGAGTGATATGCCTTCATCCAAAAATATCTGTATGAATCTAGCCAGTCCTTTGGTTAATTGCGTGACCTTGTATCTGATAGGAGTTATTTTCGTCACTCCATTCCATTGGACTTTGTAATGTGGAAGCTGTTTCAGGAAATCTATCTCAAAGTCAAGGTCAATTGGAGTGGCAGACAGAAAAGAATAATGCCTGAACTTCTGTATTTCTTCCATCAAGCCATTAATTGCATCATATCTGAAATCCATGTCTTCCAAAATTAAATGGTATTCATCTACCAAGACTTTCCACCCTTCTGTACTGCTCAACCATCCAATTAATTTGGGCAGACTGTCATAGGTCACGGCTATCTTATATGTGGTATTGTTTTTGATATATTTCCTGAACTGGTATTCTCTTACACCACCATAACATTTGAATATTTCATACCTGTTATTCTTATCTGCTGCTATGCTATCCACCAAGTCCTTGAACGGACATACGATAATATAGTTGCTACTGCAATTTGCAGCCACATAAGTGCCACCTACATCTGTCTTTGTCTTGTTTACGATGCCAAAAGGAATACCATCTTTAAATCTTTCTAATTCGCCCAAATATCGGGCATTGCCACCATTAATGATTTCTTGTTTCATTGTGTTTAGATTAACTTAGATTTATAAAATTGTAATCTGTGTATTTGAAATATCTGACTTTAGATTAAGTTTAAGTAGGGTTATTTTTTTCTTCCTATATAGGGACGCTTTGAAGAAAAACTCGTCCATAAGAATAAAATAATAAGCGTATTACTACGCCTATTACTTTACCGCTGACTTAGCATAGTCAAGCAATCTAAATGTTATGTCTTGTATTATATAGTTTATGGCGGAAGCGTCTTTTAAAACTTTAGTTTAAAAGTTTTATGAAGAAAATACCTCTTATTATGTTAGCTTGGCAACAGGGTTAGAACTAAAAAATCATTCCTGTTCCTGTTTATGATGCGGTAGGTAGATTGTGTAGGTCTTGCCTTGAACCATTTTGCGCTTTTTGATGTATCGGTCAGTAGCCCAAAGCCCGATGTGAAGCCTTGTGTCCTTAATACCGTGCTCCAGTGCCATTTTACGAATGTCTGCGTAGGTCAGTTCTTTCATTTGAAGTAGATTTAGGTTTGTAGTGGTGAATCTGGGTGATGAGAAACTCGGTCATTTCTGACTTTCAATCACATTGCAAAGGTATAAAGTCCCGACCGCATCACCAAACAACAAGTCGAAATTGTGGAATATTCGAGTAGAGGATGCGATAAAGCAAAAATTCTCCCCATAGTCGTAACTGTTCGGGGAGAATATGATGTTCAGGCTTACCAGAAGCCTTGATTTCCTCGAAAACTTGTCAGCCCTGATTCCTTTTATCCAATAAGGCTGTAGTGATTTCTTTTATATGAGTGAATCTTTCATTATCCAACAAGCCTATTTCCAAAGCCTTATTGATAAACTGCATAATTGCATCCTTACTGATACCAATCTTAACGCACTTGATAATCATTTCTCTAAAACAGTCATGTAAGTCTGATTGCTTTCCAACAGATAACTGTTTCACATATTGTTTTGCCACATCAGAATCAGGAGTGGAAGATTGGGAGAATTTTTCTATCTCGCTTACAAGGGACGTGATTTCATTGTCATAACTACACAGTTTCCCATTTTTCAAATGACCTACCTGTGATTGTAGTTCAACAGCCTTATTGATTTTAGACGCAAAAAATTGAGTGTCTAACAGAGTATCGAAGGTGATATTATCAGTTACGCTTGCAGTTGAAATTGGTTTCTTAACCGTTTCTTCTTCATTCATAGTAGTATCTACCATGTTGTTTGCCTCTTCAATCTTGAATAATGTACTACCTTTGATTTTCTTTAAAGAATTAATGAGCCTTGTCCCTTTGTCATTTACAGTTTCGTGCAAATAAACATCGTCTATCATTGTGGTATCTGTATGCGCAGTTGCTATTATAACATCTTCTTTTGATACACCCAAACGACACATCAAAGTGATAAAAGTATGTCTTGCAATATGAGTATGAATCATTTCAAATAGTTTCTTTTTCTTTTCAACTACATCTTCGCCAATCTGTTCAACATAAATAACATCGCTATCTAATCCAACTTTTTTACAGACCTGTTTTATAGTTCTATTTAGTTTAGCCTCATTTCTCCTAACTATCTTCTCATCTTCTATAAGTAAATCTATATGTTTGAAACCTGTTTGCTTATACCTCTCTAATATTTCTTTCACTACAGGAAAGAGATACAATGTAGCTTCTTCTCTAGTCTTCTGAACAGTAAATGAAATCACTTCATTTTCATCGTCCAACAGAGTTATAGCATATTCTCCTTTAAATATTTTAGGTAAATCTGAAATACGCTGTCCCAACAAACATTGACAAATAAATAAATCTCTGGCTTCTACTTCCCTAGGTTTTAAGTTTGTATAGTTATATATAGCGAGTAATTGCTTTTCTGTCAATGGAACTTGTTTACTTTTCTTCTGTTCTTTAGAACGTTCATCTCTGATAGCAACAAAAGAATTTATATTTATGTTAGCTTTTATCTCTTTGTCTCTATTAGCATGATTGATTAATGTTCTGATTCCTTTTATCTTGTTTAGATGCGTTGCTATACGACGAGGATTCAAATCTAATAAATATTGTTGATAATCAGTTAAAGTATCTCCATTAATAGCGGATAAGCGATTAGGAATACTTTTAACTTTCAAGAAAGCTTCAAAAGCACTAATATAACCTAGATATATTTTCTTACTACTATCTTCCTTCACATACTTATCCACCATTTTTCTAAATACCAGAGTTGCTGATAAATGCATTTCTTTCTCCATATAATTACGACATTTCAATTTAGGATTAATAGCTTGTCTCATTTCCTCAAAAAGAAAATCTATCCTTTCCAAGTTCTCACAAAGATAATTCTTCTTCTCTTCAAAGATAGCAAGAAGCGACCTTATTTTTTTATTGACTATCTCATTATTGTGATTATCCAGCCTTGTTTGCCCGTTGCTGATAGTGGCTATCTGCTTCCGCTTATTCCATTGCGTTGGATAAACCTTGGCGCCAATATTGACCTTGTATTGTCTCCCTCTAAAGGTAAACAGAGCGTAAATAATGGTTGGCATATTCTTCTTTGTCTGCCGCAAATTGAAATTTAAACTGAAATCTAAAAATACCTGTTCACTCATCTTTGTTATTACCAAGTGTTATTAAAATCGGTTATTACATTTGGTTATTAATGAGATATTTTAGAAGGTATGTCCGTATTGTAACCCCTTGCACAATATATTGAAACAAACTTTTGCTATGTCGTAAAAACAAGCTATCTTTGCACAGTTTTTACGAATTTATGAGTTGTGATTTATGATTTATTGGGGATTCTTCCCCTCTCTCATATCCCACAGCCCATAATTCATAATTCATAAATCATAATTCTTCATTATATGTTGACTGCAAAAGAGATCAGAGATTCATTCAAGAATTTCTTTGAGTCGAAAGGACACCACATCGTTCCGTCGGCTCCCATGGTGATAAAAGACGACCCTACCCTGATGTTTACCAACGCGGGTATGAACCAGTTTAAAGATATTATTTTGGGTAACCACCCGGCGAAATACCAAAGAGTCGCGGACTCTCAGAAATGTCTGCGTGTAAGCGGAAAGCACAATGACCTGGAAGAAGTCGGACACGATACGTACCACCACACCATGTTTGAAATGCTCGGCAACTGGTCCTTCGGTGATTACTTCAAAAAAGAAGCAATCAACTGGGCATGGGAATACCTGGTAGAAGTACTGAAACTGAATCCGGAACATCTCTATGCCACTGTATTTGAAGGAAGCCCCGAAGAAGGATTGAGCCGTGACGACGAAGCCGCTTCTTACTGGGAACAGTTCCTGCCGAAAGATCACATCATCAACGGCAACAAACACGACAACTTCTGGGAAATGGGTGATACAGGACCTTGCGGACCTTGTTCCGAAATCCATATCGACCTCCGTCCTGCTGAAGAACGCGCCAAGATCTCCGGTCGCGACCTCGTGAACCACGATCATCCGCAGGTAATTGAAATCTGGAATCTCGTATTCATGCAATACAACCGCAAAGCAGATGGCAGCCTTGAGCCGCTTCCTGCAAAGGTTATTGACACCGGTATGGGATTCGAACGCCTTTGTATGGCTTTACAAGGAAAAACATCCAACTACGATACAGACGTATTCCAGCCAATGCTGAAAGCTATTGCAGCTATGTCGGGTACAGAGTACGGAAAAGATAAGCAGCAGGACATCGCCATGCGTGTAATTGCCGACCATATCCGTACTATTGCATTCTCTATCACAGACGGTCAGTTGCCTTCTAACGCGAAAGCTGGTTATGTGATCCGCCGTATCCTTCGCCGTGCTGTTCGTTACGGATATACTTTCCTCGGACAGAAACAGGCATTTATGTATAAGTTGCTTCCTGTATTGATTGATAATATGGGAGAAGCTTATCCTGAGCTGGTTGCACAAAAGACGTCTATTGGATAAAACGATGGCTGACGCCAAAGCTGCCGGAAAGACAGAAATCAGTGGTAAGGATGCCTTTACCTTATATGATACTTTCGGTTTCCCGCTCGACCTGACGGAACTGATTCTCCGTGAAAACGGTATGACTGCCGACATCAAGGAGTTCGATGCCGAGATGCAACAGCAGAAGCAACGTGCCCGCAATGCCGCTGCCATAGAAACCGGCGACTGGATCACACTGAAAGAAGGAACCACTGAATTTGTAGGTTACGACTATACGGAATATGAAACAAGTATCCTTCGTTACCGCCAAGTAAAACAGAAAAACCAGACATTGTATCAGATCGTACTGGACTATACCCCGTTCTATGCCGAAAGTGGTGGGCAGGTAGGTGATACCGGTGTATTGGTAAGCGAGTTCGAAACGATTGAAGTGGTCGATACAAAGAAAGAGAATAATCTTCCGATACATATTACCAAAAAGTTACCCGATCATCCGGAAGCTCCGATGATGGCTTGCGTAGATACCGACAAACGTGCTGCCTGTGCAGCCAATCACTCGGCTACCCACTTGCTGGACTCTGCACTCCGCGAAGTACTGGGCGAGCATGTAGAGCAAAAGGGTTCTTTAGTAACCCCCGACTCACTACGTTTCGACTTCTCTCACTTCCAGAAAGTGACGGACGAAGAAATCCGCAAAGTTGAACATATCGTCAATGCAAGAATCCGCGCTAATATCCCATTGAAAGAATATCGCAATATTCCTATCGAGGAAGCTAAGGAGTTGGGGGCTATCGCTCTTTTTGGTGAAAAGTATGGCGACAGAGTTCGTGTGATCCAGTTCGGCACTTCTATCGAGTTCTGCGGTGGTACACACGTAGCTGCAACCGGAAATATCGGTATGGTAAAAATCATCTCCGAAAGTTCTGTTGCTGCCGGCGTTCGCCGTATTGAAGCTTATACTGGAGCACGCGTGGAAGAAATGCTGGATACAATACAAGATACACTTAACGACTTGAAGGCTCTCTTCAACAATGCTCCTGATTTGGGTAGCAATCCGCAAATATCTGGATGAAAATGCCGGATTGAAGAAACAGGTGGAAGACTTCATGAAAGAAAAAGAAGCAGCGCTGAAGGAAAGACTGTTGAAGAATATACAAGAAATTCACGGCATCAAAGTGGTTAAGTTCTGTGCTCCGCTACCGGCAGAAGTAGTGAAGAATATTGCATTCCAACTACGTGGCGAGATTACAGAAAACCTGTGTTTCGTTGCCGGAACGATCAATGAAGGAAAACCGATGCTGACAGTCATGCTTAGCGACAATCTGGTTGCGAGTGGTCTGAAAGCTGGCAATTTAGTGAAAGAAGCTGCCAAACTAATTCAAGGCGGTGGCGGTGGTCAGCCTCACTTTGCAACCGCAGGAGGTAAAAACACTGACGGACTACCGGCAGCTGTTGAAAAAGTACTGGAGCTAGCAGGAATCTAAAAGTAAATGAAAAGGAGTCTAATAAAAAGATAATAGGCTGGTTTTACATAAAGATTTAAAATTAGGCGCAGATTACGCGAATTACACGGATTTTTTATTCTTAAAACCGTGTAATCTACGAAATCCGCGCCTAAATATTACACTAATCGAGGCACCGATAAGCACTGTCCGGCACCGAGGAATATCGACCGGATGTAGAAGTCTATTTGTCTCTCTTAAAAAATATTAAGCCTATAATTTAGGCTTGTCACAGTTTTTTTCTACCTTTGTGACCAGATTAATTATTTTTCTTATCCTTCAAATAAATAAAATAAGTAATCACTAATACCTAAAGAATGATGAGAACACCTGCTTATCTATGCCTGCTGTTAACCTGCATGCTCATTTCTTGTACCCCTACGCAAGAAAAACACGAAATAGATTACACATCTTATGTAAATCCATTTATCGGAACAGACTTCACTGGAAACACTTATCCTGGTGCCCAAGCTCCTTTCGGCATGGTGCAACTTAGCCCGGACAACGGACTCCCCGGATGGGACCGTATCTCCGGTTATTTCTATCCGGACAGCACGATTGCAGGTTTCAGTCACACTCATCTTTCCGGTACGGGAGCGGGAGATTTGTATGACATCTCTTTCATGCCTGTCACTCTTCCCTACAAAGAAGCGGAAGCACCACTTGGCATCCATTCTAAATTCTCCCACAAGGATGAAAGTGCTCATGCCGGTTATTATCAAGTACGCCTGACTGATTATAACATCAACGTCGAACTGACTGCCACCGAGCGTTGTGGTATCCAACGTTATACGTTTCCGGAAGCCCAATCTACTATCTTCTTAAATCTGAAGAAAGCCATGAACTGGGATTTTACCAACGATTCTCATATCGAAGTCGTAGACTCCGTCACCATTCAAGGTTACCGTTTCTCCAACGGCTGGGCACGCGATCAACACATCTATTTCCGCACCCGATTCTCCAGGCCTTTTGAGAAAATGGAACTGGACACAACTGCCATCATCAAAGACAACAAACGTATCGGTACCGCTGTTATCGCCCGCTTCGATTTCAATACCCAAAAGGATGAACAGATATTGGTAAACACTGCCATTTCCGGTGTCAGCATGGAAGGAGCAGCCAAAAACCTGCAAGCTGAAGTCCCCGAAAATGACTTCGACAAATACTTGACGGAAACAAAAGCAAACTGGAACCGCCAGCTCGGAAAGATTGAAATAAAAAGTGATAATGAGAACGATAAAGTAAACTTCTATACCGCTCTCTATCACTCAATGATTGCTCCAACTATTTACAGTGATGTAGACGGAGCTTACTACGGCCCCGATAAGAAAATACACCAAGCCGACGGCTGGGTTAATTATAGCACCTTCTCCCTATGGGATACATACCGTGCTGCCCACCCGCTCTTTACTTATACCGAACCCGAACGTGTAAACGACATGGTGAAATCCTTCATCGCCTTCTACGAACAGAATGGCCACCTACCGGTGTGGAACTTCTACGGAAGTGAAACAGACATGATGATCGGTTATCATGCTGTTCCTGTTATTGTAGACGCCTATCTGAAAGGAATCGGCGACTTCGACGCAAAGAAAGCCTTGGATGCTTGCATAGCAACGGCTAATCTGGATAATTACCGCGGCATCGGACTCTACAAAGAATTAGGATACATACCTTACAACGTAACAGACCACTACAACGCAGAAAACTGGTCGTTATCCAAAACACTGGAATACACTTTCGATGACTATTGCATTGCCGAAATGGCGAAGAAGATGGGCAAACAAGACATTGCGGACGAATTTTACAAACGTTCTCAAAACTACAAGAATGTATATAACCCCGCTACTTCTTTCATGCAGCCACGTGACGACAAAGGCATCTTTATCAAGGACTTCAAGGCCGATGACTATACACCACACATTTGCGAAAGCAACGGATGGCAATACTTTTGGTCTGTACAGCATGATATAAACGGACTGATCGACCTTGTAGGAGGTAAAAACCGGTTTGCCGAAAAACTGGACAGTATGTTCACCTATCATCCGGCAGCAGATGACGAACTACCTATCTTCAGCACGGGCATGATAGGACAATATGCGCATGGCAATGAACCGAGCCATCACGTTATTTATCTGTTCAATGCTATAGGACACGAAAATCGCACACAAGAATATGTGGCCAAAGTGATGAACGAGCTCTACAAGAACGAACCTGCCGGTCTTTGTGGCAACGAAGATTGCGGACAGATGTCAGCATGGTATGTATTCAGTGCGATGGGATTCTACCCCGTCAATCCCGTCAGTGGAAAATATGAGATAGGTACTCCCCTATTCCCGGAAATGCAATTACATCTGGCAAATGGAAAGACTTTCACCGTATTGGCCCCCAAAGTAAACAAAGAAAATATCTATATCCAATCCATCAAAATAGATGGAAAACCGTATGACAAAACATATCTTACTCACGAGCAAATCATGAGTGGAGCAACTGTCGAATTCGAAATGAGTAACACCCCTAAAGCAATTGGAGTCATATTCGAAGATAAAAACCCATAAACGAAACATGAACTTAGTCCATCGAGAGAATGAATGAAAACTTTGATGTAACCTATAAAGCACTATTTCGCCGGTACTATCCCAGCCTGATTTTCTATGCAACCCGTTTGGTGGGAGAAGAAGAAGCAGAGGATGTAGTGCAGGACGTATTTGTAGAATTATGGAAGCGGAAAGACCACATAGAGATAGGCGACCAAATCCAGGCCTTTCTCTATCGTGCCGTTTACACCCGTGCCCTTAATGTCTTGAAACACCGCAGTGTGGAAGACGGTTATTGTGTTGCCATGGAAGAAATCAACCAAAGACGCGCAGAATTCTATCAACCGGACAACAACGAAGTGATTCGGAGGATCGAAGACAAGGAACTCCGCAAGGAAATTCATGATGCAATTAATGAGCTCCCTGACAAATGCAAAGAGGTTTTCAAACTTAGCTATCTGCATGATATGAAAAACAAGGAAATAGCCGATATTCTCGGAGTTTCACTCCGCACGGTGGAAGCCCATATGTATAAGGCTTTAAAATACTTGCGTGGCCGACTCGATCCTCTTTGGGCGATTCTTTTCTTATTTTTATGGCGATTATAATAAGTGTTTTTGCGTTTTGAATTGTATTACTAATATGAAGGAAAAGAAAATGAGTAATCTGAGTGAAGAAATAATAAACAGATATCTGACAGGTCAGTGTTCTGAAGAAGAGCTGATCAAGGTCAATGCCTGGATGAACGAATCGGAAGAAAATGCCCGCCAGCTCTTTCGTATGGAAGAAATTTATCATTTGGGTAAATTCGACCAGTACACTGATGAACAACGGATACTTCGTGCGGAAAAACAACTCTATAAAAAGCTGGACGAAGAGAAAGGTAAACAGAGCAAAATACTAAGCATGCATCGCTGGATGAAATATGCCGCAGTGATTGCTGTGATGTTGGTCATGGGTGGTGGAGTCGGATATTGGTTCTATCAAAACGGAAACAATCAACAAATGATGGTTGCAGTAGCCAGCGAAGGCATTGTTAAGGAGGTAGTCTTGCCGGATGGTAGCAAGGTTTGGCTGAACAATGCAGCAACCTTGAAATATCCACGTGAGTTCTCCGAAAAGGAACGCAATGTCTACCTGGAAGGAGAAGCTTATTTTGAGGTCACCAAAAACCGCCATAAGCCATTCACCGTTCAAAGTGATGCAATACGCGTACGCGTATTGGGAACTACGTTCAATTTAAAATCCGATAAGCGTTGCCGGATAGCGGAGGCGACACTTATTGAAGGTGAGATTGAAGTAAAAGGCAATAAGGAAGAGGGGCAGATTATCCTCACTCCGGGACAACGTGCGGAACTGAACAAAAATAATGGACGATTGACCGTGAAACAAGTGGATGCCAAGTTGGATGCTGTTTGGCACGATAATCTGATTCCATTCCAAAAAGCAGATATCTTCACCATCACCAAAGCGCTGGAGCGTTTCTATGATGTGAAAATCATTCTATCTCCTGACATTCAGACGGGTAAAACTTACTCCGGTGTACTGAAAAGGAAATCGAATATCGAGTCAGTGTTAAAATCATTGCAAAACTCTATACCTATTGATTATAAAATTGTCGGAAACAATATCTTCATTTCTCCCAAATAAGAAGTAAAAGATGAACCGGCTAAAACTTAAAAGCTATTAATACCATGAAATTAAAAACATTCCTAATAGTAGGATGTTTAGGAGGTTTATTCACACTTAGCTCCTGTACAGCCCCCACTAATGTAAAAGACTATAGTGCTTACGTCAACCCTTTCATCGGTACCGGTGGACATGGTCATACCTTCCCCGGAGCGGTAGTTCCCCACGGGTATGATTCAGCCCAGTCCGGACACCCGGATCGATGGTTGGGATGCTTGTTGCTCCGGTTATTATTATGCCGACTCTACCATCAATGGCTTCTCACACACACACGTCAGCGGTACAGGTTGTTGCGACTATGGAGATGTCTTGCTCATGCCAACCGTAGGTAAACAACAATATCGAACAACCGATCCCCAAAGCCAGCGACTGGCATACGCTTCCTCTTTCTCGCACAAGAATGAGATTGCAGAACCAGGATATTATTCTGTCTTTCTCGATACTTATCAGGTGAAAGCTGAAATTTCATCCACCAAACGAGGAGCAATCCATCGCTATACTTTTCCCGAAAACACCGAATCCGGATTTATCATCGACCTGGATTACAGCCTACAACGACAGACTAACTCCGAGATGGAAATAGAAGTAATAAGCGATACGGAAATCTGTGGACATAAGAAAACAACTTATTGGGCTTTCGACCAATATATCAACTTTTACGCTAAATTTTCCAAACCATTCTCTTATACGCTCGTTACGGACTCTATCACCATGGATAATGGTAAACGACTTCCTGTCTGCAAAGCATTATTGCATTTCAACACCAGTAAAGACGAGCAGGTTCTTGTTAAAGTAGGTGTGTCCGCTGTTGATATTGCCGGTGCACGGAAGAACGTTGAATCAGAAATTCCCGGATGGGATTTCGAAAAAGTACGTAAAGACGCACGTACGGCATGGAATGAATATCTTTCCAAAATTGATATTACAACTTCCGATAAAGAAGATAAAGCCATCTTCTACACGGCCCTCTATCACACGGGAATCAGTCCAAATCTGTTCACTGATGCAGACGGACGTTATTTAGGAATGGATCTTGAAGTACATCAAGGAGACACCCTTAATCCGATATACACTGTCTTTTCTTTATGGGATACTTTCCGTGCGCTACATCCGCTAATGACTATCATTGATCCCGATCTGAATAATCACTTTATCAATTCGTTAATTAAGAAACATCAGGAAGGTGGGATATACCCCATGTGGGACTTGGCTTCCAATTACACCGGCACTATGATTGGCTATCATGCTGTTCCGGTCATCGTGGATGCCTACATGAAAGGGTATCGCAATTTTGATACCAAAGAGGCTTATAAAGCCTGCCTGCGTGCCGCTGAATATGACACTACCGGCATCAAATGTCCGGATTTGGTATTGCCTCATCTCATGCCTAAAGCAAAATATTATAAGAATGCCATCGGATATATCCCTTGTGACCGCGAAAACGAATCAGTGGCCAAAGCTCTGGAATATGCGTATGATGACTGGTGTATCTCTATCTTTGCAGAAGCGATGAGTGATTTTGAATCCAAAGCAAAGTATGAACGCTTCGCCAAGGCTTACGAATTCTATTTCGACAAATCAATCCGCTTCATGCGTGGACTGGACTCAAAAGGTGAATGGCGTACTCCATTCAATCCACGCGCATCTACTCACCGCAGCGATGATTATTGTGAAGGAACAGCTTGGCAATGGACTTGGTTTGTGCCGCATGATGTAGAAGGATTAGTCAATCTGATGGGTGGAGAAGATGCTTTTGTCCAGAAACTCGATTCCTTATTCTCGGCCGATTCATCACTTGAAGGTGAGACAACCTCATCAGATATCAGCGGACTGATCGGGCAATATGCACATGGAAACGAACCAAGTCACCATGTGATCCATCTATATAACTACGTTAACCACCCTTGGAGAACTCAAGAGTTGGTAGATAGTGTTTACCGGAGCCAGTATGCCAACAGTATAGAGGGTCTTTCGGGTAATGAGGACTGCGGTCAGATGTCTGCCTGGTATATACTCAACTCTATGGGATTCTATCAAGTATGTCCCGGCAAGCCGGTATATTCCATCGGACGTCCTGCCTTCGACAAAGCAGTTATCAATCTGCCTGAAGGAAAGACTTTCAGTATTGTAGTAAAGAATAATGGGAAAAAGAATAAATACATTGAAAGTGTATTGCTGAACGGTAAGGCTCTAAACATTCCATTCTTTAACCATCAGGATATTGCGAATGGAGGAACGATGGAAATCAAGATGACCGATCATCCTACGAAATGGGGAGTCCTCTCTCCGGCTCTCTCCTCAAAAGAAGAGGAATGAGTTGGTACTACTGGCTGTTCAAATTGAATAAAAAAACAAAACCTTGAAAAATAAATTGGCTCAATTGATTTCTGATTCGATTGAGCCATAAATAATAAATAAGACCATGAAAAAGTATCTCCTATTAGTATGTGCATTAAGTTGTATCGTCTTTGCAAAAGCCAAAGACTGGACGCAGTATGTCAATCCGCTTATGGGTTCTCAATCTAGTTTCGAGTTATCAACAGGTAATACTTATCCGGCCATTGCCCGTCCGTGGGGGATGAATTTCTGGACTCCACAGACAGGAAAGATGGGAGACGGATGGCAATACACTTATACAGCTAATAAGATTCGTGGATTTAAACAAACACATCAACCCAGTCCGTGGATTAACGATTACGGACAATTCTCTATTATGCCTATAGTAGGCAAACCGGAATTCAATGAAGAAAAGCGTGCCAGTTGGTTTGCCCACAAAGGAGAAACTGCCACTCCTTATTATTATAAAGTATATCTTGCAGAGCATGATGTAGTGACAGAAATGGCTCCAACCGAGCGTGCCGTTCTTTTCCGTTTCACTTTTCCGGAAAACGATCATTCGTATGTTGTAGTGGATGCCTTTGATAAGGGATCGTATATTAAGGTTATTCCGGAAGAAAACAAGATTATCGGTTATACAACTCGCAACAGCGGTGGAGTTCCCGAAAACTTTAAAAATTACTTTATTATTGAATTCGACAAGCCTTTCACTTATAAAGCTACGGTAGCCAATGGCAATCTGCAGGAAAATGTTACCGAACAGACAACAGAGCATGCCGGAGCCATTATTGGTTTCCAAACACATAAAGGCGAACAAGTACATGCAAGGATTGCTTCTTCTTTCATCAGTTTTGAACAGGCAGCTTTGAATATGAAAGAGTTGGGCAAAGATAATATTGAACAGCTAGCCAAGAAAGGAAAAGAAGCGTGGAACCAAGTGTTAGGCAAAATAGAAGTAGAAGGAGGCAATCTCGATCAATATCGCACATTCTATTCTTGTTTATATCGTTCATTGCTCTTCCCACGCAAATTCTACGAACTGGATGCTGCCGGACAACCGGTTCATTACAGTCCTTATAATGGGCAAGTATTACCGGGATATATGTATACCGACACAGGCTTTTGGGATACTTTCCGTTGCCTATTCCCGTTATTGAACCTAATGTACCCGTCAGTCAACAAGGAAATGCAGGAAGGTCTGATCAATACATATAAAGAGAGCGGTTTCTTCCCGGAATGGGCAAGTCCGGGGCACAGAGGCTGTATGGTTGGTAACAATTCTGCTTCTGTCTTAGTGGATGCTTACATGAAAGGAGTGAAAGTGGACGATATAAAAACATTGTATGAAGGGCTGATTCACGGAACGGAGAATGTACATCCAGAAGTTTCATCAACAGGACGTTTGGGATATGAATATTACAATAAATTGGGTTACGTGCCTTATGATGTAAAAATCAATGAGAACGCCGCACGCACGTTGGAATATGCATACAATGACTGGTGTATCTACCAACTGGCAAAGGAACTTAAACGTCCGAAAAAAGAGATTAATCTTTTCGCAAAACGTGCCATGAACTACAAGAATCTTTTCGATAAGGAATCTAAGTTAATGCGTGGACGCAACGAAGATGGTACATTCCAATCTCCTTTCTCTCCGCTGAAATGGGGGTGACGCTTTCACGGAAGGTAATAGCTGGCACTATTCATGGTCTGTATTCCACGATCCTCAAGGATTGATTGACTTGATGGGTGGAAAAGAGATGTTTATCACCATGATGGATTCTGTTTTTGCCGTACCTCCTATTTTTGATGATAGCTACTACGGCCAAGTGATTCATGAAATACGTGAAATGACGGTGATGAATATGGGTAACTATGCACATGGCAATCAACCGATTCAGCACATGATTTATTTATATGACTATGCAGGACAACCTTGGAAAGCCCAATACTGGTTGCGTCAAGTAATGGATCGTATGTACATCTCCTACTCCTGATGGCTATTGTGGAGATGAAGATAACGGGCAGACTTCTGCCTGGTATGTATTCTCGGCATTAGGTTTCTATCCCGTTTGTCCGGGAACCGATGAGTATGTCTTGGGTGCTCCCTTATTTAAAAAAGCAACGCTTCATTTTGAAAATGGCAATAGTTTGGTTATTGATGCTCCGAATAATAGTAAGAAGAATTTTTATGTCAATTCGATGAATGTCAATGGTGCTGATTACACTAAAAATTATCTCCGACACGAAAATTTGCTCAAGGGAGGTACAATCAGTGTTGAAATGAGCAATCAACCTAATCAGAATAGAGGAACTAAAGAAGAAGATATGCCCTATTCTTTCTCTAAGCAACAATAATCCTTGCGAGATAATTTACCCTAATCTTGGTTTGAGTCTTTCGGTATTGCACCGAAATGAACCAAATGAACATTTATTGAAACGCAGATTAACGCAGATTTTCGCAAAGAATAAAAAAGTTCTCAAACATGGCGCAGCCTTCTAATAATCTGCGAAAATCTGCGTTAATCTGCGTTTCAATACTTATTTGCTAAAATATCAATTGATTCAGCACCGTACGGAAATGAGTAAAATGATACAGGTTTGAATACATAGTGAGAAAAACATCTATCATACTATCATTCATTTTAATAATATTCTAATTATCAAAAGAATAAGTATGATAGATAGCTCTAAAAAATGTATCTATCATACTTTTATTAGTAAAAAGGGACATCTATCATTCCTATACTGTATCTATTTTAGTGTAGCATTAGGTGAGATAATCCATTTAAAGACATACGAATGCACACTTTATAGGATGATAACCTGTATTTGACAACTTAATAATCTATTGGAAGCGGCTGTCTTTCTATAGTTCACATGTGTGTGCCGTACAGCCCACGTATGTAAACCGTGCAGCCCACACATGCGGACTGTACAGCACACATACGTGGGCTATAAACTTATCGCCATTACATTTACATTATTAAGCCACGATAATCAGATTTATATGGCTCCCTTGTGACAAAAACAAGCTATCTTACACCTATTATGACCCTTATATGGCTATTTTGCACAATGATAGATAACCTGTTTTTACTGGTAAAAGTATGATAGATGCATTTTCTAAAAGCTATCTATCATACTTATTCCTTTGATAATTAAAAGATTATTGAAATAAATGATACTATGATAGATATTTTATTTCACTATGTAGCATTTAATTCAAATATTTAGGAACATGAGCAAACGTTAGACTTAGAAAAGTTAGCGCCTGCCCGTTCTTTGAAAAAGCAATTAAAAAGAGGCTGACTCAAAAACAATCTTGAGACAGCCTCTCGAATACAAACTTTAACCTATATTCTTTTAGACTCAATACTACTTAAAGACGTATATTTCATAAAGCTCACATCCCCAAGAAGCCAAAAGATCAAATTTCACATACCGTGCAGTTATAGATTCAATGAATTGATAGTAATCGGCATTCTCATCAGCAGTAGCTACTTTTCCTAGATAATTCCATGTGTTTCCATCAGAAGAAACTGATAATTGTACATTTTGAGGAGCATAATAATATATATAATCAAGACCTACTCCAGTGATTGTTTTTTCCTCTCCCATATCGAGTGTAAATGAAATATCTCCATCAGAACATATACCTTCATAGTTACCTTTGGTTTCACCATCAATAAGCGAACCGCCACCATCGTTTTGATAAAAATCACTACTATCTTCCACATCTACAGACCAACCCTGTTTGGCCCATTCTATCCAACCGGAAGGCCGTTTGTAAGATATGTGTTCAAATCCTCTTATATATTTATTTATATTCAAGGTGAAAGAACTTCTTTTCTCATCCTGCACGAAGACCGGATCTTCACATTCAAAAACAGCTGTGATATTTAATGTGTTTGACGAGTCGTCCGATGTACGCAACAAAAAGTCATTAGTAATCTCCCAAGTAATATCTCCTGATGTCTTTTCACCAGCAGGAATTATAATTTCTGCAGGAGTAATACTAATGTCTTTCAGGTATTCGTCATCCACTCCTTCCGTTGTAAGTTTCACCTTTACATCTTTCCGAGCAGGACGATCCAATTGTACACTGAATGTATATAGATTCCGCTCCGTGTCCTTAAATTCTCCGTTGAAATAAGTATGTTCGAATGTAGTTTTATTACCGACTTTTCCTTCCAAGAAACCTGTAGCTACATACGCCTCTTTCTTTATCAAAGCTTTTGCCTCCAAGGTAATAGATGGCATTTTATATCCTTGCACAGTAGCTCTCACTCCTAAATTATAGGTAGCTTCATCGTAATTAGATTGAAAAACATCCATATTTTTTATACCCAAAGTAACACTGGCATCCGTATAGCCTGCCGGAATTATCAATTTGGTATCACTTAACTCAACATCTTCTCCGATTGGCTCAAAAGTAACTATTGCGTCCTCGGGTGAAGCGTTAAAACGAAAGGTGAATATTACGGGTTTATCGAATTCTAATATACCCTCATTATTATAGGTGGCATTCACTGTTATTTCCGAGCCTTCTCCGTCTTCCGCCACAAGAGAAAAATTGTTATCCGGATAGGTAGCCAGACTTGGAGTTTCATCTTCGCCGCATCCAGAAAGGGCTGTCAGCAAACCGACTGCCAATAATAAGAAAAATCTATAAAGTGTTCTCATTTCTACAATTGTTTTTTAATTTATTGCAAATCATCGGGATATTGGTAAGGTGTGGCATCATTGTCTTTGTAGAACACGGTAGGTGCTTGTAACGGAGAACCATACAGAGTTCTCACATCAGACAGACGCCGGAATACATTGCCATAATTTTCCGGCTTCGGTGAAAAGCCCATAAACCATCCAGAACCTTGGTTTATCAGTCTTTGTCCCTGTAAATCGCCACCTGTACCTCTAACAAACTCCATGGATTGACCGGAACATTCTTTGGATGTCAGGTCCCCATACGGAACTTGAGAAGGATCTCTACCATAATCACCAACTACAATATCTATCCAGTTTTTAATAGTTACTCCATCAACAACGGTTGCCTTCGAACTATACATTCTTCTTAATGCATATACTGCTACGATTTTATCAGGCATTGCTTGTTTAGTTTCGTAGCATAAACGTGCCGCAGCCTCCTCACTAGGCTCTGTTAATGCTGGATTATTCGGATCATAAGCACCTTCATATTCGTCATCAAAACATACCCCGTCCAGATTATATGCTTTGCAATACTGAGCTAGTTCTCGTGCAAAGTCTTTGGCACCTTGTTTAGAAAGTTGCGCCACTCCTGTTATATCCCCGTTACTAAGTATTCCTAATACTATTTTAGTTCCACGTTTACGAAGTGGTTGCAAAAATTTCTCATTATTATCTAGCAAATATTGTATGTAAGCATTACATTTTAAATAAGGGCGTTGGGCTTGTGCGTCCCAGTTGATATTGGCAGCAAATGGAGATACTACATCCCACAGCAATTTTCCGTTTTCCAGTTGAAAAGAAAGAGCATTCAGTGGATTTGTACCATCAAAGAAGACAAATGACTTTACTACATCTTCCTCTTTGTAAGTGTTTCCTAACTTTCTCATATCTTTTATCAAATAGATACAATGACCAGCTTTCTCATCTTTTATGGTAATGTCGCTACTTACGTGGGTAAGAGCTATAGGTAAAGCATAGGTTTTATCTTCTTTCAAAGTGCCGTCCGCCTGAATGGTGATGTCAGTCTGAGCAGATTTTGTTTGAGCATCTACTATGAGCTTCCCGTCATTCTTAAAAGAAACCAGGTGCACAGGATACAATTCAAAATCGGTTTCATGCTCTTTATTATAAGTATCCAAATAATCTGCATCAATAATTACTTGAGCAGAAGTACTGGTACTCGTCATTTTACTAAGACTCATTTTTACAGAAGTAGTATAAGTATCTTTGTATAGATCCACTACGTTAGAAGACAAATTGGACTTTCCGTCACGCAAGTATCCATTGTTTTCATAAATGCCGGTATATGCTGACTCATCTATTGCTTTATTTATGACAAGATCATCATCACAGGAGGTAAGGCAAGTTATGCCGCCTGCAAATATGGCAACCATCAACCCTGTTATCAGATATTTTTGTTTCATAATAATATTCTTTTTAATTAAAAGGATTAATATATTTGAGGAAGTTCTACAGGAACCCATATCGGATCTTTACTCGCTGTGATATCATTTCCATTGCCAGTACGATCTATAACAACCTTTCCAGACCCCTCATTAAATTTCCAGTAGGCTACAAGTCCTTCACTGGCAGGATTTACTTTATAAGGATTATCTGCAATTTGCTCTGCAGTTCTTTCTACGCTCCAAATACGAACCTCTGAAATTTCTCCCGGAAGCCAGCGGGTACCATCAAAAGAACGACCTATATAGCAATTCTTAGTTAAATTAACCGTACTATTTGCTGACTGGTCTTTATACACCGCCACACCATTCTTATAATAGATTCGGTTTTTATTGACAGTGTTATACACAACAGCTATGTGTACCCATTCGTCTACCGGAAGTCCAATACCTGGTGCGTGATTTGCTGGAGGAAAACTTCCACCTGGCACAAATGCCTGAAGTTGATCACGTGGACGGTCACCATCACCGATACGTATAAGGAAATTACCTTCAATTCCAAAAACAGAACTTAGTGCATTATCACGTTTGGCCACCCAGTCATCACTTCGTACCAATGCTTCCACTGTAATAGTAGTCATCTTGCTTACATCACTATTCCATTTTATCGGAAAATAGTTTTCTTTAATATTAGCTACAACATTAATAAGAGCAGCGCCTTTGATAATAAAATAAGTGGTACGGGCACTCTCAAGAAGTCCAATTCCAGATACATTTGTGATTGTAACAGGCAACACATAACGTCTTGAGTCGTCCAATTGATTCAAATTAACGAAATTCACTATGATATCATCTCCGGAAATTCCTCCGGGTTGAATCGTAACATTCTTCACAGGGATATCATAAAACGCTTCGGGAAGTGCTGTAGCATTATCCCCATAACATAGATTATAGGTAGCTGTTAAAGATGGTTTGGCATCAAAGCTGACTTGGATTTCGTTGTCGACAGGAGCAGCAAGCCGATAAGTAATTTTACGACTGTCAAACAATACATCTTCTTTAATCAGTAAATCTTCAGTTACGGGTACCGAACTTATATAAAGCTTATTGTCATAATGATGTTCATCATTAATATCCGTATCCTTGCAGCTGCTTACCGTAAATGCAGTAAGTGCTATAAATGCTAATTGATAAATATGCAATTTCATATTGTATTTCTATTTATTAGGATTCATTATATGAATAGTTTCACGTACTGTTCCATAAGTATTATTGTAATAATCCTTTTGGATATTGATGATAAAAATACCAGTGCAGGTATAATCTGGTGATGCCTGTACAATCCATTGAGCTGTACCTTGTGCAGCCAATACTTTATTTCCATTTGCATCCCGTGTATCCCAATAACCAATTATCATATCCTTATCTTCCTGTTGAGGAAACTGTGTACAGGCAATAAAACGATCTTTTGGAACAAGATCCGCATTCGTTCCTGCTACGTCTATGCCTGCTTGAATAGCCATAAAAACATTTAATGTCAGATCCTCCATGTTTTTGGAAGAAGCGGTTTTCAGTATCAGATGATTGTATTTATCCAGCATATCCATGTTTTCTGGAGCCAAATACTGCACATAACCGTAAAAAACCAATGTTTTGTCGGTATGCTTAATCCGCCAATCCAACACTCTGCTGAAGAAGTTTTGCTGACGTGCCTTGTATTGTTGTAACACATCTTCTTGCATACCCACCATTGAAAGTCCTGTATAGTCAATTAGGATACCATCATATCCATAATTGTCACATAGAACCAGCATAGCATCCGTACGTTCATTCAGATACCTTTGTGCATCTTCTTCCGTCAATTCGGAATTATCTTTTGCCTTATTGTTCCATTCTTGTTCTAAACTCTCATAATTAATGCAGGAAAGCGTGCGGATATTCTTCTCGCGTATTTTTACCATTTCGGCTTGTGTTTCAGACGAGAGCTTTTCTGGATTATTCAAACAGATAAAATCCACACTGTCCAGTATAGCGGTGAGACGTTCGGTTTGATTGATTGGATTAGTTTCCGGATTGTCAAAAGAGACAAAGACTAACTTATGTTCTCCATCCTTGTAGCGTTTCAGATCTCTGATATAGTCAGCATACAGTTGCGGGTTTTGCTCTTCAAATGTAGGGTAATGGATGTTAATGCTTTCTGGGTCTGTCCAGCCTTCGCATGAGGAATACATCATCCCCCACACCATCAATATTGCTGTAAACAAACTGTTTTTTACTATTCTTTTCATATATATTATCACTTAAAGATTTTAATCACATTATTTTCATCCAAGTTCTCTAAGTACTTGGTAAATTCTAAATATAGGTTATTCAAGGAGATATCAGATATTTCTTACTTTTTTCGAAAAAAAGAGAAAATGGACTAAGTGTTTATTATATTAGCATTGTTTTATTAACAAAGGAAGGGAAAGTCGACACTCTTCTTTTTGAGTTTAATAAAATGTATAACCATTAAATTAAATGTATGGAAAGCAAACATTCGCTTCGAAAGTCGAAGTTATTTCGAGCTTTATTGATTCTTTTGTTGATAGCAGTTCCTGTACAATGGGCTGCGGCACAGTTGACCTTATCAACTCCCCGTACAACTTTAGGAACTGTAATTAAACAAATTCAATCACAATCAAAGTACCAATTTTTCTACAATGACAAGCTATCAACTGTCACAGTTGAACCTTTAAAAGTAAAAGATGCTTCTTTAGAGCAAGTTTTAAACACACTTTTGAAAAATAAAGATATCTCTTATAAAATAGAAGAGAATATAATTTATTTATCAGAAAAAGAAAATTCCGATTCACTACAACAACAAAGCGGGAAAGAACGTACTATAACCGGACAAGTTGTAGATGCTAAAGGAGAACCATTGATTGGTGTTAGCATTTTAGTGAAAGGAACAACAGACGGAGCTATTACCGATTTGGATGGTAACTACAAAATTGTGACAAAAAGCAATAACCCAGTTATTGTTTATTCTTATATCGGATATAAGACACAAGAAATCCCTTTGAAAGGACAGACAGCCATTAATATTACGATGATGGATGATACCCAAGTGATTGACGAGGTAGTTGTTACAGCTTTGGGTATTAAGCGTTCAGAGAAAGCTTTGAGTTATAATGTCACACAGGTCGATGCAGAATCAGCTTTAGCTGTAAAAGATGCGAACTTTATTAATTCACTGAACGGAAAGGTTGCGGGTTTAAATATCAACTCTTCTTCTTCTGGTATTGGTGGTGCAAGTAAAGTTGTTATGCGTGGCTCCAGGGGTATCGAACAATCGTCTAATGCTCTTTATGTTATCGACGGTATTCCAATGTATAACCTGAGCGCTTCTGGTGGTTCTGAAGAGATGCAATCGCAAGGCTCTACAGAAGCTATAGCTGATATAAACCCAGATGACATTGAATCAATGTCAGTTTTGTCTGGTGCTGCTGCTGCCGCATTGTATGGTAGCAATGCATCTAATGGTGCTATTGTGATTACAACCAAAAAAGGAAAAGTGGGTCGTGTAGCCTTGACCGTATCTAGTAATACAGAAATGTTATCTCCATTCGTCATGCCACAGTTTCAGAATCGCTATGGAACTTCTGGAACAGATGCTAGTTGGGGTAAAAGATTGAATGAAGCTAATTACCGCGGATACGATCCTGCAAGTGATTATTTTCAGACTGGGCTTATTGGAACAGAATCTGTAACACTTTCTACTGGTACTGAACACAATCAGACATATCTTTCTGCCGCAGCCGTTAATTCGCGTGGCATTATTCCAAATAACAAATACGACCGCTATAACTTTACATTCCGGAACACCACTCTTTTTCTAGAAGATAAGATGAAACTGGATGTAGGTGCGCAATACATTATGCAGAAAGACCGTAATATGACTAATCAAGGTATTTATGCAAACCCATTGTCTTCTGCTTACCTGTTTCCGCGTGGAAATGACTGGGAAGATTACAAAATGTACGAACGTTATGATTTAGAGCGTAATATGTATACGCAATATTGGCCACAAGGAGGGGGTTCATATCGTTTGCAGAATCCTTATTGGATTAACTATCGTAATTTGCGTGAGAACGATAAAGATCGTTATATGTTGAGTGCATCTTTAAGTTATGATATTCTAAGTTGGTTGAACGTAGCTGGACGTGTACGTCTAGATAATTCATACAACACATATACACAAAAATACTATGCCTCTACCATCGCAACTATTGCTGAAGGTTCTGAAAATGGTTATTATGGCGTAACGAATACACGTGATAAACAAACATATGCAGACTTTTTGATTAATATCAATAAAACGTTTTGGTGAAGATTGGTCGTTGACTGCTAATATTGGTGCTTCTTATTCAGACTCGTTCTGAAGCGATGGGTGTGAAAGGCCCTATTCCAGCTGATGGTTTGGCTAACTATTTTTCAATAACTCAGTTGGACAAGCAGACCACCAAGCGTGAGGAAACTGGTTATCGTGAACAAACGCAGTCTGTTTTCGCTTCTGCGGAGGTTGGCTATAGAAATACTTATTATCTGACATTGACAGGACGTAATGACTGGCCTTCACAACTGGCAGGTCCAAAGTCTGTACAGAAGTCTTTCTTCTATCCTTCAGTGGGTGCTTCAGTTCTTTTGTCTGAGATATTAACTTTGCCGGAAAGTATTTCATATCTTAAACTGCGTGCTTCATGGGCATCGGTAGGTTTGCCATTCAAGCGTTTCTTGGCTTATCCTACTTTTGAATGGGATAGCTCAACAGGTAAGTATAGTACAAAGTCTGCTTATCCTTTGTATGATTTGAAACCCGAACGTACTGACTCTTGGGAAGTCGGTCTTACAGTTCGTTTCCTGAAGAACTTTAACTTAGATGTTTCATTTTATAATACTAAAACTTATAATCAGACTATGGACACCCAAGAATTACCTACCGGAGGTTATAGTACTTTCTATGCGCAGACTGGTAATGTACGTAATCGTGGTGTTGAGCTCTCGTTGGGTTATAAGAATACTTGGAATAAATTTACTTGGAACACCAATTATACATTCAGTGCCAATAAAAACAAGATACTTAGTTTGATTGACGGATATGTACATCCGGTGACAGGTGAAGTAATTTCTAAGACACAATTGGATATGAAAGGATTGTCGAATGCTCACTTTATTTTGAAAGAAGGTGGTTCCTTGGGCGATCTCTATTCTATGTCCGATTTGAAGCGTGATGCCAATAATAATATCTATGTGGATGCTGACGGTTCTGTTAAGACAGAGAGTTTGAAAGAAGGAATAAAGCTTGGCTCTGTATTTCCTAAAGCTAATATGGCATGGCGCAATGATTTTCAATATAAGAACTTTGGTTTTGGTTTCTTGTTGACGGCTCGTTTGGGTGGCATTGTTTATTCGGCTACACAAGCTACTCTTGATGCTAATGGGGTATCTGAAGCTTCGGCTATAGCACGTGACAATGGTGGTGTAATCATCAATGGGGGAGATGTAGTTAGTGCGGAAAAGTGGTACACAGCGATAGGTGGCGATAGCGGTATTCCGCAAATGTATACTTATAGTGCCACTAACTTACGTTTGCAAGAAGCATCCATTAGTTATACTATTCCCAGAGCTAAATTGAAGAATGTGATGGATATTACCCTCTCTTTGGTAGGACGCAATTTGTGGATGATTTATAGTAAGGCTCCTTTCGATCCAGAGGCTGTAGCTTCCACTAAGTAGTAACTATTACCAGGGTGTAGATTACTTTATGATGCCAAGCTTGCGTAGCGTAGGATTCAATTTGAAACTTAAATTCTAAAAACGTAAAAGATGAAGAAAAATACAATAATACAGTTTATAGTCACTGGTATGTTTCTTTTCGGTGCAACTGCATGTACAGGAAACTTTGAAGATTACAATAAAAATCCTCATGAACCAGACCAAAATGACATGGGAGTAGATTGGTATTTGGTAAGATCATTAGCTCTTAATTTACAAGATTTGATGATGCCAGAACAAGAGAACTTTTCTCAATATGTAGACTGTTTGATGGCAGGAGCATTTTCGGGATATGTAGCAGACTCCAATTTGGGTACAGGTTGGTCTGGTCGTTACGCAACTTATAATCCTTCAGACGATTGGAAAAAAATTCCATTCAATGATTTTTATTCAAAGTTTTATCCTGATTACTTCAATTTGAAAAATCAAAGCGATGATGAACTTTTCTTATCGTTGGCCGAGTTATATCGTATCGTCGTAATGTTACGTGTAACAGATACATATGGTCCCATCCCTTATTCAAAAGTAGGTGCAGCTAATGCGATCAAATCCCCTTATGATTCTCAGCAAGCTGTCTATGCCAAAATGCTAGAAGATTTGGATAATATTATTACAGTATTAGGAAAGTTTGGCAACCAAAGCTTCAGCTCAAGTGCTGATAGAATTTATAATGGCAATACATCAGCATGGTATAAGTTTGCCAACTCTTTGAAGCTAAGAATGGCGATGCGTACTTGCTATGTAGCAGGATTTAACGTGAATGGAAAAACATCACAGCAATTGGCTGAAGAAGCTGTAGCAGCAGGTGTTATGACTGCTGCAACTGATGGCGCTTATCGTAAAGTTGCCGATCATAATCCATGGCAACGTTTTATGGTACTATGGTCAGATGCACGAATTTCAGCGGATTTAACCTGCTACATGAATGCATACAACGATCCTCGTCGCGAAGCATATTATGATAAAAGTACTTTTGGCACCGTGTCGGGAAATGCATATACTGGAGAAGAAAGTTATGTAGGTTTACGTCGGGGTATTCTGCAAGGACAATATAACTCCTGGTCACAAGGCTCTTCTTGTATGAAAGTCACTACGAGTGATAATATAGTTGTGTTCCGTGCATCAGAAGTCGCTTTCTTGCGTGCTGAAGGAGCTCTTCGTAACTGGAACATGGGAGGAACAGCTAAAGACTTCTATGAGGAAGGAATCCGTTTGTCGTTTGAAGAAAACGGAATTACCAGTGGAGTCGAAAATTATCTTGCAAGTACGGGAAAAGTAGAAGCATATAAAGATCCACTGAAAGGACAAAGTGCCCAAACTTATGATTACTCTGGAGCTATTAATACAAATGTAACTGTGGCATGGTCTGGAGGTGATTTTGAAAAAAGCTTAGAACAGATTATTACTCAAAAATGGATTGCAAACTTTCCAAATGGTATGGAATCATGGACTGAGTACCGTCGTACAGGCTATCCTAAATTAATGCCAATGGCAGCAAATGCAAGTGGAGGAATTGTTAATGATGCGGAAGGTGCACGACGCATGCCATATCCAACTGATGAATATCGTGAAAATAGAGAAAGCGTAGAAGCAGCAGTTGCGACATTGACACAAGAGTCCAAGACTAAAAGAGGAGATACGATGGCAACTCACGTATGGTGGGACTGTAAATAAATCAACCAATGAGTAACAAAAAATAAAAATATATACCAAGTACTTAGTATATTAAATTATACAAATAAAATTACCTTAATTATAGCATATATGAGAAGAAAAATAAAATATCTCATGCCTGTAATGCTGGCATGTTCTATGATGCAGTTCTCGTGTTCTGACTGGACAGATCCAGAAAGCATCAATATACATACTCCTTCTATGGAGGAACAAAATCCGGAACTTTATGCTCAATACCTGGAATCTCTCAACAACTTTAAAGCAACAGACCATCAGGTAGTAATTGTTTCAGTTAATAATGTAAGTACTGTAACAACCTCACGCAGTCAACATCTTACTGATATGCCTGACAGTCTCGACTATATTTGTCTAAACAATACAATGGAAGTAAATCAGGCAAATATATCTGAGATGAAGGAAGTACGTCGATTGGGTACAAAAGTATTGGGATTAGTTGATTTCGATGCTATAGAAAGTGCATGGAAAAAGATTCTTGAAGAAGAAGCAGCCAACGCTGTACCTAATCCCGAATCTGATGAAACAGAAAATGGAGAAGAAGGAGAAGAGACTGTCGACGATGCAACACGTTTTATTGAATACTGCAAAAGTGAGGTCACTAAACAAATCGCCGCAAGTAACGCTTTAGATGTAGATGGAATTGTAGTGAATTATACAGGCTTCGACCTCAATTCGCTTGTTGAAGAGAATGAAATTGCCGCTGAAACAGCACGTCAAGGAGCATTCTTTGACGCGGTAGCTAACTGGAAAGTTGCGAATACTAATAAGGACTTGCTTTTCAAAGGTTACCCGCAGAACGTTATTGGTAAAAGTCTGCTTTCTGATTGTAAATACATCATTGTCAATGCGCATGGAGCAAAAAACCAATACGAGATGTCTTATCTCATACTCATGGCATCAGCAAAAAACGTACCAACCGACCGCTTCATCATGGGAGTAACAACGCCTTATCTTACCAATTCGGGGAGTTACAATGGTGAACTCGGAGATGGCTCATCTGCCATCATTGGAGCTGCTCAATGGGCAGTGGCAAAGACGCCTGACTACACCAAAGCTGGAATTTCAATTGATGCAGCGGAAAAAGACTATTTTAATGCCAGCAATGTATACCCAACCTTAAAAGAAGCTATAAGTATATTGAGTCCAACCGTTAAATAAAAAACTGCCTTATGAAATTAAACAATTTAATATTTACAGCTCTTGCCGGTTTCTCAATAATTCTTGCCGGTTGCCAGAACAACGATGAAAATGAACAGCATTATGACAATAAACTCTTCATTTCGGCATCGAACTTTACTAAGGAAATACTGTTCAAAGCTGGTGATACAAATGTAGAAACTGGTCTTTCAGTAGCCATAGCAAAGCCTGAAGAACATGATATCAAAGTGACTATGTCACCTGCTCCCGAACTTTTATCAACTTATAAACTGGCATATTACGATGAAACTGCAGTACTTCTTTCTGAAGAACATTATTCAATGCCAGAAACTTCGACTACCATCAAATCAGGTAGTATAGTTAGTCCAGAATTGCCTATTGAATTCATTAATACAGGAGAACTTGATATCAAAACCACTTATGTGCTTCCAGTCACTATTAAATCAGTGGAAGGAATCGGCGTTTTGCAAAGTGCTAAGACATATTATTATGTATTCCGCGGAGCATCACTTATTAATGTGGTATGTAATATCAGTCGTAATCGTGCTTATCCGGACTTCAAGAATGACTCCAAATTCAATAATCTAACGGAGAATACGATGGAGATACTGTTCAAGGCCAATTCATTCCCTAATACTCTGAACACGTTGATGGGTATCGAAAGCAATTATTTGCTCCGTATCGGTGACGCAACCATTCCGAATAACCAACTTCAAGTAGCTACTTCTGTTAACAATTGTACAAGCGCAGACCTTCAACTTGAAAGTGGCAAGTGGTATCATGTAGCTGTCGCATTCAATAAAGGTAATGTCAAAGTATATATCAATGGCGTAGAAAAGCTTTCCGGTTCAACGGGAAAGAGTTCTGTTAGTCTTGGTGCTAAACATACCAATGAGGAAGACGGCTCACGTTGTTTCTGGGTAGGTTATTCCTATAAAGATGACCGCTATTTTGATGGCGTCGTTTCCGAAGTACGAATCTGGAATCGTGCATTAACAGCAGAAGAAATTCAGGCAACAAATCACTTCTACACAATAGAACCTGAATCGGAAGGGCTCATTGCATATTGGAAATTCGACGAAGGTTCGGGTACAGTAGCTAAAGATTACAGCGTGAGTGGCTATGATTTGACAATCGAAAAAGAACCTAAATGGGAATCTGTTTCATTGCCTCAATAATAAATCATTTAACTAAGAATTGAATATGAATATGATAAACAATATCAAATATGCTTTCCTGCCAGTGGTGATGTTCACTATGGCAACTTTCACATCTTGTGAGGAAGATATTGAAATAGGAAACAAGATAGATGAATCTTCTTATTTGGCATCGACTCAACTGAGCGGATTATTATTGGACGAAAATACGAACAAAAACAGTTCGGTAATCGAGCTCCGAAATAATGAATATAGCACTAATGTGGTATTCCGTCTTTCTAAACTACCTCAAAAAGGAGTAGATGTTCAAATAGCTGTCGAGGAATCATATGCAGCTATATATAATACTACCCATGAAACGGATTTCGAAGTGTTTCCTGCTGCTAATGTAAAAATCGCAAATGATGGTACTTTTGTACTTGCCCCTGATGATAAAGTTACCCCAAGCGTGAAAGTTACACTGACTGCGTTTGATGGAATGGAAGAGGATAAAACTTACATAGTACCTTTAACAGTAACATCTTCTACTGAAGGAGTAACATTTACTGAAACTTCCAAGCATATGGTACTTCTCGTCCAGGATTATCGCAACAAACCTAATACTAACAAAGGAGAAGATGCGGTACAAACAGTTCTTTATTTCGAAGTTAATGATACTAACCCGCTCAATGCCCTTGAGTTTCTGACTGAAAGTGGTAAATATTTTTTCGACCATGTTGTACTTTTTGCAGCTAATATCAATTGGGATCCAGAGAAACAACGAGTGTATTTAGCGAACAATGAAAATGTTCAATTCTTACTCGACAATAATGATAAGTATCTACAACCATTGCGTAAAGCTGGTATGAAAATTATTATTAGCATTCTGGGTAATCACGACGAAGCTGGTGTCGCTCAACTTTCGGATATGGGAGCTCGGGAATTCGCCCGGGAACTGGCAGCCTACTGCCGTGCCTATAATTTGGACGGCGTCGCTTTCGATGATGAATATTCGAACTCACCAGACCTTTCAAACCCATGGCTTGCAAGACCATCAGCTTATGCGGGTTCACGATTAATGTATGAATGTAAAGCTGTCATGCCGGAAAAAATTGTCTCGCTCTATAACCTTGGCAACATGTATTCAAGTAGTCTCCAAGTTATCGATGGTATCGAACCTGGTCAATATTGCGATTATGCTGTAGCTGACTATGGTGGTGCTGCTGGACCAGGTACCGGTATGACATTGAAACAGTGTGCTGGTATGTCAATAGAACTAAGACGAGGCAGTGGCAACTCAAGTGAATCTACAGCGCGTTCTAGAAAAGAAGCTGGTTATGGGTACTACATGTTCTTCGCACTTGACCCATCATTATATAGTTCACAAGTATATAGATGCCAATCCGTTTGTAAAGGTTTGTACGATGAAACATTAATTTATCCAAGTTACTATTATAAAAAGAATAGTACACAACGTGAAGCTATTAACTGATTAATGTATATTTTACCTTAAAAAGAATAGATATGAAATTATTTAAGAATTTAATGATAGTGTTATCGGCATCCCTCCTACTATGGGGTTGTTCTGATGATGATGAATCAATCAATAGTGGTAATTCAACAATCTCACTATCGACCAATATACTCCAAGTGGATAAAAATGGAGGGGATGCTACAGTAACTGTAACAAGCTCCGACAACTGGCGGCTGTCAGGAATATGTGATTGGGCACATCCGTCAGTAACTTCAGGTAAAGATGGTGATGTAGTTACTTTTACCATCGACCCTAACAAATTAGATGAAAAGCGTACTGCAACCTTCAAGTTTTTCACAGGTTCTTCAGTTGTGCCACTGCAAGTAGAGTCTCAACCTGCATATATAATGGATTTACTTTCTGACGAAGCTCTTTCTATTGCTAAAGAGAAAAGTACTGTGAGAATTCAACTTAATACCAATGTGACCGACCCAACGATAACATATAGTGACGGTGGTGAAGAATGGCTGACATTTGATAGACGTAATGAATTTGGCGGTAAAGTAACTTTATCATTCACTGCTGCCGAGAACAAGACATATAAAGATCGTAGTACAAAAATTACAATCTCAAGCCCACTCGTTACTGAGAGTGTCAATGTAGATATTAATCAAAAACAAACAGATGCAATTATCACCGAAAGTAACACTTTAACATATGATCTAACAGCACGCACTATCTCTTTAAAAGTGAAATACAACGTCAATTACGCTATTTCCATAACAAAAGGGAAGGATTGGATCACTGATCAATCAATTTCCGAACCACAAAAAGGTGATGATGGTTTGACTACGGTTACTGTTACTTATAAACTATCCGCATCACCAGCTTCGCGTGGAGGTACAATTCATATTGCCCAAACCAGTGGTACATTAGTAAAAGATATTGCTATTGTTCAAAAAGATCCGGACGCCAGCCCTGTGGAAATTCCAGATGCCGTTCTTCGAGCACTTTGTATATCTAACGGTTGGGCTCTCCCTATTGATGATACCAAATGTATTATTCTTGAAGAAGGATTAAACGCAACTTCATTCTCTAACACCTCATACTCTAACCAGATTAAAGATTTAACCGGAATAGAGTATTTCCCTAACCTGACTTCATTACGTTTAGGTTATTGTTCAAACATGAAAAAGCTTGATATTTCAGGTTTACATAAGGTATCATCACTCACATTTAATAGCCCTACTATTTGTGAAGAGTATAATTTGGGAGATAATCCAATTACTAGTTTCAATGCAGGAGGTAGCTATGTTTATTCGGAGGCAGAAAATCTTAAAGTCATCAGTAGTAAACTTGAGTCTTTGGATTTAAGTCTTGTTTCCTGGTATGCAAGTTATGATAATGTTACATCAATTGATGCTTCGGAATGTCCAGCATTAACAACCTTAAACGCCAATCGTAGCAGCAAAATTAAGACTCTTTATTTAAAGACTGGTCAAGTGATACCAAAATTAACTAAGAATGATGCGACTACTATTGTTTACAAATAATTTATATATAGAGAAATAATTTATAGAATAATCCCTTTATTTACTCTTTCCAAATCTGTGAATAGAGTCAAATAAAGGGATTATTGCTACCTATTTTTTCTAATGCTAGCTCTTATCTTAAAATACTCTTTTCATCTATAAGCAAACCACAACCAGTACTCAAAGACTTTTTTGAATCCAACAATATTGAAATCAACTGATTATATAATCAATGCAACCTTAAAACCCTGAATCATATAAAGATTAAGAGTCATTCAAAAAAAAACTATTCCACCTGCTCTTTCGGATAATTCACCAAATACAATGTCTTCGTCGCCCGAGTAAAAGCTGTATACAACCACCGGAAATAATCCGGAGTCAAGTACTCATCCGTCATATACCCCTGATCTAAAAATACATTCTGCCACTGTCCGCCTTGCGCTTTATGACAGGTTATTGCGTATGCATATTTCACCTGCAAAGCATTGTAATGCGGATCAGCTTTCATCTTTTTCATCCGGTCTCTTTTGTTTGGAATATCTATATAATCCTCAAGTACCGTATAGAACAATCGGTCATTGTCTTCTTTCGGCAACGCGGGTGAGTCCGAATGTAAAGTGTCTAATAATAGATTCGCATCCAATTCAAAATCATTCTGATCGGGAAATCTGAGAGTGACTTCCGCAAAACGGAAGCCGTACATTTCACGGGTACGACGGACACGGCGAACAATTGCAATCTCTCCATTAGCGATAAAATCCATTTCTTTATATTTCTCCGTCCAATAATAATTATTCTTGGCTACCATTAACATATCTCCGGAATTCAATTCATCTTCCCGCCAAAGTATCTGCGCACGTATTCCATTATTATATAAGTTCGCGCGTTTATTAGAGCGACAAATCACAATCGTCTCATCCATTCCGTCATGGTCATAACAATTAGTCAGTTCTTCTATCAGTTCAATTCCGGGTACCAGTTTAATATCAGGAAAACCTGTTATTTTTATTTTAGGTAAAGAATAACAATCATCCTCCGCTATCAGTTGCCTCAACTGCGTGGCATTCCACAATATTCCGGATTCTTGCACCTGGCGAACCACTTGGGTAAGATCAATCTCACGTACTTCAAGTCCATATCCTTTCAATGCATCGGCAAAAAGCGCGGGACTCAACTCCTCTCCCACCGGCGGAAGCTGTGCCGTATCTCCCATTAACAAAAGACGGCAACCTTGTCCCGAATACACGAACTGCACCAAGTCATCCAATAAACGTCCTGTTCCAAACATACTGCCCGACAATCCTTCGTTTGAAATCATCGAAGCCTCATCAACAATAAACAAAGTATTTGTAGCAAGATTGTCATTAATCGAAAAATTACTGATTTCATTAGAAAAAGACTGTTGTCTATATATTTTCTTATGGATAGTAAAGGCAGAATGTCCCGCATAGGCCGAAAAAACTTTTGCCGCACGTCCCGTTGGAGCCAGTAAAACAGACTTTTGCTGCAACTGGTTCATCGTTTTCACCAATGCCCCTACTAGAGATGTTTTACCAGTACCGGCATAGCCTCTGAGGATGAAAACTTCATCCGCCAAGGTAGACAGAAGAAACTCTGAAAGAGATTTTACAGCAATTTCCTGCTCTAAAGTTGGTTCATAAGGAAAATTTTCCTTAATTTGCCTTTCTAAATAGTTATTTATCATTTTTGTACGAGAAAAAAGTTCCTGGAACTATCGTATTTAAATTAATTTATTCTATTTTTGCGATGCGAATATAACAACTAAAAACATAATTTATCATGAAAACAGTATTTAATATTGTATTAGTGCTCTGTGCTGCTGCACTGATTTACATCTGCTACAACAGCATCATGGGTCCTATCAATTTTGAAAACGCAAAAAAAGACAGAGAAAAAGCAGTCATTGCCCGTCTAATTGACATCCGTAAAGCACAGCAGGAATACCGTATGCTTCACCACGGAATGTATGCTCCTAAATTGGACACATTGATTGACTTCGTTAAGAATCAGAAGTTGCCGTTCGTTATGAAGATGGGAATGTTAACTGACAAGCAGTTGGAAGACGGATTAACTGAAAAGAAAGCAATGTCGATCATCGAAAAAGCTAAGAAGACCGGCAGATATGACGAAGTTAAGAAATGGGGACTTGAAAACTTCAAACGTGACACTATGTGGGTAGCTGTATTGGATACTATCTATCCGAAAGGATTCAATCCGGATTCTATGAAATTTATCCCTCATGGAAATGGCGCTCAATTCGAAATGAACGTGAAAAATGACACTGCCAAGTCTGGTGCTCCAGTATATTTGTTCGAAGTAAAAGCTCCATACGATACTTATTTGAGCGGACTCGACAAACAGGAAATTATCAACCTGAAAGACTAGATTCCAAATTAGGTAAATACAGTGGCTTGATGGTAGGTTCTATCGACACTCCAAACAATGGTGCTGGTAACTGGGAATAATGATTGATTTTACTAAATCAAAACAATATACTTTATCCATCCGTCTTAGTACGGATGGATTTTCTTTTTCTATCTATAACCCGATTCATGACGATTCGCTTTCAATAATAGAGAAAGAGATAGACACATCTCTATCCCTTACAGCCAATCTCAAGGCGGTCTTTCACGAATCGGACTTCCTAAATCATCCTTACAAACGGGTAAATATAATGATGGCAAGCAAGCGTTTTACAATTGCGCCATTAGACTTATTTGAGGAGGGACAGGCGGAACTTCTGTTTTATCATAATCATCAAAAAAGAGAAAACGAAACGGTGCTCTATAATATTCTAAGAAAGAATAATGTAGCTGTCATCTTCGGCATAGACAAAAGCGCACAGACCTTTTTGAATGAACAATATCCCGAAGCTCGTTTCTATTCTCAATCTACTCCATTCATCGATTATTTTTCTGTAAAAAGCAGATTGGGAAACAGTAAGAAGATGTATGCTTCTGTACGCAAAGACGGCATTGACATCTATTGTTTTGAACGAGGACATCTGCTTCTGGCCAATTCCTTTGAATGTACGCACACAGAAGACCGTATTTACTATTTATTGTACGCCTGGAAACAACTGGAGTTTAATCAGGAACGGGATGAGTTACACCTAACCGGAATACTTCCGGAGAAAGACGTTTTAATGAGTGAATTGAAAAAGTTTATCCTACAGGTATTCATCATGAATCCTGCAACTAATATTGACATGCAAGCCTTATTAACATGCGAGTAATCAGCGGTATTTATAAACGAAGAAGATTTGATGTGCCCCGAACCTTTAAAGCACGTCCTACGACAGATTTTGCCAAAGAGAATCTGTTTAATGTACTCAACAATTATATTGATTTCGAGGAAGGAGTCACTGCACTCGATTTGTTTGCCGGAACAGGCAGTATCAGTATCGAACTGGTATCCAGAGGCTGCGACCGCGTTATCAGTGTTGAGAAAGATCCGGCTCATCACTCATTCATCTGCAAGATTATGAAGGAAGTGCAGACTGACAAATGTCTGCCGATACGGGGAGATGTATTCAAGTTTATCAATAATGGTCGCGAACAGTTTGACTTTATCTTTGCTGATCCTCCTTACGCTTTAAAAGAGTTGGAAACAATCCCCGAATTAATCTTTCAGAATAACCTTCTCAAAGAAGACGGATTATTTGTACTGGAACATGGAAAAGATAATAATTTCGAAGAAAATCCACATTTCCTTGAGAGAAGGGTGTATGGAAGTGTGAACTTCTCACTATTCAGATAAGATCCAAATACTATTTCATCCTTATTAAAGTAGCGGAGCCAATAAACGCACGATAGACTCCGCAGCTTTTTGTCTCCACGAACGTCTGCCCCAATTCTTCAAAAAGATCTGTGTACTTTCGCGCTGGTCCTGAAGAAATATTTCTTTCATTTCAAGGGCAGTTTCTACGTCATACATAAAAGCATTCACCTCAAAGTTATGCTCAAAGCTACGGAAGTCAACATTGGTAGAGCCTACAGTGGAAAGCATATCATCTGAAACCATCAGCTTAGAATGTAGAAAACCTTTCTTATAAAAATAGACTTTAACACCTGCCTGCATCACATCTGCCAAATAAGAACGCGATCCAAGATGAGTTATCCAGTTATCTGCACGTTCCGGTAACATCAAGCGTATATCCACCCCAGACAATGCTGCTGTTTGCATAGCTGCTAATATTGGTTCTGTAGGCAAAAAATAAGGTGTTTGCATATAGAAATATTTTTTTGCACTGGTAATGGCAACAGTCAATCCCTGCATGATTTCTTTCCATGGCCCGATAGGCTCACTCGTGGCAATTTGCACTAAAGAACTTCCGTAAGAGTCAATCTTCGGAAAATAACGGGAAGCGGTTATCAACGTACGGTCTACAAAATACCAATCAAGCAAAAAAGCTGTTTGTAAACCATGCACTGCCTTGCCTTCCAACATGATATGCGTATCGCGCCAAATCCCCCAAGAAAAGCCACGCATATAACGTTCTGCCAGGTTCATTCCCCCAACGAAGCCCACGCGTCCGTCAATAACGACAATCTTTCTATGGTTGCGGTAATTCACCCTACTGGTAAATAAAGGAAAACGTACTTTCAAAAAGCTCCTGACTTCGATACCGGCATTGCGCATTTCTTCAAAAAAACGGTTAGGCACATGCCAGCAACCTACATCATCATAGATAACCCGTACTTCAACCCCGTGAGAAGCTTTTTCTATCAGCACATCCCTGACCATACGCCCGATAGCGTCATCTTCAAAGATGTAATATTCCATGTGGATATGCTGCTTCGCTTTTTGCAGTTCACGCAACAATGATTGAAGTTTGGTATATCCTTCGGTATAGACTGCCACACGGTTCCCCTCAAATGGAAACGCTTGATTCGTTTGCTGGAAAAGCTGAATAAGACGGGAGTATTCATAAGGAACGTCCGAACAATCCTGTGCGAGATATTCGGCCATTGGTTTCTTCAATAAGCGGTCGTAGCTTTTTTGCCCAATGATACGTTCGCGACGTTGACTCCGCCCAAAGAAAAAATAAAAGACAAGTCCGACAATAGGAAGGAAAAGCAATATGAGTATCCATGCCATGGTTTTAACCGGATTCCGGTTGTCAAGAATGATGATGACAATCGTACCGATAATGGCTCCAAAATAAAGAATATCAAAAGCCACTGTTGCTATCTGGCTAAGCATATAGTTCCAATCAATCATAGGAATCTCCTTTCATACGGATACTAAACAACAAATATAGAGTAAATTCTCGGATTAACAAAGAAGTCCCGGCAACAACATTGAATCGTTGTGCCGGGACTTCCTGTTTTTATTTAAACCTATTACTCTGCTTTAGTGTGGTCTGCCACCTCCAAAGCCACCACGCGGGCCACGAGGTCCACCACCATCAAAACCACCATGACGCATATTGCCGCGAGCTTCTTTATTTCCAAAAACATTCAGACGATAAGAGAAACGAAGCATGCAATAGCTATTAATTCCATTATATTCAGAAACAGAACGCATATCGGCTGTTAACGAACGGCTGATATTAGATTGCTGCCGCAGAATATCATATACTTCAAAACTGATGGTTGCGGCATTACCTTTCAGGAAGTTTTGGGCAATCTGTGCATTCCAAATAAGTTCATTCTTATTCATACTGGCATCACGATAACCACGACGAGCGTTATTAGTGATATTGGTAGACAACGTCATACTCCAAGGTAAAGAGATATTAGTACTTGCACCATAACCAAATGTATAGGGTTCTTGATTGTTTTCCGGACGCAGTTGATTTCGCTCAAAGTTATAGTTGATTGAACCATTCAAGGTAAATTCAAACCAGTCGTTACGGAAAGTTCCATTCAAATTCTCTCCGAAAGTCAGTGTCGTACTAGTGTTCTTGTCATTTATTTTAGTATCGTCATTAAAAAGATAAGAAACCGCATTGGTATAATTAGCACGGGAGAAAGAATTTATGGTAAACCGCTTATCTCTCAATGCAGTATTGAATCCAAACATTCCCATCGCATTCCAGTTTCCGTTGATATTCTCCGGTTTAACAGTCACTCCACCAGTACTCTGATTATAAGTAGTGGCATTAGTAATGCTATTTTGAGTCATATTCAAGTTTGCATGAGCCATCATGCCACGCTGTTTATCTGCATTATAAGTATTATAGAACAAACGCATATTATGAGAGAAAGAAGGTTTCAATCCCGGGTTACCCATACGGATATTCAGCGGGTTTGAGTCATCGGTGATATCCAACAAATTCTCCATACTGGCTGGCTCGCACGTCCGCGATAAGTAAAGCGCAATTGGCTGACTTTAGAAAATCTGTAACGAAAATCAACGTTCGGGAGCAAAATTGAACACATTTCTTTTTACCACAGTATCTACTTCGGATTTCTTATAATCCAATCTGGTGTTCTGCGGTTGCAAAAGATACTCCAAAGTTCAATCTATATTTTCTCGGATAATATTAAGTCCTGCATTTATATCATGATTATAATAATTATACTTGGCATATTTACTCAAATCCTGATCCCTTTATTCTCTTCATATCCCAGAGGAAGTTCGTCACCAAAATGCCAGTCCCAAACCTGACCTTTGTCAGCATCCGGTATCAGATCATAGGTGCTTCTGTCGCTTTCACTATATTTATATTGGAATTTATAACGGAACTGCAAAAAAGTAGCTTTCGCTATCGGTTCGTTATAAGTCAATTCTGCCGTGTAATCATAGTTCTTCGTAGGAGATGTGGTATACCGCCTGTTATCATCATCCGGCTTTCCGGCCACTGCGTCAAAATAGCGCGTCAATGCTTCACTAAACGACTCACTGTCGTTATCACCATAACTGAATGTACCACGGAATGTAATGTTACGTCCCAGACTGTTCAACCTCCTGTTCAACTGCAAAGAAGCATTAGCCGAAAGACTCTTACTCTCTGACATAGATTCACTGTTACTCGCATTTACACGAATATCCTTCAACGGGTCATCCTCACTATCCCATACCACCTTATTCAAAAAAGCATTCGGATTAGACACAAGGTTAAAAGGGTCCTCATTAAACGTTCCCGATTCTGAAATCGAATACCCATCAGATTTTCCATAAGAAAAATTAGGACGGAAAATAATGTTAGTCAACGTATCCGGTTTCCATTCCAGACGAAAATCGGCATTAAAGTTAGTATTCTTATTACGACCTTTACTGTTCGAATTAGAATAGGAGTTGCCATTCTGCAAGAAACGTTCCGAATAATTAGTAGATATAGCGTCTCTGTCACTAAAATTATAACGGGCACTACCGCCTAGTTCCAGTTTATCCGTCTGGGTGGCAAAGTTTGCACCGAGCATCTTAGTGGCGGTCAAACCGTTGCTATTCCGGAACCGGGGTCGGCCTCCTCCGCCCGAAAATCCCTGGTCATTCACGTTATTGGCTGATCCTATCAATGAGAACTGACTGTTTTCAACAAAACGGTTCAGCATTACATTACTTGAATAACGGCTTTCAGTCCCGCCTGCCACATTCGCGTTACCGAACCATCCCTGGTTCATTCCTTTCTTCACCTTCAAGTCAAGAACCGTCTCCTCCTCTCCGTCATCAATTCCGGTAACACGGGCCAAGTCGGACTTTTTATCGTATGTTTTCAACTTGTCAATCATATTGACCGGCAAATTCTTCAAACCGGTTTTCACATCACCGCCAAAGAACTCCTTACCGTCCACCATAATCTTCTTGACTTCTTTACCATTGATTTTCACGTTACCGTCATCATCAATTTCGGCACCGGGGAGTTTCTTCACCAGCTCTTCCAGCATGGCACCTTCAGGAGTACGATAAGCCGTTGAATTATACTCCAGCGTATCTTCCTTCACCGTCACCTCCGGAGCAGTCCCCGTAATCACTGCCTCACTCAACATCACAGCATCAGGTTCCAGAGCAATATTCCCCATTTTTTTCTCAGGAACATTGTTTGACAATTGTACAGGAACAAACTTTGTACGGAAACCGATATAAGAAATCTTCAACAGATATTTCCCGGCTTTCACTTTCGGAAGCGTAAACCAGCCCTTATTACTACTGGCTATACCAGCAGCATAAGCACTATCGGGTAACGACAATAATTGAACGGTGGCTTGTGCTGCCGGCTCCTTAGAATCAGATTCCACAACACGTCCCGAAACAGAAATCACTTTATTCTGTGCGAAAATAGAGAGGGTGCATAACAACATCAGCACCAACCCAACTGATAATCTTTTCATTTACCTTAATTACGATTATATTAGTAGCAATAACAATGTCTTTTTGACAAATTGAATCGTAAAAGGTTTAATTTAATAGAAAATTATCTTTTGAAGAATCGATCAACACGCGCTTTTTGCAGACCAAACTCCAAACAAAGCACATTAAATACCAAAAAAGTCAGAAAAGAAGAAGTATCCACATTAATGATATCCCTTTGAATGACACGCCACAACATTCCGCCGAATACAAAAAGGAAGGTCAAAAAGACTGCATTCCGAACCGCCGCATTACGAATCTGTTCCGTCTCGCGGCTTTCATTCTTGCTTAAGGCAAAGATGATCAGCAAGCATCCTGCCATCATCAACAGCTTCGTACATTCTTTATAAAATAGCAGATTATGATCGGTCACCATTCCTTGTATATACAGCACAGGAAGAATGAACAGAGCTATCAACAAGACCAAATATCCCACAGGACGACAAAATACGGGTAATAATGCTTTCATGATTTGAACGTTTTAACGAGACAAAAGTAAGTAAAAAAAGATATTTTATATACATTTGCAAAGTAAAAAAGCAAAAGAATCATGAGTAAACAAGAAGTTATTCTCTGCGAAAGCTTGGAAACAAGCCTTAGCCGCGCCATAGAACAGTGTCCGCATGACAAATTATTCATCCTCACAGACGAGCATACCCGGCGTCTCTGCCTGCCTGCCTTGAAGGAACTCCCCGCATTGAAAGATGCGATTGAAATCTGCATCGGAGCCGAAGACGTGCATAAGACACTAGAGACACTGGCTTCCGTATGGATGTCACTAAGTACCCAGGGAGCTACACGCCACTCATTGCTCATCAACCTTGGTGGAGGAATGGTAACCGATTTGGGAGGTTTTGCCGCCGCCACTTTCAAACGCGGTATTGCATACATCAATATACCGACAACTTTACTGGCAATGGTAGACGCCTCTGTCGGTGGTAAGACAGGAATCAACTTCAACGGACTGAAGAACGAAATCGGCTCATTTGCCCCAGCAAACAGCGTATTAATCGAAACAGAATTCTTACGGACGCTGGATGCACATAATTTCTTCTCCGGATATGCAGAAATGTTGAAACACGGACTAATCAGCAATACTGCACATTGGGCCGAATTACTGAATTTCAATACCTCGGACATTGATTATACTGCCCTCAAGCAACTGGTCGGCCGGTCGGTGCAAGTGAAAGAAGACATCGTAGAGCAGGACCCGTTTGAACATGGAATCCGCAAGGCCTTGAACTTGGGACATACGGTAGGACACGCATTCGAAAGTATGGCACTGGCAGAAAACCGTCCCGTACTCCACGGATATGCAGTAGCTTGGGGAATTGTCTGCGAACTGTATCTATCCCATCTCAAAGTAGGTTTCCCAAAAGAGAAGATGCGTCAGACGATCCAATTTATCAAGGACAACTATGGCGTATTCACATTCGACTGCAAGAAGTACGAGCAACTATACGCGTTTATGACACATGACAAGAAGAACACTTCCGGCACCATCAACTTCACACTGCTGAAAGATATCGGAGACATCCGTATCAATCAGATCGCCGACAAAGATACAATTTTCGAAATGCTGGACTTCTACCGTGAATGCATGGGAATCTGACCCAGTCCGGACAAAAATAAAAATATAAGGGGAATGGCTTCAACACCACTCCCCTTTCTTGATTCCCCTTATTCTCCCATATATATTGATAATTGCATCGCAATCATCCCCACTTTCTCAATCCAAATGACTCATTCGATACTGGGACAATGACATCCCCGTATGTTTTCTAAAAAAACGTCCAAGCGACGATTGATTAGCAAAGTTCGTCCTAATCGCAATTTCCTGAATATTCAGACTCGTGTTTTTCAACAGAGCCTTTATCTCCAGTATAATATATTCAACAATCCAGTCTTTAGCAGACTTTCCGCTCGTTTCCTTGATTACCATGGTCAGGTATTTGGAAGTAATACATAATTTGTCCGCATAAAAAGCCACATCCTTATTCTCTTTGAAGTGCTTCATGATAAGGCTGAAGAATTTATTTGCCAATTCCTCTTTACGGGTATCCTTACGGGTATTCACCAACATCGATTCTTTCTCGTAAGCATTGAACAGTTCGAGATACAGATACCTCAGTAAATGAATAATCAATTCCCTCCTGTACGCGTCAGTAGACATCACCTTATCTTTTATCATTCCCAAATAGTTATATATCCGCAGAACATCACGTTCATTCTGAGGATAATAATAATGGCTCCGCATATAGAAAAGAAATGCGGAGAAAAGCGCGGTACACCACTTAGGGCATCGCCGAACATAGAGGAAGATATTACCATTGTGACAGTTAAAAAGTCCTCACTAGGTTCACTGAATGAAACAAATTGTCCGGGCAACAATATGATTAACTCATCAGGTTGTATCCAATGCACGTCTTCGTGCACACTGATTTTAGCCGTTCCTCTCAAACTATATACAATCAAAGCTGATTGAATATTAGAAGGATAAGAAGTTAAAGGAAGATACTTCAGATTCTCATAATACTTGAAATCGTCACCTAAGACATATATCTCTAACGTTTCTTTGTTTTTGTTGTTTTGCATTTATCACCTCTCTCTTAAAGACTTTCCACAAATGTATAATATCCAAATTTACCATTCGTTAAAAAAGGAAATAAAGTATTATACAGAGGAAATTACATACTAATTATTTGCATTATTTTATAAACAAAACGCCCCTCCCTTAGTTCTTTACCCCAGTCTGTATTTAGATTTATTATAAACAGAAAAGTTTTTTATGGCATTCAAAAACAAAGAAATAGCTAATGCCGCACGTATGAGAACAAGTATATAGCAACTCATCTATTAACAACAAATTTCTTTCTGATTGACAGTAAACTTGCCATTAATTGATACTAAACTGATTGTGCACCGGCAACAAACTATAAACGAAGCCTTCGTTTTTATAAATGCAAGTTCCGTTTTTACAAACGCAAGTTTCATTTATAAAAACGGAACTTTCATTTATAGATTGCAATTAATGAAAAACAACTTTGTTTCTTGATAATTGGAAGTTTACTATGAATGGAGAGGAACTTTTCTCCTAATGTCCAACAATTGGTTTACGGCAAGTCTGAAGAAGCTGCGCAATACTTTGTCATCCCTATCTTCACCGAGCCTCATTCTTTTAGCTCTATAACAGTTAGAAACCTTATTCAAGTGAATTGATAAAACAAAAATCAAGCAAATTATTTGCTATTTAAAAATTAATCAGTACTTTTGCAACCGCAATTCGGGATGTAGCTCAGCCCGGTAGAGTACGCGTCTGGGGGGCGTGTGGTCGCAAGTTCGAATCTTGTCATCCCGACGAATTGATCTTCAAGAGGTTAGAGTAAAATCTAACCTCTTTCTTTTTATTCCAGGATGAAAGCTAAAAAATATGGGACAAGCAACAAATAGAACTTATTATACCAAGCAACAATGAAAGAGAATCCGAAACATATCCATATTAGCGAATACAACTATCCATTGCCGGATGAACGTATTGCCAAATTCCCGCTACCCGTTCGCGACCAGTCGAAACTATTGGTGTATCGCCACGGTGAAGTGACCGAAGATACTTTCACTTCCTTACCGGAATATCTGCCGAAAGGAAGCCTAATGATATTCAACAATACAAAAGTCATCCAGGCGCGCCTTCACTTCCGCAAAGAAACAGGTGCACTGATTGAGGTATTCTGTCTCGAACCGATTCAGCCCAATGATTATGTACTGAACTTCCAGCAAACGGAACACGCCGCATGGCTCTGCATGATCGGCAATCTGAAGAAATGGAAGGACGGGACACTGAAACGGGAAATGACCGTCAAAGGCTTTCCTATTACTCTGACAGCAACGAGAGGAGAATGCAAAGGTACCAGCCATTGGGTAGACTTCGCATGGAATAACCCCGAAGTAACTTTCGCCGATATCCTCGAAGTGTTCGGAGAGCTTCCTATCCCACCCTATCTGAACCGGAATACGGAGGAAAGCGACAAGGAAACATATCAGACTGTTTACTCCAAAATAAAAGGTTCGGTAGCCGCACCTACTGCCGGATTGCATTTCACCCCGCGAGTACTGGAAGCATTGCAGGAAAAAGGCATAGACCTTGAGGAACTGACATTGCACGTAGGGGCAGGAACTTTTAAGCCGGTGAAAAGCGAGGAAATTGAAGGACACGAGATGCACACGGAATATATATCCGTCAACCGGAATACAATCAAGAAATTGATCGACCATGACGGTTGCGCCATTGCCGTAGGCACCACTTCCGTGCGCACGCTCGAAAGCTTGTATCATATAGGGGTCACATTGGCCGATCATCCGGACGCTACGGAACAGGAACTGCACGTCAGACAATGGCAGCCATACGAAAAGTACGACCAGATTCCTCCGGTTGTTGCCCTACAAAAGATATTGGGGTATCTCGACAGAAACGGGCTTGAAGCACTTCATACCAGTACGCAGATCATCATAGCTCCCGGTTATCAGTATAAAATAGTGAAAGCAATGGTTACTAATTTCCACCAGCCGCAAAGTACCTTGCTTCTATTGGTTTCCGCTTTCGTGAAAGGAACTGGCGCACGATTTACGATTATGCCCTGAGCCACGATTTCAGATTCCTGAGTTATGGAGATTCTTCCTTATTAATACCGTAAAAATATCTATTGTAAGTTACGATATAATCTTGCTGATAAGAAAATAATCAAAGTTTTATAAGCCTATTTTTATTTTCAGTTGTTTTCAGTACTTTCAGTGAATTGGCTCTTATTTGGTGCAATTTTGTTTCTTATTTGTTTCTTAATCTCGATACTTATCCGTATATTTGCAGTAGAAA